>Ga0255139_1000061_pt1 | contig 46366 bp, 45 predicted proteins | sample Law_Colum_RepB_8_FD_188549 | JGI IMG/M metagenome (GOLD analysis project Ga0255139, IMG submission 188549) | Freshwater microbial communities from St. Lawrence River, New York, United States - Law_Colum_RepB_8d | ecosystem: Environmental > Aquatic > Freshwater > River | place: USA: New York...
ATATCGAGTTGAAGCACCCATGGCCAAGTTTATTTCCGTTGCTCAACTGAAAGGGGGAGCCGGAAAAAGTACGGTGGTGACCAATCTGGTTGCCGCGCTGTCGCAAGAGTTCCACACCGGATTAATTGATGCCGATATGCCGCAAGGCACATCGGCACGCTGGGCTGCGATTCGTCAGACTCCACATAACAATAAGCCAGCTTTTGAGGTCCTCACCGCGTCATCGGTTAATGAATTGGCGTTGGCCGCAGAGCGCTTGGAAAGTGAATGCGATGTGGTGGTCATAGATCTACCGCCGCGCAGTCTTAAATACTTGCGTGAAGTCTTGCCTTACAGCGACTTGGTCGTCATGCCTCTAACGGCCTCAGCCGCTGATGTTTGGGCGACTGAGCAACTGATGGAGGCCATTCGCGAAGGAAAGCGCACCAGTAAACGCTTAAAAGCCCGGCTGGTCTGGAACCGCCTACGGACGAGTAAGGCAACAGAGCAGTTTTTAGCGGATACCGCTGGGCTACTGCGGGCAAAGGAATTGGAGTCCCGTTTGGGGCAACGCACGGCGTATGTAGAAGCATTAGGGCGTGGCTTATCTGTACTGGAGTGGAGCGATGCAAAAGCGAGTGCAGAGTTCGCCATTTTTTACCAAGAGTTAAAGCAGCAGCTAAAGCTCGACTGACCAGGAGTGCCGCGTTTGCCCATCACCGAGTTGACCCAGCGTATTGAGCGCGAGTTCATTATTGAAGTGGCGCCCGTTTATTTGGCTAAAGGGAGAATTCCGAAGCTTGAGCGCGTGCAGAGTTGGCGCAGCCGCAGTTTATTGCCACTTTTAAACCGTTTACATGGCACCGTAACGGGCATGGTGCAGCAGCACATGCGTGTGGATGGTCATCGTTTAGTCTGGCTACAAGGCGGCAATCGAGACGGTGAGCCCGTGGTGCTCTTGCATGGCTTTGGTGCTAGCAAGGAAAACTGGCTGCCGCTTCTGCCGTTCTTGGCAAAGCGGTATCACGTGTTTGTCCTGGATCTTCCCGGTTGGGGAGAAAGCCAGTTTCATGCGGACGCGCGTTATGGCATGGATGAGCAAGTGAGTCGCGTGGCGACCTGGCTGGCCGCTGCGGTATCAGGGCCTGCGCATGTTGTGGGTAGCTCGATGGGTGGAGGGGTGAGTGGATTATTGGCGGGTCGCTACCCGCATTTAGTGCGCTCGCTAACCCTCATGAATGCAGCTGGGGTAGCCGGCAAGGAGCACACGCCATTTGAGTTGGGGCTAATGCAAGGGCGCAATGGCTTGATTGCTCATAATCTCAAGGGTGTTTTTGATTTATTGAGGATGACCATGTCGAGTCGATGGCTCGCTGCCCTCATGGCCCCTGCGATGTCTAGCGATTTAATTTCTCGACGACACGTGAATGAGCATTTGTTTCGCCAGCTTTTGGCGCTGAGCCCGGACCCAGAGCTGCCAGCGTTTTCCAGTGTGGTTGCTCCCACGCAGGTGATCTGGGGGCGAAACGATAAGGTCTTGCATGTGAGCTGTAGCGATGTTTTTCAGCGACTGATTCCCCATGCGAACGTGACCATTCTGAACGGCATTGGTCATTTACCCATGGTTGAAGTGCCGCGCGTAACAGCGCGAATTCTGCGGCAGCATTGGCGACAAGCCACCTAAAACGTCTGGTGGCTTGTCGCGATGCAGCATGAGTGGCCTTAGAAGCGGAACTTGCCGGCCAAGATGTCGGCAAACATCGCATCGTCTAACGGGGCATACGCTGTAGTGCCTGGCAGCAACACATACACTGCCTCGCCGCTGCACTGACTGGGGTCAAACCCTTCCTTTTTCAGACCAGCCTTTTGATATTTGAACGTGCCCGTAGTTTCCATGGCGGCTTTTACGCGCAGAAACACCGGTACGGCATAACCGGGCAATTCACGCTTCAGGTGCTGATACAGCCCAGCAAAATCCGTCGTCATGCCGGCGTGTGGCGTAATGGCAGCCATGCCGGCGCGTCCGTTGGTGTTAGGGATTTCCACGCCATAAACCACCGCTTCGGCGAGGTCATGGTGGGCAGTCATGATGTTTTCGACTTCAGTGGTTGAAACGTTTTCGCCCTTCCAGCGGAAGGTGTCGCCGGTACGATCAACGAACTGGGCATGACGGAAACCGATTTCACGCATGAGATCGCCGGTGTTGAAGTACTTGTCACCGGCGGTGAAGACATCGGTGAAGATGCAGGAGCTGTTTTTGCCCTGATCGGTGTAGCCATCAAACGGTGTTTTATCCGTAATTTCACCGATCAGTAGGCCGATTTCACCGCGCTTTACTTTAATCATGCGGCCTTTTTTGTCACGAACTGGCGCTTCGGCATCCTTATCGTATTTCACCAGTGCGTAAGGCATAGGCGAGAAGCCGACGGTGTTGTCGAAGTTAAAGATGTTGGTAAAGCCCACATTGCCTTCCGATGAGGCATAGAGTTCTGCGACCTCTTCGATGCCAAAGCGCGCCTTAAAACCACCCCAGATGTTGGGACGCAGGCCGTTGCCGACCATTTTGCGAACTTGATGCTGACGATCCGCGGCGCTGGCTGGACGCTCCAGCAGATAACGGCAGAGCTCGCCCACATAGCCGATGGCGGTGGCATTGAATTTGCGGCAGTCATCCCAGAACTCGCTGGCAGAGAACTTACGACGTAGCGCGATACCGGCATTGCCGGCTAGCACGGAGCCCCAACAGACCACCATGGCCGTGGCGTGATAGAAGGGCAGCGTGGCGTAGAGTACGTCGTCTTTGCCGAGGTTGAAGGTGAAGCCAAAGCCACCGTAAGCCTTCATCCAGCGGCCGTGATTGAACACGGCGGCCTTGGGTAGGCCGGTGGTGCCAGAGGTGTAGATATAGAACAGACCATCTTTGCGGAAGGTGTTCTTGGTGGTTGGCGGGTTGTAGCTAGGGCAGCCCTGCAGTTCGATAGCGAGATTGTGCCATTCGTTGGGTGCTGTCCCGACTTCGGTGCGAGTGTCGGCATCGGCGAGCCAGAAGCAATCTTTTGTGTCGACGTCTAACGAGTCCTGAACATCAATCAGGTTTTGCACACATTCGGCACCGGCAATAATGCGTTTGGGTTTAACCAAGTTCACGCTGTGCGTGAGTACCTTGCCGGTTTGTGCCGTGTTTACCATGGCGCATACAACGCCGATTTTCGCCAAGCCAGCAACTGTAGCGAGCAGTTCTGGACGATTCTCGATCAGTACAATAACGACGTCGCCTTTTTGCAGGCCTTGGGCTAAGAAGTAGTGCGCAATGCGATTGGACCACTGATTTAATTCAGCATAAGTCACCTTGCAGTCGCGGTAGTAAATGGCAACGCCATGGGGGTTTTCCATGGTGGCTTTTTCAATGGCCCAGGCTAAGCCCACGGTTTCTGTGTTGTCGGTGCTGTTTGCCATCATCAGACCCCGCACCATACGGGGTGCTTTTAACGCGAGCGCTGGGATTTTGCGCAGAAAATCTATGGGGCTGATGACGTCTTGATGTTGGGCCATGGTGGGTGTGTCCTCGACAGACTAGGCGACCTGCATTAGCAGTCGCGCAAACAAAAAAAAGAGCGCGTTTAGGCGCTCTGTTGCGTGCGGGTAACTTAACTGTGCAGCACCAGTCTCGCAAGACTTGACAGGCGAGTGACGCGGGTCAAAGTCAGAATTAACGCTGACCCGCGTGAATCATTAGCGTTTTTTACCCGGCAAGGTGCCGTTGAGCTTACAAATGATGCCGAGCATGACCTCATCGGCGCCACCGCCGATGGAGGCAAGACGACCATCTCGATAAGCGCGTGCCAACGGATTATCCCAAGTGAAGCCCTGGCCGCCCCAGTACTGCAGGCAACTGTCGGTAACTTCGCGCATTAAACGACCTGACTTTAACTTGGCCATAGAAGCCAGCATGGTGACATTCTCGCCAGCCACATGTTGCTCACACACCGAGTGCACAAGACCGCGTAAGCATTCAATTTCCGTTTGTAGCTCCGCCAAACGGTAATGCACCACTTGCTGATCTAGCAGCGGCTTGCCGTAGATCATGCGCGAACGGGCATAGTCCGTGGTGAGTTCAATGCACTTCGTCAGCCCGCCTAGCGCGCTGGCCGCACAGAAAATACGTTCCTCTTGGAACTGCATCATCTGCATCATAAAGCCCATACCTTCGCCGCCAATCACATGGGTTTGAGGTACGCGTACGTCATCAAAAAAGACCTGTGCCGTATCGGAACTACGCTGGCCGAGTTTGTTGATGGGCTTAGAGAAGGAGATGCCCGGCGTTTTCGACGGCACGATGATCAGCGATTTATTGTTGTAGGGACCTTCATCGCTGGTGTTGGCCAGCAAGCAAAAGAAGTCGGCCTGTAAACTGTTGGTGATCCACATCTTCGAGCCGTTAATGACATAGTCATCGCCATCTTTAACGGCGCGCGTTTTGATGGCAGCCACGTCGGAGCCCGCGTGTACTTCACTGACCGCGATTGCAGCGACCATGTCGCCAGCAATGGCCGGGCGTAGAAATTTAGCGCGCAGTTCAGCCGAGCCAAAACGGGCAATGGCCGGGGTTGCCATGTCTGTTTGCACGCCAATGGCCATGGGAATGCCGCCGCAGCTGATGCGCCCTAATTCTTCGACTACCACCATGTTGTAGGAGTAGTCCAGACCCGAACCACCATCTTCAACGGGCTTACAGATACCGAGCAGGCCAAGATCACCCATCTTTTTAAATAAGGTGTGAGCGGGGAAGCGACCGGCTTCTTCCCACTCATCCACATGCGGATTGACATCGTTTTCAACAAACTGGCGGGCAGTGCGTCGCAGTGCATCGTGTTCTTCGGTAAATCGCATGATAAAAGTCCTTAAAAACGCCGGCTATTTATGCTTGAAGGCGCGGTCGGATTCGCGCTGACCGTAAAGTCACGCGTAACATAGACGGTGACGAACTTTTTTGCAAAAGCTCAAACGGATTATTTTGGAGGCACTGTGTTAGCTAACGTGAATATGCATTTACAACCCATTTTGACTCAAGGTGTGGACGCCTTGGCATGGGCAGCACCCCACCAAAGTAGCGTGCGTATTGCACTGCTTTCGGCGGGTGTTTTATTTATGACAGGCCTTCTGACCGGACTTTGGAAGTACCTGGCGATTGCCAAAAGCCCGCAGGCGAGAGCGCCTTACTATGTAGACATTGCACACCGGGCATCCCTGCTCTATGCCTTTGCCGCTTTATTAATGGCCGCGATGGCTGCGCTGAGCCCGTGGTCGGTGTGTGTCACTTGGCTGGCCACCACCGGCCCCATCGTGTTCTTCTTTGCGGCCGTGTTTACCTACCTCATTCATGGCTGGCTCAATGACACCCGTAACCAGTTGGCAAAGCCGCATCGCCTCGGTCGCTTTACACTGCCGGGCTGGCTGCTGCACGGCTTTATGGGTGTGTTGGCCTTGGTTGAAATTGTAGGCGCGGGTGTGCTGGTGGCAGGGCTTTTTCAGCGACTGCTCTAGTGCCTCGCTGAGGCTTTTAGCCCGTTAGGGTTTGAGTTTCAATGCGATTCCGGCCCTTGGCCTTGGCCGAGTAAAGCGCTCCATCTGCATAATGAATCAGCTCTTGCGAAGTCAGTTGCGGGCCTCGGTCCTGGCACACTAGCCCGAAGCTAGCCGTGACCTGTAAGCGGGTTTGGTTGTCCGTTATCACGTCAGCAGCCATAAGCTGCTGGCGGCAACGTTCGAGCACGATCATGGCCTCGGCGAGGCGCGTGTCGGGCAAAATCAGCATGAACTCTTCGCCGCCATAACGGCCCACATGGTCGCTTTCGCGCAGCGTCTCGCGGAGAACACGAGCTGCTATTTGCAGGACACGGTCGCCCATGGGGTGGCCCCAGGTATCGTTCACTTTTTTGAAGTGGTCGAGATCCAAAATAACAACGGAGAGCGGGATAGGCTTGCGCTGAATGCGGACAAGCTCTTGGTCTAACAAGTCTAGAATACTGCGGCGATTATGCAGGTTGGTTAGGGCATCGGTTCGACTCAATTGATGGATGCGTTCCTCGCGTACCCGCCACCAAGCCAGCATTTGATCGGCCATTAAGGTGAGGAAAGCCAAAAATGGTGCGGCAAAGAAAAGCGTACTGTTCATCCAGAACAAATCGCTGGCCTGATCAGTCGACACCATCCGCACCGGAGCATAAGGAATATAGCCAAAGACACTGGCATAGCTCAGCCCAACAATCGCGAATAATGCTGTGATGAAGGCCAGCCACACAGGGAGGCGATCATGCAAGATGAAGCCAAAAATAGGGCCGCCCAGCAGCACCACGCCAGCGCAGAACGACAGGGTGCCGATGGAGTAGCTCATCAACACTAAGCTCAGGGCATAGAACTGTAGTGTCACGTATTGATACAGCAGCAAATTGGGCCAGCGGCGACGCAATAACACGCCAACTAGGGCAAGGCCAATGCCAGCGAGAATCAGCCAGGCTTCCACGACCATGAAAAAATGCACGACATCGACATGAATCAAGGCGTCTCTATCGGTGCGATTCAGCACATACAGCGACCAGAGAATGTACTGAAAATACAACGGAATCAGCAGCGCGATCAGAACGAGCGATTTGTCTACGGCGCTCCACTCCAAGGCAGCAGCGAGGCGCAGACGCAGATTCCGGTTCAGCAGCATGATGGTTTAGCTCCCAGACATCACATACTTAGACAGCAAATCCCGGGCTTTCACTTCGGCGTCCATGACCGTCATAAAGGTGTAAGCGCCCATGAGTTTTCGGCTAAGGAACATGAACTCTTTGGGCGGTACAGTGAAATGCCGCGTCGCTGCAGAGCGAGCTGCTGCTGAGGTCGCGCGAACATGTAGCTTGCTTTTAGCCCAGCAATAAGCGCCCTCGGCGTTAAGCAGCTCACGTGGTACTTTGCTGCTTTCAGCGAAGGGCTCAAAGGCCAGAAAGGCAAGGTCAATAAAGCCTTCTAGTGTGCCGAGCTTCATGCCGTCGAAAAAGCGATAGCCTTTCATGGCGGCCTTCATGGCATCACGATCGGCATGAAAAGCCGCACGGGTCATGCCGCGAGCCAGGTCGAGAATGTCGGCAGGGAAGTCACGCACAGCGCCGAAGTCCAGCAGCACAATACGGTCGGGTTGGGCGTTGGCATCCACAGAAATTTGCACAAGGTAGTTGCCAAAATTGGGGTCTGTTTGAATCTGGCCCCACTGGAACACTTCCTGGCAGCATATTTCTAAGGCTGCGATAGCCAGCGCATTTTTGCGCGCTGCTGGCAGGCTAAGTACGGCGTCGCTGTTAACGGGTACGCCGTGCTCAAACGACATCACCAGCAAATGATCACCACAGTATTCGGGGAAGATTTTCGGCACCACAAAACGCGGGTCGTCTTTCAGAAACTCTCGGAAAAGCCGCGTGGTTTCTGCTTCCAGCGGATAGTTCACTTCGCGATGCATCATCATGCGAACTTCTTCTAGCCACTCGTCGAACTCGCGTGTTTGTGGCACGGCTCGGGTTAGCCGCAGCATTTGGGTGACCAAATTTAAGTCGCTGTCGATGGCTTCAGCCACGCCCGGGTATTGAATTTTCAGTACCATTTCGGCGCCATCACTGCGACGGCGTGCCCGATGCACCTGCGCCAGTGAGGCAGCGCCTAGCGGCTCGGGATTGATGTCGAGTTCGTTGAAACGGCTGCCCAGCTGAGCCCGCACCAACGGTTCCAACGAGGACCACTCTAATGCCGTGGTGCTGTCGTTGAGCTTATGCAGCGCCGTTGTGATCTCGGGCGGCAGAAAGTGCTCGCCATACAACGCCATCATCTGACCAATTTTGACCACGCTGCCTTTGAGTTTGCCGAGCTCTCCTACTAAGTATTCGGCCTGTTCGCCAAGGGCTTTGCGGCGAGTGCTGGCACGGTTTTCTGGCGCGGCAAAGAGCGAGCCAGCAGCCGATGCTGCCATGCGCGACCCAGCCACCAGTGAGGCTTTGGCAATGGAAAAGCGGCGTTCAAACGCACCTGTTTTGAGACGAGTTAAGCGGTCATCGCTCATGCAAGCTTTCCTGTGCAATAAATCTTCGGTCTAGTTTACCTGAACTGCTTGCCAGCCTTCGGCGCTTTCCGTCGCACGATTTTCTTCGGCGAGCTTAATGAGGTGAGCCAGCAGACTGTACTTGGCGATGCCATGCAGCCAGGGTGCAACATCGTCATACACCGTGAGCACCAGGTCAGCGAGATCTTGGGGGCTATGCGTCAGGCAGCGCAGGACTTTATCTTCGCGCTGCTGCCGGTGCGCCAGTGTGCCGTTAATAACGGCGTTGGCATCTGCCATGACACGCCCGTGGCCCGGCAATAATGCGGTCAGCTGCAAGGGCAGTAGCTTACGCAGTGACGCTAGGTAGTCTCCAAGGCGGCCATGAGGCGGGATGATGACCACAGTTGAGCCTTGAATAAGATGGTCGCCGGTAATTAACCAGCCATCCTCGGGGGCATGAAAACAAAGATGGTTTTCAACATGGCCGGGCGTGTGGATGACGTGTAACGGCCACCCCAAGTCCTGAAAGCAATCCCCGTCTTGAAGGGTGTGATTAATCTCAGTGTCACGATCTTGGCTGGGATCACTGGCTAAGGGCGCCATGCCGAAGACCAGAGCCCCGGTTGCAGCGACTAGCGCGGAGCACCCCGGCGAATGATCACGATGGGTATGCGTTAACAAGATATGGGTCAGTGGCTTGCCACTATCAGCGACTGCCTGCATCAGCGCTGAGAAGTGTTGCTCGTCTGCAGGGCCGGGATCAACGCAGACCACCTTGTCTTGGCCAATCAGCAAATAGCTGTTGGTGCCGGGACCCGTCATCATGCTGGCATTAGGCGCAGTTATCCGGGTGACGCGAGGGCTGAGCGCTACGGCAACACCGGGCGAAATAGTCACATCGTGCTGAGTGGCAACATCGGTAGCGCTGGGTGTCATGGGTTATCTCAACAGCAATTTGAAATTCATGCTGCGCTTTTATCACAGCGTAGCGTTGGCAGCGCAGGTCAGGCCTCTATACTAGCGGCTAATTTTATCGACTTGATCGATGTGCCTGCTGAGATACCACCATGCTTACCGTGATTTCGCCTGCTAAAACGCTGGACTATGAGTCGCCCTTACCTGCTGATTTAGCGACTTCACGTCCAGGCTTCCTAAGCGACTCTGCTGAGCTAGTGGCAGTTTTGCGCGATTACACGCCTGCGCAAGTGGCTACACTGATGTCGCTTTCGGATAAGCTGGCTGCACTCAATGTGGCGCGCTTTCAGACGTGGCAGCAGGAATTTTCCGAGCCTGAAGCGAGACCGGCGCTGTTTGCTTTTAAGGGCGATGTCTATACCGGTCTGGATGTGACGCGTTTGAGTGCCACTGAATTATCGCGTGCACAACAGCATTTACGCATTTTATCGGGGCTGTATGGGCTGTTAAGGCCCTTGGACCTGATGTTGCCTTATCGACTTGAAATGGGCACTGAGCTGCCGAATCCGCGAGGAAAGCAGCTTTACGATTTTTGGGGTGAGCGTATTACGCAGGCATTGAACGCGGCGTTGGCAGAGCAGGGCGATGATGTGTTAATCAATTTGGCCTCAAATGAATATTTTCGTTCGGTTCAGCCGAAAAAATTAAATGCCACGATTTACACGCCACAGTTTAAAGACGAAAAAAACGGCCAATACAAAATGATCAGCTTTTTTGCCAAAAAGGCCCGGGGCCGTATGGCGGCATGGCTGTTACAAAACGATGTTCGCCAACCTAACGATCTGCGCGATTTTGACGTGGACGGCTATGCCTTTAATAGCGCCCTTAGCTCGGGCCAAACCCTTGTATTTACACGTCGCGAAGGAGTATCGCCATGAGCTTTCAAGCCTTAACTGCCGAGCAACAGCAGCAACTTGAAGCGGCTGCTTTTCGCCGGTTGGTAGCGCATTTGCAGGCGCGCACTGACGTGCAAAATATGGATTTGATGAACTTGTCGGGCTTCTGTCGTAACTGCCTGTCTAAGTGGCTTCGAGCGGAGGCTGAGCAGCAAGGAATCGCCTTATCGGATGCTGCCGCTCGTCAGCAGGTGTATGGCATGCCCTATGAGGACTGGAAGGCAGCCCACCAAAAGCCTTAAACTCGTGCCCTAATTTTGCTTTACGAGGAATTGACCGTGTCCGTGGAAACCATTAAAGCCCTGCAAGCCGACCACTTTGGTCGCTGGAAAAACCGTGAGGCCATTGCCGAATCTATGATTCCGGTGCTGGGTCGCCTAGCCCGCGAGCGCAACGTCGTGGTGACGGTTTTTGGTCGCTCCTTGGTCAATCGTTCGGTTATTCAAATCCTCAAGAGCCACCGTCGCGTCCGTATGATTGCCGGCGATCTGTCGGTGGTTGATACCTTCCCTATCCTTGAAATCATTGCAGCGCTGGATGTGGGTACCTGTGAGATTGATATCGGCAAGCTCGCCATTGATTACCGTGAAAACGGCAATGGCAGCGATTTGCGCGCCTTTGTTGCCGCTGCTGTGCAGCCGGGCATTGGCTTAACGCCGCAGGGCGAGCCACGCGATGTTGTGCTTTATGGCTTCGGTCGTATTGGCCGCATCCTGGCGCGTTTGCTGATTGAGAAAGCTGGCAATCTGGGCGGTCTGCGTCTGCGCGCCATCGTTGTGCGCAAAACTACCGATGGCGATCTGCAGAAGCGTGCGTCGCTGCTGCGTCGCGATTCCATCCACGGTCCGTTCGAAGGCACGATTGCTGTCGATGAAGAAAACGAAGCCATCATCGCCAATGGCAACTTCATTAAAGTGATTTACGCCTCGCAGCCGGAAGATATTGATTACACCGCGTATGGCATCAGCAACGCGCTGCTGATCGACAACACCGGCAAGCTCAAGGATGACATCGGTCTTGGCCGTCACCTGACCTGTCCCGGTGTGACCCGTGTGATTCTCACGGCACCCGCCAAGGGCACTATCAAGAATTTGGTGTATGGCGTGAATAACGACACCATCACCGATGCCGACACCATTCTGTCTGCCGCGTCCTGCACCACCAACGCCATCACCCCCGTGCTCAAGGTCATGAACGACCATTTTGGCATTCTGTCTGGCCACGTTGAGACTGTGCACTCGTTCACCAACGACCAGAACCTCATCGACAACTACCACAAGGCTGATCGCCGTGGTCGTTCCGCCGTGCTCAACATGGTCATCACCGAAACCGGTGCTGCCAAGGCCGTGGCCAAGGCGCTGCCGGAACTGCTCGGCAAGCTCACTGGTAACTCAATTCGCGTACCGACGCCGAATGTGTCCATGGCTATTCTTAGCCTGACGCTGGAAAAGGCCGCGAGCAAGGAAGAGATCAACGAGTTCCTGCGTCAGGTCTCGCTGCATTCCAACTTGCAAGATCAGATCGACTATACGAACTCCACGGAAGTGGTGTCATCTGACTTTATCGGGTCGCGCTCGGCAGGTGTCTTTGATGCCCAAGCCACCATCGTGAATGGCAATCGCGCTAACCTCTATGTCTGGTACGACAACGAGATGGGTTACAGCTGTCAGGTCATGCGTATTGCTGAGCAAGTGTCCGGCACGCACTACCTGCATCTGCCTATTGAGGGCTGAGGCAAGCCTGATTCCGGCGTTGTGCAGCTGGTCTAAAAACGGGAGCTTCGGCTCCCGTTTTGCTTTTCATGACGCTGCATTTCACTATAATCCAGACGATATGCTGTCGAAGGAATCGGCTTGCGCGCGGTACTTCGTTGGTCGTACAAATCAATGACTCGCTGTGGAATAACTCATGATTAAAATCAAGCGAGGGCTGGACCTGCCCATAGCAGGTGCGCCAGCTCAAATGCTGACAGGGATTGCTCAAGTCAACAGCGTCGCGGTACTCGGAGCAGATTTTCCCGGCCTGCAACCCACCATGAAAGTGGCTGAAGGCGATGCCGTCATCACAGGGCAGGCGTTGTTTTCGGATAAGAAAAATACCGATGTGATTTTTACCGCCCCCGCCAGCGGGCGAGTTCGCGCCATTCATCGTGGTGCGCGACGCGCATTTATTTCCTTGGTTATTGATGTTGATCAGAGCAACACCGAGTCCGTGGCATTTACGGCCTACGATCGTGCAGCACTGGCAACACTCGATACGAGCCAGGTGACATCACAGTTACTGGCATCGGGTCTATGGGCTGCTTTGCGGACGCGACCGTTTAGTAAGGTGCCCGTGCCGGGAACGGAGCCCACCGCGATTTTTGTCAACGCCATGGATACCAACCCACTGGCGGTTGATCCTGCAGTGGTGATCGCTCAGGATGAGCAAGCCTTTGTCGATGGTCTGACGGTCCTGTCTCGTCTCACCCAAAAGTTATGGCTGGTGCGTTCACCGGAGGCGACATTCGTCCCGGGTCCGGCAGCTGTAGAGTCATTTGCCGGACCTCATCCTGCAGGACTCGTCGGTACGCATATTCATTTCTTATCGCCGGCCTCTGCGTCCCGCACGGTTTGGCACCTGAACTATCAGGATGTGATGGCGATCGGGCGTTTATTCGTTTCCGGGCGATTAGACACTCGCCGTGTTGTTTCCCTAGCGGGCCCGGTTGTGCAGCGTCCACGATTGGTAGAAACGCGTTTGGGCGCTTGCTTAACTGAATTGACCGCAGGTGAGTTGGCGCCGGGCGAAAACCGAGTGATTTCGGGCTCAGTCTTGTCGGGACGTCATGCGCAGGGTGCCGAGGCGTATTTGGGGCGCTACCACTTGCAAGTTTCGGCCTTGGCTGAGGGGCGCGAGCGCGAGTTGCTGCACTATTTCCGTCCCGGCACACATCGCAGTTCAGTGCTCAATCTGTACCTCGGTAAATTCCTAAGAAAAACGTTTCCGTTAACGACCAGTACCAACGGCTCGGAACGAGCCATGGTGCCTGTTGGCACTTATGAGCAGGTTATGCCTCTGGATATCTTGCCGACACAGCTGCTGCGTAGCTTGTTAATTGGCGATACCGATCAAGCTCAGGCCTTAGGTTGCTTAGAGTTGGATGAGGAAGATCTGGCGCTGTGTACGTATGCCTGTCCGGGTAAATATGAGTACGGGCCCATTCTGCGCGATGTGCTTACCAGCATTGAAAAGGAGGGCTAAGCCTTGAGCTGGCTAAAAAATAAATTAGAAGACATGGCGCCTGACTTTCAGAAAGGCGGAAAGCATGAGAGCTGGGCGGCGTTGTTTGAAGCCGTTGATACCTTTTTCTACAGCCCGAAAAAAGTCACTCATGCGGCTGCGCATGTGCGGGATTCCATTGACCTGAAACGCATCATGATTATTGTCTGGGCCGCGACGTTCCCCGCCATGCTGCTGGGGATGTGGAACGTCGGAAATCAAGCGTTGTTGCTCTTGGCAAATGCCCAAGGGGCCAGCCCAGATCAGCTCACAGAAGCCTGGCGCGTGGCAGTGATTAGTTTAGTGGCAGGCTTTGACCATCAAAGCTGGTGGGACTGTCTGATCTATGGCGCGACCTACTTTGTGCCTATTTACTTGGTCACCTTTGTGGTTGGCGGTTTCTGGGAAGTGCTGTTTGCCCAAAAGCGTGGACATGAAGTGAATGAAGGCTTTTTCGTCACCTCCGTGCTCTTTGCCTTGATTTGCCCGCCAACCATTCCTTTATGGCAAGTGGCGCTTGGAATCAGCTTTGGCGTGGTCGTGGCGAAGGAAGTCTTTGGCGGCACCGGTAAAAACTTTGTCAACCCGGCGCTCGCAGGTCGTGCATTCTTGTTTTTTGCTTACCCGGCACAGCTCTCTGGCGATACCGTGTGGACCGCCGCTAATCCGAGTCTCTGGGGCCAGGCCATTGATGGCTTTACTGGCGCAACCGCGCTGGGCCAGGCCAGTGCGTCAGGTTACGAAAATATCCAACGTATTGGCGAAAGTGGTTTGCAGCCGCTGACCTGGTTCGATGCGTTTATCGGTGCCATTCCGGGTTCGGTGGGTGAAGTTTCCACCGCCGCCATTCTGATCGGCGCTGTTATTTTGCTGGCCACCCGTGTGGCCTCTTGGCGAATCATGGCAGGCGTTTTACTGGGCATGATGGCGACGTCTCTCCTCCTGAATGCAGTGGGTTCAGATACCAACCCGATGTTTGCGATGCCTTGGTATTGGCATTTTGTGCTCGGCGGCTTTGCGTTCGGCATGGTGTTTATGGCCACCGATCCTGTTTCTGCGGCCATGACGCACACGGGCCGTTGGATTTTTGGTGCTGTGATTGGAATCATGACGGTGTTGATTCGTGTCGTGAATCCGGCGTATCCGGAAGGGGTGATGCTGGCCATTTTGTTCGCCAACCTGACCGCGCCACTCATCGATTATTTCGTGATTCAAGCCAACATTAAGCGGAGGGCAGCACGAAATGTCTAATGAATCCAATGCCCGAACCATTACGGTCGCCGTTGTTCTCTCGGTCGTGTGTTCCATTGCGCTGGCTGCTGCCGTCACGCTGTTAAAGCCGATACAAGAAGTGAACCGTGCGTTAGATAAGCAGCGAAAGATCCTGTCGGCAGTCGGTATATTGGCTGAAGGGGAGGGCAGCGCTGCGCAAGTCCAAAGCGAGTTTGCCCGTTTAGAGCGTTATTTGGTCGACCTGGATACCGGTGCGTATCGTCGTTTGACTCTCGATGATCCTTACGATCAACGTAAAGCCACGCGTGATCCCAAGAGATCCATTGCACTCACGCCTGAGCAAGACATTGCGAGTCTTAAGCGTCGTGCCTTGCAAGCCGATGTCTATGTACTGCGTGGCCCGGATGGTAAAGCCTCGCGCTTGGTTCTGCCGATCTCAGGCTATGGCCTGTGGTCAACGCTGTATGGCTATCTCGTGCTTAAAAGTGATGCTAATACCGTCGCTGGCATTACCTTTACCGAGCATGCAGAAACGCCTGGCTTGGGGGGGGAAGTCGATAACCCTTCGTGGAAAGCAAGTTGGGCAGGCAAACAGGTGTATGCCGATGTGCAGAGCGCGCCGGTTTTGGCTTTACGTAAGGGCGTGAACTTGGAAAAACCAGAAGCAGTGCATCAAATTGATGCCCTATCTGGCGCCACGCTGACCAGTGATGGTGTTACGCATTTAGTCCAATTTTGGTTAGGCGACTTAGGTTTCCGTAAGTTTCTAGCCAAGGTTCGCGAGACAGGAGTTTGATGATGTCCGACAAGCAAAGCATTCGCGACATTTTGGTTCAGCCCATTCTCAATACCAATCCCGTAGTGTTTCAGGTGTTGGGGATTTGCTCGGCGTTGGCGGTCACCGCCAACATGAAAACAGCCTTGGCCATGTCTATCGGCCTGACCGTGGTCACGGCGTTTTCCAACCTGTTTGTTTCCATGATTCGCGACTTCATTCCCAATGCGATCCGCATCATCGTGCAGATGGTGGTGGTGGCATCGCTGGTGATTATTGTTGATCAATTTTTGCAGGCCTTTTCGCCAGCCATTGCGAAGCAGATGTCGGTGTTCGTCGGCTTGATCATTACCAACTGTATTGTCATGGGTCGGCTCGAGGCCTATGCCATGAAAAATCCCCCGGGCCGAAGCTTTATGGATGGCTTGGGGAATGGTTTAGGTTATTCAGCATTGCTGTTGGTTGTCGGCACCGTGCGCGAAATCTTTGGCGCGGGCACATGGTTTGGGCTGCCGGTACTGCTACCCATTTCGCAGGGCGGCTGGTATTTACCCAATGGCTTAATGTTGCTGCCGCCGTCAGCGTTTTTCCTGATCGGCCTCATCATTTGGGCATTACGTAGCTGGAAACCTGAGCAACAAGAAAAAGATGAGTTCCGCATTGCGCCGAATTCCAAGGCACAGCAGACGCATTAACGGAGCGCCATCATGGAACATTACATCAGTCTTTTTGTGCGTTCAGTGTTTATTGAGAACATGGCGCTAGCCTTCTTCTTAGGCATGTGCACGTTCTTAGCGATATCCAAGAAAATTCAAACGGCCATCATGTTGGGGATTGCCGTGGTCGTGGTCATGGCCTTAACCATGCCGATCAATAATTTGGCGTTTAACTATTTGCTCAAAGCCGGCGCCCTTGAATGGACTGGCATGACCGACGCCGACAGTGTGGATTTGAGCTTTCTCGCGCTCATGGTCTACATCTGCATCATCGCGGCCTTTGTGCAAATTCTGGAGATGTTTCTCGATAAGTATGTTCAGTCGCTTTACAACGCACTGGGCATATTCTTGCCGTTGATTACGGTGAACTGTGCCATTTTGGGTGGTGCTTTGTTTATGCAGCAGCGTGAGTACAACTTGCCTGAAAGCGTGGTCTTTGGCATTGGCGCGGGCTTTTCTTGGGCGCTGGCTATTGCTCTGTTGGCGGGTATTCGCGAGAAGCTGAAATACAGTGATGTGCCTGCCGGTCTAAAGGGCTTGGGCATTACGTTTATTACCGTGGGCCTGATGTCGCTGGGCTTCATGTCGTTCTCTGGCATACAGCTCTAAGGAGAGGGGAAGGTCATGTCCACCGAATATATTCTGCTACTCAGTATGCTGATGTTCACCGGTATCGTGGTGAGCTTGGTATTAGTGATTTTGGGCGCTCGTGCCAAATTAGTGTCCGTTGGAAATGTGGTTCTCGACATCAACGGCGATGCCGAAAAACGCATTCAAATTGAAAGCGGGGGCAAGCTCTTAGGCGCCTTGGCCGATCAGAAGATTTTCTTGTCGTCTGCCTGCGGTGGTGGTGGCTCTTGCGGCCAGTGCCGAGTCAAAGTGAAGTCGGGTGGTGGCGACATTTTGCCAACCGAGGAGCCGCATTTCACCAAGCGTGAAATTAAAGAAGGCTGGCGCTTAGGGTGTCAGCTGCAAGTTAAGCAAGATATGGACATTGAGCTAGATGAAGAGCTCTTTGGCGTGAAGCGTTGGGAGTGCGAAGTCATTTCTAACGAAAACGTGGCTACGTTTATTAAGGAGCTAACACTCAAACTCCCTGAAGGCGAGGATGTGCATTTCCGTGCTGGTGGTTACGTGCAGTTGGAGATTCCACCTTACGAGTGCGAATACAAAGACATGGACATTCAACCGGAATACCGCGCTGATTGGGAAAAGTTCAATCTGTTTAGCGTTAAATCCAAGACCACCGAAACCACCATTCGCGCATACTCCATGGCGAACTACCCGGATGAGAAGGGTCTTTTAAAGTTCAATATTCGTATCGCTACGCCGCCATTACGTCAGCTCAACGAAATTCCGCCTGGCAAGATGTCGTCCTATGTCTTCTCCCTAAAGCCCGGTGACAAAATCACAGTTTTCGGCCCGTTTGGTGATTTCTTTGCCAAAAATACGGAAGCCGAAATGATCTTTATTGGCGGTGGCGCGGGTATGGCACCCATGCGGTCGCACATTTTCGATCAGCTGCGCCGCTTGAAGAGCAAACGCAAAATCAGCTTTTGGTATGGCGCGCGTTCGCTGCGTGAAACCTTCTACGTTGATGAGTACGATCAGCTGGCCGCTGAGAACCCAAGCTTCCAGTGGCATCTCGCGCTATCTGAGCCCCAGCCTGAAGATAATTGGACGGGCATGACAGGATTTATTCATAACGTGCTCTATGAGAACTATCTGAAGGATCATCCTGCGCCCGAAGATTGCGAGTTCTACATGTGTGGTCCACCCATGATGAACGCGGCTGTCATCAAGATGCTTGAGGACTTGGGCGTAGATCGCGAAAACATTCTGCTTGATGATTTTGGTGGTTAATTCGTTGCACGGGTTGCGTGCGGGTTTCTTACTTTTACTGGCGTTGCTGGCCGGTTGCAGTAATCCGCCGCCGCCCATCGCGGTTTCTGGCGTCGCTTTTTACAGCATGCGTTGGCAGGTCCAAGTGGCTGAGCTGCCAAATGGCATGACGGCTACCGCCCTACAAAAGCAAATGCAAGCCCGCTTAGATGCAGCCAATGCGGTGCTCTCCACCTATCAAACAGACACCGAGTTGATGCGCTTGAATGCCGCGCCATTACAGACGTGGCAGCCGGTGAGCCCACTCTTGGGCAGAACCTTACAGCGAGCGCTTCAAGTCAGTGAAGCTACAGACGGTCGTTACGATGTCACCGTTGGGCCATTGGTAGACCTCTGGGGGTTTGGTGCTGAAAGTAAGCCGCGCCGAGTTCCATCGGATTCGGATATCGCTCAGGCGCGCTCACGTATGGGCTGGCGCAATGTGGCTCTTTCGGTAAATGCTGACCGAGTGATGAAGCAGCGCGCAGTGACCATGGACCTATCCTCCGTGGGCGAAGGTGCGGGTGTTGATGATTTGGCTGCCACACTAGAGGCCTTAGGTATTCAGGACTATCTGGTAGGCATCGCCGGTAGTTTGCGTGCCCAAGGTAAGCGGCCGGATGGTCAAGCGTGGCGACTGGCGATTGAGCAACCCGATGGTAGCGGTCGTCCCCTGCAAGTTCTGAACTTGCCCAGCGGGGCAGCAATTTCAACCTCGGGCTCGTATCGCAACTATTTTGAAGAGAATGGGGTGCGCTATTCGCATACCATCGATCCGGCCACCGGCCGTCCAATTCAGCACCGGGGCGTATCGGTGACCGTGGTGTCACCCGATGCGCGGGATGACACCTTGGCCGATGCGTGGGCGACTGCACTGAATGTCTTGGGCCCTGACAAAGGCTTGGCCTTAGCGGAAAAGCGCGGACTTGCCGCGTATTTTGTTGAGCGTAGTGATCAGGGTTTTAACACACGATACTCTACGGCCTTTGCGCCTTTTCTTAAGCCATAACGAGGTTTCCGCATGCTGACCACGGCCATAGTTTGCTTCGTACTTATTTTGCTCGTGATCGTGGGTATGGCCGTGGGCGTGATGAACGGACGTGAGCCTATTAAGGGCTCCTGCGGCGGGCTAAATAAATTAGGTTTGCGTGATGGCGAGTGCCCTATCTGCGGCGACGACCCCAATCGTTGTGAGAATAACGAAGGGACGAGCACTGGCTCGCGAGCCGCTCAGCTAGGGCGGGATGTCGCCAAATAATGCGCCGCGTTAAAAGCTAATCCGACCTAAGCAAATGTCGCGATACATGGCAAAGTCGCCTAGTAAGCTATAGAACGGGTGCTTAAAGGTGGCAGGTCGGTTTTTCTCAAACCCGTAATGACCGAGCCACGCAAAACCGTATCCCGCAACGGGAATGGCCCAGAGCCAAGCGTACTGGCCGGTCGTCACGGCGGTTACAACAATGCTAATGACGAGCGTAGTACCCACGAAATGCAGGCGTCGGCAAGTGCGGTTGCTATGCTCTTGCAGGTAGTAGGGGTAAAACTCGCGAAAGCTGGTAAAGCGGGAGCTGCTCATGGGAGGGCCTCTTCTGATAATTCCATCGAATACGTCAACACGCGACAGCGTTGTAACTCAGTCGCCTCTGCTTGCCAAGTCGTGAACCTTTTCGTCAGTGCGCTTGATAGCTCATGTCATTGCGTGATCTGGCCGGTCACGCCAAAGTCTGCCTCGCTTAAATGACTATAAAGTCATGAACTTCTCATTTACCAGTAGAGGACATTCCACCATGTCGGAAGCCCTGATTTTTGATGCCGTGCGTACGCCGCGTGGTAAAGGCAAGAAGGATGGCTCGTTGCACACTGTAAAGCCCGTGGACCTGATTGTCGGTCTGATGCACGCGCTGGAAGAACGTAACGGCGCAGCCATCAAACACCACGTTGATGATGTGGTTCTGGGTTGCGTCACGCCTGTGGGTGATCAAGGTGCGGACGTGGCAAAAACAGCGGCACTGGCCGCGCATTGGCCACATGAAACGGCTGGCGTTCAGCTCAATCGCTTCTGCGCCTCGGGTTTGGAAGCCGTCAACTTGGGCGCGATGAAGATCCGCTCGGGTTTTGAAGATCTGGTGGTTGTTGGTGGTGTGGAGTGCATGTCGCGCATTCCCATGGGCTCCGATGGCGGTGCCTGGGCCATGGACCCTGCCACTAACTTGGAAACGGGCTTTGTGCCGCAAGGCATTGGTGCAGATCTGATCGCCACCTTGGAGGGTTTCAGTCGCGCCGATGTAGACGCCTTCGCCGTTGAGTCCAACAAGCGTGCCGCCAATGCGCGTGCTCAGGGTTGGTTCAAGGGTTCGATCGTGCCGGTGAAAGACCTTAATGGCCAAGTTGTTTTGGCGGAAGATGAGTTCATCAAGCCGGACTCCAGCGTTGAGAAGCTAGCGGGTTTGCAGCCTTCATTCATGATGATGGGCGAGATGGGTGGCTTTAACGCCGTGGCGCTGCAGAAGTACCACTGGGTTGAGAAAATCGACCATGTGCATACGGCCGCTAACTCGTCGGGCATCGTCGATGGTGCCGCTTTGATGCTGATTGGCAACGAAGCCACCGGCAAAAAGCTTGGCCTCAAGCCACGTGCACGCATTATCGCCACCGCCGTGAGCGGCGCTGACCCTACCATCATGCTCACCGGCCCAGCTCCAGCGGCGCGCAAGGCGCTGGCCAAAGCCGGCCTGACGGTGGATGACATCGATCTCTGGGAAATCAACGAAGCCTTCGCGGCCGTTGCCATGCGTTTCATGAAAGACATGGGTATCTCGCATGACATCACTAACGTGAATGGCGGCTCCATTGCCATGGGCCATCCGCTCGGTGCTACGGGCTGCATGATCGTGCAAGTCGCGTTGGACGAGCTTGAGCGTCGCGGCCTCAAGCGCGCGCTCTGCACGCTCTGCGTCGGCGGCGGCATGGGCATCGCCACCATCATTGAACGCGTCTGAGTGCGACCTTTCGCACTCGACCCCCATCATCGGATTTGAGAGAAAAGACCATGAGCCAGAGCGCCATTCGTTGGGAAAAAGACGCTGACAACATCGTCACCCTGACCCTGGACGACCCTAACCAGTCGGCCAACACCATGAACGAGTTGTACCGTCAGTCGATGGGCGAGGCCGTTGCCCGTCTGCACGCTGAAAAAGCGAACATTGCTGGCGTCATCGTGACCTCCGCGAAGAAAACCTTCTTTGCTGGTGGCGACCTTCGCCTGCTGATCCAAGCCACACCAGCCTACGCAGACGCGATGAAGGCTGAGCTGATCGAAATTAATGGTCAGTTACGCAAGTTGGAAACCTTGGGTAAGCCCGTAGTTGCCGCCATGAATGGCACGGCGCTGGGCGGCGGATTGGAAATCGCGCTCGCGACCCATCACCGCATCGCCATTGGCGGTACTAAAGCCGAGTTCGGTCTGCCAGAAGTCTCCCTCGGCCTGCTGCCGGGTGGTGGTGGTCTGACCCGCGTTACTCGCATGCTCGGCATTCAGAACGCCCTCATGAATGTACTCATGCAGGGTCAGCGCATGAAGGCCGAAAAGGCTCAGTCCACTGGCTTGATTGATGAGCTGGCGACCGACACGGACGACATGCTGGCCAAGGCTCGCGCTTGGATCAAGGCTAACCCGTCGGCGCAACAGCCCTGGGATAAGTCCGGCTATAAAATGCCAGGCGGTACACCATCAACTCCCGCTCTGGCCATGAACCTGCCAGCATTCCCCGCCAACCTGCGTAAGCAGATCAAGAATGCTAACTACCCCGCGCCAAAAGCCATCATGTCGGCTGTCGTTGAGGGTGCGCAGGTTGATTTTGATAATGCCCTGAAAATTGAGCATCGTTACTTCGTCCATCTTGCCTGCGGTAAGCAAGCGAAGAACCAAATTAAGGCGTTCTTCTTTGATCTTCAAAAGATCAATGGCGGTGGTTCGCGTCCGTGCAAAGAGACCTATCCTGCATGGAAGGCGACTAAGGTGGGCATTCTCGGTGCTGGCATGATGGGGCAGGGTATTGCCTATGTAGCGGCCTCCGTGGGTATCCAGGTCGTATTGCTGGATCAAACACGGGAAGCTGCGGAAAAGGGTAAGGCCTATAGCAAGGGCTTGCTCGACAAGCGCGTTAGCAAAGGGCGACTTGATGCAGCTAAAGCGGAAGCCACACTGGCGCTGATTCAAACCACGAATGATCATGCCGACCTGAAGGGTTGCGACATGGTGATCGAAGCGGTGTTTGAAGATCGCACCATCAAAGCCAAAGCTACCGAATTGGCGGAAACCAATGCCCTGCCGGATGTGCTGATGTGCTCGAACACATCGACATTGCCGATCACGGGCTTGGCGCAAGCCTCGAAGAAGCCAGAGAACTACATCGGTCTGCACTTCTTCTCGCCAGTCGACAAAATGCCGTTGGTTGAGATCATTCGTGGTGAAAAGACCTCGGATGCCGCGCTGGCTAAGGCCTTCGATTTTGTTCTGCAAATTCGCAAGACACCCATCGTGGTTAACGACTCGCGTGGTTTCTTCACCTCTCGTGTCTTCGGTACCTTTACCTATGAAGGCATCGCCATGTTGGGCGAGGGCTACCACCCCATTACCATCGAGCAGGCCGGCTTGCAGGCGGGCATGCCAGTAGGTCCGTTGGCGGTGACCGATGAAGTCACCATGGAGCTGGGTCGTAAAGTTCGTGTGCAGACCATCAAAGATCTCGCGGCAGAAGGTATTGCATGGGTTGCACATCCTGCCGAAGCCGTCATTGATCGTCTCATGGACGAATTTGGCCGCAACGGTAAGCGCACCGGTAAGGGCTTCTACGACTATCCAGAGGGTGGCAAGAAGACCATCTGGCCAGGTTTGGCAGAGCACTTCACGAAAGCCGAGAAGGTGCAAATTGATGAGGCGGAATTCGAAGAGCTGAAAGAGCGTCTGCTGTACCGCCAATCGATTGAGTCGGCCCGTTGCTTCGAAGAAGGCGTGTTGACCTCCGTAGCCGATGCCAACATTGGCTCCATCTTCGGTATTGGTATGGCTCCGTGGACAGGTGGTGTACTGCAGTACATCAACTACATTGGTGTTGCTGAGTTCGTTCAGCGTGCCGATGCGCTGGCTGCCAAGCATGGCGATCGTTTCACGCCGCCACAACTGTTGCGTGACATGGCAGCAGCCGGAAAAACCTTCGAGTAATTACGAAGGTGGAATAAAAAAGCTCGGACTGGTTCCGAGCTTTTTTATTGGTCCTGAATTTCCGCTAAAATCGAATTTTTCCGGAGAAGTAATCATGGAGTGTCGCGCGGGCTGTGCCGCATGCTGTATCGCACCCTCCATCTCTACCCCAATTCCAGGAATGCCCCTCGGCAAACCTGCCGGAACACGCTGTATTCAGCTCACGGAGCAGGGCTTATGTATGCTCTTTGGGCTGCCTTCACGACCTGCCGTCTGCCGCAGCCTGCAAGCCAGCCCAGAAATGTGTGGTGATTCGTCGGCTGCTGCCATTCGTTGGTTAGATGCATTGGAAAGCGCAACCCGTCCGGACAAACTCTGAGGTATAGTGTGCCTCTCTGTATGCAACGAGACAGTGGGTAATGACGGCTTCCGACCAGGAACTCCTGGCTGCTGCGATGAATCGAACTTCCGATAAAGTCGCGCTTGAATATACGATCGATGAGTTGGCTCAGGCCGCACAGATGACCGTGCGTAATGTTCGTGCATATCAGGACAAAGGCCTCATTCCACCCCCTGAAATTCGTGGACGCACAGGAATTTACTCCGCTGCACACTTGGCCCGACTGCGCGTGATTGGTCCGCTGCTTTCTCGTGGTTATAGTTTAGGAAATATTGCCGAATTAATTGAGTCTTGGGAAAAAGGCCACGACCTTCGCCAATTGCTCGGTTTGGAGCAGGCCTTAACCACGCCGTGGTCAGAAGATGTGCCGGCTTACTATGAACTTTCAGAAATTATGTCGCTGTTTGGGCGGCAAATGACACCTGAGGCTCTTGCGCGTGCGGTTCAATTAAATTTGATTCAAGTTGATGGCCCTCGGTTTCGTGTGCCCAGTCCGCGGTTGTTTAATGCCGGACTGGAGCTGATGAAGCTGGGCGTGCCTATTTCATCATTGTTCGAACTGCTTGGGGGCATGCGAGCCAACGTTGAGGCCGTGGCGAATAGCCTGGTTCAACTGGTCGTAAAGCATGTGTTTGAGCCTCTGGGAACGCAAACACCTACGGTTGAGCAAGTGCCGCAAATGGCAGAGGTCGTGTGGCGTTTACGTCCTCTGGCCGATATGGCGGTGGCTGCTGAAGTGGCTATTGCCATGGAAAAAGCGATTCAGCGACATTTAGGTGAGCGAATGGATGCTATTTTCGGCGGCCTAAGAGATCGTAAAGATTAGTGGCGTTCTATCGGTTTTTTTGTAGGTTTATTGCAACAGGGTGTTTAACCCTATGTAAATTCCGGTAATCTTCACACAAGTTTAAAATGGCTGTACTAACCATATTCTGTTAAAGAGGTTTTCTCATGCGTACATCACGATTCTCTCTGTCGCCAGCAGCCGCTGCGGTTAAGTCCGTTTTGCTGGCCACTGTTATGACAGGCGCTGCTTTCTCGGCACATGCTGAAGCACCAACAGAAACCGGTACCAGCTACGATAATTACGTCAATTTTGGTGCTTTCTATCTGGAAGCAGATAAGTCGCGTGGTGCCGATGGCACGAGCATTGGTTACCAAGCCGGTGTGGGTCACCGTCTGAGCAGCAACCTGTGGGTAGAAGGCCAGTTTTTCGGTGACACCATTGAAACGGGTAAGTTTGGCACCGACAACTACCAAACCGGTGGTGGTGTTGATTTCCACTTCGCGTTTGGTCAGCGCTCTGAATTCACACCTTTCCTGATTGTTGGTGGCGGTGGTGTCTATAACGATATCGCTGGTACTAAGGATGACGAATTAACCCCGTACTTGAACGTCGGTCTCGGTTTCACCAAATCCATTTTTGGTTTCGATAACCTGCGCTTACGTGGCGAAGTCCGTGCCGTTTACGATGATTTCCAAGAAGGCCAAACGGATTTCCGTGCTGGCTTAGGTCTGGAAATGGGTCTGGGCAGTGCGCCAGCGAAAGAGCCTGAAGTTGTGATTCGCGAAGTTCAGGTTGAAGTGCCGGTTGAAAAGATCGTCATTCAGGAAGTCCCTGTTGAGCGCATTGTGATCAAGGAAGTTCCCGCTCCCGCTCCAGAAGTTGTGCCCGTTAGCGTGGATGACGATGGTGATGGCGTGGTAAATGAGCGCGACAAGTGCCCTAACACCCTGAAGGGTGCTCGTGTGGATGGCAACGGCTGTGTGGTTGAGCAGACACTGACTATTCGCGACATCACTTTTGAGAACAACTCAGCGCGTTTGACTGCAAATGCTCAGCGTTTGATGGAAAACGTTGTTGCGTTCTTGCGTTCGGATAGCACCGCTCGTATCAGCATTTCCGGTCATACCGACAGTGTTGCCAGCGACGCTTACAACATGAAGCTTTCCCGTAGCCGTGCCAATGAAGTGCGTGACTACCTCGTGGGCTACGGTATCGACGCTTCGCGTCTGGAAGCTGCTGGCTACGGCGAATCGCGTCCTGTCGCTACAAACGCGACAGCGGAAGGTCGTGAGTTGAACCGCCGCGTTGAGTTCCGCATCCAGAAGTAATGGTGCGGTAGACATCAAAAAAGGGCCTAATCGGCCCTTTTTTGTTTCTGACAATAGACAGGCTATGCTTCGCGCCTCACACACTCATGCAAGACAGGTTGTGCCCTATGAATGGAGTTGTGCGCCAACAACGCGGTGAAGTGCGGCGTGACGCCATTTTGCGGGCAACGTGGGATGTCATCTTGCGCGATGGTGTGCGTGGGGTCAGGCATCGCGCAGTCGCTACGGCAGCCAATGTGCCTTTATCGGCCACGACCTATTACTTCAAAGATATTCAGGATTTGTTAGTCCAAAGCTTTGAATTATTTGCCGAAGAGTCGATCGAGCGATTTGCCATTCCGTTCTGGCGTCAAGTTGAACAGCAGCGTCTGGATTTCATAGAGCAACGCCGTGCCGCCGAACGTGCGGGCGAAACCTATGATGAGACGCTCAGTAATGAGCTTTTGCTGGAGGTTGCAGCAAACTACATAGATGTTCGGCTGCAGCAGCATCGCGCTCAGGTAGAGCTTGAGTACGCCTTTTGGTACGCCGCCATTCAAGAGCCTCGCCTGCAAGTGGCTGTTAGGCAAGTCATTCGCCGTTGGATTGGACTCATGCTGCCGTGGTTGGCGCTTTTGCCGGTAAGCCAGCCAGAGCAGGCCGCGCGCTCCATGCTGGCAACGATGCGACGCATCGAGTACGAAGGGCTTATCGAGGGTAGTGCCACGGTGTCTCCACACTGGATTCGGGATGCGGTGGCGTATCAGCTGAAAGGGCTTTGGTGAGGGCGATGGCCTTAGCACTTCCCGATTCTTGGCAGACGTTACTGGCAGAAGAATGGAGCCAAGCCTACGCGGTTGAGCTGCAGCAAGTACTGGCGCATGAGCGCCAGGCAGGCATTATTCATTACCCTCCGTCATGCCAGGTATTTGCCGCGTTAGCCGCGACCCGACCTGAGCATGTGCGCGTCGTGATTTTGGGGCAGGACCCCTATCATGGGCCGAACCAAGCGCATGGCTTAAGTTTTTCGGTATCCCGTGGGCAGGTCTTACCTCCATCCTTACGCAATATCTTTTCTGAACTCAGTGCAGATCTCGCGCTGCCCAAGCCACGCCAGGGCGATTTATCTTATTGGGCGTCCCAAGGAGTCTTGCTGCTGAACAGCGTCTTAACCGTACGAGCGGGCGAGGCGGGTTCGCATCAGAAGTTGGGTTGGGAACGATTTACCGATGCCCTGATTGCACAGTTAAATCAGCGCCACGCGGGACTGGTTTTTATGCTCTGGGGCGGATACGCACAAAAAAAAGGCCGACTGATTGATCGACAACGTCATTTGGTTTTAAGTGCTGCCCACCCCTCGCCGCTCTCTGCGAATCGCGGTGGCTGGTTTGGTTGTCGACACTTTTCGCAAGCAAACGCTTGGTTGCAACTTCAGCATCAAACCCAAATTGATTGGTCATTACCCGAATAAGGAATCTTTGCAATGCATGTCAGTGAAGCACCTGTACATATCGAGTTGATAGCAACGGCGTCTGGCCACTCTATTGCCGTTGCCACCCTGGATGCCGAACGTAGTTTGAATTCGCTGACACTCGCCATGGTTGATGTGTTGCTACCGCAGCTGGAGGCGTGGGCTGCGGATGATCGTGTGGTGGCGGTGCTGCTGCGGGGTCGAGGTGAGCGGGCATTTTGTGCCGGCGGTGATGTGCGTGCGCTCACGCAGCATGCGCGGACGGGAGAGGGTGATGCCGATTACCCGGCACACTTCTTTGCTCGCGAGTATCGACTCGACTATGCCATTCGAGAGTTTCCTAAGCCTCTTTTGGTGTGGGGGACCGGTGTTGTCATGGGTGGTGGCATGGGGCTCATGTTAGGGGCCAGTTTTCGCGTGGTCACAGAGACGACGCGCATGGCCATGCCGGAAATCACCATCGGGCTATTTCCGGATGTGGGTGGCAGCTATTACCTTTCGCGATTACCCAAGCGTGTGGGGCTCTTTATGGGGCTCACGGCGTGTCAATTTGGGGCCAGTGATGCCGTGGCTTTAGGTTTGGCCAGTCATGCACTGAGCTCCGAATCATGGCCTCAATTGCTGAGTGATTTGCTCAATCAAGCGTGGACAACCGAGAGTGCCTTCTCGCTGGTGTCGACCTGTTTGGCTCACTTGCCATCGCCGACACTGGCTGAGGGTGTCTTGCAGCAACATGCGGATGCCATTACGGCATTAACTGACCATGAGAATCTTAATGCGCTGGATGCCGCATGGCGTTCAGCGTTGCCTGAGGAGCCCTGGTTAGCTAAAGCGGTGCAAGCCTATCGCTCGGGCTCACCAACCAGTGCTGCGTTGATTTGGCAGCAATGGCAGAGCTCGGGCTCGCTAAGCCTCGCAGAGGTTTTCCGCACGGAATGGGTATTGTCCAGCCAATGTGCACGCCACCCAGATTTTCCGGAGGGCGTTCGTGCGCTCTTAATTGATAAAGACCAGTCGCCGCACTGGCAGCCGGCACAGTTGGCCGATGTTAGCCCGCAGTGGTTGGCCGCACATTACGCGATGCCGGCGGGCATGACGCAGCCGCTGGCCGATCTGGAAGAGACGTTTGGCTCACGCGATCCATTAGCGCGTGAAGGGTAGACGCTTCAACACAGATTGGGCGTCAGCATCCAGGCGCTTGGCCACCAGCTCTCGCTTGGTTTGCGCCAGCACTAACCACTGCTGATAGCCCTGAGCGACCGCGCGAATGACTTCACCTACTCGTGAGCCATCTTCGCTGACTAGGCCCATGCCGGCCGTCAGCGATTCTTGCCCGCTTTCGCATTGCCATGCACTCAGTTCGGTTTTGAGTTGTCCACGGAAATAGAGTCTCGCCACAATTTCCTGACCCAAGTAGCAGCCCTTCTGATAGCTCACGCCCTGAAGCGCGTGATAATCCATCTCCTGCGGCTGAAACAGTTCAGTTTCTGCTGCTGCCAGGATCCACTCGCCGGCGACAATGCTGGCTGAATCCCAGCAGGCCGCAGCCGCTTCGGAGGACGTAGCCGTATCGGTTAGCGGCGCAGCATCCGATGCCAAGCTTAGCAGCAGTCCACGGGTGAGGCCTGGAAGTCGGATGCGAATGGGAAGTTCGAGACCTGAGCAACCTTGATCGATGGCGGGCAACTCCGGTAGCGCCAAGCCTAGGCTGGCGAGGCGACTCTGAGCGCCGCGTCCCAGCACGCCTTGTATGCGAAGGGCGATTTCACTCAGGGTGACTTTCGAAAACACGCCGTACTTCGCTAAGCGTGAGCGCGCCGCTTCAAACTGTTCAGCTGGCAGGATGAGCAAATAGCCCTCTGGCCAAGCCAGTAAGCGGCCACTGAGTTGGGCGCGGCCCTTGAGGTTTAGTAAGCAGGCAAGGCGAGACTGTGCCGCAGACACTTCACGAATATCTGTAGTGACTTGGCCTTGTAAAAAGGTTTCGGCATCCGGACCCAAAATCGCGAGGGCGCGCCAAGGCAGCGTTAAGACAAGATCATCTTGTGCTTGGAGGGCGGCCTGGGCTGCAAGCACCTCAACGGAAGGTGAGGTAAACACAAGCGAACTGGACATGACGGCTCCTTAGCGACGGATAGATTGGAGAAATGGGGATCACGGTGCTAAATACAAGCTCTATAATGCCGTGCTTAACCGATTGGGGTAGAGAATTTCATGACACGGCCGTTTACGGAAGAAGAGAAACGCTTACGCTGGCAGTGCCGACGGGGCCTGAAAGAGCTCGATGTGCTGCTTGAACCGTTCATGGAGGAACACTATCTTGGCCTGGATGCTGAGGAGCAAGCGCTATTTGCACGCTTTTTGGAGGAAGAGGATGTCGATCTTCTGGCGTGGCTTATGCAATATCTTCAACCCGAAGACGCAGGTCATCAGCGCATCGTCGCGCGCATCTTGCAACGTCTGGCACGCTGAGTTTAGGTTACAGCCATCGCGTGGGCTGACGTTTTGGCGCTTGGGTTTGGCTGTACTCGCAGGCTGTACCGCATGGCAAAGTCATCCGCCCGTCGCAGTTGGGTTTGTGTTAATCCTGCTGTGGCCGTTGCTAGCGTTTATACAGCTCAGTAACCGGCAAACTTCCTGCCCGATTCAGTCATTCCAGCACACGCCTCAGGGCTGGCGTTTGCAGCTGGACACCGGAGCCGTGCATTTTGCCGAGATGTACGGGCCTGTTCGCCTCACGCCTGGGTTTGTGGTGCTCTGTTGGCAGGAGTTGATGACGCTGGCTGTTGATGCTGAGCCAACCACACGCCGCACAGGGCAACGCTGGCGTGTGGTGATTTGGGCCGATCAGCTTAGCGCAGAGGACTGGCGCCGATTGTCCGTGTCATTACGCTGGCGTCGTCGCGAGGGCTCTTCGGGCGACAAAATACTGTCGGCCAGTACAGCGCTGAGTTGAGGATAATCCAAGGTGTAATGCAGGCCACGGGACTCTTTACGCATGAGTGCGCAACGGATGATGAGCTCGGCGACCATGACCAAATTACGCAATTCAATGAGGTTGCTCGACACCCGATAGTGGCTGTAATACTCCTCAATCTCAGCCTGTAACAGCAGCACTCGGTGCAATGCGCGCTCCAGTCGCTTGGTGGTGCGTACAATGCCGACAAAGTCCCACATAAAGCGCCGCAATTCATCCCAGTTATGCAGAATCACCACATCCTCATCGGGATCGCGCACCTGCGTGGCATCCCAGGCGGGCACGCTGGGTGGTGCTGCCGTGTGCGCTAGCTTGCTTCGGATATCACGGGCCGCCGCCATGGCAAAGACGAAGCATTCCAGCAGCGAGTTACTGGCCATGCGATTGGCACCGTGCAGGCCGGTAAACGAGGTTTCACCAATGGCATAGAGGTTGGCAATATCGGTTTCACTGTGGTGATTGACCATCACACCGCCGCAGGTGAAATGCGCTGCGGGCACCACCGGAATTGGTTCCTTGGTGATGTCGATGCCGTATTCCAGACATTTGCGATAGATGTTGGGAAAGTGGCCGGTAATGAACTCCGCTGGTTTGTGCGAGATATCGAGGTAGACGAAGCGGATGCCTAAGCGCTTCATCTCGAAATCGATGGCCCGAGCCACGATGTCACGCGGGGCCAGCTCGGCACGCTCATCGAAGCGCGGCATAAAGCGCGTGCCGTCCGGCAACTTCAGTAGGGCGCCTTCCCCGCGCATGGCTTCGGTAATGAGGTATGACTTGGCCTGCGGGTGATACAGACAGGTGGGGTGGAATTGGTTGAATTCCATATTGGCGACGCGGCAGCCGGCTCGCCACGCCATGGCAATGCCGTCACCGGTGGCAATGTCGGGGTTGCTGGTGTACTGATAAGCCTTGCTAGCACCGCCGGTAGCGAGTGCAACGAAACGCGCGCGGCAGACCTCTACCTCGCCCGTGTCCTTGTTCAAAACATAGGCCCCGATAACGCGATTCTCGCCGTCTAAGCCTTGTTTTTGCGTCGTGATCAGCTCCACAGCGACCCGGTTTTCCATGAGGTCGATGTGAGCGCATTCCCGGACGCGCTCAACGAGGGTGGTGGAAATGGCTCTGCCCGTGGCATCGTCTGCGTGAATGATGCGGCGGTGCGAGTGGCCGCCCTCGCGGGTGAGGTGCAGATGCTCGGTTTCATCGAGGGTGAAACCGACGCCCTGATCAACCAACCAGCGAATGGCTTCGGGACCATTTTCTACCGTCAGTTTGACGCTATCCTCATGGCAAAGACCGGCACCGGCAATGAGCGTGTCTTGAACATGGCTGTCGGTCGAATCGGTTGCGTCTAGAACGGCAGCAACGCCCCCTTGGGCATAGTAGGTGCTGGCTTCGGTAAGCTCGGCTTTGGACAGCACAGCAATGCGCAGCGTGGCGTCGAGTTGCAGGGCTAGCGTTAGGCCGGCGGCGCCGCTGCCAATAATGAGCACATCATGCTCAAACGATGAAGTCATAGCGCGGAGAAGTTCCAGAGGGCTGTCATGAAAAAGCGATGATGCCATAGTATGGGACTGAATTACGCTGACCCGATTTGACAGGTGGACGACAAAAACAATCTCCACTTGAATGGCATGGCTGTCAGCCTAATAGTATTCATAGCGTTGTCGTTCCGAGACTAATCATTAGCGATCGCTTTTTTGTTCGAAGGAATTGAGGAAAAATTCATGGCCTTGTTACACAAGCAACTGACTACATTGAACCGAAACTTTTTCGCGGCTTGTCTGGTGGCGGCCTCGGTCACGCTGGTGCCGCAAAGTGCGCAGGCGGCCCTGCCTGAATTTGCCGATATCGTTGAGCGTACTAGTCCGGCCGTGGTCAACATCAGTGCGACGTCCAAGGCGAAGCCGACGGAGTCTGGCGCGGATGAAATGCAGGAGCTACTGCGCCGCTTTTACGGTCTGGAAGCACAGCCTCAGCAACCACGAAACAAGCAATCTTTTGGGTCGGGTTTTATCATCGGCAATGAAGGCTATGTCCTGACCAATAACCATGTGATTGATGATGCAGACAAGGTTACTGTGCGCCTGAGTGATCGTCGTGAGGTTGAGGCGAAAGTCATCGGCACCGATCCGCGTTCCGACATTGCCCTGCTGAAGATTGTTGCCACTAATTTGCCGGTGGTGAAAATCGGTGATCCTTCCAAGCTTCGTGTGGGCGATCCCGTGCTGGCGATTGGTTCACCTTTTGGCTTCGATTATTCCGCGACGGCAGGCATTGTCAGCGCCAAATCCCGTGCCCTGCCCAATGAAGCCTATGTGCCATTTATTCAAACCGATGTGGCCATTAACCCCGGTAATTCGGGCGGCCCCTTATTTAATACGGCCGGCGAGGTCGTTGGCGTGAACTCGCAAATCTACAGCCGCTCCGGCGGCTTCATGGGCGTTTCGTTTGCGATTCCTATTGATGTGGCCATGGAAGTGGTTGCCCAGCTACGGGATAAGGGCAAGGTCAGTCGTGGCTACTTGGGTGTCTCCATTCAGGAAGTGACCAAAGAGTTGGCCGATGCTTATGGCTTAGAGCGCCCAGCAGGTGCCTTGATTGCCAGCGTTGAGGCCGATTCTCCGGCCGGCAAAGCGGGTTTGAAATCGGGCGATGTGGTTACGCAGTTCAATGGTCTGGCGATTAACCTCGCGGCCGAGCTGCCGCAAGCTATTGGTCGCGCCAAAGTGGGTGAGACCTATCCCCTTATGGTTGTGCGCGACCGTAAGGCCTTGCAGCTTCAAGTGAAAGTTCAGCCTATCCCGGAAGAGCAAGTAGCAACTACCAAAGCGGCTAGCCCGGATTTGTCGCGCTTAGGCCTGACCTTGCGCGATTTGCAGGAGTCGGAAAAAGCCTCTCTGAAACTTGCAGGCGGGGCCTTGGTTGTTAAGGTGGCCGAAGGCTCGGGTGCCGATGCCGGCTTGCGTAATGGCGATGTGATTACCCGTTTGGGCAGCACAGCCATCACCAGTGCGCGTGAGTTTGTTGCGGCAGCCCGTAAGCTTAATGCGGGGGTCACTGTACCCGTGGCGATTTTGCGTCGGGGCAGCACCTTAATTCTGGCATTGAAGCTTGAACCTCAGGATGCCTCGCGATAAATCGAAGTAATTTCGCTGCCGCCCCGCAGGTTTTCGCCGGGGCGGGGCGAATCGGCTACACTATGCGCCCCTTGCAGAAACATTCTGGCTGAGTCGCTGTGTCCGAAATTAAGAACATCCGCAATTTCTCTATCATCGCCCATATTGATCACGGCAAATCGACGCTGGCCGATCGATTTATTCAGATTTGCGGCGGTCTGGAAGATCGTGAAATGCAAGCACAAGTGCTTGATTCCATGGATCTTGAGCGTGAGCGTGGCATTACCATTAAAGCCCACTCGGTCACGCTGTATTACACCTCGAAAATCGATGGTGAGACCTATCAGCTCAATTTCATCGACACCCCAGGCCATGTCGACTTCTCGTATGAGGTCAGCCGTTCGCTGGCCGCGTGTGAAGGGGCCTTGTTGGTCGTGGATGCGGCTCAGGGCGTTGAAGCCCAGTCTGTAGCCAACTGCTACACGGCCATCGAGCAGGGCTTGGAAGTGATGCCTGTGCTCAACAAGATCGACCTGCCGCAGGCAGACCCCGATCGTGTTTGCGAAGAAATTGAAGAAATTATTGGCGTTGAGGCCATTGATTCGCCTCAGTGCTCGGCCAAAACCGGCTTGGGCGTTGTTGATGTGTTGGAAGCGCTGATCCAGCGCATTCCTGCCCCTGTCGGGGATCGCAGTGCGCCACTGCAAGCGCTAATCATTGATTCTTGGTTCGACAACTACCTCGGCGTGGTCTCGCTGGTGCGCGTGAAACACGGCCGCGTGAAAAAAGGCGACAAGATTCTGGTGAAGAGCACCGGTCAGAGCCATTTGGTATCCAGCGTGGGCGTGTTTAACCCCAAGCACAGCGAAACGGACGGTCTCCATGCCGGTGAAGTCGGCTTTGTCATTGCCGGCATCAAAAACATTTTCGGCGCTCCGGTGGGCGATACGCTGACGCTGATCGGCACACCCGATGTGGATATGCTGCCTGGCTTCAAGAAGGTCAAGCCGCAGGTCTACGCCGGACTGTTCCCCATCACTTCGGATGACTACGAGCCGTTCCGCGACGCACTCTCCAAGCTCACGCTGAATGACTCGGCGCTGTTTTTCGAGCCGGAATCGTCTGACGCTCTGGGCTTCGGCTTCCGCTGCGGCTTCCTCGGCATGCTGCACATGGAAATCGTGCAGGAGCGCTTAGAGCGTGAATACAACCTCGACTTGCTGACCACGGCGCCGACCGTGATCTACGAGATCATTACCAAGAAGGGCGAGACGCTGTACGTCGATAACCCCTCGAAGCTGCCGGACACCGGTTCGGTAGAAGAGTTCCGTGAGCCGATTGCCGAGTGTCATATTTTGGTGCCGCCGGAGTATGTCGGCGATGTCATCAAGCTTTGTCAGGAGCGTCGCGGCACGCAGAAGAGCATGCTCTTTCATGGCAAACAAGTGGCGCTGACCTATGACGTGCCCATGGGTGAAGTCGTGCTCGACTTCTTTGACCGGTTGAAGTCCTGCTCGCGTGGCTATGCCTCCTTAGACTATGCGTTCAGCCGATTTGAACCTGCCAGCTTGGCTCGCGTGGATATTTTGATTAACGGCGAGCGGGTTGATGCGCTGGCCATGATTTGCCACACGGAGAATGCGCGTTATCGCGGCATGATCATTGTCGAAAAAATGAAAGAACTGATTCCCCGCCAGATGTTTGATGTGGCGATTCAGGCGGCGATCGGCGCTCAGGTCATTGCGCGTCAAACCGTTAAAGCGATGCGTAAGGACGTTTTGGCCAAGTGCTATGGCGGCGACGTCAGCCGTAAGCGCAAGCTGCTGGATAAGCAGAAAGAAGGCAAAAAACGTATGAAGCAAGTGGGTAACGTCGAAATTCCGCAGGAAGCCTTCCTCGCGGTACTCAAGGTCGATAAGTAAACCAAGCGAAGCCGCGCGGGAGCGTTCATGGATATTGATTTTTCATTGGTGCTGACCTTAGCCGTATTTATAACGGGTTTGCTGTGGGGCTTTGATGCCTCCGCGCTAAAACCGATTCGTCAGCGGCGACTAAAAGCAGCTCAGGCGGCCGCCGCCGCCCAAGATGCGACCTTGCCGGCGGATGCTGAGCAAAAGTTGCTGCGAGAACCGTGGTTGTTTGAAACAGCGCACAGCTTTTTCCCGGTGCTGGCGGTTGTGTGGGTGCTGCGCTCCTTTCTGGCGGAACCGTTTACGATTCCTTCGGGGTCCATGTTGCCGTCGCTAGAAATTGGCGACTACGTGCTCGTTAATAAATTTGCTTACGGCGTGCGTTTGCCGGTCCTAGGCACCGAAATTTTGCCCGTAGATCTGCCCAAGCGTGGCGAGGTCATGGTGTTTAAGTTTCCGGCCAGTCCAAACATGAACTACATCAAGCGTGTGGTGGGTCTACCTGGCGACCTCATTGAAAGCCGCCGTGAAGTGCTTTTTATCAATGGGGTCGAGGCTAAGCGCGAGTTACTGTCGCAAGAGCCAGCGATTGAGCCTTGGCAACAGGTCTGGCGCGAAAACATCTTTGGCGCAGTTCATACCACGCGTGAAGAAATTGGGCGTGAGCCTACCGGCGGTGATTGGTCTTACACCGTGCCGGCCGGCCACTATTTCATGATGGGCGACAATCGCGATAACTCTAACGACAGCCGTTTCTGGGGCCCCGTTTCCGAGGACCTGATTGTGGGTAAGGCGTTTTACATTTGGATGCACAAAAAGCCGGGCTTGAACCTACCGGTCTTTGATCGCAACGGGAGCATTGAGTGACGCAGCCATTAGCGCGCCTCCAGCGCATTTTGGGCTATCAGTTCCAAAATGAGGCTTGGTTGCAGCTGGCGCTAACGCATCGCAGTATCTCGGGTAAGCGCAATAATGAGCGCCTCGAGTTTCTGGGCGATGGCCTGCTTAATTTTGTCATCGCCGATTGTCTATACCAGCAGTTCCCAGACGAGAACGAAGGCCGTTTGTCGCGCTTGCGAGCAACGCTGGTGCGTGAAGAAAGTTTGGTGATTCTGGCGCATGAATGGAAGCTGAGTGAGTTCCTCATCATGGGCTCGGGCGAGTTGAAGAGTGGCGGCTATCGTCGTGATTCGACACTAGCGGATGCGGTCGAGGCCATCATCGGTGCTATGCACTTAGATGGAGTGGCCATGCCCGATATGCAGGCGCATATTCGTCGTTGGTATGGTGAGCGCTTGTTAACCATCGAAGCAAGCGATGCATTGAAGGACGCTAAAAGCCGTTTGCAGGAGTTTCTGCAGGGACGCAAGCTGGCGCTACCAACGTATGAATTGGTCAGTGTTACGGGCGAGGCACACGAACAACATTTTCAAGTGCGTTGTCTGCTCGCCGCGAGTGCAGTGACCGCGCATCAAGACATTATGACCGAAGGCGAGGGCGTCACCCGACGCGTCGCTGAACAACAGGCTGCCGCCGCTGCGCTGGCCGTGCTGGAACTGGGAGCAGGGCAAAAAAATGGCATCCGATGACATCATCAACTCATTCTTTTCGGGCTCGGCTGCCGATCCTGCGAACACGGTGCCCAGCGATTATCGCTGTGGCTATGTGTCCATTGTTGGGCGGCCGAATGTCGGCAAGTCGACCCTGCTGAATCACATCCTCGGGCAGAAGCTGGCGATTACCTCGCGTAAGCCGCAGACCACGCGTCATCGCATGCTGGGTATTGTCTCGCGTGACAAGGTACAGGCGATATATGTAGATACGCCCGGCATCCATGGCGAAGAGCGCAAGGCGATTAACCGCTACATGAACAAGGCCGCGACCTCGGCTCTGAAGGACGTGGATGTGGTGTTGTTCGTGGTCGACGGCCTGAAGTGGTCGCCCGATGACGAGCTGGTGCTGACCAAGCTGCAGAAGGTCAATGTGCCAGTGCTGCTGGTCATCAACAAGGTCGATACCATCGAAGACAAGGCTGCCTTGCTGCCGCATATCGAGCAGTTGTCGCAACGCCTACCGTTTGTGGAAGTGGTGCCGGTATCGGCACTGAAGGGCCATAACCTCGACAAGTTGCACGAAGCCGTGGGCCAACGTCTGCCGTTCTCGCCGCCGTTCTACGATGAAGATCAGATCACGGATCGTTCGCAGCGTTTTCTCGCGGCCGAACTGGTGCGCGAAAAAATCATGCGTCAGCTCGGTGAGGAAATTCCCTACGAGATCACGGTTGAAATTGAAGAGTTCAAGAAAGAAGGCAAGTTGTTGCGTATCTCTGCCTGCATTCTGGTGGAGCGTGATGGTCAGAAGAAAATCGTTATTGGTGATGGCGGCCAGCGATTGAAGCTGATCGGCACCGAGGCGCGTCTCGATATGGTGAAACTGTTCGACAGCAAGATCATGTTGTCGCTGTGGGTCAAGGTCAAAGGCGGCTGGTCCGATGATGAGCGCGCTCTGAAAAGCTTGGGCTATGGTGATCTCTAAGTTGCCACCGAGGCCTTTCCGCAGCCATGCGTGAACTAGCCTGGCAGCCTGCCTATTTGCTCCACGCACGCGCGTATCGCGAAACCAGCGTGTTGGCAGAATGGCTACTGCCTGAGCTGGGTCGAGTCGGAACGGTGTTGCGCGGAGCGCGGAGCAAGGGTCGTGTCGTGCCAACCCCGTTTCAACCCTACTTTGTGCAGTTGGCAGGCACTGGCGAACTCAAGCAAATTCCTGCTCACGAAGCTGCAGGTCCGGCCTTGAATCTCGTCGGCCCCGCTTTGTTTTCCGGACTGTATTTGAATGAACTGCTGGTGCGCCTATTGCCCCGTGAGTTGCCGCAACCGGAGCTTTTTGTGGCCTACGCGGGGGCTATTGGCGAGTTAAGTGAGCTTGCCGAGCCGGAGGTTAGGGGCATAGAGCCTGTCTTGCGCCGTTTTGAGCGACAGCTGCTCGACACCATGGGTCAAGTCGCCAGCCAGACGCATCAGGCAGACACTCAGCAACCGCTGGCGGTAGACCAGTACTACCAGTTTTATCCCGAGCAGGGCTGGCTGCCGGCTCGCGATGGGCAATCGGGGGCTTGTTTAGGGGGCGATATCATGGCGGTCGCCGCAGACACGCTGGATACACCCGACCGCAGGCGTTTAGCAAAGTGGCTGTATCGCTTGGCGCTAGAGCCTCTTCTTGCGGGTAAGCCATTAAAAAGTCGTGATTTATTTGCTGCTATGGTTAGGCCAGCACAGGAGCGTACACCATGAGTCCGTTATACCTCGGCGTCAATATTGATCACATTGCCACGCTGCGTCAGGCGCGCGGGACGCGATATCCAGAGCCGGTGCACGCTGCGCTCATTGCCGAAGAGCATGGTGCTGATGGCATTACTGTGCATCCCCGTGAAGATGGCCGCCATATCCAAAAGCGGGATGTGCGCATCCTCGCTGAGGTGCTGCAAACACGCATGAATCTTGAGATGGCTGTTACGGAAGACATGCTGGCGTTCGCTGAAATCATCCGCCCTAAACATGTGTGCCTCGTGCCGGAAAAGCGCGAAGAACTCACCACTGAGGGCGGCCTTGATGTGGTGGGCGGCTTCTCTCGCATTCAAGCCGCATGCCAGCGTTTGGGGCGGCAGGGCATGGATGTTTCCTTGTTTATTGACCCCGAGCCGTCACAAATTGACGCGGCGATTCGTGCCGGAGCCCCCACGATTGAACTGCATACCGGCGCCTATGCGGACGCTGAAGATCCGGCAGAAATTGAACATGAGTTCGAGCGCATTCGATTGGCTGCAGAATATGCCCACGGTAAATTGGTGGTGAACGCAGGTCATGGCCTGAATTTTCACAACACCGCGCGTATTGCCGCCTTGCCCCAATTTCATGAGCTCAATATTGGTCATGCACTGATTGCACGCGCCTTGTTTAGCGGCTTGGCCACGGCGGTGCGTGATATGAAAGACTTAATGCAGGAGGCGCGTCGCAGCCGATGAACGAAGAGCAATTCGAGGTTTTTATTGCCGATTGCGCGCAGGCGCTGCAAGCCAAGCAGGCACTTCTACAAAGTCAGTTTGGCCTAGATCGTTTTAGTCGCTGGCAATTGGAGCAGGACTCATCCGTGCTCTGCTTTCTCACGCAAGATGGCCGTGAGCAACTGCGCTTCCGTGTGACGCCGATTGGTACGTATGCCAGCGCGCAAGAGACATGGAAGTGGGCGTGGGCGAATGTCAAGTTACCGCAGACAGCGCGAGAGCGTGCTGAGCGATTGAAGGCATTGCGCGAACAAACAGACTATGACTGCTTTGCAGAGGGTGAGGCATTTACAGCGGATGACACCATGGCCTGGGAGCTGGCTGCGGCGGCTGTAGCGTCTCTGGATGCCGTGGGATGCTATCGTGCCCCCAATCGTGACACCTGGCTTTTTTTGGCGCTGGAAGAGGCATTGATTTAACGCCTCCTCCAGCCCGCCGCGCTTAGTTCTTTAACTCAATGCTGCCGCTCACATTGACTGAAACACGACTATCACCGCCCGCCATTTCTGCAGCTGGTGCGGCATCAGCCATTTTCATCATCATCATGGGTGGGCGAGGGTAGCCACCACCGCCACCGCTGCTACCAAGGTTCATTTGTACCAGGCTATAGCTCTTCGCGCCCCAGGCTTGGCGAACGGCATCGGCTTTCTCGCGGAACGCAGCAATCGCATCCGTTGTGAGTTTTTTCTCAGCAGCCAAACGGGTTTCTTCCGACACCACGAAGTTCAAGCCTTGGAGTTGCAGCTTGTCTTGTAGCTGACTAAGCAACTCGCCCGCCGCTTTAAAGTCTTTAGATTCCAGGTTCAGCTCAGCGCGACCGCGCCAGCTCTCTAATTTTTGTTTGTCGTTATATACCGGCCAGCTTTGTTGATTACCGGAGGCTAATTTAACCGTATTGAAGTTGCGGCCCTTGGCCAGGCTCTCGTTCATGGCCTGAGTTAAGGCACGGGCTAGCTGGCCCGGATTTTTATCGGATAACTCGATGCTGAGCGTGGCGCGCATCAGGTCATTGGGCAGAACTTGGCTCACTTCCGTTTGAAAATCGACGCGGTTACGGGGGCTTTGATGATCTGAGGCTAGGGCTACATTGGCAGTGCTCAGCAGTGTCATCGCGAGTACACAGGCTTTAAGCGTGTTTTGCGTCATGAAATCGTTACTCCATTTACGTGTAGGCCTGTGCGATCGCACAGTTGCTTCGTAGAATACGCTTCAACGTCTTGGAGGATGACATGAGTAATACAACGAAAGCGTTAGGTAGTTTTATTTTCTGGAGCCGTTGGTTGCAGTTGCCGATGTATCTCGGCTTGATCGTGGCCTTGGGCATCTATTCCTACAAGTTCATGCTCAAGCTGTGGGATCTCACGATTAACCTCGGCATCCTGAAAGAAGACGACATCTTGCTCAATGTGCTGTCGCTCATTGATGTGGTGATGATCGCTAACTTGCTGGTGATGGTGATTATTGGCGGCTACGAAATTTTCGTGAGTCGTTTAGATGTGCAGGATCATCGTGACCAACCGGAGTGGCTCGCGCATGTCGATGCCGGTGTTTTGAAGGTCAAGCTGGGCATGGCACTGATTACTATCTCGTCGATTCATTTGCTGCGTAGCTTTATTGATGCAGGCAACATTTCCGAGCACACCCTGAAGTGGGAAGTGATTATTCACATGGTGCTGGTCGTGTCTGCAGGGTTTATTGCGGTGACAGACTGGATGATTAACAAGTCCAAAAAGTCACACTAATCGGGGCTATTACGCAGGCAATAGCGGGGAGTTCAGACCCACCGTCACCTGCTCATTGTGTATGAGCAGGGGGCGTTTAATCAGGCTGGGCTTGGCTATGAGCAAGGCCGTTAGCGCCGCTTTATCCAACAGCGCAGCTTGCGCTTCTGGAGAGAGCTGGCGCCACGTTGTACCTTGGCGATTCACTAACTGATCAGCGGGCAGATGCGCTAACCAGAACGAAATCTGCTCAGCGCTCGGCGGCATCTTTTTGAAGTCCTGAAACGCATAAGCAACGCACGCCGCATCGAGACGGGCGAAGGCTTTCTTCATGCTGTCGCAGGCTTTGATGCCGCAGATTTGCAGCATTAGCCCATCAGTCCTTTTTCACGCAGCAGCTTCAGCACCTGCTCAGCCGCTTCACTATTGCTCTTCGCCAGCTGTACCGGTGCAATCGCTTCGGCACTGCCACGAATGCGCAGGCTGCGCTCGCCAACCACTTCATCCGCCACAATCACCAGCAGGCCCGCTGCTTGCAGCGCCTCTATGGCCTGATCGTCAGCATTGACTACCACTGGCAATGCGCCCGCTTGGAAGAGCGCGCGCTCAATAAGCTCAGCTAACTCACGCGCGCCACTGGCTTCCACCACCAGTTTCAATGCGGAATGACCGAGGCGACGAGCACGTGCAGCAGCCGTGACGGCGGGTAGTTGCTCGATGTCGCTCAGCGTCTTCGCACGCTCTTGCACCATGCCAGCACCGACCGTGATGTTGCTGAGGCGCTCGATGACGATGAGGTTGCCCGTGGCCTTGCTCAGTGCGTAGCTGTCGAATGCGACGGCACGCGTTAGCTGTACGCGGCAGAGCGCGATGCCGTTGAGCGGCAACGAATCGGTGGCGCTGGTGGCCAACGTGTTGACGTCGATCTGATGCACGATTTCCGTGATCTGACCCGATGTGAATGTGGTGCCCAGCTTGAAATCGTATGTTTTGCCCACGGTCAGTGGCTGCTCATGCATCCACACGATGTGCGCGAGGAAGGCATGGCTCATGGTCAGGTCGTCATCGGCGGCGATGATCATGTCACCGCGCGAGATGTCGATTTCGTCGTTGAGCGTGACGGTAATGGCTTGACCCGCATGGGCTTCAGCGATCTCGCCTTCCCAGACCACAATCGATTTGATCGTGGAGGTCTTGCCAGACGGCAGGGCCTTAATCGCCATGCCCGGCTTCACGCTGCCCGCGGCGAGCGTGCCGCAGAAGCCACGGAAGTCCAGATTCGGGCGGTTCACGTACTGCACCGGCAGACGCAGCTTACCCAGCGGCACGGCGCGCTGAATCGGCAGTGTATCCATCAGTTCCAGCAGCGGCGTGCCGGCGTACCAGGGCATCTGCGTGCTCTGATGGACGACGTTCTCGCCCTTGAGGGCGGACATCGGCACATAGCGCACATCCGGCACATTGAGTTGGGCCACAAAAGCCTCGTACTCGGCCTTGATCTCGTTGTAGCGGGCTTCGCTGAAGCCGACCAGGTCCATCTTGTTGATGGCAATAACGAAGTGGCGAATGCCCAGCAGCGAGCAAATGAAGCTGTGACGACGGGTCTGCACCTGCACGCCGTAGCGGGCATCGATGAGCAACACGGCGACATCGGCGGTGGATGCACCGGTGGCCATGTTGCGCGTGTACTGCTCGTGGCCAGGGGTGTCGGCAATGATGTACTTGCGGCTGTCGGTGGCAAAAAAGCGGTAGGCGACATCGATGGTGATGCCCTGTTCGCGCTCGGACTGCAGGCCGTCTACCAACAGCGCCAGATCGACGACTTCGCCGGTGGTGCCGTGCTTGACGCTGTCACGCGTGATAGCGGCGAGCTGGTCCTCGAAGATCATCTTCGAGTCATGCAGCAGGCGGCCGATCAGTGTGGATTTACCGTCATCCACGCTGCCGCAGGTGATGAAGCGCAGCATGTCCTTGTGTTCATGCTGGTGCAGGTAGTCTTGAATATTGTCGATACGTTCAATGATCATTAGAAATAGCCTTCGCGTTTCTTCTTTTCCATCGAGCCCGATTCATCGTGGTCGATGGCGCGGCCGGAGCGTTCCGAGGTGCGGGTGACCAGCATCTCCTGAATGATGTCCGGCAAGGTGACGGCGTCGGATTCGACGGCGCCGGTCAGCGGGTAGCAGCCGAGCGTGCGGAAGCGCACATTCTTCATCATCGGCACTTCGCCGTCGCGCAGCGGCAGGCGTTCGTCATCGACCATAATCAGCATGCCGTCGCGTTCAACCACCGGACGCACAGCCGAGAAGTACAGCGGCACGATCTCGATGTTTTCGAGGTAGATGTATTGCCAGATGTCCAGCTCGGTCCAGTTAGACAGCGGGAAAACACGAATCGACTCGCCCTTGTTGATGCGGCCGTTGTACAGGTTCCACAGCTCCGGGCGCTGTACTTTCGGGTCCCAGCGATGGTTCTTGTCGCGGAAGGAGTAGACGCGCTCCTTGGCGCGCGACTTTTCTTCATCGCGGCGGGCACCACCGAAGGCGGCATCGAAGCCGTGCATGTCCAGCGCCTGCTTCAGCGCCTGGGTCTTCATGACATCGGTGTATTTCGAGCTTCCGTGATCGAACGGATTGATGTTCGCCGCCAGCCCTTCGGGGTTGGTGTGCGAGATCAGTTCCATGCCGGCTTCCTTCGCGATGCGGTCGCGGAAGCTGATCATTTCCTTGAACTTCCACGTCGTGTTCACGTGCATCAGCGGAAACGGCGGCTTGCCCGGCGCAAAGGCCTTGCGCGCCAGGTGCAGCATCACGGACGAATCCTTGCCGATCGAATACATCATGACCGGGTTGTCGAACTCGGCGGCAACCTCACGGATGATGTGGATGGACTCGGCCTCAAGCGCCTTGAGGTGAGTCATGCGGTGTTCGGGGAGCGACATGCGCGCGTGTCCTCTTTAAGAAACAGTGTCAGTCCGCGATGCGGAGCAGTTCGTTGATGCTGGTTTTGCTGCGGGTCTGGGCGTCGACCTTCTTTACGATGACGGCGCAGGTCAGGCTGTAGCGGCCATTGTCGCGGGGCAGCGAGCCAGCCACCACGACTGAGCCAGCAGGCACGCGGCCGTAGCTGATTTCGCCGGTTTCGCGATCGTAGATTGGGGTTGATTGGCCGATGAACACGCCCATGGATAGGACCGAGCCTTCGCCAATGATAACGCCTTCAACCACTTCCGAACGCGCACCAATGAAGCAATTATCTTCAATGATGGTGGGGTTGGCTTGCAGGGGTTCGAGAACGCCACCGATGCCAACGCCGCCCGAGAGATGCACGTTCTTGCCGATTTGCGCGCAGGAACCGACGGTAGCCCACGTGTCGACCATCGAGCCTTCATCTACAAAGGCGCCGATGTTTACATAGGACGGCATCAGCACGGTGTTGCGGGCAATAAAGCTGCCGCGACGGGCCACGGCCGGCGGTACGACACGGATGCCGCTGGCCGCGAATTGCTCCGGCGTCCAATCAGCGAACTTGGTGGGGACCTTGTCGTAGAACTGCATGCCGCCACCGGCAGGAATCGGCACATTGTCATTTAAGCGGAACGACAACAGCACGGCTTTCTTTAGCCACTGGTTGACTTGCCATTCGCCATTGATCTTTTCGGCAACGCGAGCGGCGCCGCTATCGAGCAGCGTCAGGGCTTCGTTGACCGCATCGCGCACATCCTGCGGGGCCGACTTCGGCGAAAATTCGTTGCGGCGCTCAAAGGCGTCTTCAATAAACGTGGCAAGCGACATGACTCTCTCCAATCAGGCAAAACAAAAATCACTTCCCAAGAATCACTTCTGAAGAAAGGATCGAATTCTTTCGGCGGCCTCAACACACTCCGCCACACTGGCAACCAACGCCATCCGCACATGACCTTCGCCCGGGTTGCGGCCATCGCTGCCGGTGCGAGCCAGATAGCGGCCCGGCAACACGGTAACGGCTTGCTGCGCATGCAGCTCGCGGGCGAAATCTTCATCGGAGCCCGGCGTGCGTGCCCAAAAGTAAAAACCCGCTTCGGGCATCTGCAGTGGCAGCACCGGATTCAGTATGGCCAGCACGCGTGCAAACTTGTCGCGATAAAGGGCGCGATTGTCCCTCACATGGGCCTCATCTTGCCAGACCTCTGTTGAGGCCAATTGATGCTGAACCGGCATGGCGGAGCCGTGATAGGTGCGATAACGCAGATATTGCTTGAGCACGGCAGCATCGCCCGCGACAAAACCAGAGCGCAGGCCAGGCAGGTTGGAGCGTTTTGATAAAGAGTGAAAGACCACGCAGTTCTTAAAATCGTCGCGTCCGAGCTCAGCGCAGGCTTGCAATAAGCCCACGGGTGGCAGGCTTTCATCGAAGTAAATTTCCGAATAACACTCATCGGAGGCGATGACAAAACCGAAGCGATCGCTTAAAGCAATCAGCTTTTTCAGCGTGGCCATGTTCAGCAGCGCACCCGTGGGGTTGCCCGGTGTGCAAATGAACAGCAGCTGCGTGCGCGCCCAGACTGGGTCGGGCACGGCATCAAAGTCGGGTTGTAGGCCGGTGGCAGGGGTGCAAGCTAGGAATACCGGCTCTGCCCCGGCCAGCAAAGCCGCGCCTTCATAGATTTGATAGAACGGATTCGGCATAAGCACCAGCGGCCGCTCACTCACGCTGCGATTCACCACCGCCTGGGTGAATGAGAACAGCGCTTCTCGTGTGCCATTGACCGGCAGTACCTGCGTACCGGCATCCACTGCTTTCAGGCCGAAGCGTTGCGTCAGCCATTGGGCGATAGCTTCGCGCAGCACCGGCAAGCCCAGTGTGGTCGGATAGTTCGACAGGCCGCCAATATGGCGGGCGATAGCTTCGGCAACGAAGGCCGGCGAAGCGTGCTTAGGCTCGCCGATAGACAGCGCGATAGGCTTTAGCTGCGTTGGAGCAGTATGGCCTTTGAACAAGGTCGCGAGCTTCTCGAACGGGTAGGGATGCAGCAGCGACAATTCAGGATTCATCAGGAGGTCTGGTCCAGTTGATCGCGCAAAGCGGCGCACAGGCGCTCACAAAGCTCAGGATCGGAAAGCGGTTGTTGAGCGGCGTCCGTGAGAAAGAACACGTCCTCTGCACGCTCACCCAGGGTAGCAATACGCGCGTTCTGCAAGTTAACGCCGTGCTCCATGAATATGCGTCCGACCCGCGCCAGCAGGCCAGGACGGTCGAGCGTAATGACCTCAACCACCGTACGCTGATGCACCAGATCGTTGCTCAAATTCACTTGTGTTCGCACATCGAAATGCTTGAGCTGGCGCGGCAGGCGGCGCTGTACCAGTACCGGGAATTGATCCGGGCGCGCCAGACTCTGGCGCAGCTCGTTGCCGATATGCGCTAAGCGCGAGCTGTCGGCAATGCGGTCGCCGTTTTCGTCGAGCACGATGTAGGTGTCCAGCGAAAAGCCGTTGTTCGAGGTGATGATGCGCGCATCCATGACCGTCAGGTGCAGTTGATCCAGCGCGGCCACGGTGGCGGCGAACAGGTTCGGCAGGTCGCGGGTGTAGACGAAGATCTGCGTGGCGCCATCGTAGGGCTCACTATGG
>Ga0255139_1000062_pt1 | contig 46069 bp, 47 predicted proteins | sample Law_Colum_RepB_8_FD_188549 | JGI IMG/M metagenome (GOLD analysis project Ga0255139, IMG submission 188549) | Freshwater microbial communities from St. Lawrence River, New York, United States - Law_Colum_RepB_8d | ecosystem: Environmental > Aquatic > Freshwater > River | place: USA: New York...
GGGTGGGACCGTCTTTGAGCAGCACACCTCGGGCCAGGGCGTTCAGGGCCTGGTCATTCACCACGCCCTCCACCTGCACCAGATAGGTTTTTTCCATCTTGAAGCGCGGGTCGGCGATGCGCGCCTGCAGCGGACCATCGTCGGTCAGCAGCAACAAGCCCTCGCTGTCGGCATCCAGGCGCCCAGCCACATACACCCCGGGCAGGTCGATGTGGTCCTTCAGGCCTTGCCAGCGCCCCTCAGGGGTGAACTGGCTGAGCACGCCATAGGGTTTGTTGAAACGGATCAGCATGAAAACGGCACGGTGGTGGAAGGTCGTGAGCGTATCAGGTCATGTGCTTTGCGCTGTGCGGTGGGTTAGCATCCCTCGCATGAGCACCCAATACGAATGCCTGAAAAGCGCCGACCTTTATGCCGGGGCCTTTGGCGTCACGGCCCCCGATGCCTTGCTTGACAAAGAAGTCTGGCCGCGCAAGCAGGGCTTTTTTATCCGCAAAGCCGCGCTGTCCAATCCCGTGGCTGCTGAGCCGTCTGAGCCTGCCCCTCAAGCGGCACCGCTGGTCATGGAACTGGCCCAGGGCCAGTTCGGCCTGGTGCCCACTTGGGTCAAATCGGTCTCGGACGCCAAACTGCGCTCGACCAAATTGGCCGTCACCCGCTACGAAACCATGAGCACGGCCACGCCCACACGCGAGACCTGGCTCAAGGCGCAGCGCTGCATCATCCCCATGCAGGCGTTCTTTGAAGACGATTGGCGCAGCGGCAAGGCCGTGCCCACCCGCATCGCCCGTGTGGACGGCAAGCCCATGGGCGTGGCGGGCTTGTGGGAGCTTTGGGCCAAAGACGGTGAAGAGATCAGCAGCTTCACCTTGTTGACGGTGAACGCCAACAGCCATGCGCTGATGAACCGTTACCAGCAAAACGGCAATGAAAAACGCATGCCCGCCATCCTGAACGAAGGCGCTTACGGTGCCTGGCTCAGCGCTCCACTGGACAAGGCGCGTGAGTTCATGCGCGCCTACCCGGCCAACTTGCTGCTGGCCAATCCGGTGCAAAAGAAATAGGCTGCGTGGGCCAAGTCGGCGCCATCCGGGCCGACGTGCAGGCTCAGGCCCACCGAGCCCGATGCCTTGCAATTTGCAAGCGCACCTGTGCAGGCGCTGTGCCACCCAGCGTGTTGCGGGCGTTCAGCGAGCCTTGCAGGCTGAGCGGCCCAAACACATCGGCTTCGATGCGGCTGTCGAACTTTTGCAGGGTTTCGAGCGACAGCTCGGACAGGTCCACACCCAGGCCTTGCGCGGTTTTGACGGCGTGGGCCACCACTTCGTGAGCGTCGCGAAAGGGCAGGCCCTTCTTGACCAAGTAGTCGGCCAGATCGGTGGCGGTGGCGTAGCCTTTTTTCACGGCCGCTTCCATGGCGGCGGCATTCACAGTGATGCCGCCTTCTTTTTGGCCCGTAGCCGGGTTGACCTGCCCGCCAACCATTTCGCTGAAGATGCGCAGGGTGTCTTTGAGTGTGTCGACGGTGTCAAACAGCGGCTCTTTGTCTTCCTGGTTGTCTTTGTTGTAGGCCAGTGGCTGGCCTTTCATCAGGGTGATCAGGCCCATCAGGTGACCGACCACACGACCCGTCTTGCCCCGCGCCAGTTCGGGCACATCGGGGTTTTTCTTCTGCGGCATGATCGACGAGCCGGTGGTGAAGCGGTCGGCAATGCGCACAAAGCCAAAGTTCTGGCTCATCCACAAGATCAACTCTTCACTGAAACGGCTGATGTGCACCATGCACAGGCTGGCCGCAGCGGTGAATTCGATGGCAAAGTCGCGGTCGCTCACGCCGTCCAGGCTGTTTTGGCAGACCTGTGCATTGCCGTGTTCATCGACCATGCCCAATGTGCGGGCCACGCGTTCGCGGTCCAGCGGGTAGGTGGTGCCGGCCAAAGCGGCGCTGCCCAATGGCAGGCGGTTGGTGCGGCGGCGCACGTCGCTCATGCGCTCGGCGTCGCGGCTGAACATTTCCACATAGGCCAGCAGGTGGTGCGCAAAGCTCACGGGCTGGGCCACTTGCAGGTGGGTGAAGCCGGGCAGGATCACCTCGACGTTTTGCTCGGCCACATCGACCAGCGACTTTTGCAGGTCGACCAGCAAATCAATGATCAGATCCATCTCGCTGCGCAACCACAGGCGCACATCGGTGGCCACTTGGTCGTTGCGGCTGCGGCCGGTGTGCAGGCGCTTGCCCGCGTCGCCCACCAGGGTGGTCAGGCGTGCTTCGATGTTCAGGTGCACGTCTTCCAGGTCGAGCTTCCACTCAAACGCGCCGGATTCGATCTCTTGCGTGATTTGCGCCATGCCGCGCTGGATGTCAGCCAGGTCGCTCGCGCCAATGATCTTCTGGGCGGCCAGCATCTCGGCGTGGGCCAGGCTGCCGATGATGTCGGCTTGCCACAGGCGTTTGTCAAAGAACACGCTGGCGGTGTAGCGCTTGACCAACTCGCTCATGGGTTCAGAAAAGAGCGCGGACCAGGCTTGGGATTTTTTGTCGAGTTGGTTTGTCATAGGTGGGGGATTTTATCGGGTGCCCGCATGGCGGCTTAGCGCGGCGAAGCGGGGTTGCCTAGCTCAGTGTTGGCGGGTGTGGGGTTAGGGGTGAGGTCTCAATCTGGCTAGCGCTGTGCTGCAGCGCGATAAACCGCATTGCGGTCGCGTTTGCCCACTGCGATCACCAGCACCAAAACTTGCTGGTCACGCACTTCATAAACCAGACGGTAGCCTACGCTGCGCAATTTGATTTTGTAGCGGTCGGGGTGACCGCTGAGTTTGGACGCGGGCACGCGGGGCGCTTGCAGGCGTTCCGTCAGTTTCTTTTTCAGTTGTGTCCGAATGGGGCCGTCCAAGCGCTGCCATTCGGCGAGGGCCTCTTCCAGAAAGGCCAGCTCAAAGCTCATCGAGCTTGACCTTCACCACTTTTTGACCTTTGCGGGCGTCGGCGATGGCGTTGAGCTCCATGTCTTCCAGCTGCGCCATCATGCTTTCGAACCAAGCCGCTGGCACGCAATAAAAGGCCGGCTCATTGCGGTTGAGGATGGCCACGGGAAAGCCATCCCCAGCGGCCACCGTGCCCATGGGGTTGCGCTTGAGCTCCGAAATGCTGGCGGCTGTTTCGGACAGGATTTGGTGCGTCATGTGCTGATCCGAGTGCTTTTAAAGGTGCTCATGGTAGCACTCGTGTCCAGTCGCATCAAGCCGAAGCCATGCTTAACCCGTGTTGCGCAAGCCCGCCGCGATCCCGTTGATCGAGATGTGGATACCGCGTTGAACTCGCTCGTCAGCCAAGCCCGCACGGTAGCGGCGGATCAGCTCGACTTGCAGGTGGTGCAGTGGGTCGATGTAGGGGAAGCGGTGTCGAATGGAGCGGTCCAGCGCGGGGTTGCTGGCCAGGCGGTTTTTCTCGCCCGTGATCTGGGCCAGCGCGTCGGCGGTGCGGTGCCACTCGGCCTCGATGGCGGTAAAGATCTTTTTGCGCAGGCGGCTGTCGCTGACCAGTTCGGCATAGCGCGAGGCCAGGGCCAGGTCGCTCTTGGCCAGCACCATGTCCATGTTGGACAGCAGGGTGCGGAAAAACGGCCATTGGCGGTACATCTTTTGCAGCAGGGCCAGCGCGGCTTTGCGCTCCGCAGCCTCCGGCTTGTCGAGGAAAGCGGCCACGGCCGATCCAAAGCCCAGCCAGCCGGGCAGCGTCAGGCGGCATTGGCCCCAGCTGAAGCCCCAGGGGATGGCGCGCAGGTCTTCGATTTTTTCAAGCGCTTTGCGCGATGCGGGGCGCGAGCCGATGTTCAGTTGCGTCAGTTCCTTGAGCGGGGTGGCGCCAAAAAAGTAATCGGTGAAGCCGGGGGTCTCGTACACCAGGGCGCGGTAGGCATTCATGCTGGCTTCGGACAGTTCGGCGGCAGCGTCCAGAAATGCCCGCGTGGCGGGTTTGGTGGGTTGCAGCAGCGTGGCCTCCAGGGTGGCCGCGACCAGGGTTTCCAGGTTGCGGCGGCCGATTTCGGGGTTGGCGTATTTGGAGCCAATGACTTCGCCTTGCTCGGTCAGGCGGATCTGGCCGCGCACGGTGCCTGGGGGCTGGGCCAGGATGGCTTGGTAGCTGGGGCCACCGCCCCGGCCCACGGTGCCACCGCGGCCATGGAACATGCGCAGCGTGATGCCGTGGCTGCTTTGCAGTTTGTCAAACAAGGCCACCAAGGCGATTTCGGCGCGGTACAGCTCCCAGTTGCTGGTGAAGATGCCGCCGTCCTTGTTGCTGTCCGAATAGCCCAGCATGATGTCTTGTTCGCCACCGGAGCGTTGCACCAGTGCCGTGACACCGGGCAGCGCATAAAAGTCGCGCATGATCGGCGCGGCGTTGCGCAGGTCTTCGATGGTCTCGAACAGCGGCACCACGATCAGGTCGTTGTGCGCTTCGCTGTCCAGCGTGCCGCGCAGCAGGCCCGCTTCTTTTTGCAGCAGCAGCACTTCCAGCAAATCGCTCACGGTTTCGGTGTGGCTGATGATGTAGTGGCGAATGGCCTGTTGGCCAAAGCTGGCCAGCATGCGGCGGGCCATTTCAAAAATGGCCAGTTCCGACACAGCGTGCGCGCTGTAGTCGGCACCGGGCACGCGCAGCGGGCGGGCGTCGTTGAGCAGGCCCAGCAGCAGGGCTTGCTTGGCGTGTTCGTCAAGCTGGCTGTAGTTCTTTTCCACGCGTGCAGCGGTCAGCAGTTCGGCCACCACCTCTTCGTGCTTGTCCGAGCTTTGGCGCAGGTCCACGGTGGCCAAGTGGAAGCCAAACACCTCCACGGCGCGGATCAAAGGGTGCAGGCGCTGGGCGGCCACGGCTTCGGCGTGGTGGCTGCACAAAGAGGCTTCGATGGTGCGCAAATCAGCCAGAAATTCTTCGGCGCTGGCATAGGGGTTTTGCGGGACCACGGCGTGGCGGGCGGCTTCACCCCCGGTCAGGTTTTTGAGCGTAGCGGCCAAGCGGGCGTAAATGCCCGTGAGCGCCCGGCGGTAAGGCTCGTCTTGGCGGTGTTCGTTGGTGTCGGGCGATTGCGCGGCCAGGGCCAGCATTTCGGGGCCAAAGGGCACCAGCATGGCCGACAACGACAGCTCGCTGCCCAGGTAATGCACTTCGGTCAGGTAGTGGCGCAGGGCCACATCGCTTTGGCGGGTCAAAGCATGTTCCAGCGTTTGTGCGGTCACATTGGGGTTACCGTCGCGGTCGCCACCAATCCACTGGCCCATGCGCAAAAAGCTGGCAATGGGCTGACCGGGCAGCGCCTCTTCCAGCTCGGCATAAAGCTTGGGAATTTCGCGCAAAAAGGTGGCTTCGTAATAGCTCAGCGCGTTTTCGATCTCGTCGGCCACGGTGAGTTTGGTGAAGCGTAGCAAGCGGGTTTGCCACAGCTGCATCACGCGGGCGCGCATTTGCAGCTCGTTGGCGGCCAGTTCTTTGGGGGTCAGCGCGTCTTTGGCGGCATTCACAGCGGCGGCGCGGGCCTTGATGGCATCGCGCTCGGTCAGCAGGTGGGCGATGTCGCGTTCGGCGTCCAGAATGCTTTTGCGCTGCACTTCGGTGGGGTGGGCCGTGAGCACAGGTGAGACATAGCTGGTGGCCAGCATGTCCGAGATGCTGCGCGGCGTGATGCCCGCCCAGCGCAGGCGCTGCAGCGCCACGTCGATGCTGCCCTCTTGCGTGTGGCCCGCACGCTCGTGGATGGCGCGGCGACGGATGTGGTGCCGGTCTTCAGCCAAATTGGCCAAGTGGCTGAAATAGGTGAAGGCGCGGATCACGCTCACGGCGCGGTCGCCGGGCAGGTTTTTCAGCAGCTTTTTCAGGGCCTTGTCGGCCTCGTGGTCGGCGTCACGCCGAAAGGCCACCGAGAGTTTGCGGATTTGCTCGACGAGCTCATAGGCCTCAGGGCCTTCTTGCACGCGGATCACATCACCCAAAATGCGGCCCAACAGGCGAATGTCTTCCACCAAGGGGCGTTCGCTGTCGCGTTTTTCGCGCGGTGAGCTGCTCGCAGGGGTCTTGGGGGGCAAGGCGTTTTCGGGGGAGGCCTGTTTCATCGTGTGCTCGTGGCTGGGTAACAAAAAGTGGCAGGGCAGAGGGTGTCAATTTCCCTTGACGTCATGCTAGCATCGCCCAGAGAGACAAAATTACCAATTGATTTCATTTTGATGGGATCAAAAAATTTTTCAGAAAGCCCGTCGTGACCGAGACCACCCAGCCCGCCATCGTCATCGCCACCCGAGAGAGCCGTCTGGCCCTGTGGCAGGCCGAACACGTCAAGTCCCTGCTCGAAGCCCGTGGCTGCCAGGTCCGGCTGCTGGGGATGACCACCCAAGGCGACCAGATCCTGGACCGCAGCCTGTCCAAGGTGGGCGGCAAGGGCCTGTTTGTGAAAGAACTTGAGGTGGCGCTGCAAGAAGGGCACGCCGACATCGCGGTGCATTCGCTCAAGGATGTGCCCATGGACATGCCCGAGGGCTTTGAGCTGGCCTGCGTGATGGAGCGCGAAGACCCGCGCGACGCTTGGGTTTCGTCGCAATACGCCCGACTGGAGGATTTGCCGCCGGGCGCGGTGGTGGGCACTTCCAGCCTGCGCCGCACGGTGCTGTTGCGCGCCTTGCGCCCCGATTTGAAGATTGAGCCTTTGCGCGGCAACCTGGACACCCGCCTGCGCAAGCTCGACGAAGGCCATTACGCGGGCATTGTGCTGGCGGCGGCGGGCCTCAAGCGCCTGGGCTTGTCTGAGCGCATTCGCCATATTTTTGACACCGACCAGATGTTGCCCGCAGCAGGGCAGGGCGCTTTGGGCATCGAGATCCGCAGTGACCGGGCCGACTTGCGCGCTTTGCTGGCCCCTTTGGCCGATGCGCCGTCTTGGCGTCGCGTGGCGGCCGAGCGCGCTGTGAGCCGCGCCATGGGCGGCAGCTGCTCCATGCCTTTGGCGGCGCACGCCACCATCGAGGGTGGTGTGCTCAAGCTGCAAGCGGCCTGGGGCGACCCGGAAGGCGCGACCACTTTGGTGACTGCCGATGCGCAGGCCATCACCGATGGTCTGCAAGCAGCTGAGGCGCTGGGCCTGAGCGTGGCGCAGGCCTTGCGCGACGGCGGAGCGCATTGAGGTCTGGCGCTGACATGGCGCAGGCGAGCCACACGGCATCCCCCCGGGTGATCGTCACCCGCCCCGAGCGCGAGGCCCAAACTTGGGCCGATGCCTTGCAGGCGCAGGGGGTGACATGCGAGACCTTGCCCTTGATTGAAATTGCGGCCTTGCCTGAGCCCTCGGCGCTGGTGCAGGCCTGGCAGGCGATGCCCCAGCATTTGGCGGTGATGTTTGTCAGTGCCAACGCGGTGCGTTTTTTCATGGCAGCACGGCCTGCGGGTCAGGCCATGCCCCGCTGCCGCGCCTGGTCTACAGGCCCCGGCACCCGGGCTGCTTTGCGCTCAGCGGGTTGGCCCGATGATTGGATTGACTCGCCAGACGAAAGCGCCGCGAACTTTGATTCGGAGGCTTTGTGGGCCGTGGTGGCGCAACGGGTGCGGGCGATCGTCCAGGCATCGCGGTCCAAGCCTTCGGTGCTCATCGTGCGCGGGGCCGATGCCCAGGGCCAATTGGCCGGGCGCGACTGGCTGGCGCAGCAACTTGAAAATGCAGGCCTTCAGGTGCTGCAGACGGTGGCTTATGTGCGCCAGGCCCCCGATTTGACGCCTGCACAGCAAGCCCGCGCACGCCAGGCCATGAGCGACGGCAGTTGGTGGTTGTTCAGCAGCTCCGAGGCGGCGCAGCACCTGTTGCAGGCCTGCCCGGATTTGCCCTTGGGTCGGGCCAGAGCCCTGGCCACGCACCCGCGCATTGCCGAACGCTTGAAAAAATCAGGCTGGGGCCGTGTCGATGAGGTGCCTGCAGGCCTGCCAGCGCAAGCCTTGTCTATAAAATCATTGAAATGACCACATCGCCAGAAGCCGCTCCCAGCCCATCACCGCTGCCCCAAACAAGGCAGCCAGCGCCGAGCCGCTCATGGGTGTTGTTGGCGGTCGTTGCCTTGGTGGCTGCGCTGGCTTTGCTGGCCAGCTTGATGATGTGGCAAAAACTCTCCCGTATCCAGGAGCAACTGGCTCGGCAAAGTGCCGATACGGGGCAACAGGCCCTGGAGGCCAAAACCTGGGCCAAACAGTCGCAGGAACTCGTGCAGGACAGCGCCGCCCGGGTGGCGTTGATGGAAGCCCGTTTGGCCGAAGTGGCCTTGCAGCGCACCCAGCTGGAAGAGTTGATGCAAAGCCTGTCGCGATCGCGCGATGAAAACCTGGTGGTGGACATTGAAGCGGCCTTGCGCATGGCACAGCAACAAGGTCAGCTGACGGGCAGCATGGAGCCGATGCTGGCTGCTTTGAAATCGGCCCAGAAAAGAGTTCAGCGCTCGGCTCAGCCGCGCCTGGCACCGGTGCTGCGTGCGCTGGAAAAAGATCTGGAGCGGCTCAGCGCGGCCCAAGTGTTTGATTTGCCTGGCTTGCTGATCAAGCTGGACGAGGGTGTGGCATTGGCCGATGGCCTTGTGTTGTCCAATGAGGCCCTGGCGACGGGCAGCCCTAGCCGGTCACCCGCACAGACTGCGGGTGCGCCACAAGCGCCCTCTTGGTGGATGGCGGGCCTGAACGCTTTTGCAGATCAGCTCAAAGGTTTGGTCCGTGTCAGTCGGATTGATTCTCCCGATGCGGCACTGTTGTCACCCGAACAAGGATTTTTTCTCAGGGAAAACCTGAAACTCAAATTGCTCAATGCCCGCATGGGGTTGTTGGCCCGGCAAAAAGATTCGGCCCGGGCAGACCTCAGTTCTGCCGCTGTGATGGTGCGGCGTTATGCAGACATGAATTCACGCAAAACCACGCAGCTGTTGCAATTGCTGGAGCAAGCCGGTGTGCAGATGCGGGCTGGGGAAATGCCCGGCCTTGAAGGTTCGCTCACGGCCTTGACCACCGCTGCTGCAGGAAGGTAAACCCCATGCGTGCAGCTTTGTGGCTCCTCAGTTTGTTTGCGCTCGCGGCTGCCGGTGCGTGGCTGGCTGGCAGCAACCAAGGGACGGTGACACTCTTTTTGGCGCCCTTGCGGGTCGACGTCTCGCTCAATTTGGCCATCCTGGCTGTTTTGCTGGTGGTGATGCTGGTGGTGGTCGCTCAAAAGGCCCTTGAAGCCTTGCTGTCTTTGCCCCGGCAAGCCCAGCGCTGGCGTTTACAGCAAAAGGAAAGAGCCGCGCACGCCGCCTTGCTGGAGGCGATTGGCCAATTCATGGCAGGGCGTTTTTTACGTGCACGCAAAGCCGCCGAATCGGTGCTTGAAAAAGAAGTGCACTTGCGTGATGCCGGTGTCGAGTTGGACCATGCGGTTTCTTTGCGCGCTTTGTCTCACATCATGGCGGCTGAGGCCAGTCATGCTTTGCAAGACAAGGATCGGCGTCAGCATCATTTGGCCCAAGCGGTGGTGCATGCGCAACAAGGTCAAAGCAGCGAGCGACAGACTTTGACCGAAGGGGTTCAGTTGCGGGCAGCTCGTTGGTTGCTGGACGACCGTGATGCCCAGGGCAGCCTGGAACGCTTGAAAGAGTTACCGCCTGCTGCCGGACGGCGCATGGTGGCGATGCGTCTGCAACTCAAAGCGGCGCGCTTGGCAGGACAAGCTGCAAAAGCCCTGGAAACGGCGGTTTTGCTGGCCAAGCACGGGGCCTTCTCGCGTGAGGCCTCGGAAAGCCTGGTGACCCGGTTGATTCTGGAGCGGATCGCCAGCACACACGATGCCGAAGCCCTGCAGCGGATGTGGCAAAAATTGACACCCGCGCAAAGGCTGATGCCCGATGTGGCGGCTGAAGCCGCGCTGCGTTGGCTGGACCTGGGCGGAGTGCCTCTGATGGCACGTCAATGGCTGCAGGGGGTGGTTTCGCCGATGCTTTCTTTACAAACACCTTGGCGCGGTGTCCTGAGTTTGCGATTTGTGCAGGCGCTGGACGCCAGTTTGGTGGACGTGCATGCCGCAGATGCCCGCGAGTGGCTCTCGCGCATCGAAGGTGCCCAGCAGTCCCAACCCCGCGATCCCCATTTGCAGTACCTGGCGGGCATGTTGTGTTTGCGGCATCGCTTGTGGGGCAAAGCCCAGAGTCTGTTGTCTCAGGCGGTCAAGAACCTGGCAGAGCACGAATTGAAACGAAAAGCCTGGTGTGCGTTGGCCGAATTGGCCGAGCAGCGTCAAGATGCCGATGCCGCAACGGCGGCTTGGAAACAGGCCGCCTTGATCCCTTGATCTGTGAGGTCTGCAGGTCCTGAACAGGTTGGCTTGCTCAGCAGGGGCACTGGGCCTGCGGCGACGCTGAATTGACGTTTCCCCCGGGTTTGGTGATGGGGTGAGGTCACAGTTTGACAGTGCATTGGCCCATGAAAAAGCCGGACCCAGGGTCCGGCTTTTTCATGCCCGTGACTCAAGGTCCGGGCGGGTGGTGCTTTAGAACGGGACGTTCAATTGGTTCAGGTCTTTGCGTGTTTCCACCAGGACCAGAGGGCCTTCATTCAAGACCACAGCCGGTGGGCGCTCCCGTGGAATGCGCACAGGCTTGGGTTCTGCGGCAATGGCCGCTTGCACCGCTGCAATCTTCTCTTGATCCGAGTTGACCCAAACCAAGCCCGAGTCTTGCGCCACTTGTTGCAAGTTGTCGATGGGCAGCGTGTAGCTGGCCACGGTTGGCAAGGCTTGGCTGGCTGTCGCAGGTGCGGCTTCGGCCACAACCTGGGCAGCAGGTGCCACCACGGCTGGTCCTTTGGCCACAGGTGCGGGGGTCAGCGTTGGGGCGACCGCTGCCACAGGCGTTGGTGCTGGTGCTGGTGCTTCAGTTTCAGCCGTTGCGGAGTGCGCGGAGGCCGTATCCACCTTGGCGGGTTCTTGCTCAGAGCTTGCCTGCACAGCCGTGGTTTCGGCCACGGCAGCTTGCTGGGCACGCTCAAAATAAGAGCGTGGTGCGGGGCGCTCTTCGCTGCTGGTCTCGGCCACCGCGTTGATGGCACCAGCGTTCAATACCACCTCGCCTTGGGAGGTCGGGTCCTGCTCTGAGTCCTGGCGTGCTTCTCCGTTGCGTTCACGACGATCGCGGCCATAACGATCGCGTGAACGGCGCTCACGACGCTCGCCGGTGTTCTCCGATGCGTTGCTTTCACCGTGTGCCATCTCTTCCTGGCCTTCTGCGATGGCGGCCGGGGCCTCACCGTTCAGCTCGGTCGGCGCTTTATCGTCCTGGCGTCGCTCACCACGCTCGCCGCGTTCACGACGACCCTCGCCGCGTTCACCACGCTCGCCACGTTCACGGCGTCCTTGGCCTTCGCTTCGTTCGCCGCGCTCGGTACGGGGAGCGCGCTCTGTGCGCATTTCGCTGCCATCGGCGTTCAGTTCGGCAGGGGCTTCGCTGCGTTCACCACGCGGTTCGCCTCGGCGGGCGCGTTCACCGGCTGGGCGCTCAGTGCGCTCACCCCGTTCAGTGCGCTCGCCGCGTGCGGGGCGGGCGTCGCCTTCGCGCAATTCGCTGCGACCTTCACGACCTTCCACGCGACCCTCGCTGCGCCCTTCCGAGCGGCGAGCACCTTCACGCGGTGCACGACCTTCGCCATTTGCGCTGTCGCTGCGTTCGCCACGGCGTCCACCGCGGCGGCCATCGCGGCCCCCGTCACGGTTGCCTTCGCGGCGTTCGCCGTCGCGGCGCGATTCGCGGATTTTTTCGTCTTTCTTGTCGGCCACGGCCGGGGTGTCTTGTGCTGCACCACCAGAGAACAGGTTTTTCAACCAGCCAAAGAAACCACCGCTGGCGGCAGGTGCAGCCGCTTTGGCTGGGGCAGCCGCAGCGGTTTTGGCAGCAGGCTTGGCTGCGGGCGCCTCAGGTTTGACCGGTGCAACCGGTGCCGGCGCGTCGGGCAACACGCCCTTGATGACGGGCGTTTGCTTGTTGGTGGGTTCTTGCGAACGGCGCGTCACGGTGGTCGCGTCTTCGATCTCTTCGGCCATCTTGTAGCTGGCTTCGATGCGGTCCAGGCGTGGATCGTCGTGCTTCAGGCGCTCGAGCTTGTAGTGCGGTGTTTCCAACGACTTGTTGGGCACCAGCAGCACGTTGATGCGTTGCTGCAGTTCGATCTTGGCGATCTCGGAGCGCTTTTCATTGAGCAGGAAAGACGCGACTTCGACGGGCACTTGGGCGTGCACAGCGGCGCTGTTGTCCTTCATGGACTCTTCCTGGATGATGCGCAGGATCTGCAGCGCCGAGCTCTCGGTGTCGCGGATGTGGCCTGCACCGCCGCAACGTGGGCAAGGAATCGAGGCACCTTCAGACAAAGCAGGCTTCAAGCGCTGGCGGCTCATCTCCAGCAGGCCGAACTTGCTGATCGAGCCGAACTGCACGCGGGCACGGTCTTGGCGCAGGGCGTCGCGCAGGCGGTTTTCCACTTCGCGGCGGTTCTTTGACTCTTCCATGTCGATGAAGTCGATGACGATCAGACCACCCAGGTCGCGCAGGCGCATCTGGCGGGCCACTTCGTCGGCGGCTTCCAGGTTGGTGCGGGTGGCGGTTTCTTCGATGTCGCCGCCTTTGATGGCGCGGGCCGAGTTCACGTCCACCGACACCAAGGCTTCGGTGTGGTCGATCACGATGGCGCCGCCCGAAGGCAGTTGCACGGTGCGTGCGTAGGCCGATTCGATCTGGTGTTCGATCTGGAAGCGGCTGAACAGCGGTGCGTCGTCGCGGTAGCGTTTCACGCGGTTCGCAAACTCGGGCATGACGTGGCTCATGAACTGCTGAGCTTGGTCATAAATGTCATCGGTGTCGATCAGGATGTCGCCGATGTCGTTGTTGAAGTAATCGCGGATGGCGCGGATCACCAGGCTCGATTCCTGGTAAATCAGGAAAGCGCCTTTGCCCTGTGTGGCACCGTCGATCGCGGTCCACAGCTTCAGCAAATAGTTCAGGTCCCACTGCAGCTCGGGTGCCGAGCGGCCAATGCCTGCGGTGCGAGCGATGATGGACATGCCTTTGGGGTATTCCAACTGGTCCATCGCTTCTTTGAGCTCGGCCCGGTCATCGCCCTCGATGCGGCGGCTGACGCCACCACCACGCGGGTTGTTGGGCATGAGCACCACGTAGCGGCCCGCCAAGCTGACGAAGGTGGTCAGCGCTGCGCCCTTGTTGCCACGCTCTTCTTTTTCGACTTGTACCAGCAGGGATTGGCCCTCTTTGATGACGTCCTGGATGCGGGCCTGGCTGACGGACACGCCTTCAGCAAAGTACTGGCGCGAGATTTCCTTGAAAGGCAAAAAGCCGTGGCGGTCTTCGCCATAGTCCACAAAGCAAGCTTCGAGGGATGGCTCAACGCGTGTCACCACGGCTTTGTAGATGTTGCCTTTGCGCTGTTCGCGCCCTTCGATTTCGATTTCGTAGTCGAGGAGTTTTTGTCCATCGACGATGGCCAGGCGGCGCTCTTCAGCTTGCGTGGCGTTGATCAGCATCCGTTTCATGATGCGTTCCTTCTCTTGTCAGCGTTGGCCCCAGTGCAGAAAAATGTCTGCAGTCTGGAACCTGTTTACACAACCGGCTTTTGGATTCTTGGGAATCTCAAAGCCTACGTTGCCGGAGCTGACGCCTGAAACGAAGGGAATTGCCGAAGGTGACCGCCATTCAGCTGCGCGTGAGCACAGGAATGGGGATCGTGGCGCGTGGATGGGGCGAGGCAAAAGGCATGCAAAGATTCGTCCACTGCCGGGGGCTTCCCCCGGTGTCCAAGACAAACTGCCGGGCACAAGGCGTGACAGTGGCGTATGGCTTCGTGAGCCACTCCAAGCACATCAGCAAAGTTCCGAACAACACAACCATCTCGCTTTGATCCGTCCAACAGCCTGGAGGGCTGTTGAACTTGGGGTATTCCGTATCTGGGTTTCTGGGCGTCGGCCCAACCTCCGGGGCGTTTTGCCACTGTTGGCGCTGGCCTTCAGTCTGCAAATCGTGCCGGGGGTGGCATCGACCATCTGGTTTGGCGCGGTGGTGGTGGACTAAACTCCTGCCTTCAGGAATTCATTTCCATTTGAATCAACCACTTACAGCCAATTGCCAGTGAATCACATTATAGGGGCCAAGTCTGCTGCTGCGACGCCCGCCGTCAAATGGTTGTTGGTGGACGAAGAGTCGGCCGGTCAGCGTTTGGATAACTTTTTGATGCGTCACCTCAAAGGGGTGCCCAAAACCCACGTTTACCGCATCATCCGCAGCGGCGAAGTGCGCATCAACAAGGGCCGTGCCTCGGCCGAGACCCGGGTTGCAAGCGGTGACGAGGTGCGTTTGCCGCCCGTGCGGGTGTCTGAAAAGGTCGCCGAAAAGGCCGCACACCCTGCGCCGGGGCGTGAATTTCCGCTTTTGCTGGAAGACGACAGCCTGATGGCGATCAACAAACCATCGGGCGTGGCGGTGCATGGCGGCTCCGGTGTGAGCTTTGGCGTGATTGAGCAATTGCGTCAAGCCAGGCCCCAAGCCAAGCTGCTCGAGCTGGTGCACCGGCTGGACCGCGACACCAGCGGCATTTTGCTGGTGGCCAAAAAGCGCAGCGCCCTGAAAAACCTGCAAGACCAATTCCGCGAACGCGAAACGGGCAAGACCTATCTGGCGCTGGTCAAGGGCGACTGGCCCGCCAAAATGAAGGTGATCGACCAGCCGCTGCTCAAATTTTTGCTCCCAGGCAAGGATGGGATGGAGGGTGAGCGCCGCGTCAAAGTGACCACCCCCGAAGACCCCGAAGGCATGCGGTCCATCACCTTGGTCAAGGTGTCCCAGCGTTTGCCGGGGGCGACTTTGCTGGAAGTGACGATCAAGACCGGGCGCACGCACCAGATCCGGGTGCATTTGTCCTCGCAAGGTCACCCGATTGCGGGAGACGACAAATACGGTGATTTCGACTGGAATCGCCAGTTGCAAAAGCCCGGCACGAATCCGGGCCTGAAACGCATGTTTTTGCATGCCTGGCGCTTGCAGTTCAACCACCCGGTGACGGCCGAACGCGTAGCGCTGCAAGCCGATTTACCCCCTGAATTGAAAGCCTATATCGACCATGCCCAACTCAAGACCCCGCCAGTTTGACCTGATCGCCTTCGACTGGGATGGCACTTTGTTCGACTCCACGGCCATCATCACACGTTGCATCCAGCGGGCTGTGGTGGATGTGGGCGGGCAAGAGCCCACCCGCGAGGCCGCTTCTTATGTGATCGGCATGGCGCTCATGCCCGCGCTGGCCCATGCCGCGCCGGATTTGCCCAAAGACAAATACCCCGCTTTGGGTGAGCGCTACCGCCACCATTACATCCAGCACCAAAACGACATCAGCCTGTTCGACGGTGTGCTCGATTTGCTGGACGACCTGAAAGCCCGTCATCATTGGGTCACGGTGGCCACGGGCAAAAGCCGCCAGGGCTTGAACGAGGCCTTGCAAGCTGTGGAGTTGCGCCACCGGTTTGACGGTTCGCGCACGGCCGACGAGACGGCAGGCAAGCCCAGCCCCTTGATGTTGCATGAGCTGATGCGCGAGTTTGGCGTCGAGCCCGAACGCACTTTGATGATCGGTGACACCACGCACGACTTGCAGATGGCCGTGAACGCCGGGTGTGCCAGCGTGGGCGTGAGCTATGGTGCGCACGAGCCTGATGCTTTTCATGCCCTGAACCCGCGTCATGTGGCACACAGCGTGCGTGATTTGCACGACTGGTTGCTGCAACACGCCTGACGCCTGAAGAAAGGAACGCCCATGGAGCCGATGATTCCTTTGTGCAACAGCGCCGATCTGGTCAACGGGGGGCGTGCTGTGCCCTTTGACATCGTGTACGCCGGGCAGACCTGCCGGGCATTTGCCATCCGTTACCAGGGCCAGGTGCACGCTTACCTGAACCGCTGCACCCATGTGGCGATGGAAATGGACTACCAGCCCGACCGGTTTTTTGACGACACCGGCCGCTGGTTGATGTGCGCCACACACGGCGCCACGTACCAGCCCGACACCGGCGCTTGCTCGGGTGGCCCTTGTCGCGGAGGCCTTGTGAAAATAGACCTTTCAGAGCGGGACGGCGTGGTTCACTGGCATACTGCCTACAACTTGAAACCCCTTGAATTTTGACCATGCAAGACCCACAGGACAACACGTCCGCCCCGGCCTCCAGTGAACCCGCCAAAGCGACGACGTCCGCCGATGAAGGCTGGGCGCGTCAAACGCTGGAGCAGTTAGCGTTTGCCAATTTGAACGAACAAAAAACGGCCCGCCGCTGGAAGGTGGGTCTTCGCTTGGCTTGGTTGCTTTTTTTGGTGGCTTTGTTTTGGCAGGCGTTCAGCTACAAATCACCCACCAGCCATCCCAGCTTGCCGCACACGGCCATGGTGTCCATCGTGGGTGAGATTGGCTCTGAGACCGAAGCCAGCGCCGAAAACGTCATGTCGGCCATGCGCCTGGCGCTGGAAGATTCGGGCTCCGAGGCCTTGGTGTTGTTGATCAACTCTCCCGGCGGCAGTCCGGTGCAGGCCGGCCTCATCAACGATGAAATCGGCCGTTTGCGCGCCTTGCACAACAAGCCGATTTACGCGGTGGTCGAAGAGTCCTGCGCTTCGGCCGCCTATTACATTGCCGCTGCCGCTGACAAGATTTATGTGGACAAGGCCAGCATCGTCGGCAGCATTGGTGTGCTCATGGACGGTTTCGGGTTCACCGAGTTGATGAACAAGTTGGGGGTGGAGCGTCGCCTTATGACGGCCGGCACCAACAAGGGTTTTCTGGACCCGTTCAGCCCGCAAACCGAGCCGCAGCGCAAACACGCCCAAGCCATGCTCGATCAAATCCACACCCAGTTCATTGATGTGGTCAAAAAAGGCCGGGGTGATCGCCTGAAGGAAACCCCCGAGATGTTCAGCGGCCTGTTCTGGAGTGGCCAGCAAGCCGTGGACATGGGGCTGGCCGACAGCCTGGGCAGTCTGGATGGCGTGGCCCGTGACGTGGTCAAGGCCCCCGATGTCATCGATTACACCCAGCGGGAAAATGTCGCCGAGCGTTTGGTCAAGCGTTTTGGGGCGGCCGTGGGCGAGGGGTCGGTGCGGGCTTTGCGCGCCAGCACGGGCCTGCGCTGAGCTTCACGGCCCGATGGCGTAGACCGCGGGCGTGTGACCATCAGGGCCTTTCAGGCCCTTTTTCCATTGTGCGACCGCGTGGCTTTGTATTCGTGCCGAGGCCAGTGTCAGGCCACTGGCAATGGCCAGGCGGGTGTTGGCTTGCAGGCTTTGCAGCAGAGCCGACAGCATGGCCGCATTGCGGTAAGGGGTTTCAATCCACAGCTGGGTTTGGCCGGTTTTGAGGGCCAATGATTCCAGCTGTTTAAGGCGAGCGGCACGCTCGGCTGCGTCCTGCGGCAAGTAGCCCACAAAGGCGAAGTTCTGGCCATTGAGGCCACTGGCGGCCAGGGCCAGCAGCAAAGAAACGGGGCCGACCAAGGGCACCACGGTCAGGCCCAGATCGTGTGCGGCACGCACCACCGAGCTGCCGGGATCGGCCACGGCAGGCATGCCCGCTTCGCTGACCAAGCCCACGTCATGGCCTTGCAAAGCCGCTGCCAACAAGGGTTTGCCGTCAAAGCCCGACTGGTGGTCGCCTTTTTTGTGCACATGGCGCGGCAGCTCGGTGATGGTTTGCTCAGGCAAAGGCGCGATCAACGGGTGGGTTTCCCCCACGCGTTTCAAAAAGGCTCGGGTGCTTTTGGCGTTTTCACAGACCCAATGCCCGATGCTTGCCGCCGCAGCCAAAGTGGCTTCGGGCAGCACTTGGGTGATGGGGGTTTGCTCGTTGCAGCCAAAGTCCAGCGGGGTGGGCACGAGCAGCAGGCGGCCCTTGATTTGAGGGGTGTTCACAGCAGTTTCACTCCGGCTTGGCGCAGCAGGCGCGCAGTGCGGATGAGCGGCAGGCCAACCAAGGCGGTGGGATCGTCGTTGTCGATGGATTCGAGCAGGGCAATGCCCAGGCCCTCGCTTTTGGCGCTGCCGGCGCAGTCATAGGGTTTTTCGGCTTGCAGGTAAGCCTCGATTTCGTCGTCACTCAGGTCGCGAAACACCACCCGCACTTCGGCCAGATCGACTTGTTCAAACCCCGTGGCCAAGCAAACCACGGCCAGCGCAGTTTGAAAAATCACCGTTTGACCGCGCATCTGGCGCAATTGTTGTACAGCGCGGTCGTGTTCCCCCGGTTTGCCCAAGGGTTGACCCGCCAGATCGGCCACTTGGTCGGAGCCGATCACGATGGCGTCGGGGTGTTGGGTAGCCACTGCCTGTGCTTTGGCCAGCGCCAGCCGCAGCGCCAGATTGCGAGGCGATTCGCCTGGTGCGGGTGTTTCGTCCACATCGGGGGCGCTCACGCTGAAGGGCAGACGCAGGCGTTCCAGCAGTTCGCGCCGATAACGTGAGGTGGAGCCGAGCACGATGGGGCGGCCTGGCATGTCAAGGGCGGGGGCAGATGTGGGTGTCAAAACGCATACTCATGGTGAAATTCGGATGCGTGATTCTCTTACACTGCAGACATGGAAAAAAAATTGGATCCCCAGCACCTGGATGTGGTGAATTTTGCCCGTGACGCCCTCAGTCTGAAAGGGGAGGGCGTGTTGGCCGATTGGCCGCGATTGGCGCAGGAATTATTTGGCAAAGACATGCCCGCTGGCCCCGTGGTTTGGCAGCTGCAAGGTCGATCGGTACCGCAATCAGGCGGTGCTGACCAGATTTGGCTGGACTTGAAGGCGTGGGTAAATTTGCCCATGCAATGCCAACGTTGCCTGACGCCAGTGCTGGAAACTGTTGAGGCCGAAAGAGCATTCCGCTTTGTGGCGGACGAGGCCACAGCGGCAACCTTGGACGACGAGGCGGAAGAAGACATTTTGGTGATCAGCCGGGATTTTGATGCGCTGGCACTGATCGAAGATGAGTTGATTTTGTCTTTGCCCTTGGTGCCTTTGCACGAGGTGTGTCCCGAAGTGATGCCGATGTCTGTCGCAGACCCTGAATTTGATGCCGCAGCTCAGCGCCCCAACCCTTTTGGGGTTTTGGCGGGTCTTAAAACAGACAAGTCCTCATAAAGAGCTCAAAAGTGTGTGTCCAATGGGACTCAGCTTAGGCTATAATCAATGGCTTCGCCCAGTTCATCCGGGCGACATTCCCATCAACCAGAAGCTGCGTTTTCATTTGCGCGGCCTCCAAGCTTCCAAGGAGCCATCATGGCTGTTCAGCAAAACAAAAAGTCGCCTTCCAAGCGCGGTATGCACCGTTCGCACAATGCCCTGAATGTGCCGGGCATCGCTGTGGAGCCAACCACTGGCGAAACACACCTGCGTCACCACATCAGCCCCAACGGTTTCTACCGTGGCCGCCAAGTGCTGAAGAACAAATCCGAAGCCTGATCGGCGTCAGCCCTCCAGCCTCAAGAGGCCCGGCGCTACTTTTTGAGTAGCCTCGGGCTTTTGTTTTTGTGGCTTTCGCTTTGTAATGCCCGGTTTTGAGCCCAAGGATTCCATGACCTCGCCCACCCCGATCACTTTGGCTGTCGATTGCATGGGCGGCGATCACGGCCCCCGCGTCACGCTGGCGGCTTGTAGACGCTTTTTGTCCACACACCCCAATGCGCGGCTCTTGCTGGTGGGGCGCGCTGAGGCACTTGCCGGTTTTTCCGATCCCCGAGCCGATGTGTTAGTGGCCACCGAAGTGGTGGAGATGGACGACCCGCTCGAAGTGGCTTTGCGCAAGAAAAAAGACTCGTCCATGCGTTTGGCCATCGAGCAAGTGCGCGATGGCAAGGCCGCTGCAGCCGTCTCGGCGGGTAACACGGGTGCCTTGATGGCGATTGCCCGCTACGTGCTCAAAACCATGGACGGCATTGACCGACCGGCCATTGCGGGCCAGATGCCCAACTTCAAGGGCGGTGGCACCACCATGCTGGATTTGGGTGCCAATGTGGATTGCACGCCCGAGCATTTGCTTCAGTTCGCGGTCATGGGTTCAGCCTTGGTCTCGGTGCTGCAAAACAAGGACCAACCTTCAGTTGGCCTGCTCAATATCGGTGAAGAGGCCATCAAAGGCAATGAAATCATCAAAAAAACTGGTGAACTGCTGCGTTCGGCAGCTAACTCCGGTGATTTGAACTTTCACGGCAATGTTGAAGGCAATGACATTTTCAAGGGCACCGTGGACATTGTGGTTTGTGATGGCTTTGTCGGCAACGTGGCCCTGAAAGCCAGCGAAGGCTTGGCCACGATGATTGGGGGCTTTTTGAAAAACGAGTTTTCTCGCAATATTTTCACCAAAGCAGTCGCAATATTGGCTTATCCGGTGCTATCTGCATTTAAAAATCGCGTCGACCACCGCCGTTACAACGGCGCAGCCCTTTTGGGTTTGCGCGGCTTGGTGTTCAAGAGCCACGGCTCGGCGGACGAAATCTCTTTTGAGACGGCCCTGAACCGGGCTTATGATGCAGGCCGAAATCAATTGCTGGATCGCGTTCGTGAACGCATCGCGCATGCGGCCCCCTTGTTGATGGGCGCGCAGGCCGAGCGCTCAGAAGCGGTCACATCCGTATGAGAATTTATTCACGCATCATTGGCACTGGCAGCTATCTGCCTGAAAACCGCCTGACCAACGCCGATCTGGCCGCCGAACTGGCGCAGCAAGGCGTTGAAACCTCCGACGACTGGATCGTGGAACGCACCGGCATCCGTGCCCGCCACTTTGCTGCGGACGACCAGGGTTGCAGCGATCTGGCCACCGAAGCCGCGCGCAAAGCATTGGATGCTGCCGGTTTGGCCGCGAGCGACATCGACCTGATCATTGTGGGCACCTCCACCCCCGACATGGTGTTCCCCTCGGTGGCGACCATGGTGCAGCACAAGCTGGGCACGGCGGGGTGCCCTGCGTTTGATGTGCAAGCCGTGTGCAGTGGCTTCATTTACGCCTTGACGATTGCTGACGCGATGATCCAGTCGGGCTCGGCTAAGCGTGCGCTGGTGATTGGCGCTGAAGTGTTCAGCCGCATCCTCGATTTCAAAGACCGCACCACCTGCGTGCTGTTCGGTGACGGCGCAGGCGCTGTCGTGCTGGAGGCCTCTGAGCAACCGGGCATTCTGGCCACCGACTTGCATGCCGATGGCAAATACAAAGACATTTTGTGCGTGCCAGGTCACGTGAACCGGGGTGGCATTCTGGGTGACCCTGTGCTCAAGATGGACGGCCAGGCCGTGTTCAAACTGGCTGTGGGGGTGCTCGAAGAAACCGCCCGCGCCAGCTTGGCCAAAGCCAACTTGACCGATGCCGACATCGATTGGTTGATCCCGCACCAAGCCAATATTCGCATCATGCAAAGCACCGCCAAAAAGCTCAAGATGAGCGCCGACAAGGTGGTGGTCACGGTCGATCAGCATGGCAACACCTCGGCAGCCTCGATCCCGCTGGCGCTGGACACCGCCGTGCGCGACGGGCGCATTCAGCGCGGCCAGACCCTCATGCTCGAAGGCGTGGGGGGGGGCTTCACATGGGGCTCGGTCCTCCTGCGCTATTGATCCGCTATTGATTTGACAGACTTGGGTCAGTGATGCGCGGTATGGCCCATTTCACTTTCCCGGATTCTTTCCAGCTATAAAAAATTTGCACATGACCACATTTGCTTTTGTTTTTCCCGGCCAGGGCTCCCAATCGGTGGGCATGCTGGACGCCTGGGGTGACCACCCCGTGGTGCTCGAAACCCTCCAAGAAGCCTCTGACGCCCTGGGCGAAGACGTGGCCCAACTGATCCACGAAGGCCCTAAAGAAGCGCTGGCCATGACCACCAACACCCAGCCCGTGATGCTGGTGTCGGCCGTGGCCGCTTACCGCGCTTGGCTGGCTGAGGGCGGTGCCAAGCCGTCCGTGGTGGCAGGTCACTCGCTGGGCGAGTACAGCGCCCTGGTGGCTTCGGGTGTGCTGACGCTGGCACAAGCCGCGCCGCTGGTGCGTTTGCGCGCCGCCGCCATGCAAGAAGCCGTGCCGGTGGGTGTGGGTGCGATGGCCGCGATTTTGGGCCTGGCCTCCGACAAAGTCATCGCAGGCTGCCAAGAAGCCCAAGCCACATTTGCCGCAGGCAGCCCCGAAGTGGTCGAAGCCGTGAACTTCAACGACGCGGCGCAAACCGTGATCGCAGGCAGCAAGGCCGCCGTGGACAAAGCCTGTGAAGTGCTCAAGGGTATGGGCGCCAAACGCGCACTGCTCTTGCCCGTGTCGGCCCCGTTCCATTCGAGCCTGATGAAGCCCGCTGCTGAAAAGCTGCGCGAGAAACTGGCCACCCTCACGCTGGGCGTGCCCCAGATCCCGGTGCTCAACAACATCGATGTGGCCATCGAAAGCGATGCCGACCGCATCCGCGATGCGCTGTACCGTCAGGCTTTTGGCCCGGTGCGCTGGGTCGAGTGCGTGCAGGCCATCAAGGCCCGCGGCGTGAGCACCCTGGTCGAATGTGGCCCCGGCAAGGTGCTGGCCGGCATGACCAAGCGCATTGACGCTGAATTGACCGGCGTGGCGCTGTACGACCCCGCCACCCTGGCCGAAGTGAAAGGAATCCTGGCATGAGCGAAGCACAAAAACAAATCGCACTGGTCACGGGCGCATCACGCGGCATCGGGGCATCGATTGCCCTGCATCTGGCCCAACAAGGTTTTGTGGTCATTGGCACCGCCACCAGTGATGACGGCGCTGCCAAGATCAGTCAAGCCCTGTCGGCCTTCCCCGGCAGCCGGGGGGCCAATCTGAATGTGAACGATGCCGCCGCAGGCGAAGCCCTGATCGACGCCATCGTCAAAGAGCACGGCGGCTTGCAGGTGCTGGTCAACAACGCGGGCATCACCCGCGATACCCTGGCCATGCGCATGAAGGACGACGACTGGGACGCGGTGCTGGACACCAACCTCAAGGCCGTGTTCCGCATGAGCCGTGCCGTGATTCGCCCCATGATGAAGCAGCGTTACGGTCGCATCATCAGCATCACCAGCGTGGTGGGCGCGTCGGGCAACCCCGGCCAGGCCAACTACGCCGCCGCCAAGGCCGGTGTGGCGGGCATGACCCGTGCGCTGGCCCGTGAACTGGGCAGCCGCAATATCACCGTGAACTGTGTGGCCCCCGGTTTCATTGAAACCGACATGACCGCCAGCCTGCCCGAAGAACAACAAAAAGCCTTGTTGGGCCAGATTCCCCTGGGCCATTTGGGCAAACCCGATGACATCGCGCATGCCGTGGCCTACCTGGCCGGAAAGCATGCGGGCTATGTCACCGGACAAGAATTGCATGTCAATGGTGGCATGTTCATGGCCTGATTTCCGGAAACCCCTTCCGGACAGGTAAAATCTTCATTTTTCACAACCCTCAGAGGGACCCCATGAGCGATATCGAAGCACGTGTCAAGAAAATCATTGCTGAACAACTCGGCGTTGAAGAGTCACAAGTCACCAACGAAAAAGCCTTCGTGGCCGATCTGGGTGCCGACTCCCTGGACACGGTGGAACTGGTGATGGCACTCGAAGACGAGTTCGGCATCGAGATTCCTGACGAAGACGCAGAAAAAATCACGACTGTGCAAGCGGCGATCGACTACGCCCAAAGCAAGAAGGCCTGATCGACGATGACCCGGCGCCGCGTTGTTGTCACGGGTTTGGGATGCATCAGCCCCGTGGGCAACACGGTCGCCGATGCATGGTCCAACCTGCTTGCCGGTCAGTCCGGCATTGGTCCGATCACTCGTTTTGATGCTTCAGCCATAGCCTGCCGGTTTGCGGGTGAAGTCAAGAACTTTGATCTCGAGTCCTACATCTCCGCCAAAGAGGCGCGGACCATGGACCGCTTCATTCACTTCGGCATCGCTGCCGCAGCCCAGGCCATCCAGGATGCGGGACTGCCCACAGGCGATGCCTTGGATGAAGAAGAAGCCTGCCGCATGGGTGTGGTGATTGGTTCGGGCATTGGCGGCTTGCCGCTGATCGAAGACACCCACACCGAATACACGGCGCGCGGTGCGCGTCGCATTTCCCCATTTTTCGTCCCGGCCTCGATCATCAACATGATCTCGGGCCATGTGTCGATGCGCAGTGGTTTCAAAGGCCCCAATTTGGCCGTTGTGACCGCTTGCACCACAGGTTTGCACAGCATTGGCGAAGCCGGTCGTTTGATCGAATACGGCGATGCGGATGTGATGGTCGCCGGTGGTTCCGAAGCCTGCGTGTCTCCGCTGGGTGTGGGTGGCTTTGCGGCCATGCGCGCTCTGTCGACCCGCAATGACGACCCCACAGCCGCCTCGCGCCCTTGGGACAAAGACCGTGACGGTTTTGTGCTGGGTGAAGGCGCTGGCGTGATGGTGCTCGAAGAGTACGAACACGCCAAAGCCCGTGGTGCCAAGATTTACGCCGAGCTGGGTGGCTATGGCATGAGTGCGGACGCCGGTCACATGACCGCGCCCAGCATGGACGGCCCCCGCCGCGCCATGATTAACGCCATGCGCAATGCCGGTGTCAACGCCGACCAGATCGACTACCTGAACGCCCACGGCACCTCGACCCCGCTGGGCGACATCAACGAAACCAATGCCATCAAGGCGGCTTTGGGCGACCACGCGTACAAAACCGTGGTCAGCTCCACCAAGTCCATGACCGGTCACCTTTTGGGTGGCGCTGGCGGCATTGAGAGCGTGTTCACTGTGTTGGCTGTGCACCACCAAAAAGTGCCGCCGACCATCAACCTGGTCAATCCCGACCCCGAGTGTGATCTGGACTACTGTGCCAACACGGCACGCGATGTGAAAATCGACGTGGCCCTGAAGAACAACTTCGGTTTCGGCGGCACCAACGGTTCGCTGGTGTTCAAACGCATTTGACGCAAGACGCTCTCATGCACAACGCCCCACCTGTGGCTTTCCCGGTGGGGCGTTTTGTTTGGGATCATGTCATCTTTTTTTCGCTGACCCTGATGGGTGCCACTGGGCTGGGGATGTGGCAAGTACAGGCGAGTGTGAGCGTAAGCCTCTGTTGGGCCTCGTGGCTTTTTTGGTGCATCTGTGTTTTAGTGGCACTCTGGTGGAGCCCTCGCCAGACCTTGAGCGAGGGACACTTGTTCTGGACGGGTGAGTCCTGGGTCTGGCAAACTCCCGATGGTCATCAGCAGGGCGCAGAGGTGTCGGTGTGTGTGGATCTGAATTTCTTCCTTTGGTTGTGTGTCCAGCGGCTGGATGAGTCGGGTCACCCGCACGGCCATGCGGCGTATGCCTGGGCGCAGGCCCTGACGATGCCCTCAAAGTGGCATGGTTTTCGATGCGCTGTATATTCGCGCCCCAAGGCTGACAGGGATCTGGCCCGCTTGTAGCAGATCGTCTGGGGGTGACTTGAAGTCGTGTACCTTGCCCGCATTTACACCAGGATTTGGATTCGGCTTTGAACAGCAAAAGGAGTCTTTTGTGATGAATGAAATTTGGACGAAAAGGGCTGCGCAGGCCATTTGGGGCAGCGTGTTGCTCGCAGGTTTGGCTTTGGGCCCATCGACGGCAGTCATGGCGCAAAGCTCTGCTGCTGCAGTGCGTGGTTTGCCCGACTTTACCGATCTGGTGGAGCAGGTGGGCCCCTCGGTGGTCAACATCCGCACCCTCGAAAAAGTCCGGCCCAGTGCGCCAGGCGCATCCAGCCCTGACGAGGAAATGCAGGAGTTTTTCCGGCGCTTCTTTGGCGTGCCCATGCCCAATGCCCCCAGGCAAGCACCGCGTCAGAACAGACCTCAGGAAGAAGCGCAGCCACGTGGCGTCGGCTCGGGCTTCATCCTGAGCACCGACGGTTTCATCATGACCAATGCCCATGTGGTTGAGGGCGCGGATGAAGTGATGGTGACGCTCACCGACAAGCGTGAATTCAAGGCGCGCATTGTGGGGGCTGACAAGCGCACCGATGTGGCCGTGGTGAAAATACAGGCCACCGGTTTGCCGGCCGTGAAAGTCGGGGATGTGGGCCGCTTGCGTGTCGGGGAGTGGGTCATGGCGATCGGTTCGCCCTTCGGACTGGAGAACACGGTCACGGCCGGCATCGTGAGCGCCAAGCAGCGCGACACGGGTGATTATTTGTCGTTCATTCAGACCGATGTGGCCATCAATCCGGGCAACTCAGGGGGGCCGCTGATCAACATGCGGGGTGAGGTGGTGGGCATCAACAGCCAGATCTATTCGCGCTCAGGTGGTTTCATGGGCATCTCTTTTGCCATACCCATGGACGAAGCCATGCGTGTCAGCGAACAGCTGCGGGCCACCGGCCGGGTCAGCCGTGGCCGCATCGGTGTTCAGATCGCACCGGTGACCAAGGAGGTGGCCGAATCGATTGGTCTGGGCAAGGTGCAGGGTGTGCTGGTGCGTGGGGTCGAAGAGGGCTCTCCGGCAGAGAAGGCCGGCATCGAAGCGGGCGACATCATCACTCAGTTCGATGGCAAGGCGATTGACAAGCCCGCCGATTTGCCGCGCTCTGTAGGCAATACCAAACCTGGCAGCCGCGTAGGCATCACGGTTTTCCGCCGGGGCGCCAGCAAGGACTTGACGGTCACTGTGGCCGAAGTGGAGCCTGAAAAAGTGGCTGCTGCCGCTGCGCCAGAGAAAAAACCGCCTACCGCCATGTCGCAACATTGGGGCTTGACCTTGAGTGACCTGACCGATGCGCAGAAAAAAGAAGCCCGCGTTCGCTCAGGCGTGCGGGTGGATGCAGCGGTTGATGCTGCAGCCAAGGCCGGCATTCGCGAAGGGGATCTGATTTTGGCGGTGGCCAACAACGAGGTGACGTCCGTCAAGGTGTTCGAGTCCCTGATGGCCCGCACCGACAAAACCAAGCCGCTCAGCGTTTTGATCCGCCGTGGTGATGGGGCTCAGTACGTCCTGATTCGGCCTGCGCCTTGAGCTGGGTCAAGTTCAGGCCCCCTGAAACCTTGCCGCTTTTGGGGTTGTTGCAGCGTAAAAGCTTGCAAGGGGGCTTGGTAAAAATTTTTTTGGAAAATTTTTAAAGTTTGTAATTGCTAACTTTAATAAAGCCTCATGCTGAATTTGGATAAAATCAAGCGCCTTGACCAGTGATTTATGGCATATGGAGCAGGTCTGGATTCACCATGCGGGATTTCAGACACGAGTCCACCGATGATCCACAGACAGCCCACAAGTTGTTCATTCAATTGTTCGATGATTTGTGGATAAGTTGTTAATAACTTTCGTGTTGCAAAGCAGCAACGACCTGCCAAGCGCGTTTTTGGGGCTGTGCGGATGGGCCAATTTGCCTACAATGAAGTTCCAACTATCGCAGTTGCCATAGATTGTTGGTTCAGGGCGCGTCACCACCAGACGCGCCCTTTTTTCTTTTCCGGATCCTTGATCCACAAACACTTGCAGAACTGCCTTGATGAATCACATCAGAAACTTTTCGATCATTGCCCACATTGACCATGGCAAATCCACGCTGGCCGATCGCTTGATTCAAAGGTGTGGCGGTCTCGAAGCACGGGACATGGAAGCGCAGGTGCTGGACTCGATGGACATCGAGAAAGAGCGCGGCATCACCATCAAGGCGCAAACCGCTGCGCTGCACTACAAAGCCAAAGACGGACAGGTTTACAACCTCAACCTGATCGACACCCCCGGCCACGTCGACTTCTCTTACGAAGTCTCGCGTTCCTTATCCGCTTGCGAAGGTGCCTTGTTGGTGGTGGACGCCAGCCAGGGCGTCGAGGCCCAGACCGTGGCCAACTGCTACACCGCGCTCGACCTGGGTGTGGAAGTGGTGCCGGTGCTCAACAAAATGGACCTGCCCAATGCCGACCCGGACAACGCACGCAGCGAAGTCGAAGACGTGATCGGCATCGACGCGACGGACGCCATTCCCTGTTCGGCCAAAACCGGCATGGGCATCGAAGAAATCCTCGAAGCCGTGGTGGCACGTATTCCGCCACCCAAGGGCAACCCCGATGCACCTTTGCGCGCCATGATCATCGACAGCTGGTTTGACAGCTATGTCGGCGTTGTGATGTTGGTGCGTGTGGTGGACGGTGTGTTGCACAAAGGCGAGCGCATCAAGATGATGGCCAGCAACGCCGTCTATGAAGCCGGCAGTCTGGGGGTGTTCACCCCGGCCAACGAGCCGCGCCAGTTGCTCAAGGCGGGTGAGGTGGGTTACATCATTGCGGGCATCAAGGAATTGCAAGCGGCCAAGGTGGGCGATACCGTCACCCTGGAAAAGAAACTGCCCAACAACCTGGGCCCCGCCACCGAAGCGTTGCCAGGTTTCAAGGAAATCCAGCCCCAGGTGTTTGCCGGTTTGTACCCGACCGAAGCCAACCAGTACGACGCTCTGCGTGACGCGCTGGAAAAACTCAAACTCAACGACGCCTCGCTGCACTACGAACCTGAAGTGTCGCAAGCGCTCGGTTTTGGTTTCCGCTGCGGCTTTTTGGGCCTGTTGCACATGGAAATCGTGCAGGAGCGTCTGGAGCGTGAATTCGACCAGGACCTGATCACCACCGCGCCCAGCGTGGTGTACCAAGTGGTCAAACCGGACGGCGAAGTGGTCATGGTCGAAAACCCTTCCAAAATGCCCGACCAGGGCAAGCTGCAGGAAATCCGGGAACCCATCGTCACGGTGCATTTGTACATGCCGCAAGACTATGTGGGCCCAGTGATGACGCTGGCCAATCTGAAACGGGGTGTTCAGATCAACATGGCCTACCACGGCCGTCAGGTCATGCTGACCTATGAAATGCCGCTGGGCGAGATCGTGCTGGACTTCTTTGACAAGCTCAAATCGGTCAGCCGGGGTTATGCCTCCATGGACTATGAGTTCAAGGAATTCCGGGCTTCTGATGTGGTGAAGGTCGATATCTTGCTCAACGGCGAGAAGGTCGATGCCCTGTCCATCATCGTGCACCGTTCGCAGTCGCAGTACCGTGGTCGCGCGGTGGTGGCCAAGATGCGCGAAATCATCAGCCGCCAGATGTTTGACGTGGCGATTCAGGCCGCCATTGGTGCCAACATCATTGCCCGTGAAAGCATCAAGGCCTTGCGCAAAAACGTGCTGGCCAAGTGCTACGGTGGCGATATTTCGCGCAAACGCAAACTGCTTGAAAAGCAAAAAGCGGGTAAAAAGCGCATGAAACAGATTGGTTCGGTCGAAGTGCCTCAAGAGGCGTTTCTGGCCATTTTGCAGGTGGAAGATTGATGCAGTTTTTAACGTCTTTGGTGTTGGCCGCTTTTGTGGGCTATGCCGGTGCTTGGTATACGGGCTTCATCGAGGGGAACTTTGCGCTGCTCTTGCTGATGGCCACCGTGGTCACGGGCATTTATTGGCTGGCTGAGCGGTTGGTGTTTTTGCCACAGCGCCAAAAAGCCGCAGCCCAACTGGAAGCCGAAACTGCGCAGCGCCGCGCAGACCTGGCCAAGATGGGCATCGACAAGGTGGACACCGACATCAAGGACGCGCAAGAAAAACTGTTGATGCAACCTTGGTGGCTCGATTGGACCGCAGGCCTGTTCCCGGTGATTGTGGTGGTGTTCATCTTGCGCTCGTTCCTGTTCGAGCCCTTCAAAATCCCTTCAGGCTCGATGATCCCGACGCTGCACATTGGCGACTTGATTTTGGTGAACAAGTTCCACTACGGCGTTCGATTGCCCGTGGCCAATACCAAGCTGACCGCAGGCACGCCTGTGCAACGCGGTGACGTGATGGTGTTTCGTTACCCGCCCAAGCCCAGCGTGGACTACATCAAGCGTGTAGTGGGTGTGCCGGGTGACGAAGTGGCGTACCTGAACAAGAAGCTCACGATCAACGGTCAAGAGGTGCCCACCCAAGTCTTGCCCGACTTTTTTGACGAGTCGACCATGCGTTACTTCAAGCATCGCAGCGAGACTTTGGGTGCCAAGCCCCACCAGACCATTCAGGACGATGACCGCCCTGCATTCATTCCTGGCGCTGACCCCTTCGCAGGGCGCGAAAACTGCAACTACACCATCGAAGGTGTCACCTGCAAAGTGCCAGCAGGCCACTACTTCATGATGGGTGACAACCGCGACAACTCGCTGGATTCGCGCTATTGGGGTTTTGTGCCGGACGCCAACATCGTGGGCAAAGCCTTTTTCGTGTGGATGAACTTTGGCAACCTCAAGCGCATTGGCGCTTTTGACTGAGGTGAGCGTGGCCATCACATCCGCTGTTTCTCCCGCATTGTCTGAATTGCAAATTCGCCTGGGCTACGCTTTTCGCCAGTCGGGCTTGTTGCAGCAGGCCGTCACGCACCGCAGCTTCAGCGCCGACCACAACGAGCGTCTGGAGTTCTTGGGCGATTCGGTGCTGAACTTGTCGGTCGCGCACATGCTGTACACCCAACTGGCCAGCTTGCCCGAAGGCGATTTGTCGCGTGTGCGGGCCAACCTGGTCAAGCAGGACACCCTGCACCAATTGGCCAAAACCCTGGACTTGTCGGCCGTGATGCGGCTGGGCGAGGGCGAAATGCGCTCGGGCGGGCAAGGGCGTCCGTCCATCCTGGCCGATGCCCTTGAGGCGATCATTGGCGCGGTGTATCTGGACGGTGGCTACAAGGACGCGCAAGCGCTGGTTGAGCGCCTGTTCGCCCAGGTCGACATCAAACCCGACATGCAGGCGGTGGGCAAAGACCCCAAGACCGAGCTGCAAGAGTGGCTGCAAGGGCGCAAGCTCGCGCTGCCCAAATACACCGTGGTCGGCACCTCCGGCGCGGCGCACCGCCAGCAATTCGAAGTCTCTTGCGAAGTGACCGAATTGCGCCAAACCCAGCAAGGCTCGGGCGCGTCGCGTCGCGCGGCCGAACAAGCAGCGGCAGCCGCCATGCTGCAGACCTTGAAATCCGAAAGCGCCGCATGAGCACCGACAAAAAAACGCCTGAAACTGAACGCACGCCGCAAGAGCAAACCATGCGCCGCCCCGTTCAAATCGCGGGCGTGACAATTCAGCCACGCGACGCATCCGAAGACGCTGCCTTGCCCCCGGTCGCTGCCGCCCCCGCGCTCGTGCCGGTGGAAGGTCAGCGCTGCGGCCTGGTGGCCATTGTGGGCAAGCCCAACGTGGGCAAATCGACCTTGCTCAACGCCTTGGTGGGCCAAAAAATCAGCATCACCTCGCGCAAGGCCCAAACCACGCGCCACCGCATCACCGGCATCCGCACCCAAGGCGCGGCCCAATATGTGTTTGTGGACACCCCAGGATTTCAGACCATCCACGGCACCGCGCTCAATAAATCGCTCAACAAGACCGTGGTCGGCGCTGTGAGCGATGTGGATCTGGTGCTGTTTGTGGTTGAGGCGGGCAGCTTCACGCCAGCGGACGCCAAAGTGCTGGCCCTGCTCAAGCCCGGCATCCCGGTTTTGCTGGTGGCCAACAAGCTGGACAACGTGCACCGCCGTGGCGACATCGCGCCTTGGCTGCAAAGCATGCAAGAGCGCCATGCCTTCACCGAGTTTGTGCCCATGTCGGCCAAGCAGCCCAAAGACATCGAGCGTCTGCTGGGCATTTGTGAAAAATACCTGCCCGAGCAGCCCTGGTGGCATGCCGAAGACGAACTCACCGACCGCAGCGAGAAGTTTCTTGCCAGCGAAATGGTGCGCGAAAAACTCTTTCGCCTGACGGGTGACGAGCTGCCTTACACCTCTACGGTGGTGATCGACAAGTTCGAAGAAGAAGCGGGTCGTACGTCCAAGCGCATGCTGCGCATTGCGGCCACCATCGTGGTCGAGCGCGAAGGCCACAAAGCCATGGTGATCGGTGACAAGGGCGAAAAACTCAAACGCATCGGCACCGAAACCCGCGTCGAGCTGGAAAAGCTGCTGGACGCCAAGGTGTTCATCGAGCTGTGGGTCAAAGTGCGTTCGGGCTGGGCCGACGACGAAGCGCGCGTGCGCAGCTTCGGTTACGAGTAACCCCACTTTCAATGGCCACCCAGCGGATCGCAGACGAGCCAGCCTATGTGCTGCACCGCTACGACTGGAGCGAAACCAGCCTGATCCTCGAAGTCTTCACCCGTCACCATGGACGGGTGGCTTTGGTGGCCAAGGGGGCCAAGCGACCAACATCGAGTTTTCGCCCGGTGCTGCTGCCTTTGCAGCCTTTGTCGCTGGCTTTTGGGGGCGACGGCGACATCCGCACGCTCAAATCGGCCGAATGGGTGGGCGGGCACGTCATGCCCACGGGCGAGGCCTTGTTGTCGGGTTATTACCTGAACGAATTGCTCATGCGGCTGACGGCCCGAGACGACCCCCATCCGCATTTGTTCGAGGTTTACGCCGCTGCCGTGCGCTTGCTGGCCAGCGGCGACCCCGATGCCTTGCAATGGGCTTTGCGGGCGTTTGAGCTGCTGCTGCTCAAAGAGATGGGCTTGCTGCCTGCACTTAATCTGCAAACCTTGACGCTCAAGCCGCTGGAGCCTGAAGGCTTTTACACCTTGGTGCCCGAAGCCGGTTTGCAATGGGTGCCCGAAGGCAGCCGACATGCCTTGCGTGGCGCGCAATGGCTGGCGCTGCAAACAGCCCTGGACGAGCCCAGCCCCTTGGCCGCGCTGTTGCGCGAATGTGCCGATTTACTCGGGCCGCTGCAGCGCCCCTTGCGCCTCATGCTCAACTACCATTGCGGTGTGGGCGCTTTGCGCACCCGCCAAATGATGCTGGACTTGCAAACCCTATGAACACTTCTGCCTCCCGCGTGGCCCTCTCGGTCAACGTCAACAAAGTCGCGCTGCTGCGCAACTCCCGCCACCTGGGCATCCCCAGCGTCACGCGCGCGGCCCAGCTGTGCCTGCAAGCGGGCGCACAAGGCATCACCATCCACCCCCGCCCCGACGAGCGCCACATCCGTGCGAGCGACGTGCCCGAGCTCCACGCCCTCATGCAGGCTTGGCCCGACCGCGAGTTCAACATCGAAGGCAACCCCTTCCACAACCTGATGGACCATGTGCGCGCCGTACGCCCGCACCAGGTGACCTTCGTGCCCGACAGCGAAGGCCAGTTCACCAGCGACCACGGCTGGACCTTCCCGCAAGATGCCGAGCGTCTGAAGCCCTTGATTGACGAGTGCAAGGCGCTGGGTGTGCGCGTGAGCCTGTTCATGGACCCCATCCCTGAGCAAATGGCCGCCGCCCGCGCTGTGGGCGCTGACCGGGTGGAGCTGTACACCGAACCTTATGCCGCCAGCTGGGGCACGCCCGAAAACTCGGTGCAGCTGCAGCGTTACGCCGATGCCGCCGTGGCGGCTTTGCAAGCTGGCTTGGGCCTGAACGCTGGGCACGACCTGAACCGCGACAACTTGCCTGCTTTTGTGGCGGCAGTCAAAGGCCTGCAAGAAGTCTCGATTGGCCACGCCTTCATGGCCGACGCGCTGGAGATGGGTTACACCGCCACGGTGCAGGCGTATTTGGCTTGCCTGAAAAAATGATCTACGGCATCGGCACCGACATTTGCGACATTCGCCGCATCCGTGCCAGCTTGGAGCGGCACGGCGAGCGCTTTGCCGCCAAGGTGCTCAGCGACGCCGAGATGGCCACCTGGAAAGCCCGCAACGCCCGCTGGCCCGAGCGTGGTGTGCGCTACTTGGCCACCCGCTTTTCGGCCAAAGAGGCTTTCAGCAAAGCCATTGGCCTTGGCATGCGCATGCCCATGACCTGGCGGCTGTGCGAAATCAGCAAACTGCCCAGCGGCCAGCCGGTCATCGTGTTGCACGGTGGACTCAAAGACTGGTTTGAAGCCAAGGGCCTGAAGGCCCACATCACTGTCACCGACGAGTCCGAATACGCCGCCAGCTTCTGCGTGGTGGAAACCACTTGAATTGCCCGGGTCCGGCCCGACATTGGAAAAACAGCCCATGAGCATCCACGCCCCCCTGATCATCGACATCGCAGGCCATCAACTGACCGACGTGGACCGCAGCCGTCTGGCGCACCCGCTGGTGGGCGGCATGATTTTGTTTGGCCGCAACTGGCAAAGTCGGGCGCAGCTCACCGACTTGTGCGCCGACATCAAAAGCATCCGTCCTGACCTCTTGATCGCGGTGGACCACGAAGGCGGTCGCGTGCAGCGCTTTCACACTGACGGTTTCACCCATCTGCCGCCCATGCGCGCCCTGGGTGAACTGTGGTCACAAGACGACAAGGGGCAACCTGGCTCAGGCGTGCTCAAAGCCTGCGAAGCGGCCACCTCGGCGGGCTTTGTGCTGGCCAGCGAGCTGCGCGCTTGTGGTGTGGATTTCAGCTTCACTCCGGTGCTCGATTTGGACCACGGCGAGAGCGGCGTCATTGGCGACCGCGCTTTCGCCCGCGACCCGCGTGTGGTGAGCCTTCTCGCCCGCAGCCTGATGCAGGGCTTGCTGCAAGCGGGCATGGGCAACTGCGGCAAACACTTTCCCGGGCACGGGGCTGTCAAGGCCGACTCGCATGTGGCGCTGCCGGTGGACAAACGCAGCCTCAAGGCCATCCTCGCCGACGACGCGCAGCCCTACCGTTGGCTGGGCAGCGTGCTCACGGCCGTGATGCCTGCACACGTCATCTATAGCAAGGTCGACAGCCGCCCGGCAGGCTTTTCGCCACGCTGGCTGCAAGACATCCTGCGCGTCCAGCTGGGCTTTCAGGGCGTGGTCTGCACAGACGACCTGTCGATGGCCGCAGCCCGCCAGATGGACGGCCGCACCCTCAGCTACACCGAAGCGGTCATCACCGCGCTGCAGGCCGGTTGCGACCTGGCGCTGCTGTGCAACCGCTCGGCCGTGAACGGCGGCGCAGAACTCGACGAAGTGCTCGACCAGCTGGCCGAAGCCCAACTCAAAGGCCACTGGACGCCCAACGAGGTCAGTGAAGAGCGCCGCCTGAACCTGCTGCCGCGCTCGCCCGCCCCCGCTTGGGACGAGCTGGTGCGCTCGGCTGATTACATGCAGGCGCTCGACCGCCTGCCTTGATGTTGTTTTGAGAAAGAAAAAGTTGTGCCCACTTTGTTGACTTGGGTGTTGCGCCTGTTCATGGCCTTCATGGGCTTGGTGTTTTTGCTGGGACTGGTAGCCGCCTTGGGCCTTTACGTGCTGTGGGCCGCTGTGCGTTGGTTGCTCACTGGGCGCAAGCCGCAGGTGGTGATGGTTTGGCAGCAGTTCAGTGCCATGCGCAAGAATTTTGGCCAGGGTGGTTTCCGTGGTCAAACTGCACCCGGCTCGGGTGGGCCTTGGGGCGGTGCGCAGGCCCGATCATTTGACGATCAGGTGGTGGATGTTGAAGTGCGCGAGGTGGTTGAAGATACGCCACGTTTGCCACCTGAGCGCCGGGGCTGAAATCAAAGCGGGGTGAACCGCAATTGGCTGGCTTGTACCCTACGCCGAAAGGGTTCTTGTGGCCAGCCAGCTTCATGGCCGTCATGCGGTGCCGCTGCAACTGGTTGAATGCGCCGCCATCAGCGGTCTTCTGGTCAATTGGATTGAGTCCACTTCAGTTCAAGCACTCAGACTGCTCCAAGTCAGCAGCCCCCACACAATCACATAAAGGCTGCATCCAGCGGCCAGTGCCTGGGTTGAGTAGTTTGCCAAGCATCTTTCAACGAAGATGGCCCACAGTGGAATCAGTTGCTGGGCATGCACGCCCAGGAAATGGGCGGGGCGAATGTCCCTGTAAAAATGCCAGCCAACCAGGGGCAGCCCTGACCCTGCAGGTGGCTGGATTCCACCCAATAAAAATCCGCTGATCGTAGATAGCACGAAGGTGAGCGTCAAACCCATGATGACTCCCCATGTTGCTACTGACAGTGAACCGGCACTTCGTGCTTTCCAGATTTCCCATGCCAACCAGCCTTGTGATGCGGTGAGCCCTACCGCCGCTATGGCCATCAGGCCAAACATGACTGCGTGCCAAGGATCGCTTGTGTTGTAGTGCGATGCAGCGCCTTGGGACGCCTGGTAGGTGATGTATGCCACTTCGAACAAAGATGTGACCACCAGCAATGTAGAGATGCCAAGGTAAGCGTGTCCATGCGAGAGAGGTGGACTGACCCATTCGGTCAGCACGACGGTGGTCCATGCAAACAAGGCCGTGGCCGCCATGAATTTCATGGGTTTGACCCAGACGCCCACCTCGCGCAAGGTGCGCAAGTCGCTCAGCGAAAAGAAATAGGTCAGCCCGCAAGCCAGCCACATCAATGCCCCGTAGAGCATCAAAAACTGAGATGCCGGTGACATGGCCGTCACATCCAAATTGATCCATGAGGACGGCTGTCCAAAGCGATTAGCCTGCATAGAGAACCTTATGTTGACAGTGTCACCTATTTTCGTCTAGCATGTAGACACTGTCAACAAAAGAAAGCGCCCCATGCAAAATGATCGCCTCAAGACACTGCCTGAACGTTATGGGGCATACGCGCTGGTGACAGGGGCTTCAGAGGGCATTGGGCAATGTTTTGCTGAGGAATTGGCCAAGGCGGGTATGAATGTCGTGCTCGTGGCGCGTCGGCAAGATCGGTTGGACGCATTGGCCAGGGCGTTGGAGGCCCAATACAAAGTCCTGTGCCCGGTGATCGTTGCCGATCTTTCAAGCGCAGAACAACTGGACGGGTTACTGGAAATCACCGACAAACTCGACATGGGGTTGCTGGTCTGCAATGCGGGTTTTGGTACAGCAGGCCATTTTTTGGACGCTGAGATCGAGACCGAAATGAACATGCTCGGCGTCAATGGCATGGCGGTCACCCGGCTGGTCCATCACTTTGGTCGGAAATTCAAAAACAAAGGCGCTGGCGGCGTGATTTTGCTCAGTTCGATCATGAATCTCGGAAGGACAGCTTCTCCAGAGGTGGTGGCGCAGCAGTCCTTGCACGCATTGGGCCGTCAAGTGCTGGTTCATCCAGGATGGCTGGCCAAGTGCATGGCATTGGCATTGTCCACAGCACCGCGAGCACTGCGGGTCAAAATCATGAGTGCGATCATGGCTTCGATGACACAGCGCTTGCCCCGGTAATCAAGGAGCTGAACATGGCCAAAACCATCAACGATCTGGAACTGAAAGAAGCCTGCATTCAGGCCGCCAGGGAGGTCATTGCCGAGCAGGGTGTGGAGGGCCTGAGCATGCGAGATGTATCCCGGCGACTGGATATCTCGCATCAAGCGCCCTACAGGCACTTTGCCAGTCGCGACCATCTGCTGGCCGAAATCATGCGCAGGTGCTTCGAAGACTTTGCAAACTTTCTGGATCAAAACGCCAACGCACACATGGAGGATGCGCTTCGTGGGATGGGCGAGGCTTACATGGCTTATGCCGCACGCATGCCTTTGGAATACCGTTTGATGTTTGGCACGCCATGGCCCGAACCAGCCGCGCACCCGGAGCTGGTCAAACATGCGGTGCATGCATTTGATGTGCTGCGACAGAACCTTTTGAAAAAGCATGACGGGAAAAAAGATGGCAAAAAGCAGGCGGAACTTGAAGCCATGTTCATTTGGTCTGCACTGCACGGGTTGGCAACCATTGAGCAATCCAATGTGATGCAGCACCTTGTGCTGTCCATGGGGGTCCAGGCGCAATCGAAAGATTTCATGATGCTCATGATCCAGTCGGCATTGAAATCGGGCACATCGGATGAGTTCATCAAACATGCGTCTTGAATTTTTTTGGCGAACCACTTGTGTTTTGACCTTGGCGCTTGCACTCGTGCAAGTTTCCGGTTGCACCAGTTTTAACTACACACAAGCGGACAGCCCCGTCGCACTGGTCTCCGTACCGACCATGAATCCGAGACCCCAAGTCGCTTTGGTTTTGGGCAGCGGTGGCCCGCGTGGCTATGCGCACATCGGAGTCATGAAAGTGCTTGAGCAAGCCGGTATCGAGTATGACCTGGTCGTAGGGTCCAGCGTAGGCTCCTTGATCGGAGCCTTCTGGGCAAGCGGCTACAACGCCTCCGAAATTGAAACTCTATCGAAGCAAGGTGGGCCCCTGACTGTTTTTGACTTTTCCATCTTTGCGGATCGCGGGTGGATTCGCGGACAGAGACTGCAGGATTTTGTCAACGATCGCCTGAACAGTCCGCGCATGGAAACCATGCCCCGTAAATTCATCGCGGTGGCCACGCGCTTGAACGACAAGCAGCCGGTATTTTTCCAGTCTGGGAATGCAGGTGTGGCCGTCAGGGCTTCCAGCGCCGTGAGTCAGATCATTTCACCAGTGGGCATTCAGGGGGTCGAGTATGAAGATGGTGATGAGTCTTTGCCCGTGGCTGTGCGTGCAGCAAGACAAGCTGGGGCTCAATTTGTGATCGCCGTGGATGTGACGGCGGTACCCGGGACCGCCCCGGCGGACACAGCGGCTTCAAGGCTGGAACGAGAAGCCAAGCGTCGAGCCCGAATTGACCCGGAGTTGATGGACGCTGATTTTGTGATTCATCCCGACTTGGGATTCGGGACCTCGCCAACGCCTCAATTTTTTGAGCATGCCCGCAGGGCTGGCGAAATAACGGCATGGCGCTTGTTGCCACGTCTTCAGCAAGCGTTGGCTGTTGCTGATGTATTGCCTGCCAAGTAAATTTGCAGGAATATTTCACAGCGTCATTTGACTGAAACTACGGCTCATCAACACCCTTTATGACCATGGCCAATGCTTGTTGAATAAAGGGGTGAACATGAAAAACCCGGCCTTGGCCGGGTTCGTTTCTGGAGCTTGGTGCCCTTATTCCTGCACGTGGCGCAGTGCAGGGAACAAAATCACGTCGCGGATGCTGGGGCTGTCGGTCAGCAGCATCATCAGGCGGTCGATGCCGATGCCGCAGCCGCCTGCGGGGGGCATGCCGTATTCGAGCGCACGCACAAAGTCGTGGTCGTAGTGCATGGCTTCGTTGTCGCCGTCGTCTTTGGCGGCCACTTGGGCGTGGAAGCGGGCGGCCTGGTCTTCGGCGTCGTTCAGCTCGCTGAAGCCGTTGCCGAACTCGCGGCCGGTGATGTAGAGCTCAAAGCGCTCGGTCACTTCGGGGCGTGTGTCGTTGGCGCGGGCCAGCGGCGAGATTTCGGTCGGGTGCTCCATGATGAAGGTGGGCTCCCAGAGCTTGTCTTCCACGGTCTCCTCAAAGTAGAACACCTGCAGGCTGGCCAGGCTGCGTGTGGACAGCTTGTCTTTCGCTTCGCTCATGCCCAGTTTCTTGAGGGCGTTGATCAGCCACTCGGCGTTGTCCACGTTGTCACCGGCTTCGGTGTGTTTGACGATGGCTTCGCGGATCGTCATGCGTGCAAATGGCTTGTTCAGGTCCACCGGTTTGCCGTTGTAGGTCAAGTCCAGGGTGCCCGCAGCGGTCATGGCCGCGTCGCGGATCAGGCTTTCCGTAAAGCCCATCAGGTCCTGGTAGTTCCAGTAGGCCGCGTAGAACTCCATCATGGTGAACTCGGGGTTGTGGCGCACCGAGATGCCTTCGTTGCGGAAGTTGCGGTTGATCTCGAACACGCGCTCAAAGCCGCCGACCAGCAAGCGCTTGAGGTACAGCTCGGGCGCGATGCGCAAGAACATGTCCTGCTCCAGCGCGTTGTGGTGCGTCACAAAGGGACGGGCGTTGGCACCACCAGGGATGGGGTGCAGCATGGGTGTTTCGACTTCCAAAAAGCCGTGCTGAACCATGAACTCGCGGATGCCGCTCACGGCCTTGCTGCGGGCCACAAAGCGCTTGCGGGCGGCTTCGTCGGTCATCAGGTCGACGTAGCGCTGGCGGTATTTGACTTCCTGGTCGGCCACGCCGTGGAACTTGTCGGGCATGGGGCGCAGGCTCTTGGTGAGCATGCGGATGCTGGTGGCGTGGATGGACAGCTCACCCGTGCGGGTCTTGAACAGGTGGCCTTCAACGCCCACGATGTCGCCCAGGTCCCAGTGCTTGAACAGGGCGTACAGGTCTTCACCCACGTCGTCGCGGGTCACATAGACCTGGATGCGGCCAGTCGCGTCTTGCAGCGTGGCAAAGCTGGCTTTGCCCATCACGCGCTTGAGCATCATGCGCCCAGCCACTTTGGCGGTGGTTTTGGCCACGCCTTCGCCGTTCAGTTCTTCGGCGGCTTTCTCGCCGTGGGCCTGGTGCAGGTTGGCCGCGTGGTGCTCGGGCTTGAAATCGTTGGGGAAGGCCACGCCTTTGCCGTCGGCCTGCGCCTGGCGCATGGCCTTGAGTTTTTCGCGGCGCTCGGCGATCAGCTGGTTTTCATCTTGTGGGGCTGGCGCTGGTGCTTGTGCCGTTTGGGCGTTGGCGTTCGTGTCGGACATGGCGGGCGGTGGTTGGGCTGGGTGCGCGGGGGCACTTGAACCGGGGTTGCGGGGGTAGCTGGGACTGCGCCAAGGCGCAAAGCCCTCTATTTTAAGAGTTTGCCGGAGGCTTTTGGCCTGGGGCGCTTGGGTTCTTGCTGGACGGTTCGGCCGGAGCCACCAGATCACCCACCAACTCCAAGCGCATCAGGGGTTCTTGCAGGGCAAACAGCCGGTATTTCATCTGCAGGGGCAAGGGCAGCAACTCACCCCAACGGTGGGACAGCCAGCTGCAGTCCTGCAGTCGCCAGGCCTCGTTCCATGGCGGCACCTCGCTGGGCTGGGTGCTCAGCTGGCTCAGGGCTTCGTGCATTTGTGCCGACAGGTGTTGCAGGTCTTCGGGCACCTGCACGGCAGGCTCGGGTGGCAAGGCTTTCACTCTGCCCAGCCACAGGCCATCGCTGCGCTGCTGCGTGGCCTCGATGCGGAATTTTTCGACACCCCGGCACCAAACCATGACCAAACCGGGCTGGGGCCGCTCGATGCGCTCGATTTGCACCCGGGTGCCGATCGCTTCAAATTGTTCAGCCACTTCGCCAGGTCGATGCACTTCGCGGCCTTGGGTCAGGGTGACCACGCCAAAGTCGGTGCCCTGGCGCTCGCATTCGCCAATCATGTGCAGGTAGCGCAGCTCAAACAACTGCAAGGGCAGCAAAGCGCCGGGAAACAGCACGGTGCTCAAGGGAAACAAAGGCAATTCCGTCACGGGGGCTGGGGATGGGGTGGTGCTTTCAGGCATCTGGGTATCATCGCACGAGCAGGAGGATGGCGATGTTGTTTCAAATGGTGAGTTTGGTGCTGGACGTGTTGGCGGGCTTGGTGGCGGGCACGTGTTTGTTGCGGTTTTTGATGCAATGGCAGCGCATTTCTTTTCACCAACCTTTGGGCCAGTTTGTCTTTGCAGTGACCGACTGGTTGTTGCTGCCACTGCGCCGGGTGATCCCGCCATGGTCGGCTTGGGATTTATCAAGTCTGGTGGGGGCTTTTCTCATCAAACTGGTTCAGTACACGCTGCTGTGGCTGTTGGCCGGCGGGCAGGGGGCTTGGGGCTTGCTCCCCTTGGTGAGTCTGGTGGGCATGGCGCAGCTGGTGGTGTCGGCCCTGAGCGCGTTGGTGCTGGTGTTGGCGGTGCTGTCCTGGGTCAACCCCGGCTCACCCATGTACAGCCTGGTGGCACGCTTGAGCCAGCCATTTTTGAGGCCCTTTCAGCGACTGGTGCCCTTGATGGGTGGTGTGGACTTGTCGCCCATCGCCTTGCTGCTGCTGTTGCAATTGCTGGGCATGGTCTTGGCGCAGCTGCAGATGAGCTGGATGTACTGACCCGCTGAGCCGCTTGCTCAATGAAAAGGCCCTCTTGCGAGGGCTTGGCCCCATGAAAAGGCCCTCTTGCGAGGGCCTTGTGTTTTCGCGCGCTGGGGCGATCAGCTCACGGCATCGGCCGGCTGGCGTTGCAGCATGGCCAAGGTGCTGGCGATGGTTTTGCGCAGTTCGCGGCGGTCACAGATGAAGTCCACCGCGCCTTTGGTTTGCAGGAACTCGGCGCGCTGGAAGCCTTCGGGCAGGGTCACGCGCACGGTGCTTTCAATCACGCGTGGTCCTGCAAAACCGATCAGGGCTTTGGGCTCGGCAATGACCACGTCACCCAAAAAGGCAAAGCCCGCAGACACGCCGCCCATGGTCGGGTCGGTCAGCACGCTGATGTAAGGCAGGCCTTTTTTGGCCAGACGGGTCAGAGCCGCATTGGTCTTGGCCATTTGCATGAGCGAGAGCAGACCCTCTTGCATGCGGGCGCCACCGGTGGCAGTGAAGCAAACAAAGGGCACTTTTTGCGAGATGGCGGTTTCGACGCCGCGCACAAAGCGCTCGCCGACCACCGAGCCCATGGAGCCGCCCATGAAATCAAACTCAAAGCAAGCTGCGACCAGCTCGATGCTGTGCACCGCGCCACCCATGACCACCAGTGCATCGGTCTCACCGGTGTTGTCCATGGCTTCTTTCAGGCGCTCGGGGTATTTGCGGCTGTCCTTGAACTTGAGGGCGTCCACAGGTACAACTTCCTGGCCGATTTCGTAGCGGCCTTCGCCGTCCAGAAAGGCATTCAGGCGGGCGCGTGCACCGATGCGCAGGTGGTGCGAGCAGCCGGGGCAGACATTGTGGTTTTCTTCCAAGTCGGTCTTGTACAGCACAGTTTCGCAGCTGGGGCACTTGACCCACAAGCCTTCGGGAACCGAGCGGCGATCGGCCGGGTCGGTGTGCTGGATTTTGGGGGGAAGCAATTTTTCAAGCCAACTCATGAGGGTTTCTCCTTGTGCGGCAAATTATCGTTGAAACGGCCGGGTGGCCCCTCCAAGGTGAGGGTGGGGCCAGACCCACCAAATCTGGCACAGTTCGCTCAGGCGTCCAGTGCTTGGCGAATGCCTTGCAAGAATTCGCCCGACACCGCGTTGATGCGGTCTGCCGGGGCGGCGTCGATCAGCTGGATCAGGCGCGAGCCGATCACCACCGCGTCGGCCACACGGCTGATGGCTTTGGCCGTCTGCGCGTCGCGGATGCCAAAGCCCACGCCCACTGGCACGCTGACATGCTGGCGGATGCGCGGCAGCATGGCTTCGACCGCGTCGGTGTCGAGGGTGCCGGAGCCCGTCACGCCCTTGAGCGACACGTAATAAACGTAACCGCTGGCCACCTGGGCCACTTGCTGCATGCGCTCGTCGGTGCTGGTGGGGGCCAGCAAAAAGATCAGGTCCATGCTGTGGGCGCGCAGTTTGGCGGCAAATTCCACGCATTCTTCGGGCGGGTAGTCCACGATCAGCACACCGTCCACACCGGCAGCCGAAGCGTCGCGGATGAAGCTGTCAGTGCCGTGCTTTTGGTCGTAGCGCTCCACCGGGTTGGCGTAGCCCATCAGCACCACCGGGGTGGTGGTGTTGGTCTGGCGAAATTCGCGCACCATGGCCAGCACCTGCACGGTGCCAATGCCCAGCGCCAGCGCCTTGTCGCCCGCTTTCTGGATCACGGGACCGTCGGCCGAGGGGTCCGAAAACGGCACCCCCAGCTCGATGATGTCGGCCCCGGCCTGGGCCATGGCGTGCATCAGGGGCACCGTGGTGTCTTTTTGCGGAAATCCGGCGGTGACATAAGGAATCAGGGCTTTGCGGCCTTGGGATTTCAGGGTGGAGAGGGTGGCGTCGATGCGGCTCATGTTTCAGCCCTCACTTCACAAAATTGACGGGCTGCTCGCCGCCTTTGACCGATTGGCCCTGGCAGCTGGGGCGGCAATAGAAGTCGGCGTTCGACAAGTCGGCCACAGTGCCGATGTCCTTGTCGCCACGGCCCGACAGGTTGACCAGAATCGACTGGTCGGGGCTCATGGTTTTGGCCAGCTTCATGGCGTAGGCCACGGCGTGGCTCGACTCCAACGCCGGGATGATGCCTTCGGTGCGGCACAGGTAATGGAAGGCTTCGAGCGCTTCCTTGTCGGTGATGCCTACGTATTCGGCGCGGCCAATGTCTTTCAGGAAAGCATGCTCGGGGCCCACGCCGGGGTAGTCCAGACCCGCGCTCACACTGTGTGTTTCGGTGATCTGGCCATTCTCGTCTTGCAGGATGTAGGTGCGGTTGCCGTGCAGCACGCCGGGGCTGCCCAGTTGCAGCGAGGCCGAGTGCTTGCCTGTGTCCATGCCTTCACCGGCCGCTTCCACGCCGATCAGGCGGGTTTTTTCAAACGGGATGTAGGGGTAGAAGATGCCCATGGCATTGCTGCCACCGCCCACGCAGGCGATCACCGCATCGGGTTGTTCCTCGGCCATTTTCAGGCTCTTGAACATCTCGGGCATTTGTGTGAGGCACTCTTCACCAATCACGCTCTGGAAGTCGCGCACCATCATGGGGTAGGGGTGCGGGCCCGCCACGGTGCCGATGATGTAGAAGGTGTTGTCCACATTGGCCACCCAGTCGCGCATGGCTTCGTTCAGGGCGTCTTTCAGGGTTTTGCTGCCCGACTCGACAGGCACCACGGTCGCGCCCAGCAGCTTCATGCGGTAGACGTTTGGGCTTTGGCGTTTGACGTCTTCAGCGCCCATGTAAACCACGCACTCCAGCCCGTAACGGGCGCAGATGGTGGCTGTGGCCACGCCGTGCTGGCCCGCGCCGGTCTCGGCAATGATGCGCGGCTTGCCCATGCGTTTGGCGAGCATTGCCTGGCCAATGGTGTTGTTGATCTTGTGGGCGCCGGTGTGGTTGAGGTCTTCGCGCTTCAGAAAAATCTGCGCGCCGCCCATCTCGCGGCTCATGCGCGCTGCGTGGTACACGGGGGAGGGGCGGCCTACAAAGTGCGCCAGCTCGGACTTGAATTCGGCGATGAATTCCGGGTCGTGCTGGTATTTGGCGTAAGCGGCTTTGAGTTCGTTGATGGCGTGCGTCAGGGTTTCTGACACAAAGCTGCCGCCATAAATGCCGAAATGGCCTTTGGCATCGGGTTGTTGGTAGTCGTACATAGCAATGGGGCCGGGGTTCAGCCCGGAAAAAAATTCAAAGGAGGTCAGCATCGGCCGCACGCACGGCGGCCACGAATTGCTGGATTTTTTCGGCATCTTTCAGGCCCTTGGCGGCCTCGATGCCCGAACTCACGTCAACGGCCAGCGACAGCCCGCGTGAGCGCAGCGCCCGAATGCCATCGGCCACGTTTGCAGGTGTGAGTCCACCAGACAAAACGAGGTGAGCATTGACGTTTGGTGGCAGCAGTGACCAATTGAATGTTTTCCCGCCGCCGCCGTATCCGTCGACATGCGCGTCGAGCAAGAGGGCTTGGGCTTGCTGGTGAAGGAATGCAAATTCTAGCAAGTCAAAGTCAGCCGCCCCGGACAGGGGGATTCGGGCCGCTTTGAGGTGCGGTCGGCCCGTGCGCTGGCTCATGGCCTCGCAAAATTCGGGCGACTCATCCCCATGAAACTGCAGCAAGGCACCCGGCACGGCCGCGCACGCTGCCTGAATGCGCTCAGGGGTTTCGTTGACGAACAGCAGCACCGGCGTTGCAAAGGCGGGCAGCAAACGCGCCAGTTCGGCAGCGCGCTCAATGCTGACGCTGCGCGGGCTGGGTGGGTACAGCACAAAGCCGATCGCATCGGCACCTGCGGCGCAGGCCGCCAACACGTCGGTTTCGCGGGTGAAACCGCACATTTTGATGCGGGTGCGTTGTTGGGCTTGACCAAGCGTTGTCATGGCAACCAATCAAAAGCGGGGGTGGTGTCGGGCAAACCCCATTCAGGGCTGTAAATCGGCCCGGCAAAGTACAGCCCATCCGGCGAAAACGTGGGGGCTGCCGCATCGCGGTTTTTGGCGTGCAGCACCTCGCGCATCCAGTCCGGCGGTTGGTTGCCCTGGCCAATGGTGACCAGACAACCCATGATGTTGCGGATCATGTGGTGCAAAAAGGCGTTGCCTTCAAACTCGAAGCGCCAGTAAGCGCCGTGCTTTGAAATGCGGATGTGCCGCAGCGTCTTGATGGGCGACAGGGCCTGGCAGCTGCTGGCCCTGAAGGAAGAAAAGTCGTGTTCGCCCAGCAAATGCAGGCTGGCCTGGCGCATCGCATCTTCGCTCAGCGGGCGGTAGACCCAGCCCACCCGGCCCGCTT
>Ga0255139_1000064_pt1 | contig 45109 bp, 38 predicted proteins | sample Law_Colum_RepB_8_FD_188549 | JGI IMG/M metagenome (GOLD analysis project Ga0255139, IMG submission 188549) | Freshwater microbial communities from St. Lawrence River, New York, United States - Law_Colum_RepB_8d | ecosystem: Environmental > Aquatic > Freshwater > River | place: USA: New York...
AGGCCACCATACCCGTTTACAAAGCGAACAGGAAAGTCAATGAAATCAACGGTCTACCCAGACCACCCCCGCGCCAGTGCTAGCTTTGCGTACCGTCACTTATTGCACTGAAAACGAGGAGACCCCATCAAGGCCTGCATGGCGTTCAGCACGGCATCGGCTTTGCTGGCCTCGAAGCCGTACAGGGTTTTTCGGCTGCGTTCAAAATTCTCGGGCGCTTGTCGGTAAATCTGACCGCCGTGGCGCGCGTTTTCGTCCAGCACGATTGGGCGCAATCCTTTGGCCACCAGGGTTTGAGCGGCGCGGATGCCCGCAGGGCCTGCGCCAACAATCACAGCATGGGCAAGGGGGTTGTTCATGGTTTCACCACCAAACGCATGCCGGGGTCAATCAGGGTGAGGCAGCTGCGCAGCCGCGCACCGTCCTCTGTGGCAACCCAACAATCCTGGCAGGCCCCCATGGCACAAAACCCGGCCCGCATGGCCCCGGACTGGTCGGCCCGTCGAAGGCTCTGACTTTGCGTGAGCAGGGCCGTCATGATGGTGTCTCCGACCAAAGCCTGGCAAGGTGCTCCGTTCAAAAAAAATGTCAGCGGCTCGCGCTGTTTTTCGCTCAGCCTGACCCACAAACCAGCGGGTGATGTATGAGCCTGTGTCATTTACCACCTACCAGTATTTTGTCCAGCCCGTAGAGGCGGTCCAGGATGACCATCACGGCGGCCGTCAAGGCCACCATCAAGGCCGAGACGGCAGCCATCAGCGGATCGACCGATTCTGTGGCGTACATGTACATGCGCACGGGCAAGGTCACGGTGGCCGGTGAGGTGACAAAAATGGACATGGTCACTTCGTCAAAGCTGTTGATGAAAGCCAACAGCCAGCCCCCCGTGACGCCGGGCAAGATCATGGGCAAAGTCACACGCCTGAAGACCGTCAAACGGCTGGCCCCCAGGGACAAAGCGGCATGTTCACAGTGTCTGTCCATGCCCACCGCCGCAGCCAACACCAGGCGCAAGGCATACGGGGTGATCACCACCACATGCGCCAACATGAGCCAATAAAAATTGCCTGTCGCACCGATCAGGGTGAACAACCTCAAGATGGCCACGCCCAAGACCAGGTGCGGCACGATCAAGGGCGAGAGAAACAAGGCGTTGAGGGCATCGCGGCCTTTGAATTCGTAACGAGAGATGGCCAGGCCCGCAGGCACCGCCAGCAGGGTGGACAAAGTGGCTGCACCCAAGGCCAGCCAAAGGCTGTTCCAAAACGAGGTGATGAAATCAGGGTGCTCAAACACCGCCTTGAACCAGCGCAGAGAGAACTCGGTGGTTGGAATCGTCAAGGTGTTTTCGGGCGTGAACGCGACCAGACAGACGATCAGCAAAGGTGCCAGCATGAAGCCCATCACCAGGGCATTGAACAGCTTGGCAATGGGGCCGTTTCGGATCATGCAACCCCCATGGATTTTTTGTAGCGGCCTTCCAGCACGCGGTTGTAGCTGAGCATGACCACCAGATTGGCCAGCAGCAAAATCAAGGCCAGTGTCGCCCCCAAAGGCCAATTCAGTTCGTGCAGGTATTCGTCATAAACCACCGTGGCCACCATTTTCAGACGGCGTCCCCCCAATAAACCCGGAATGGCAAATGCACTGGCGCACAAGCCAAACACAATCAGGCAACCCGACAAAATGCCCGGCATCACTTGCGGCAACACAATCCTCCGCACGGTGGTGAAGGGTGATGCAGACAAGGACAAGGCCGCATGTTCCACACCGGGGTCGATTTTTTGCAACGACGTCCAGATCGGAATGACCATGAAGGGCAGCATGACATGCACCAAGGCAATGATCACCGCCCATTCGGTGTAGAGAACCTTGAAGGTGCCCAGGCCTGCAAATGAAAAAAACTGGCTGATCACGCCGCGCGGCCCCAGCAACATGCTCCAGCCAAACGCCCTGACCACCACAGACACCAGCAAGGGGGCCAGCACCACCAGCAAGCAGACCGTTCGCCATGGGTCACGCATGCGGCTTAAAACATAGGCCTCGGGTGCACCGATCAGCAGACAAATGCCGGTGGTGACCGCAGAGACCCAAAAGGTTCTCCAGAAAATTTCGAAGTAATACGGGTCGGTCAGCACCGCCACGTAATGCGCCAGGGTGTACGCGTCTTTTACACCCGTGTTGTAGTCAAAAACATGGAAAGACAGCAGGCCTGTCATCACCAAAGGCACCAGCAACAGGCCACAAAACAGCAGCAAAGCCGGGGCTGACAAAAACCAAGGCGTCCAGCGCCGCAGCGCACTCATGGCAGCACCCGCATCGCGGCATCTGACCAATCCAGGCCGGTGATTTGCCCCTCATTGAGCGGCACATTTTCGTTGTTGGCGCAGGTGACGGTCAGCAGTCCTTGGGCTGTGGCCACCTGGTAGAGCCATTGGCTGCCCAGGAAAAACCGGGCTTTGACGGCACCCTCCAAACGGCCTGTGCCCGGCGCAACGCATTGAATTTTTTCGGGTCGCAGGCTGATGATCAAGGCTTGGCCTTCGGTCCAGACGCCGTCAAGCACCTTGAGCCTCAAGCCTTGAATGTCGATAAAGCAAGTACCGTCGAATGATTTGACCTGACCCTGCAACAAATTGGCTTTTCCGACGAACGTGGAGATAAATTGTGTTTGCGGGTTTTCGTACAGCGTGAACGGCTTGTCAATTTGAGTCACGCGCCCTGCCTGCATCACCACCACGCGGTCACTCAGCGACATGGCTTCGGTCTGGTCGTGCGTGACCATGATGGTGGTGGTGCCGACTTTGCGTTGAATTTGGCGCAGCTCGAATTGCATCTCTTCACGCAGCTTGGCATCCAGATTGGACAAAGGCTCGTCCAACAGCAGAACGGGGGGCTCGATCACCAAGGCGCGTGCCAGCGCAACTCGTTGGCGCTGTCCTCCCGACAGCTCGCGGGGGTAGCGTTGCGCCAAATCGCTCAGGTGCACCAAGGCCAAGGCCGATGCCACGCGCTGCGCGCGCTCGGCTTTGGCCATGCGCCGCATTTCCAGACCAAAGCTTACATTTTGAGCCACCGTCATGTGGGGAAACAGCGCGTAGCTTTGAAACACAATGCCCAGCCCGCGACTGTTTGGCGCTTTGTGGGTGATGTTTTGGCCATCCAGAAAAATGTCACCTTGGCTGGCCTCCACAAAGCCAGCGATCATTTGCAGTGTGGTGGTTTTGCCGCAGCCCGAAGGTCCCAGCATGGTCAGGAACTCGCCTTTTTCAACGCTCAGGTTCATGTTGTCTACGGCGCATTGCGTGCCGTAAAACTTGGAAAGATTCGTCAGCGTCAAAAACGACATTCGTCACACTCCTGTGCCCGCAGGCTCTGCTCCGAACCCAACAAAGATCTGCGCCGGACTTTGCCAAATGGTGTTGGAATCACGCGCGAGCGTCAACAGGGTATTTCATTAAATGGCATAACTATTTGATTTATTCCATTGGGCAGAATAAACAGCATAAAATTTTCAAAACTCTTCGGCACTGCAAAATGACCAAAACCTCAACGGGATCCGGTGTACTGGAAAGGGCATTTGCCATCATTGGCCATTTGTCCCATGCGCAACGTGAGGGTGCGCGCGTGACGCAAATTGCCAAAGACATTGGGCTGACACAAGCCACTGTCCACCGCACCTTGCAAGCCCTGATTGCCCAGAATGTGGTGGAGCAAGATGAGCGGACCAAACATTACCGCTTGAGCATTGAGTTTTTTGTGTTGGCTGCACGGGCAGGCAACCCTTCGCATTTGCGTGACTTGTGCCGTCCATTGCTGCTGCGTTTGTCGGCCAGTTTGGGTGACACCTTGTTTTTACTGGCCCGCAGCGGTTTTGATGCTGTGTGCATTGACCGCAGTGAAGGTCCTTTTCCCATTCGTTCATTCACCGGCGACATCGGCGGTCGGGTTGCGCTGGGCGTTGGGCAGGGCAGTTTGGCCATTCTGGCTTTTTTGCCCGAGGCCGAGCGCGAAGAAGTCATTCGATTCAATGTGCCCCGCGTGCGCGATTTGGGCACGTTCGATGAGGTGTATTTGAGAACCGAAATCGATCGGGTTCGGGCGCAGGGCTATGCCGACAAAAACACGGGCTTGCTGGAGGGGATGGCAGGCGTGGCTGTACCGATTTGTGATCGTGCGGGCCATGCTGTAGCAGCTTTGAGTGTCGGGACCATTTCAACCCGGTTGAACGAGGAGAGGTTGCCGGCTGTGGTGGATTTGCTGCGCAAGGAGGCCCAGCGCATATCCGTGCAAATCAACCCCTTTGACCCCACATTGCGCAGGCCGCTTTCATTTCTTGCGGCCTGGATGCCCAACGGTTGACAGCAAAGCAACCGTTGGCACAGAGCCTCACAGCGGCTTCTTGATCCAGTTGGCAATCTCGCCAATGATGCCCCGACGGAACGCCAGCACGCAGACCACAAAGATCACGCCCTGGATGATGGTCACCCAGGCCCCGAATTGCGCCAGGTAGTTTTGCATGCTCACGATCACCGCTGCGCCCACCACGGGGCCAAACAAGGTGCCCAGGCCGCCCAGCAGCGTCATCAAGACCACCTCACCCGACATGGACCAATGCACGTCGGTCAGCGAGGCCAACTGGAACACCAGCGACTTGGTGGCCCCGGCGGTGCCTGCCAAGGCGCCCGAGATCACAAAGGCAATCAGCTTGAACATGTCGGTGTCGTAACCCAGTGAAATGGCGCGGTCCTGGTTTTCGCGGATGGCCTTGAGGATCTGGCCAAAGGGCGAATAAATGATGCGCCAGATCAAGGCAAAACCCGCCATGAAAATCGCCAGCACAAACATGTACATGGCCGAGTTGTCGGACAAATCGAACACGCCAAACAGCTTGCCGCGTGGCACCGACTGGATGCCGTCTTCACCGCCCGTGAAGGGCGTTTGCAGATAAAAGAAGAACACCATTTGCGAAAACGCCAAGGTGATCATGGCAAAGTAAATGCCTTGTCGGCGAATGGCCAGCATGCCGGTCACCAAGGCCAGCAGCCCTGAGCAAGCCGTGGCAAACAGCACCGCCACTTCGGGGTTCCAGCCCCAGACTTTGGCGGCGTGGGCCGCGGCGTAACCGGCGGTGCCCAAAAACATGGCATGGCCAAACGAGAGCAGGCCACCAAAACCAATCAGCAGGTTGAAGGCACATGCAAACAAGGCAAAGCACATCACCTTCATCAGGAAGATCGGGTACACCCAGATCGGGGCAATGACCAGCACCAGCACCATGATGGCAAAGGCCACCCATTGGTGTGTGAACGACTGGGTCTTGAGTGAGGGGGTCGAGACAGTGGTCATGGTCTTACTTCTGGGTGCCGAACAGCCCGGCAGGCTTGATCAAAAGAACAATGGTCATGATGATGAAAATCACCGTGCTGGAAGCTTCCGGGTAGAACACCTTGACCAGGCCCTCGATCAGGCCCAAGCCAAAACCGGTCAGGATGGCCCCCATGATGGAGCCCATGCCGCCAATCACCACCACCGCAAACACCACAATGATGATGTCGGCGCCCATGGTCGGGTTGACTTGGTAAATGGGCGCGGCCATCACGCCTGCAAAAGCGGCCAGGCCCACGCCGAAACCATAGGTCAGGGTGATCATGCGGGGCACGTTGATGCCAAACGCTTGCACCAGGCTGGGGTTTTCAGTGGCGGCGCGCAGATAAGCGCCCAGCTTGGTCCGCTCGATCACGTACCAGGTGGTCAAGCACACCACCAGCGAGGCCACGATGACCCAGGCGCGGTATTTGGGCAGGAACATGAAGCCCGTGTTGTAGGCCCCTTGGAAGACTTCAGGCACCGGATAAGGCATGCCCGAAGAGCCGAATTCGTGTCGGAACAAGCCCTGAATGATCAAGGCCAGACCGAAAGTGAGCAGCAGACCATACAAATGGTCCAGCTTGTACAGCTGTTTGAGCATGGTGCGCTCAATCAGCATGCCGGTGGCACCCACCAGAACGGGTGTCACGATGAGCGACACCCAATAGTTGATGCCCAACTTGGTGAGCGACAGGTAGGCCACAAAGGCGCCCAGCATGTACTGGGCACCGTGGGTGAAGTTGATGATGTTCAGCAAGCCGAAAATCACGGCCAGGCCCAGCGAGAGCAATGCGTAAAAAGAGCCGTTGATCAGCCCGATCAGCAATTGCCCGAACAGGGCTTGCGAGGGTATGCCAAAGATTTCCATGATGATTCGACTTGCTTGAACAAAGGGGTGTGATTACTTCTTGACCAGAGGGCAATCGCTCTCGGCCAGGGGGCGGAAAGCCTCGTTGGCAGGGATCGTGGCCACCAGCTTGTAGTAGTCGTAAGGGCCTTTGGACTCGGCAGGCTTTTTGACTTCAAACAGGTAAGCAGGGTGGATCTTGCGGCCATCAGGGCGGACCGAGCCTTTGCCGAACAAGGGGTCGTCGGTGGGCAGCTCTTTCATCTTGGCGGCGACTTTGGTGCCGTCATCGGTCTTGGCGGCGTCCACGGCCTTCAGGTAGTGGATCACGCTGGAGTAAACACCGGCTTGCACCATCGAAGGCATCTTGCCGCCGCGGTCAGCTGCGAAACGCTTGGAAAACGCACGGGTCTGGTCGTTCAGGTCCCAGTAGAAGGTCTCGGTCAGCATCAGGCCTTGCGCGATGTTCAGGCCCAGCGAGTGCACGTCGGGCAGGAACACCAACAGACCTGCCAGGTTCTGGCCGCCCTTGGTGATGCCGAACTCGGCCGCTTGCTTGATGGAGTTGGTGGTGTCACCGCCTGCGTTGGCCAGGCCAATGATCTTGGCTTTGGAAGCTTGTGCCTGCAGCAAGAACGAAGAGAAGTCTTGGGTTGGGAAGGGTGTGCGCACCTTGCCGACCACCTTGCCGCCGTTCTTGGTCACCACGGCTTCGGTGTCACGCTCCAGGGCGTGGCCGAAAGCATAGTCAGCGGTCAGGAAGAACCAGGTGTTGCCACCGCTTTTGACAATGGCTTTGCCGGTGCCGTTGGCCAGCATCCAGGTGTCATAAGCCCAGTGGATGGTGTTGGCGTTGCAGGCCTTGCCTGACAAGTCGGCCGTGGCCGAGCCGGAGTTGACGTGCAGCTTGCCCTTGTCGCTGGCAATTTTGGCCACGGCCAGACCCACTGACGACGTGGGCACGTCGGCAATCATGTCCACCTTGTCCGTGTCAAACCACTGGCGCGCCACGTTGGAGCCGACGTCGGGTTTGTTCTGGTGGTCAGCGCCCACCACTTCGACCTTGAGCTTGCTGCCTGTAGCCTTGATGTAGTCTTCCACGGCCATTTTGGCGGCGGTGACCGAGCCGGGACCGGTGATGTCGGAGTACAGGCCCGACATGTCGTTGAGCACACCGATCTTGACGATGCCGTCAGAGATTTGGGCTTGTGCACCGCCAGCAAATGCGCAGGCGGCCAAGGCAGCGAGAGAAAGAAGTTTACGTTTCATCGTGTTGTCTCCAGTTAGAAAAAAATCAAACACCCAGGTACTCGTTCAACATGCCCATCTTGGAGGACAGCTCTTGCGAGCTGAAGGTTTCCACCATCTGACCATGTTCCATCACATAAAACCGGTCGGCCAAAGGTGCGGCAAACCGGAAGTTCTGCTCCACCATGATGATGGTGAAACCCTTGGCCTTGAGGGCGGTGATCATGCGCGCCAGTGCCTGCACGATGACCGGGGCCAAGCCTTCGGAGATTTCGTCGAGCAGCAAGAACCGCGCGCCTGTGCGCAGGATGCGCCCTACCGCCAGCATTTGCTGCTCGCCACCCGACAGGCGGGTGCCGGGGCTGTTGCGACGCTCCAGCAAGTTGGGGAACATCTCGTAAATTTCTTCGACCGACATGCCGTTGGGGGCAATCACAGGCGGCAGCATCAGGTTTTCTTCGCAGGTCAGGGCCGAGAAAATGCCGCGTTCTTCAGGGCAATAACCCAGGCCGAGTTTGGCGATCTGGTGCGGTGCCCAATTCACGGTCTCCTGCCCATTGATGGTGATGGAGCCCGTTCGGCGTCCCACCAGACCCAAAATGGATTTCACGGTCGTGGTGCGTCCAGCGCCGTTGCGGCCCAACAGGGTCACCACTTCGCCTTCGTTCACGGTCATGTCCACCCCGTGCAGGATGTGCGACTCGCCATACCAGGACTGCAGGTTGCTGATGCGCAGGAATTCTTTGGACTCAGCCATGGGCCCCCTCCAGCTGGTTGTCGGTGGTGCCCATGTAGGCTTCAAGCACTTGGGGGTTTTGTGAAACCACGGCGTAAGGTCCTTCTGCAATCACTTGTCCACGTTGCAGCACGCTGATGGTGTCTGCAATTTTGGACACGACATTCATGTTGTGCTCCACCATCAAAATGGTGCGGTTGGCACCGACTTTTTTGATCAGCTGCGTCACACGGTCCACGTCTTCGTGGCCCATGCCCTGAGTAGGTTCATCCAGCAGCATCAATTCGGGGTCCATGGCCAGCGTGGTGGCGATCTCCAGTGCGCGTTTGCGGCCGTACGGCAGCTCGACTGCCGTCAAGTCGGCCATGCTGCCCAAGTCCACTTGATCCAGCAAGGCCATGGCTTGGTCGTTGAGCTTGTTCAAGCTGCGCTCGGAGCGCCAAAAGTGCATCGAGGTGCCGGTGGCCCGCTGCAAGCCGATGCGCACGTTTTCCATCACCGTGAGGTTGGGGAAGGTGGCCGAAATCTGGAACGAACGCACGATGCCCCGACGCGCCACTTGTGAGGGTTTTTCGCCCGTGATGTCGTGGCCATTGAACAGGATCTGACCGCGTGTAGGGATCAGGAACTTGGTCAACAGGTTGAAGACCGTGGTCTTGCCTGCGCCGTTGGGGCCAATCAGCGCATGAATCTGACCGCGCTGCACGCTCAGGTTCACGCCATTGACGGCGACAAAGCCCTTGAACTCTTTGATGAGTTCTCGGGTCTCAAGAATGGTGTTGCTGGACATCTGGAGGGCTCGGTTTCTTTCGGCGACTGTTTCAAACTCGACAACTCCTTTCATTCTGGAGCCGTGTTGTCAGTTTCAGGTCATGGTTATCCCGGGGTTTGTCTCATTGGTGTCTGTCAGAGGCCGGTCACTGTGCGGTCCAGCCGCCATCGACCGGCAAGGCCACGCCCGTGATGCCGGCGGCTGCATCGCTGCACAAAAACACCGCCACATCCCCGATGCGTCCAGGTGGCAGCAGGGTCTGGTTGGGTTGCTTCTCACGCAACAACTCGCGGATGCCCGCTTCCCGGTCGCCGCCCAAGGCCAAGGCTCGCGCCTCAATTTGGGGCGCGATGATCGGCGTGTCGGTCCAGCCGGGGCAGATGCAGTTGACGGTGATGCCATCGGTGGCGGTTTCCAGCGCCACACCTTTGGACATGCCCACCAAGCCGTGCTTGGCCGCCAGATAGGCGGTCTTGTTGACCGACGCCACCAGCCCGTGTACCGAGGCGATGTTGACGATGCGGCCCCAGCCTTGTGCGCGCATGGCGGGCACGGCCGAGCGCATGGTCATGAAGGCCGCGCTCAGGTTCACGGCCAAAATCGCATCCCAGCGTTCGTTCGGAAAATCTTCTACCGGGCAGGTGTATTGAATGCCCGCGTTGTTGACCAGGATGTCAGGGGTGCGCAGTGCTTTTGTCGCTTGTGTAAACAGGTCGCTGGCTGCTTGTGGGTCACGCAGATCGGCTTGCACATACGCGGTTTGCCTTCCGGTGCGCTGGGCCAGGGCCTGTGCCACCGCCTGGCCTTCGGGCAGGGGCTCGATGCCGTGCAGTACGACGTCATGCCCGGCTTCGGCCAGGCGGGTGGCGATGGCCAGGCCAATGCCTTGCGTGGCTCCGGTGACCAGGGCGCAATGTGTGGCGTTCATGGGGTGTTTCCTTTCAGGCTTTGCGCATCGAGGGCGCGCAGTTCGGTTTTCAGCACCTTGCCGTAATTGTTTTTGGGCAAAGCTTGGACAAAGTGGTAATGCTTGGGCCGCTTGAAGCGCGCCACCTGCTCCAGGCAGTGCGCGTCCAACTCGGCCGCGGTCAGGGCTTGGCGGCACACCACAAAGGCCACCACCACCTCGCCCCACTCGGGGTCGGGGCGGCCAATCACCGACACCTCGGCCACCTGCGGGTGCGTGAGCAGCGCTTCTTCGACTTCACGCGGGTAGATGTTGGTGCCACCGCTGATCACCATGTCCTTGGAGCGGTCGAGCAATGTGAGGTAGCCATCCGCATCCAGTCGTCCCACATCGCCCGTTTGCAACCAGCCGTTGTGAATCGCTTTGGCCGTGGCCTCAGGGTCGCGCCAGTACCCGGCCATGACCAACTCGCTGCGTACGCAGATTTCGCCCACCTCACCTACGGGCAAGGGGGTGCCAGTTTCGTCGCAAATGCGCAGCTCCACCATCGCCTGTGCGTGCCCCACAGAAGCCAGGCGCTCTCGGTAACGCGGGTGGCCGGTGTCCAGCACATCGCTCTTGGGCAGCACGCTGATGGTCATCGGGCATTCGCCCTGGCCGTAAATTTGCGCAAAGTGCGGCCCCATCACTTGCAAGGCCTCTTCGATGTCGGCCAGGTACATGGGGCCGCCGCCATAGACGATGGTGGCCAGGCCCTGCGGCGGTTTAGGCAAGCTGCGCGCCGCATCCACCAAGCGCCGCACCATGGTGGGCGCTGCAAAAAACGAAGCGCGCTGCCAGTGCGCGGCCAAGCTCAGGGCCTCATGCGGGTCAAAACCGTCGGAGCGCGGCACCACGTTCAGCCCGGCATTCAGCACATAAGGCAGGTGGTACATGCCGCCGCCGTGCGACAGCGGTGCAGGGTGCAACATGCTGTCACCACGCGCCACCGACTGCACCGAGGCCAGATAAGCCAGCGCGCAGCCGCGCAGCTGGCGGGCACACAGCACCACGCCCTTGGGGCGGCCTGTGGTGCCACTGGTGTAAAACAACCAGGCCGGGTCGTCGTCTTGGCGCTCTTGCAAAGGCAGCTGTGCGCCTTGTGCTTGCAGCATGAAGGTGGTGTCGGCCTGCACGGCGCTTGCAGTGCCCAGATCGCGCAGGGCTTGTGTCAGACCCGTGGCCCGTTCGCTGTCGCAAAAAGCGATGCGCGCTTCGCTGTGTTGGGCGATCCAGGCCGCTTCGCGTTCGTGCAGCTTGGCATTGACCGGCACCGCCACCGCACCGGCCCACCAGATGCCCCACATCAAGGGCAAGTATTCGGGCGCGTTGTACAGGAACAGCACCACGCGGTCGCCAGGCTGCACGCCTTGGGCTTGCAGCCAGCTGGCCGTGCGGGCGGCGCGGCGGGCGAACTCGGCGTAGTCGCACCAGACCTCGGTGCCATGCGCGATGGCCGCTTGCGCGGGGTAACGCTCGGCGCTGCGCGCCAGCCAAAGGGCGATGTTCATGTCAGTTGAGCCTTTCCAGCACCGAGCCGCAAGTCACCACGCCTGCACCACCCATGTTGAGCACAGCGGCCAAGCGTGCGCGTGGCAAGGGCGCGCTGCGCCAGCGGCCCAGCAGTTGCCAAGCCGCCATCACATGCATCGACACGCCCGTGGCCCCCACCGGATGGCCTTTGGACTTGAGGCCGCCCGACAGGTTGACGGGCAATCGCCCGCCAGGCATGACCCAGCCTTCTTCCAGCGCACGCGCGCCCTGGCCGGGTGCGCACAGGCCAATGGCTTCGTATTGCATCAGCTCGGCAATCGTGAAGCAGTCGTGTGTTTCCAGCAAATCCAGATCCTGGAGCGTGATGCCCGCTTGGGCCATCAGCCGTTGCCAAGCGGTGCGGGTGCCCGCCAATTCGCTCATGTCGCGGCGCGACAAGGGCATCAGGTCGGTGGCTTGCGCCGTGGCGCGTAAGCGCACGGCGTTGTCATGCCGCTGATGGGCATCGGCGGCGCTCAGTACCACGGCCGCTGCGCCATCGGACACGGGTGAGCAGTCGCTGCGCAGCAGACGGCCAATCACTCGGGGGTTCTTGTCGGATTCGGTGTCGCAGAAAGCGGCGTCCACATCCAGGTGCAACTGGGCCAGCGGGTTGTGCAGGCCGTTGGCGTGGTTCTTGGCGGCAATCCGGGCCATGGCCGGGTGCGGATCACCATGGCGTTCGGCATACGCATCGGCCAGTTTGGCAAACATGCCGGCAAACCCGGCGGGCGTCTCGATCTCTTCTTTCACGTAACAGGCTTGCAGCAAGGCCTGCCCCACTTCACGTGTGGGCAAGGCCGACATGACTTCCACCCCGATCGCCAGCACATGGCGCGCCTGGCCTGAAGCGATCAGGGCCTGCGCATGGTGAATGGCCGCGCTGCCTGTGGCGCACGCGTTTTCCACACGCACCGCAGGCACCATCTGCAGTCCCGGCAGCAAACCGCCGCTCAGACCTGCGGTGAAGCCTTGCTTGACAAAGCCGGGATTGAAATGCCCTACCACCACGGCGTCAATTTCGCGGGCATCGAGTTGGGCATCGGTGACGGCGGTGCTGGCCACCTCGCGCATCAAGGCCTCCACTTCGGCCCCGGGCAATTTGCCAAACGGGGTGTGTGCATAGCCAATCAGGTCAACGTTCATGCGGTTTCTCTCATCCAGTTTTGGAGGGCCTGGTATTTGCACAAGAGGCTGTGCAGATACCGCTATATTAGGATTCGAATCATCCTTTGTGCAGTCGTCAAAACACTCCCGGGCTAACCCTTGCGTAAAACTACTCCTGATGCCGTATCGGCAGATCCTTCAACCCTTTGGGGCCAAATGGCCAGCCTCAGCCCGCTGGGTTTGATGCTGTCTTCGAAGCGCCAGATCGTGTTGTGCAACACCGCCTTTGCCCACATGTTTGGCCACGAAATGGATGACATGCAAGGTGCCAGCCTGGCCATGCTCTACCCCAGCCAGGACGAGTTCGAGCGCATCGGTCAGCGTGGCTGGCACGTCATGGCGCAACAAGGGCAATACCGGGACGAGCGCCTCATGCGCAGACGCGATGGCTCGTTGATCTGGGTGCGTGTGCACGGGCGGGCCGCGGATTTGGCCAATCCTTTTGAGACCGCTTCATGGGTGTTTGAGCCCCTGTCGGCCGTCAGTGATGCCGAACGACTGACCCCGCGCGAGCGCGAAGTACTGGCGGGCATGGCCAAGGGCCAGACCTCTAAGGACTCGGCCCGCGAGTTAGGCTTGAGTCCGCGCACGGTAGAAAAATTGCGCGCCAGCTTGCGTGCGCATTTCGGGGCACGCAACGCGGCAGAACTCATGTCACGCATCGGCGGTATGCCTGCCTGAGCCCATCGGGCGAGGGCGTGATTTACACCATGACCATGCCGCCATCGAGCAGGATGGATTGTCCCGTCATGCCGCGTGATTCATGTGAGCCGAGGTAGACCGCCAGGCTCGCAATCTCATCCGGGTTCAGCACGCGCCCCAGCGGCACCCGTGCCAGTGCGGCCTTGACCATGTCGTCGCCGCTCATGCCAGAGCTTTGGGCCACCTGGGCTTTCAGCGTTTCCACCATGTCGGTCTGCACAAAACCGGGGCAAATGGCGTTCACCGTGATCGCGTGCGGGCTGGCTTCCAGGGCCACGCAGCGCGTCAGGCCCACCACTGCGTGCTTGCTCACGTTGTAGGCGCTTTGGTTGCGCGATCCCCATTTGCCTGCAGTCGACGCGATGTTGACGATACGCCCATGTCGGCGCATTTGCATGCCTGGCAAGCACGCCTGCATGAAGTGCAGCACGCCAAACAGGTTCACATCCAGCATGTCCTGAAAATCTTGCGGTGCGTAATCAAGGAACGACTTGGCCCTGTACACCCCGGCGTTGTTCACCAGCACATCGACGCGCCCAAAGCGCTCTTCAACTTGCGCCACTGCCGCAAAACAGGCGTCGCGCTCGGTCACATTCAGGCCCAAGGTCATGATGCGTTCGGCCGGCAAGCCCAGGCTGTCCTTGACTTCTTGCAAGCGCGCCGTGTCGGTGGCGATCAGGCACAGGCTGGCCCCTTCGGCGGCGTAGGCCTCGGCAATCGCACGACCGATGCCACGGCTGGCACCGGTGACGATGGCCACTTGTTGGTCAAGACGGTGTGCCATGTTCAATCCTTTGAATGGGGGGTGCACAGCAGGTGTATCAGCTGTTGCGCATCAGATGAGTTGTGCTTTTTTGCGTGCATGGCCTGGCGTGCCGTGGTGGGCATCGTCGTTCGGTTTGGACACCGCTTTGCGCAGCACGGCCAGATAACCCGGGGCCAACTCCATGCGTGGCCCAAAGCCCTGCTCGATCAGCATGCGGTGCGCAGCGGGCAGCTTCCAGCAAGGCGTGAACACAAACAGGTGGTGCTCCAGGTGGTAGTTGACCCAGTAAGGTGCCAGCACCATGCGCATGCCCCAATTCGTGAGCGTGGTGCGGGTGTTGCGCAGGCGGTCATCGTTGTTGCCCACCACCGCGTGCTCGGCGATGTTGCGGATGCGGCTGATCACCTGGTACCAGGTCAGCAAGGGCAGCAGCCACAGCGCAAAGTAAGCCCACCACACGCCTGCGGCGGCGGTGATGGCGAAGATGGCCAGGTTGCTCAGGGCAAAATATTTTTCAGCGCGCCACAGGTTCAGCCAGCGTTGCAAACGGCTCGGGTCATCGCCCATTTCCATGCGGAAAAATTCCATGCGCCGCTGGTAACCCGTCACGCCCAGAATGTCGCGCCGCATCTTGCGCCAGAAGCTGGTTTTGCTGATCGGAAACGGGGCCGACAAAATCAGATCGGGGTCTTCCTTTTGCTGCGTGTGGCGGTGGTGGCTCAGGTGGTAGGGGCGGTACAGCGTGAGGCTTGCGCCCACGGGCCAGCCGCACAAAAAAGCGCCCAGCGTGTCATTGAGCCGGGTGTTCTTGAACAAGGCGCGGTGCGCCGCATCGTGCATCAAGATGGCCAAGCCCAATTGACGACCGCCAATGACCACGACCGCGATGATGAAGCTCAAGGGGTTGGGCCACGCAATGAAAAAGGCCATGGCCAGTGCAATCACGCCCCAAGCGTGCAGCACCAGGTACGCGCCCATCCCGTCCGACCGTTCGCGCAAATAAGCGTCTTGTTCGGGGCTGAGGCTGGGCTGGGTGTCGGCGGTCATGGCAATGGAAGGGGGCAAAAGGGCCATCTTGTGCTTTTTGAGGCTTAAAAATAGTCACGGGCGTGACCTTTTCCGGGCTTTCCCTGCTCAAAGACCATGTTGCGCCAGATCGCTCAAGCCAAATGGTCAGCAAGGCAGGTGCTCTGACGTGTAGGAGCCCACCCCGTGGGCGATGGCCGTGGAACGCGCCCTCCGAAAACCATCGCCCACGGGGTGGGCTCCTGCAGAAAAGAAAATCAAGCTGGATGAGCACGCCTGCGGACGAGGCCGCTGCAGGCGTTCACTTGCCAATGCAAAAACTCGAAAAAATCACACCCAGCAAATCGTCGGCGCTGAACTCGCCCGTGATGTCGTTCAGGGCGTTTTGACCCAGGCGAAGTTCTTCGGCCAGCAGGTCCAGGTTTTGCGCTTGCGCGGCCAAATGGGCATCGGCCACTTCCAGGTGTTCGCGCACCCGGTGCAGGGCCTGCACATGGCGCTCGCGGGCGATGAACAGGCCTTCGCTGGCTTGTTGCCAGCCCGCTTGCTGCAGCAGTTGCTGGCGCAGCGCTTGCAGGCCTTCGCCCGTGCGGGCCGACAGGGTCAGGCCCGTGCGTTCACCCGATGCATGGGCCGCATCGGCTTTGTTCCACACATCGATCACCGCCACGCTGGCGGGCAGGCGACTTTGCAGCGCGGTGGCGATGTCGGCGTCGGCCTGGTCGTAATCGGCCTGGCCCACGCGCGTCAGGTCGTGCAAAAACAGCACCGCGTCGGCGGCTTCAATCTGGCCCCAAGCGCGGGCGATGCCGATTTGCTCGACCTCGTCCACACCCTCGCCTTCACGCAGGCCAGCGGTGTCGATCACATGCAGCGGCACGCCCTCGATCTGGATGGTCTGCTGCACCACATCACGGGTGGTGCCCGCTATGGGCGTGACGATGGCCAACTCGGCCCCCGCCAAGGCATTGAGCAGCGAGCTTTTGCCTGCGTTGGGCTGGCCCGCAATCACGACCTTGATGCCCTCGCGCAGCAGCGCGCCTTGCTTGGCCTTGCCCAACACCGTTTGCAGCGCGGCTTGGAGGCGGCTCAGTTGGCCCTGTGCATCGGCTTTTTGCAAAAAGTCGATTTCTTCTTCCGGAAAATCCAGCGTCGCCTCGACCAGCATGCGCAGGTGAATCAGCGCATCGCGCAGCCGGTGGATTTCTTTGGAAAAGTCACCCGCCAAGGAACGGCTGGCGCTGCGCGCTGCGGCTTCGGTGCTGGCGTCGATCAGGTCGGCAATGGCCTCGGCTTGCGCCAAATCGATCTTGTCGTTCAGGAATGCGCGTTCAGAAAACTCGCCCGGTTGCGCCACCCGCAAACCTGCCAAACGCGGCTCGCCTGTGGCCGGGTCGGTCTCGGCAGCGGCTTGCAGGCAACGTGCCACCAGCAGTTGCAGCACCACCGGCCCGCCGTGCGCCTGCAACTCCAGCACGTCTTCGCCGGTGAAGGAGTGCGGGGCCACAAAGTTCAGCGCCAGGCCGTGGTCGATCGGGCTGCCATCGGCATCGGCAAAGGGAAGGTAAGTCGCTTCTCGTGGTTTGAGGCTGCGCCCGCACAAGGCCTGAATGAGCGAAGACAAGTTCTTGCCCGAAACCCGCACAATGCCCACCGCCCCGCGACCGGGTGCGGTGGCGATGGCCACGATGGGTTCTTGATGGCGAGCGAGCATGGCTGTTGGGGATGATGAGGCTGGGGTGAAGCAAAAAAAGGCCGCTTGCGCGGCCTTTTGGGGTTTACTTGAACTTGGGCAAATTGAACTGCGGTGGCACGCCCATGCGGGTGTTGATCATCCACTGCTGGGCAATCGACAGAATGTTGTTCGTGATCCAGTACAGCACCAAGCCGGCCGGGAAGAAGAAGAACATGACCGAGAACACCAGCGGCATGATCCACATCAGCTTGGCTTGCATCGGGTCCGGTGGCGCGGGGTTGAGCGCCGTTTGCAGCAAGGTGGTCAGGGTCATGACCAGTGGCAAGATGAAGAAGGGATCAGGTGCCGACAAGTCGTGAATCCAGAGAATCCAGGGCGCGTTGCGCATCTCGACGCTGGACAACAGCACCCAGTACAAGGCAATGAACACGGGAATCTGGATCATGATCGGGAAGCAGCCGCCCATGGGGTTAACCTTTTCCTCGCGGTAGATCTTCATCATCTCCTGCTGCATTTTTTGTGGATCGCCTTTGAGGCGTTCACGCATTTCCATGATCTTGGGGTTGATGGCTTTCATCTTGGCCATGCTCGCGTAGGCCTTGGCGTTGAGCCAATAGAAAGCGATCTTGAGCAAGAGCACCAGCGCCACGATGGACCAGCCCCAGTTCTGGATGAAGCTGAACAACTTGTCGAGCAACCAGTACAAAGGCTTGGACAGCATGGCCAGCCAGCCGTAATCCTTCACCAGATCCAGGCCCGGGGCCAGGGCTTCCAGAACTTTTTCTTCTTGTGGGCCGCTGAACAGTTGTGCGCTCACGGATTTCGCTTGGCCTGGGGCCAGCTCGGCCAAGGGGGTGATCATGCCCACGGCATACAGGTTGGTGTCGACTTTGCGCACGAAGTTTTCGCGCTGAATGCCGTCGGCCAGCAGCCAGGCGGTTGCAAAGTAGTGCTGCACCATGGCCACGTAGCCGTTGGGTGATGACTTGTCGATTTCGGCCTTGTTCTTTTCGATGTCGCTGAACTCAACTTTTTGGTACTTCTTGGCCTCGGTGTACACCGCAGGACCCGTGAAGGTGGAATAAAAAGACGACTCGCCAGCAGGCTTGTTGCCGTCACGAACCAGCTGCAGGTAAAGCTGTGGCGACACGTTGGCGGTGCCGGTGTTGATCACTTCGTGCTTCACCCCAATGGCGTAGCTGCCCCGTTTCAGGGTGTAGGTTTTGACCAGTTTCACGCCGCTTTGACCGTCGGACTCAAAGCGCAGGGTCAACTCGTTTTGGCCGTCTTTCAGGGCTTTGTCACCGCTGAAGCGCATCAGGCTTTTGTGGGTGGGGAAGTTCCCGCCAATCAAGCCTGTTTGAGCGTTGTAAACACGCGTGCCGCTTTGATCCAGAAAGACAAAAGGCTTGCTGGTGTCCACAAAGTCATTGTGTCGGGTGAACTCGCTGCGAACCAGATTGCCGCCTTCGGTGTCAAAGCGCAGCTTGAGCACATCGGTGGCGACATCGATTTTCTCGCTCACGCCGCTGTTGGCTGTGCCCGAACCCGAGGGCACTTGTCCGGGTGTTGCTGTCACGGCAGCGGCGCTGGCAGCAGGCACTGCATTGGCGCCAGATGCCGAAGCCGAGGCAGTGGATGCGGGTGCCGTGGCCGCCGCAGTTGCGCCAGGCTTGGGGAAGAAAGTGGCGTTGCGGCCGTTGTAGACCTGCCATTGGTCCCACAACAAGACCATGGAAAAACCAAAAATCACCCAGAGGATGGTGCGACGGATATCGTTCATGAAGTCTTCTTTGACGAAGTAGGGGAAAACAAAGTCGTGAACAGGCGCGGGGGCTGTTCTGGAATGGGGTCGTGGCCGCCAGCGCACCAGGGGTGGCAACGCATCAGCCGGTGAACGGTCATGTAGCTGCCCGCAGCTGCGCCGTGGCGCTCCAGCGCTTGCAAGGCATAGGCCGAGCAAGTCGGCTCGAACCGGCACGCCGAGCCCAGCCAGGGGCTGAGCAGCAAACGGTAGCCACGCACGAGACCCATCAGCAAAGCGCGCATCATGCCCGTGCCTCCGGGCGTGTCGCCCGCTCAAAGAGTTGTTCCAGCTCCAGCCGCACCGCCAGCTTCAAAGCCTCGGAGGTGGCGCTGATGAATTGCTTGCGGTCAAATCCCGTGCGCAAGCGCACCACATGAGAGGCCAGAGGCAAGCGGTGGCTGTACCCGGCACTCACGTTGTAGATTTGTCGTTTGATCGCATTGCGGGTCACGGCACGCTTGGCCCAGCGTTTGGGCACCATGGCACCCAGCCAGACATCGGCCAAGTCAAAAAGGGCCTGCTCCGGTGAAGGCGCAGGCCCAGCTGAATCAGCTTGTGCCAAAGGGGTGTCTGTTGAGGCAGCCAGTGTCAGGCGGTGCAGTGCGAAATGCGCTGTACGCGAGACTGTGCCGCCAGCCAGGGTGGCCTGAAATTGTGGGCGTGTTTTTAGACGCTGCACGGTGGCCAGGCCCCAGCTGCAACCGCCTGCAGTGACATCAGGCCACTGCCAGACGGTTGGATGGACATTAGACAGCCAGACGCTTGCGGCCCTTGGCGCGGCGTGCGTTGATCACGGCACGGCCACCACGGGTTTTCATGCGAACCAGGAAACCGTGGGTACGGGCGCGACGTGTTTTGGATGGTTGGTAGGTGCGTTTCATAACTCTTCCTTTGTGCCCATAGCCACGAATTAGCGATGGACGAAACCCAAGATTATCGCAAACTTTCGGACGCCCGACAAATTTACTTGAATTTCGACCTTGGTAACACCACCGAGTCCCAAACGCTTTGATGTGGTTTATGATCACTTTCCAGATTCAATTCGGCATGTGGATAAGCTCTTGATAAAGCAAAATATCCCGCCGCTCCAGATCCCCACTGTCCACAAAAAATAAATACAACATGTCCGAGGGAATCCCCCCAGAAATTCAGACAGATGCCGGTCAGGCACTGTGGCAAGCCTGCATGGACGAGCTGTCCCGAGAGCTGCCCGAGCAGCAGTTCAACACCTGGATCAAGCCACTCACGGCGCTGGTCTCGGAAGACCAGCAACGCGTCACCTTGTTCGTTGCAAACCGCTTCAAACTTGACTGGGTTCGCGCCCAGTACGCCAGCCGTTTATCGGCCACACTGGAAAGCCTGCAAGGCCACCCTGTGCAAATTGAGTTAGCGATCACTCCGCGTGAAGGTGGCGTCAGGCCTATGAAGGCGTCTACGCCATCTTCAATGGAAGCGCCGCCAGAAACCCAGTCCATCGTGGACGAGCCGGTCACCAACACCTTTCGCAGTCGCCTGAACACGGCCTTGACTTTCGACAACCTGGTGGAGGGCACGGCCAACCGCATGGCGCGGGCGGCGGCCATGCATGTGGCGGGCTCGCCAGGGCACCTGTACAACCCGCTTTTCATCTACGGCGGCGTCGGTTTGGGCAAGACCCACTTGATGCACGCGATTGGCAACAAGTTGTTGGCCGAGCGTCCCGAATCCAAGGTTCTCTACATCCACGCTGAACAGTTTGTGTCGGATGTGGTTAAAGCCTACCAGCGCAAGACTTTTGACGAGTTCAAACACCATTACCACTCGCTCGATTTGCTGCTGATTGACGATGTGCAATTCTTTGCCAACAAGGACCGCACGCAAGAAGAATTCTTCAACGCCTTTGAGGCCCTTTTGGCCAAAAAATCGCACATCGTGATGACCAGCGACACCTACCCCAAGGGCCTGGCGGACATCCACGAGCGTCTGGTCTCGCGCTTTGATTCGGGCCTGACGGTGGCCATGGAGCCGCCCGAGCTGGAAATGCGCGTGGCCATTCTGATCAACAAAGCCATCAGCGAAGGCAGCGAAATGCCCGAAGAGGTGGCGTTTTTTGTGGCCAAAAACGTGCGCTCCAACGTGCGTGAGCTCGAAGGCGCGCTGCGCAAAATTCTGGCCTATTCGCGTTTCAACCAGAAGGAAATTTCCATCCAGCTGGCACGCGACGCCTTGCGCGACTTGTTGTCCATCCAAAACCGCCAGATCAGCGTCGAAAACATCCAGAAGACCGTGGCCGACTACTACAAGATCAAGGTCGCCGACATGTACAGCAAAAAACGTCCGGCCAGCATTGCCCGACCGCGCCAGATTGCCATGTACCTGGCCAAGGAAATGACGCAAAAGAGCCTGCCCGAAATTGGCGAGCTGTTTGGCGGACGCGACCACACCACCGTGCTGCACGCGGTGCGCAAAATCAGCGCCGAGCGCCAGCAAATGACCGAACTGAACCAGCAGCTGCATGTGCTGGAACAAACCCTCAAGGGCTAAGGCGAGATGCTTTCAGTGATCTCTCATGATTTAGCGGGTTTGAAGCGGTTTTCAGCCGTTTCAAGCCCAAAAAACAGCGAAAATGTGCTCCATTGCACAGTCAGCGCCTGCTCACTGCGCTGATTGCCAGAAACAACACCAAAGGTAGACCCATGATCGTCCTGAAGGCCACCCAAGACAAACTGCTGTCTGTCCTGCAATCCGTGTCCGGCATTGTCGAGCGCCGCCACACCTTGCCGGTGCTGGCCAACGTGCTGATCCGCAAAACGGGCCACGCCGTGCAGCTGACCACCAGCGACCTCGAAATCCAGATCCGCACCACCACCGAGATGGACGGCGACCCCGGCGACTTCACCACCACCGTGGGCGCCCGCAAACTCATCGACATCCTGCGCACCATGCCGGCTGACCAGACCGTGAGCCTGGAATCTTCGCAAGCCAAGCTGATCCTGAAGGGCGGCAAGTCCAAGTTCACCTTGCAGACCTTGCCCGCCGAAGACTTTCCGCTGGTGCAAGAAGCGGCCAGCTTCGGCCCCGTGTTCAGCGTGCCGCAAAAAACCCTCAAAGCTTTGCTGGGTCAGGTCTCGTTTGCCATGGCCGTGCACGACATCCGTTATTACCTGAACGGCATTTTGTTTGTGGCCGAAGGCAACCGCCTGAGCCTGGTGGCCACTGACGGTCACCGCCTGGCCTACACCTCGGCCACGCTCGACGTCGAAGTGCCCGTCAAACAAGAAGTCATCTTGCCGCGCAAGACGGTGCTGGAACTGCAGCGCCTGCTGTCGGACGCCGACGGCGCGATCGAGATGCAGTTTGCCAACAACCAGGCCAAATTCAGTTTTGACGGCATGGAGTTCGTGACCAAGCTGGTCGAAGGCAAGTTCCCCGACTACAACCGCGTGATCCCCAAAGGCCACCGCAACAACCTGACGCTGGGTCGCCAGGCTTTGCTGTCGTGCCTGCAACGCACGGCCATTTTGACCAGCGACAAGTTCAAGGGCGTGCGCCTGAACCTGGAGCCCGGCACCTTGCGCGTGGCCTCCACCAACGCCGAGCAGGAAGAAGCCGTGGACGAACTCGACATCGATTACGGTGGCGACGCGATCGAGATCGGGTTCAACGTGACCTACATCATCGACGTGCTCAGCAACATGGGCCAGGACATGGTGCGCATCGATCTGGCCGACGGCAACAGTTCGGCGCTGATCACCATCCCCGAAAACGACAACTTCAAATACGTGGTGATGCCCATGCGCATTTGAGGCCAAAGCCCTTCATGCCCACTTAAGGCCCCATATCGAAACCCGCGACCCCTCGCGGGTTTCGGCCATTCAAGCGACAGAGAAAATTGAACATGACCGACGAGATCAACCCCAGCGAAGACGCTTTCACCACCGCTCAACCCAAGATCGACGCCCATCAGGCGGGCGCATCCGAAGGCTACGGCGAAGGCTCCATCCAGATCCTGGAAGGCCTGGAGGCCGTGCGCAAACGCCCCGGCATGTACATCGGTGACACGTCCGACGGCACCGGTTTGCACCACTTGGTGTTCGAGGTGGTCGACAACTCGATTGACGAAGCGCTGGCGGGCCACTGCGACGACATCGTCGTCACCATCCACTCCGACAACTCGATTTCCGTGACCGACAACGGCCGTGGCATCCCCACCGGCGTGAAGATGGACGACAAGCACGAGCCCAAGCGCAGTGCGTCAGAAATCGCGCTGACCGAACTGCACGCTGGCGGCAAGTTCAACCAGAACAGCTACAAGGTCTCGGGCGGCTTGCACGGCGTGGGCGTGTCTTGCGTGAACGCCCTGAGCAAATGGCTGCGCCTGACCGTGCGCCGCGAAGGCAAAGTGCACCAGATCGACTTTGCCAAAGGTTTTGTGCAAAACCGTTTGCTCGAAACTGTGGACGGCGTTGAAGTCTCGCCCATGCGCGTCACGGGTGCCACCGACAAGCGCGGCACCGAAGTGCACTTTTTGCCCGACACCGAAATCTTCACGCAGAACACCGATTTCCATTACGAAATTTTGGCCAAGCGTTTGCGCGAGCTGTCCTTCCTCAACAACGGCGTGCGCATTCGCCTGAAGGACGAGCGCAGCGGCAAAGAAGACGACTTCTCGGGCGCAGGTGGCGTCAAGGGTTTTGTGGACTTCATCAACGCCAACAAAAAAGTGTTGCACCCCAACGCCTTCCACGCCAACGGCGAGCGCCCTGCCGACAGCTACGGCGGCATCCCCGGCACCAGCATCGGTGTCGAAGTGGCCATGCAGTGGAACGACGGCTACAACGAATCCGTGTTGTGCTTCACCAACAACATTCCGCAGCGTGACGGCGGCACCCACCTCACAGGCCTGCGCGCCGCGATGACCCGCGTCATCAGCAAATACATCGAGAAAAACGAGATCGCCAAAAAGCAAAAAGTCGAAGTCAGCGGTGACGACATGCGCGAAGGCCTGTGCTGCGTGCTCAGCGTGAAAGTGCCTGAGCCCAAGTTCAGCAGCCAGACCAAAGACAAGCTGGTGTCCAGCGAAGTGCGCGCCCCGGTGGAAGACATCGTGGCCAAGGCCCTGACCGACTTCTTGGAAGAGCGCCCGAACGACGCCAAGATCATCTGCGGCAAGATTGTGGAAGCCGCCCGCGCCCGCGAAGCGGCCCGCAAAGCCCGTGAAATGACGCGCCGCAAAGGCGTGCTGGATGGCATGGGCCTGCCCGGCAAACTGGCCGACTGCCAGGAAAAAGACCCCGCCCTGTGCGAAATCTACATCGTCGAGGGTGACTCCGCCGGCGGCTCGGCGAAGCAAGGCCGCGACCGTAAATTCCAGGCCATCTTGCCCCTTCGCGGCAAGATCCTGAACGTCGAAAAAGCCCGCTACGAAAAACTGCTGACCAGCAACGAAATCGTCACGCTCATCACGGCGCTTGGCACCGGCATTGGCAAGGCCAGCGCCGAATCCGGCAAGAGCGGCACCGACGACTTCAACGTCGACAAACTGCGCTACCACCGCATCATCATCATGACCGACGCCGACGTGGACGGCGCGCACATTCGCACCCTTTTGCTCACGTTCTTCTATCGTCAGATGCCCGACCTGGTCGAGCGCGGCCACATCTACATTGCCCAGCCACCGCTTTACAAAGTCAAAGCGGGCAAGGAAGAGCTGTACCTCAAAGACGGCCCGGCGCTGGACGGCTTCTTGCTGCGCATCGCGCTCAAAGACGCCAGCATCAGCACCGGCGGCGCTGCGCCCCAAGTGCTCACGGGCGAAACCCTCGAAGTGCTGGCCCGCAAGCACCAAGTGGCCGAACACGTCATCGCCCGCCTTTCCAACTTCATGGACGCCGAAGCCTTGCGCGCCATGGCCGACGGCGTGTCGTTGAACCTGGACACCATGGAGCAAGCCGCCGAATGCGCCCCCGCGCTGCAAGCCAAGCTGCGCGAACTCAACACCACCGGCATCCCGGCCGAAGTGACGGCCGAGTTTGACGTGCGCACCGACAAACCGATCCTGCGCATCAGCCGCCGCCACCACGGCAACATCAAGAGCAGCATCATCACGCAAGACTTTGTGCACGGTGCCGACTACGGTGCATTGGCCGAAGCGGCAGACACCTTCCGTGGCTTGCTGAGCGAAGGCGCCAAAGCATCCCGCGGCGAAGGTGAGCGTCAGAAAGAAGAAAAAGTCGGCGACTTCCGCCAGGCCATGCATTGGCTCATCAGCGAAGCCGAACGCACCACCAGCCGCCAGCGCTACAAGGGTCTGGGCGAGATGAACCCCGCCCAATTGTGGGAAACCACCATGGACCCCACCGTGCGCCGCCTGCTGCGTGTGCAGATCGACGACGCCATCGAAGCCGACCGCGTGTTCACCATGCTCATGGGCGACGAGGTTGAGCCACGCCGCCACTTCATTGAGAGTAACGCGCTGCGGGCGGGGAACATCGATATTTGAGTGGGGTGAGCTGCTGAAGCCCCGCCATCAACGGCCATAGAGCCGGGTGGGCTTCAGTTTTGGGTCAGGGAGGCCACAGACCATGTTTTCACTGAATGGCCCCGCTGTGGGCACAGCCAAAAGAAAAAGCCCGCACAAGGCGGGCTTTTCAGACTTCATCTGTCCTCGGGGGGAGCTTTCGCCAACGTGTCCCAAGGCAAGTGCGGCAATTCTAAGCTGCATGCGCTCGCTCAGACCTGCACAGGGTCAACAAAACTAAAACAGGTCAGGTCATTGCTGACTTGAAGTTCGTTTTCTGGCAAACCATGGTCACCAGTCGCTTTGATGCCCGACTTTGGGTGCATCACCTTCGCACCGTGCTGCCCCATGCGGACAACAACAAGACCACTGCACAAATCCGTTCCATGGTCTATTCGGAGCTTGAGCAAATCAGGAAGTTACGCAACAGGATTGCACACCATGAACCCATCTTCCAGCGCAACCTCGCAACTGATTTTCAGAAAATCCATGACTTGATCGCAGTCCGTTGTCCCATCACCGCCGCGTGGATGATGCAAAACCAAGGGGCACAGGCGCTGATCTCAAACAAACCGGTTTGAAGCGCATCCATGCGCATCAGCGGCCCAGTCATGCGATCACAATACCTTCAATTCACACCCCAGGAGCCGTTATGAAATCCCGTGCAGCCGTCGCCTTTGCCGCAGGCCAACCTTTGCAAATCGTCGAGATTGATGTCGCGCCCCCGCGCAAGGGCGAGGTGCTGGTCAAGATCACGCACACCGGCATCTGCCACACGGACGCGTTCACGCTCTCGGGCGAAGACCCCGAAGGGCTGTTTCCGGTCGTGCTGGGTCATGAAGGCGCGGGCATTGTGGTCGAGGTGGGCGAGGGCGTCACCAGCGTCCAGCCCGGCGACCACGTCATTCCGCTCTACACCGCCGAGTGCGGTGAGTGCCTGTTTTGCAAGTCTGGCAAAACCAACCTGTGCGTGGCCGTGCGCGCCACGCAGGGCAAAGGCGTCATGCCCGACGGCACCACGCGCTTTTCTTACCAAGGCCAGCCGCTGTACCACTACATGGGCTGCTCCACCTTCAGCGAATACACGGTCGTGGCCGAAGTCTCGCTGGCCAAGATCCGGCCCGACGCGAACCCTGAGCAAGTGTGCCTGCTGGGCTGCGGCGTGACCACTGGGCTGGGCGCGGTCAAAAACACGGCCAAGGTGCAAGAAGGTGACACGGTGGCCGTGTTCGGCTTGGGCGGCATTGGCCTGGCCGTGGTGCAAGGCGCCAAGCTGGCCAAAGCCGGGCGCATCATCGCCATCGACACCAATCCGGGCAAGTTCGATCTGGCGCGCACCTTCGGCGCGACCGACTGTGTCAACCCCAAAGACCACGACAAGCCCATTCAACAAGTCATCGTCGACATGACCGGCTGGGGCGTGGACCACAGCTTTGAATGCATCGGCAACACCAACGTCATGCGCGCCGCGCTCGAATGCGCGCACCGGGGCTGGGGCCAGTCGGTCATCATCGGCGTGGCCGGTGCGGGCCAAGAAATCTCCACCCGTCCGTTCCAGTTGGTCACCGGTCGGCGCTGGCTGGGCACCGCCTTTGGCGGCGTCAAAGGCCGCAGCGAATTGCCCGGCATGGTGGACGACGCCATGGCCGGACGCATCGCGCTGGCCCCATTTGTTACACACACCATGGGGCTGAGCGGCATCAACCACGCGTTTGACTTGATGCACCAAGGCGAGTCCATCCGCTCGGTGGTGCACTTTGAAGGCGGCGAATGAAACGCATCGAACAACACGCCAGCTTTGGCGGCAGGCAAGAGGTGTGGGCACATGCGTCCAGCACGCTGGGTTGTGAGATGCGCGTGGCGGTGTACCTGCCCGAGCCCGCACTGCGCGGCGTCAAGTGCCCAGTGATGTATTGGCTGTCGGGCCTGACCTGCACCGAACAAAACTTCATCACCAAAGCCGGTGCACAAGCGCACGCGGCGCGACACGGCGTGATCGTGGTCGCGCCCGACACCAGCCCACGCGGCGAAGCCGTGGCCAACGACGCTGCGTACGACTTGGGCCAGGGCGCTGGCTTTTACGTCAACGCCACCCAAGCCCCTTGGGCCGCGCACTACCGCATGCAAGACTATGTGGCCGACGAGTTGCCCAACTGGATCGAACAACACTTTGCCGCGAGTGAATCACGCGGCATCTTTGGCCATTCGATGGGCGGACACGGCGCGTTGGTCACGGCGCTGCGCCACCCCGGCCGCTACCGCAGCGTGTCGGCGTTTGCACCCATCGCCGCGCCATCGCAAGTGCCTTGGGGCCAAAAGGCCTTGACCGCCTACCTGGGTGCAGACCCGCAGGCTTGGCGAGCATGGGATGCCGCAGAACTGGTTGCCACTGCGCGCCAGGAAAAGCTGCACCTGCTGGTTGACCAAGGCGATGCCGACGAGTTTTTGGCGCAACTGAGCCCAGAACTGCTGCAAGCCGCTTGCGAGGCGGCGGGCCATCCGCTGACCCTGCGCATGCAGCCGGGTTATGACCACAGTTATTACTTCATCGCCACGTTCTTGGGCGATCACTTTGCGCATCACGCCCAATATCTGTAGCCGTTCGGGGTGGTCATGACGCGATTGCTCCCGCTCATCGCATCATGTTTTTGTGGGAGCGGCGCCCTCGCCGCGATAGAGCCTCGCAGACCACCACCCATCTCCCCGAGGGCAGGGCTCCCACAGGGATCGCTGTGCGCAAGAACAGCCGTTCACTTCAAACTTCACGGGGTCGGATCAATAACGTGATGCGAGCAGGCAAAAGAGATATTTGATCTGGATGCTGCCTTCTAGAAATCAAACCGCACACGGCCATTCGACAACGTCACCCTGTCTGCCGTGGTGTGGCAGTGCCATTGTTCATAACGGCCATCGGGTGTCACCATGGTCAAACTGCGCGGGTCAAAAACTGCTGCGCACACATGGTCGGTGGCACGCACCGACGCGTAGCGAATCCATGTCACCTCTGTCTGAGAGTCCCGAACCAGCGTGGCCAGTTTTTGGGTTTCGGTGTAGTCACTCGGATGCATCCAGAGCGCTTGCGCCAAAACCCACGGGTGCGACAGCAAATCCAAAGCGCTTCCCTGAACCATTGCTTCGACCATCGAATGTTCTGTGCTGATCGACTGCTTCATGAGCCCTGCGCTGTCCAGCAAAAAGCGCTGACGCCAATAGGCGATTTCTGCACAGGCGCAATAAGCGTCATCAGCCCCGTACCAAATGCCCGGCGAGTTGACAGCGCGAAAGCGGGAGCCTGTTTGGGGCACATACCGAAAAGGCGCAGCCAAAAGGTAGTGCAAACCGCTTGCTTGAGGCGGGAGAGGCGGCTTGCTGTTCTCCAGCATTTCTTCCAGCATCTGTTGCTCGTCTGCAGAATCCACCAAGCGCATGGTGGCTGCGACGTACTGCGTCTCCACCATTCGGAACGCAGGCATGTGCAAGTCAGCGGTGAATTCATGAACCCAAGCCGGGTTCCATGCAGCCGATGACATCAAGCCGCACCCCGCATGCCATCCAGATAAGACAGGGCAGTCACAAGGCCCTGAGGACTTTCAATCAGCGTGGCCGGAATGCCGTTCAACGCTTTGTTGTGGCTGCGCAGCCAATCCTGGCGCTTTTGCGCATCGCCTCCCACAAGAGGGTCTAGCGAGCGGAACAAACGCACCAACAGCAGCGCCAGTTGTCCCTCTTTAGACGTTGGATCGATGCCCCGGCTGCCGTTGGCAATGCGGCTGATGGTCGGCTCACTGAACCCGATCACGCGGGCCAAAGCCGCACTCGACAGATGCAACTCTTTGGCAGCACGCATGGTGGCTTTGCCAAGCACCATGAATTTGTCCGGGGCAGTGACTGTATTGGGCAACATGGCGCGCTCCTTGGTTTCTGTGGAAATAATTTACCATAAATGCTGAATATATTGGCATTTGGTGAGATGACATATCAGAGAAGTTGAAAAACCACACTCATAGGCTGGCTGCCCTGGTGTGATTCGTAGACCACGCGGCCGTGGTAAGTGAAGGGGGCCGCTTTGCCTGCGGCCAGTTTGTTTTCGCGCACAAACAAATGGATGTCGATGCCCAAAGCGGCGTGGCGGATGATCTCTTGGCCGCGCTTGCTGCTCGGGCCGGTGGCGTTCTGGCTTTGCCAGTGAAAGTGGCTGTCAGCAGTCCAGTGGTCCATGTACTTGCGAGCGTCAGCCCGGCCTTGTTTGTTGATCGTGACCAGCAGGATGTGCGCCTTTTTGGGGGCCAGCACCACATGGCCGACGTTCCAATTGCCGGGGATGTACGCCTCGCCAAACAGCGGCGGAATGTCTTCGCGCATGAAGGGTTCACCTATGGCCAGATCGAGCGGGTCGATGATGTGGCGCAACCGGGCCAGCGTGCGCATGTCGTCGGTGGCGGGCAAGTCTTCGTAGTCCGGGTTGTTGGCCTTCAAGATGTATTGGCCGTCACGGTTTTTGGTCACCACGCGCAGCAGGTATTGGTTGTCACCGCTGTCGTCTTGCCGCTCGATGGCCACCACGCTCCCCGTGATCGAACCCGCACGGCTTGGCGTGATCAATTCCAGCAGCAGATAGTCGCCATCGAGCACCGGGTTTTTGCCAACGTTCATCGAGTTGCCAGAGGGGGGCACATTCTGCAAAAGGTCTGTACGCCCTTACAGGTTGGCAAGCTCAAGACATGAGCTTGCAATCCGGCAGGATGCAGGCTGTGTCAAATCAATTCAATTCCAACGAATGGCCTCAATTGAGAGGCAATTTGCAGCAACAGGCTAGTTAAGCCGGTGTGCAATGTTTCAAATATTCACTAACGGGTAAATCATGAAGGCGAATTTTCATGAAAACAAAGTTAGTATTTGTAATAGAAATTTAACCCCCCCCCCGAAAGAAGCATCTTGTCATCCATTGACGACAATTTTCTGATGATGATCGCTGAAGACATTGTGAGCACTGACCTCACAAACCTGTCGGGTGTGGATGCCGTGGTGACCTCTGTCAACAATCGCCTACGGCATGGTTCTGGTGTCGCCCGGACAGTTAGCCAACTGGCAGGACCAGCCTATGACAAGGCATGCGACCGCCTATTGCGCGCCCGTGATCAAGTGCCGTTGACACTGGGCACTGCACACCTGATGACCGCAGGTAACTTGGCGACCCAAGGTGTCAAATACATCGTCAATGCCTGTGCCATGGGTTACACCTCGCAAAAGCAAGTCATACCCGCAACGTTCAGAACGCTGACCGGGGCCATCATGGCCAGCCTAGATGAGGCAAACAACGCGGGCTCTGAAAGCATTCTGATCCCACTCATGTGCGCTACCTCTGGCGGACTGTCGGCAGTTGACGCGGCCAAGTGGACGGTGGAAACGATTTACAAGTGGGCAGCGTACAACTCAGGAGGATCACTCAAGCGGGTGTTTTTCAATGGCTACGACTTCAGGGCCGATCAACACCATTGCTACGAGCAAGTGTGGCGAGATGCAATGGACCTGCGCATGCAACCACGCCAAACCAAGCGTTACCTTGAATTGTTGCAAGTCGCGCGAGATGAACTGCTGAGGATCGACTACAACATGCCGTTTTCGGTCAATGGTCTAGTTATCGGCAACATAGATGAAGCGTTGCATGCTGGTGGGTATAGCTGAAATGGCAGGGAATAATGAAAAAATTAGCGGGCATGCGCATTCAATGCAAATGCACCTATCCATAGAGGTAAGTCTCCGGATCGCACTGACACAACTGGTGCCAATCCAGAAAATCCCGTGTGACGCCACCTTCGAATAAATCAAGCATCAACTCATCGATATGCCCGCAGCGGAGTCAGTTCTGATTGCGGGTGAATGAACGAGTACGCACATAGAAAAACAACCCAGGAAAAAAACTGATGTCTACGACAACACAACACGGTTTGCTCTCACGACTTCTTGATTACGTTGCAGAGCAGGGCAAGGCGATAGACCCGCGTGCCTATTCGCTTTCGGGGGTTGCCGACTTCAAACGCTATCCCAAGGACCTTGCAGGAATGCCTGGGGTCGAATTTGATCGCAAAGTCGAGGGCGATCACATCTGGCTGCAAGTGGCTCGTTTGGCATCCACCTCGCCGCCGCCACCAGATAGCGAGTCGCGCCCTTTCATTACCTTCGCGGCCGACCCAAACGGGTCATCACCAGCCATCAACGACGCAGCTTTGAAACATCGCCTGGCCAACGACCTTGGCTTTATGAGCGAGGAGGCTGCCACCAAGGAAGACTTGAACCGTCGCGGACGTATCGCACAGGTCTTGATCGAATACACGCTGTTATGGACGACCTGGGCAGAAGGCGAGAAGCCCCGCCGTCGCACGATCGCGCTCTACGGTGACCTCTTCATGCTCAAGGGAAGACTCGAGACCTCAGAAACATCCGCACCCACTGAGTTCGTCTGGGGCATGGGGGTGTCTGCATGGAAGTTCGCGGGTTCCTTGAGTGACAGTAACACCGTAAGGTCGGCCAGTATCGACTACCAATATCCATTGCTCACGCAAGTCGTAGAGATTGAGCTCAATGCGCTAACGCACGCGATCTGTGTGAGGCCTCGTTCCGTCAACCCACGGCTGGAGTTCGACGCATTTGGTGCTTGCCAGGTCATGGGCGTCGCAGATGTTGAGAGGCAGGCGAAAGTGCTGCTGGAAACTGACTCAGAGCGTCCGCTCACACCGTTCGATATAGGCAGCTTCGAGCCTGTACTGAAACTCGTTGCAGGTAATCTGGACAAGGCTGGTCGCTACGAATCTGAATTTCATGGATTGCCGACACCCGCAGAGCAACTCTTGGTGACTGCAGGTTGGGTGTTGTTCGTGCGCCCACGGTCGACCAATTTTCAGGTCGAAGACATCAGACGCCTTAACGGCCGGTTGCTATCGGGCGATCCAATTCCGGCTGGACCTGCTTGCTTCGTAACGCCACCCTCTGCCGATGTTGTCACATACGAGAAAATTTCGTTTCGTGGCCTGTGCAGCGGAAGTCGTTCGAAGGGCGAGCCCCGCGAACTTTATTTCCCTCTGCCATACAACCAGGAGCAAGAAACAATCGTCGAGATGCTCGAGCGCGCGCCTGGCGTTTCAGTTCAGGGACCGCCCGGTACGGGCAAGACACATACCATTGCCAACATCATCTGTCACTACCTCGCCACCGGGCGTAAAGTTCTCGTGACGTCCAAGGGCGAGCATGCGTTGTCAGTGCTGCAAGACAAGATACCGGAGGAAGTGCGGCCGCTGACGGTGGCGCTGCTTTCAGGGGACAAAGAAGGGATGCGACAGTTCCAGGCGTCGATTGAAGCCATCATCCACAACTTATCCCAACTCAACACCCGGGCGACTGAAGACGAAATTGAGCGCTGCAAGCAGCAAATTGACGCTGCACATGCCGAGGTGTCGGACGTCGACAAGCGAGTGGATGAGATCGCGGAACAGCAGCTCTCGAGTATGGAGATTGATGGCGTCCAGATGCGCGCGCAAAAAATGGCTGAGCTTGTGGTCACTGGCCAGCAAACACATGGATGGTTTGACGACGAGCTTACGCTCGCACCGGAGCACATGCCGCCGCTTTCATCAATCGAAGCCCAGACACTGAAGGAAGCACGCCGTCGCTTGGGCGCAGACCTGGTTTATGCAGAAACTCGACTGCCATCAAGCTTTGAGCTTCTACCAACCGATGAAGTTGCAAGGCTTCACGATGCTTTGGTGGGCATTCGCGAGATCGACGACGCCGAGGCCGATGGGCAGTTGCTCGCACTCCGAGCTCTTACACCAGAGGTGCTCGAAGAGGCTCGACGGATGCTTGCTGCCGTGGAGCATGTGCTCAAGACCGTACAGAACCTCGAAGAGCTTGAGTCCCCTTGGGTTTTTGAGCTTCGCGCGAAGTGCCGCCGGTCTGATTTTGCAAGCGAACAAGAGGCACTCAAGGCGATGTTGTCTGAGGTCGACGATTTGGTGCAGGCACGAGCCGTGTTTCTGAAAAACCCCGTGGCTTTGCCCGCTGGCGCGCTTGGCAACCCAAAAGTCACTCAGGCCATCGAGCGTGCCAAAGAGACAGGCAAGCCCTTTGGGTTAATGAGCTTTGGGAGCGGTAATGTCAAGGAGTTGGTCGCTGCCATCAGGGTCTCGGGTATGGTGCCTCAGGCGCAAGATAACTGGGCGCATGTGCATCAATACATCAGCCTGCACGAACGTGTGATGTCGTTTTCTGTTCGTTGGAATCAGTTCGCTAGCCATCTGTCAGTACCCGAAATCAGTGCAGATGTTGAAGCGCTGCGTACGACAGAAAAAATTGCGATGGCCGCCAAGCACGTTCACGAACTAGCCACTGTGCATGATGCATTCCTGCCAGGGCTGGCTGAGCAGGTGTTTCGTGTCCCACCAAAGAGCGAGCTGCGGGGAGATTCGACACAGCTGCAGCAGGTAAGTGAGCAGCTTCGACGCCATCTAACGCGCGCCGAGTTAGCGAGAGCAGCAGCTCAGCTTGCCGTACTCCAAGAAAAGCTGGGCGGAAGCTCAGGACCCATTGCCGAGCGACTGCGCAGCTTTATCGACACACAGCTTGGAAAACCCGAGGTCACGACTGCACGAGTGGTGGCCCAGTATGCCGAACTTATCAGTGAACTTAAGCGCATCGAGTCGCTTTCGAATTACCTGGTCAACGTCAACGACCTGTGTACTCGCATCCAACGTTCTGGTGCCGTAAAGTGGGCTGCGCGCCTTCGCACACAGGTACTTGGTGCAAACGGCGACGACGATGCGCTGCCAGTCACCTGGCGCGAGGCCTGGAACTGGGGTCGAATCAAGAACCACTTGATCAACATCGAAGCGCGTGATCAGTTACTTAAACTGTCACAGCGCCGCAGGGATCTCGTGAAGATGCTTGCACAGCAGTATGAGCAACTCGTATCAAAGTCGGCCTGGTTGCAAACCAAGGTGCATGCCTCTGCCAGAGTGTTATCAGCTCTAGAGAGCTACCGGGTGGCCATACGCAAGATTGGACAGGGAACAGGGCCCAACGCAACGCGCTATAGACGAGACGCACAGAAGGCCATGCTTGACGCGCAGGGGGCAATTCCATGCTGGGTGATGAGCCACGCGAAAGTTTCCGAGAGCATGCCAGCTCAACTTGGTATCTTCGACCTCGTCATTGTTGACGAGGCAAGCCAGTCCGACCTCTGGGCGCTACCAGCCATTTTGCGCGGCAAAAAAATCTTGGTGGTCGGTGATGACAAGCAGGTCTCGCCCAGCGGCGGTTTTATCACTGCAGCCAAGATTACGATGCTGCGCGAGCGGTTCCTCGCGGACCAACCCTATGGCCAAGATTTAACGCCCGAAAAGTCGCTCTACGACATTGCCTCGACTGTATTTGCCGCCGAACGCGTGATGCTCGCCGAGCACTTTCGCTGTGTACAGCCCATCATCGCTTACAGCAATAGAACCTTCTACAAGAACCAGATCCGACCGTTGCGTGTGCCCAAGGCGTCAGAGCGCATTGACCCGCCACTCGTGGACGTGTTCATCCAGCAAGGCGTACGCGACAACCGAGATGTCAACAAAATGGAGGCAGAGTTCATTGCCACCGAAATTGAGGCGATCCTGGACGATCCGAGGTATCGCAATCGCACCATCGGCGTTGTATCGCTCTTGGGGCCAGATCAAGCGAAATTTATCTACAACCTTGTGGTGAGCCGAGTGGACGTCGCAGAGCTAGAACGCAGGAAGTTTGCCTGTGGCGATGCCTACGTTTTCCAGGGCAGCGAACGTGACATCATGTTCCTGAGCATGGTTGCCGACCACTCCAAGCACCATGCACTTTCTGGCCAGGGCTTTGAGCAACGCTTCAATGTGGCAGCAAGTAGAGCACGAGACCGCATGTATCTTGTGCGCTCTGTCAAACTAGGCGAACTCTCCATGACCGATGTTCGCAGGACACTTGTTGAGCACTTCAGCGTCCCCATGGCTGATGTCGAAGCAGAGAAAACACTCATCGACCTGTGTGAATCAGGTTTCGAGCGCGACGTCTATTCAAGGCTCGTAACGCTTGGCTATCGCGTCACTCCTCAGGTGAAATCAGGTGCTTACCGTATCGACATGGTGGTCGAGGGCGCGAATGACACGCGCCTAGCTATTGAATGCGACGGTGACGAGTTCCATGGGCCAGATCGCTGGCCGGCTGACATGCATCGGCAGAGGATTTTGGAACGAGCGGGATGGGTCTTCTGGCGCTGCTTTGCATCGACATGGTCAATGCGCAAGGACGATGTATTGGCAGAGTTAACAGAAAGGCTCCACGCCATGGGCATAGAGCCACTTGGCGCCTTGGAACACACGCCACTGGTTGTTGAAAGTCGGGCTTGGCCGCCTGCGAATAGCCCAGCCGAAGAGGCTGAGCTTGATGATGCTGCCAACAAGGCGGATGACGCAGTGTCTGCATAGCGATTTTTGATTTGTACAAACGATTGGCTCGAAACCATCCCTTCTGAGAAGGGCGTGGAACACGCCCTTTAGCTCGCCCTGCAAACCATCGCCCACAGGGGTGGGCTCCTACACCAAAAACATCGCCACCTGCCTTCACCGCCAGCGCTCAGCCCATCAACCCACCCCACTTTGCAACCCAAACACCACACTCATAGGCTGGCTGCCCTGGTGTGATTGGTAGACCACGCGGCCGTGGTAAGTGAAGGGGGCCGCTTTGCCTGCGGCCAGTTTGTTTTCGCGCACAAACAAATGGATGTCGATGCCCAAAGCGGCGTGGCGGATGAGCTCTTGGCCGCGCTTGCTGCTGGGGTCGGTGGCGTTTGGGCTTTGCCAGTGAAAGTGGCTGTCATCGATCCAGTGGTCCATGTACTTGTGCTCGTCGGCCCGGCCTTGCTTGTTGATCGTGACCAGCAGGATGTGCGCCTTTTTGGGGGCCAGCACCACATGACCGACGTTCCAATTGCCGGGGTTGTACGCCTCGCCAAACAGCGGCGGAATGTCTTCGCGCATGAAGGGTTCACCGATGGCCAGATCGAGCGGGTCGATGATGTGGCGCAAACGGGCCAGCGTGCGCATGTCGTCGGTGGCGGGCAAGTCGTCGTAGTCGGGGTTGTTGGCCTTCAAGATGTATTGGCCGTCACGGTTTTTGGTGACCACGCGCAGCAGGTATTGGTTGTCGCCGCTGTCGTCTTGCCGCTCGATGGCCACCACGCTCCCCGTGATCGAACCCGCACGGCTTGGCGTGATCAATTCCAGCAACAAATAGTCGCCATCGCGCACCGGATGTTTGCCACCGTTCATCGAGTTGCCAGAGGCACGCGCAATGAAGTGGCGACTCGGGTCCAGCGTGCCATAGGCCAAGGGCAAAGCCCGGTGCTCTTCGGCGTCAGCGCGGCCGGTTTTGAAATGACCGCAAGCAATTTTGAGGTTCGGAAAATACGGCAACTCCACGACCTCACGCGGCTTGGTCGGGAAGGGAATCACGTTGTTGACCGGCTCTGCAACGGCCAAGCGCACTTCGTAGGCGGCCAGTCGGTAATCCACCAACTCTTGCAGCAGCTCGGCCAGCCAAGGCGCATCCGCCTCAGAGACGGGCTGCTTGAGTGCAAAGTCCGCATCGCGCAACTCAAACGCTGCGGCAGCAGCGTTTTTGAGATTGCCCCCAGTCCAAGCTTTGACCGGGTTGTCCAGCCAATATTTTTGCCACGTCGAGTCAGTGGGTGCCGCAATGCGCATGTTGGCATCCAGGTCATGCAGCAAAGGGCGACGACGGTCCAGCACCGTGCGTGAATGTGCGGCAAGCGCCGCCAACGCCACAGGCTGGCGCAGGCCGTCTTGTTCCAGCCAGGCTTCGAGCGTGACGGCCTTGAAGCTTTTGGTCATGGCCGTGGTTTCCACGTCGCGCAAAAGCGCTTTGAAGCGATCAGCCACATCCTTTTCTTCGGCAGACAAATCGCCCATGCTGTGGACCAGTGCAAACCAATGACCGGCTTGTCGGCGCATGTCCAGCAAGCTGCTGCCTGAACGGTAAAACTCGCTGAGCGACGGTCTGCGCCCCAGAACGGACCGCAGCGCTTCGTAGTCTTTTTGCGGCCCCGCACTGTCCAGCGACTTGAGGAATTCGACGATGGACAAGTCGTAATTGACGTAACAACCATCGGGCAATTCAAGCGCAATTTTTTCGACCTTGCGACCAAATTCGGCCAAGGCTTTGTACGTGGCCCCCACACCAAACAGCGCTTGGGGTTTGCCCAAAAATGCCTGGTGGTTGCCAATGAAGTCCAGCACCACCAACTGCTGTTTGCCTTCGTGGCGGCGCAGGCCCCGGCCCAGCTGCTGCAAAAACAAAATCTTGGATTCGGTGGGCCTGAGCATCAGCACCGTGTCAATGCTGGGCAGGTCAACACCCTCGTTGAACAAGTCCACCGAAAACACCACTTGCAAACTGCCGTCTTCCAGCTTTTCAAGCGCCTGTGCGCGCCCCAACTCAGAGCCCGCATACACCGCCGCTGCCGAAACACCCGCACGGGTGAAATGCGCGGCCATGTAGTCGGCGTGCCGGGTGGACACACAAAACGCTAAGGTGCGCTTTTGCGCTTTGGCCCGCCATTGCGTGAGCGCATGGCGCGCACGCGCCAAAGTGGCCAACTTGTTGCTCAGCTCTTCCGGGTCAAAGCGGCCGTTTCGCCAAGGCACTTCTTTGTAATCGACCGACTCGTCGTGAATGCCGTAGTAATGAAACGGGGCCAGCAAGCCGCTGGTGATGCCCTCAAACAAGGGGCAGCCAAAAACCAAGTTGTCGTCACACAGCGACAAGATGTCTGACTGGTCTGTGCGATCTGGCGTAGCCGTCAAACCCAACATGAACGAAGGCGCAAAGTGCGACAACAAACGGCGGTAGGTGGCCGCCGCTGCATGATGAAATTCATCCACCACGATGTAATCGAAGTGCTGCGGTGCAAAGCGCTCCAGGTGCGACGCTTTGCCCAGCGTCTGCACCGACGCGCAGAGCACATCCACATCGCCATCGCGGCTGCGGCCTGTGAAATAACCCACGCGCTTGCCCGGCAAGATGCGGATGAACGTGGACGCCGCTTGGTTCAAGATTTCTTCGCGGTGCGCCACAAACAAAATGCGCCGTGCCCCCATGCGCACCGCATCAAACGCCGCTAGCCAAGTCTTGCCCAAACCCGTCGCCAACACCACCAAGCCGCGCCGATAACCGTTGTTGCGGGTTTCGGCCAAAGCGCGCAGCGCGTCTTGTTGAATCGCGTTGGGTTCTGGCGGAGCTTCTTGCTCGTGGCTGCCCGGGGCCACCGAGCGTGAAGGCGGCAAGCGCCGCTGCTCATACGCCTCGATCCAGCTGTCGGTCAGGGCGATGCTTTTGGGGTTGGCAAAGAGCTCTTCAAACCGCTGGCGTGCCTCCAGATAACCGGCATCTTGGGGGAACACCACGCGGTAGTTCCACTCCAGCCCATCGCGCAGCGCTTTGCTGCTGATGTTGCTGGACCCGATGAAGGCCGTGCCCGCCACCAACTGGCCACCCTCCACACGGGCGAACACATAGGCCTTGAGGTGAAAACTGTCTTGGTTTTGTGTGGCGAAAACGCGTACCTCGGCACCGCTTTCTTGCAGCAAAAGCAACAAGCGCAAAGCCTCGGGGTCGGTGATGTCCAGATAGTCGCTGGTCAACACCCGCACGCGATGCATGCCACCCGCCTCGGCCATGGCCTGCAAATCGGGCCACAGCAAACGCAGCCCCGAGGTCTTGACAAAGGACACCGCCAAATCGGCTTGGTTGGATCGCGCAAAAGCAGCCGACAGGTGCGGCAAAAAATGATCGTCGCCGCCCGTCACCAGCCGCTGGTCTGGCCCGGTTGCGCGAAAGGCCAAGGCGTTGGTCCAGCTTTCGGTGCGGTCAGGCCGCTGGTCTTGGGTCTGCCACACCTCGATGCGCTGAAACTCGGGCATGGCCCCCAGCCACGCACGCACGGTCGGCTCGTCCGCATCGGTGAACCGACGCCCATCGTGCGAGCGCTCACCGCTGCCCAGCTTGTAACTGACATACATGCGACCACCCGCTTTGAGTGCAGCCCACAGCTTGGACAACACCCCATGCATGTCCGAAAGGGGCACATGCAAAAGACTGGCGCAACACCAGATCGCATCGTATTGGGCCACCTCGTCCACATCCTCAAAGCGCCGAACAGCCACCGCAAAACCGCAGTGCTCACTGGCCCGCTTGGCCAGCTCTTGCGAGGCATCAAATGCGCTGACGGTGAAACCCAAATCGGCAAATGCGCGTGCATCACGACCGGAACCACAACCGGCATCCAAGATGCTTGCGCCGGGGGCAAGCCCGTTGAGAAAGCGTTCGTAAATCGGACTCATGTCCACCCGCAAAGTTGAGCTGAAAAACTGCTCGGCGCGGTCGTTGTAATAGCTGACGGTGGGGGATGACTCGGGCTGGCTGGGCATTGAGGGGCTAGGTGGCGGTTCGATCAGCAAGACGAAATGGAGGCAGTTTTTTATTTAAATCTTGGCAGAAAACTCACAATATTTTTAGCAAAAATACAAGGGTTAACGACACCACAGATGTTTACTTGGTTGTATTCGGCCCTTGTGGTTTTCTATATTTTTTGTAGAAATTTCTTTAAGCGTTCATTGGTTAGCACTTAGGTGTTTTATATGAAAACCATTGAAGAATAGTGTGCATTCTGAATCCTCATTTATGTTTGCGTTTTCTGAATCTGCATGAGTTCGTACGCAGCCTCAGCTAAGTGCTGCGCCCGGTCGCCTCTAAACCTGATGAAGTCATCGCTGAATAAATTTTCCGGGCATAGAGATTGACGCAGGATTGCGGAAGTGATCTCAGATTCGGGTGGCATTTTTTCCCGGTACTGAGATGGCGCCACGCCCCCAAGCTTGTTGTTTTCAGCACGGCCCAATACGGCGAAGTTCACCAGTGCATTAATTTCAGCCGTTGACAGTCCGGCAGCCTGTAGATATTTTCTTGGGAAGAGATGGTGGAATTCCTTCCGATTGCTCTCACGCAAGGCAGTTTGTAACTGTACTGGCATTCCCGAGATAAAGTTGAGTGGTTCCTGCATTGCTAGAAGTAGCACAAACGCCTTCGTGTTTACTGTATTGAAGTTAAATGCCGACTCAAGGAAAAAACTGGGTTGTAAATCTACCTCGAAAGCGCCAAGTTGGCTTTCCTTGTCAGCGCGAAGATTAAGTGCATGTTGAACATCATCGTTCAACTGCTCTAAGCGTTTGGAGTACCGCCTCGAAAAAATTGTTCGCCAGAACCATTGCAGAAGTACCCCTCGCTGAGTTGCTGTCGGGCTAGTGTCTTGTTCTTTTTCGGTAGCGAAAAATACGGACAGTGGGACCAAAATGTTTGGAAAAGGCAGATAAGCTGCGGAATGCACTTTGCAATTCATGCGAAGGAAATCAATCGCACCAAGAACCCCCTTGCGGATCTCCTGGAAACGCTCACGGACCTGTGCACCTTTCAACTCGATGATCGCTGAAGGCGATGCATCCCCGCTAATAATTGCAGAGCAGCATCTGAGTAGAAGGTCCGAGTCCTCGCCGACATCCCTGAATCCGAAGGGCTCTAGAGCTTCAGCTAAGTTCGCAAACTCGTCTTGCAAGTCAAAGTCATCACTCCACGTCCATGCAGATAAAAGTTGGAGCGTATCCAGTTCTACGCCCATGCGATTAATGCGTTCAAAAACGATGGCTACAGCAGCGCGCTCGTCGGTCTCAAATGTTTGCATCGGAATTCGAGCTTGCGTAAAACGCTCGTACAGATCATCAACTCTTGCTGCCACACGCTCGTCCAGCTTCGTTGTGTACTTGCGATACTCGGGCGGATTAAACAGGAGTCGTAAAGGGAAATGACGTTGCGGATCTACGTCCTTTTCGGCTACATAGAGGAAACTTGAGTCTTGAACAGAAGGGGTGGCGGTCAGATCAAAGTAGATCTTGAATGCGCTGTCATCCTCTCCATCCTCTGCCTTTAGCTCAGACTGAAAAACGCCAAAAATTGATGTGGCTCGTTGTTGGCCATCTAGAACGTAGTCTGTTGGGAAGTCTGGGTCCTTGGCGGGAAGTTTGAAAGGCCCTAGCTTTCTTTCGGCATTGAGCGGTATTTTAGTTCGCCAGAACAATAGGGAACCGAACGGGTAGCCTTTGTAGATCGAGTCCATCAAGTGAGCAACGCGGTCCGCATCCCAGACAAATCCTCTTTGAAAACTTGGGATGCGTAGTTGGCCAGCGATGATTTTCCTGACCAGCTCGGGAATGAACAAAGGATCTGCCATTTTTCGCGCTCAATTATTTGTAAACAAGAAAGTGAATTATTGTTTATTTTTTTATAAAAATTAGCCAATAAGTTTATTATTTGAGATTCAGCCAGGCGGTGTCTGCCTGCTTGCGGGAAAACTTGGTCTATGAGGCATAGGTACCGCACGTCGGCTTACTTCGTCTTCATCTTTCAGTCGATGACTGTAGTCAGATCATGTCTTCACAAAAACCCAAACCTCCGCGCATGCGCCTCTAAAAACGCTGGCGCTGGACGAAAGCGTTCTGGCAGGCGAATCGCTTGCCCTTGGCATTGCGCCAAGCTGCTTTGTGCAAACGGGTCCAACTCTGCGTGACGCAGGGCTTCGCCCACGCGGATGGTGAAGTCTGGCAACACCGTGATCAGGCCTTGGTCGTAGGCGCGGTCGTGCAGGGCCGACAGGCACAGGCCGTTGCTGGGGTTCAGGCGGTTTTGGGTGTCCATGCTCCACGGCACGATGTGGCTGGCCACCAGCAGTTGGGGCACGCGCAATCCGCTCATGCAACAGGTGGCGTTGTAGCTGGCCAATATGGCGCGGCGAAAGCGCGCTTGGTTCACCCGCACTTGCACGATGGCCATGGTGGTTTTGCCTTCGGCAATGTCGGGCACCTCGTCCAGCACGTCCACAAATGGGGGCAAGCCGTTGTGTTCGGCGTAGTGGCCGAATGCCGTGGCCGCTTCGGTGACCATAAGGTCGTTGGCCGCCAAAAATTCATCCCAAATTTGTTAGTCCAGCTTGGACGCATTGCCCATGCCACGCCGACCGCTGGCCAGTATTTGGGGGTCAAGGCTGGCCAAGTTGACCAGCTTCATGGCCACTGCGCTGGCGGTGCGCCCAATCCACTGTGACAACTGCACGATGCGCGGCTGGTTGCGGTGCAGCTGTCCAAAAGGCAGCTGCAGGTAAATGTGAAACGCCGCCAGCGTTTCGCTGCGTGTCCAGTCGGTGGATCGTGCCATCTTGTGTTCTCCCTGAACGCAGATGTTAGCTGTCCTCGTCCCAAGGGATCGGTTTGGCTTGTCTGCGCAAGTCGTTGGGGCGGGTGTTTTGCCGGAAGGTGTCGGGCGGCCTGAAGCATTCTTCGGGCGTCACCATGTAGACCGTCCAATCGCCGTACAGCTTGCCGCCAAAGCACAAGAGGTCGCCGTCGAGTTGCAGTTCTAAAAACGTGTCGTTGTTGCCGGTGAGCAAGTGGGCGTCGCTCGGGCAGCTGAACTGGACATGCACGTTGCTAGCGTAGATGGTGTGAACGTGTTGGAGCGGGCCAAGGGTGGGGCCATCAAAACCCCAGTCGTTCATGGCTTCATGGGGCGTGTCGCGGCCATGGAACAAGCCCAAATACATGCCGGGTTTTTGGGGCCGAATGCCGTAAACGGGTGCATCGGCTGGTTGTGCGTGGTTGGGCATATCGCCTCCTTGTTGCAAAGGCGCTCAGCTTACGAATGGGGCGGGGCTTTGTGTACCAGGGCTTTGCCTGGGTTATCCAGCAGTCCGGATGGAGCCAACGGATTGAGCCACGGGCACGAGGCCCAAGGAATCAAGCCCCTCCAAACAAGCTCACGAGCTTGGCCACCTCTGGCGTCATGCCCATGGTTTTGAGCCGAACGTGAGGGTGTGCGGTGGCAAAGACACGGAAAACTTCATCCACAAAGGCTTGGCCGACGTGGGCCACGCCTTCAAAGTCAAGCACCACGGTCTTGAACTGTGTGGCGCGGTTCATGACCCATTTGGCTTGCGAGCGAGAGACCAGCTCGCTGCTCAGTTGGGCCAGGCGCACCGGGATTTCTGTGGTGTGAAAGGCTTCACCCGGCTCTGCATCGCCCACGTTGCTGGCTTCAAAGTATTTGAAATACACATCGTTGCTGGTGCGGGCGCTGTCCACCGCCAGCGACATGCGCACCACGGTCTGCACTTGTGACGGTTTCAGAGCAGCGTTCACGTCGATCCAGTCAAAACGGGCCAAGGGGGTGCTGGCCTCGTTGGGGTCAAAACGCAAACCACACGATTCGATGGCGAAGCCGTCCATCATGCGGGACGACACAAAAATGCCCATGCCCGAATGACCTTGGGCAGCCGTGGTGAACTTGCCTTTGGCCAACTCCAAAATGGCCAAGCGTTCATCAAACAGGTGTGCCGATTCGGCGATTTTGCAAAAGATGCCCTCGCCGTCATCGGCCACCACCATTTGCAACTGTCTGTCTTGCAAGTGCATGCCCATGAGCACCTGCAAACCGTTGGAGTGGTCCAGCGCGTTGTTGAGCATTTTGGTGAATGCGGTGTTCACCAGGCTTTTGACGTTGGGCTTGAGGTCGGTCAGCAGGGGCGCAAGGCGCTGTTCCCAAACGGCCATTTCGCCGCCGCGCTGCAAAATGCTTTCGCGCTGTTGCAGGCCCAGCCAAAAGCGCTTGTCACCCAGGCTGTAGGTTTGCCGCGTGCCTGTGCCGTGCCGCTGCAAATAGCCACTGTCGGCCAGCTTCTTGATGCGACGCGACACGGCCACCCGGGTCAGGCCGGTTTGCTCGGTCGCCACACTGGCCATGGCCCCGCCTTGAGTGGCACAAGCGAGGATGATTGCATCGTTGAGGTCAAGCATTTGTATCGTTGAATGTAAATTTTGATTTTTACACTGTATAGATGCGATCAATTTATTGTTCTGTTAGCGGATCAATTAGAAGCAAAGTGGGGGCTTCATCCTGGCATATTTTGATGCGCATCAATGCGGCGGCCCTGGTCAGCCAAGCATCGTTTTATCTAAAAAACAAATGGAAACAATAAATGAGTCATTTAGAATTATTAATAATCTAAAATATGCGATCTAAATCAACATCAAAGTGTGAGGCTGTTCAGGCCGTTCACGACTCAATTCTCACCATGAAAACAATTTCTGCTTTGCTGCTGGCCGCCACTTTGGTGGTTTCCGGATGTGCCACCGTCGAGATGGAGCCCTCAAGTTCATCGTCAAAGTCCAAAGAGTTCAACGCGCCAGGTCAAGGCAAAGCGGGCGTCTACATTTACCGCGACAGCCTCATGGGCAAGATGCTCAAAAAAGACATCTGGATCAACGGCAAGTGCTTGGGTGAAAGTGGTCCGGATGTCTTTTTCTACACCGAAGTGGAAGGCGGCAGAACGCACAAGATTGAAACCGAATCCGAGTTTTCACCCAACGCGATGACACTGACGGCCGAACCGGGTCAGAAGTATTTCATCCGCCAATACACCAAGGTCGGTTTTTTGGTGGAGGGGGCTAATCTTGAAAGAGTCTCGGAAGCGCGAGGCAAAGCGGCCATTGCCAAACTCAACATGGCCAAAACAGGCACCTGCAGCCGCCCACGCTGAAGGCTTGTTTTTGGGCATCAAACGGGGGCGTCATTGATTGATCTGGCCGCATGAAGATTGAGTTGCCCCTCTGTTTGTGAGCCAAGCGTTTATTTTTTGCAGGAGCCCACCCCCGTGGGCGATGTTTTGCAGGGCGCGTGCCACGCCCATCGCCCACAGGGGTGGGCTCCTGGTATGGATTGACCTGTCAATAGGTGCCGGTTGTTTTTCAGCTCTCTGTCTGTTTCTTTTGTCTTCTCGGTCAGTGACTGTGGATCAGGGACTACGAGGC
>Ga0255139_1000065_pt1 | contig 45095 bp, 36 predicted proteins | sample Law_Colum_RepB_8_FD_188549 | JGI IMG/M metagenome (GOLD analysis project Ga0255139, IMG submission 188549) | Freshwater microbial communities from St. Lawrence River, New York, United States - Law_Colum_RepB_8d | ecosystem: Environmental > Aquatic > Freshwater > River | place: USA: New York...
TGGTCGAGTGCTTTGGCGATGTGTCCAGCACTTGCGCCTTGATGCCGGCTTGCCATTTGAAGCAGGTGCTGGCCGAAGCGCTGGAGGCGTTTTTTGCCAAACTCGACGGGGTCACTTTGGCCGATTTGATGAACACCACACAAGCGCGTTTGCAGGGTTTGCAGGCGCTGACGTTTCAGCCCGGTGCGGCCAAGCCCCTCACCGCATCCACCGCGCCCGCAGCATGAGGAACACCGCATCCCTGTCGGCCAAGCTGGTGCGCATAGGAGCGGGCTTGTTGGTTGTCGTGCTGATCTCGATTGGCCTGACCTTGTGGGTGACTTGGAAGCTCAGCGGCGGAGCAGCTGCTTTGAACGAGGCTGGGCGCATGCGCATGCAAACATGGCGTCTGACCAGCGAGGTACAGGCGCAGTTGTCAGTCACTGAAATTGAAAAGTTGACTCGTGAGTTCGACCGTAGCATGCAGGTGCTCAAAAACGGCGATGCAACGCGACCTCTTTTTGTGCCTTGGAACGATGTCGCTCATAAGCGCTACAGCGAGGTGGAGGACTTGTGGCACCACCAGAAAAGCCTCTTCATGTCTCAACCGTCGCTTCACCATACCAGTCTGGTGCAGCACACCAACACTTTTTTGGTGGCAATTGACAGCTTCGTCTTGTCCATCGAAGACCAGATGACTGGATTGACGGCAATTCTCAATCTCTTCCAGTTCGTGATGATGGCACTGGCCATTGGCGGTGCGGTCATCATGCTGTACACGGGTTATATGTATGTGATCAACCCGCTGAGCCATTTGCGCGATGGTTTACACAAGATTGAGTCGGCCAAGTTTTCGGTTCGGGTCCATGTGTCCTCGAACGACGAATTTGGTCAGGTAGCCTCAAGTTTTAACCGTATGGCGGCGACTTTGCAGTCTTTGTACGGCAATTTGGAGGGCCAGGTAGCTGCCAAGACGCAGCGTATTGCGGCGCAAAAGGAACGACTTGAAGCGCTGTATGGCGTGAGTGTCTTTCTGGCGCAGACCAATGACTTGACCGCGTTGACCCAGGGCTTTGTGCAAAGGGTGCGACGGATGATGCGAGCCGATGCGATGGCTCTGCGCTGGTCGGGCGAAGATCCCAGCAAATCGCTGTTGCTGGCGTCTGACGAGTTTCCAGAATTCATGCAGGAAGAGGAGAAATGCCTGATGGCGGGGGCTTGCGCCTGCGGCCAACCCCAACCCGATGCCCGCACGCGCGTGATCCCGATCGTGAGCATCGATGTGGCCCCTTTGCAGCACTGCTCGCGCATGGGCTATGTGGGCATGATCTCGGTGCCTGTGCGCATGCACAACAAGGTGATGGGAGAGATCAACCTGTTCTACAAAAGCCAGGTCAGCCTGCCTGCCGAAGAGCTGGAACTGATGGACACCCTGGCCAGCCACCTGGCCACGGCGGTCGAGGGCTTGCGCACGGTGGTGCTGGACCGGGAGGCGGCCATCTCGGGCGAGCGTGCTTTGCTGGCCCGCGAGTTGCACGACTCGATTGCGCAGTCGCTGGCGTTTCTCAAGATTCAGGTGCAGCTGCTGCGCACCGCCATGGCCAAAAACGATGCCGACAAAACAGCGCTGGCCCTGGGTGAGCTGGACAGCGGCCTGAAAGACAGCATTGCCGATGTGCGGGAGTTGCTGGTGCATTTCCGCACCCGCGCCCAGGCCGACGACATTGACCGGGCGGTGCAGGAGACTTTGCAAAAATTCCAGCACCAGACCGGCCTGCAGGTCAGCCGCAAGGTGATCGGCGAGGGTCTGCCTTTGCCGCAGGATGTGCAGATCCATGTGCTGCATGTTTTGCAGGAGGCGCTGTCCAATGTCCGCAAACATGCGGGGGCGCGAGGCGTCGAGATTGAAGTCCACAAAGGCGAGCCCTGGCGCTTTGTGGTGCGCGACGACGGCGCCGGTTTTGACGAAGGCGGCCAGCGCAGCGAACTGCAGGTGGGCCTGAAAATCATGCGCGAGCGCGCCCAGCAAATTGGCGCCACGGTGACCGTGGACTCGGCCATCGGGCAGGGCACCACGGTGACCTTGCGGGTGCCCACGTTGCAGTCGCCCCCATCCAAAACCAACCCGGCAGCATTCCTGTCCTCTTTCGAATGACCGAACCCATTGAGCTTTTGGTGGTCGATGACCACACCTTGTTTCGCCGTGGGCTGATGGCCCTGTTGTCGCAGGACGAGCGCTTTCGCGTGGTGGGCGAGGCCGGTGATGTGGGCGAAGCCCTGCGCGTGCTGGCCAAGACCCGCCCGCATTTGCTGCTGCTCGATAACCACCTGCCGGGCGTCAAGGGGGTGGATGCCATTGGCTCGCTCAGAGAAGCCGTCCCTGATCTGCGCATCCTGATGCTCACCGTGAGCGAGGACGAGGACGATTTGTCACGGGCCCTGCACAACGGGGCCGATGGTTATTTGCTCAAAACCGCCGAGTCGGATCAGCTGTGCGAGGCGCTGGTCAAGGTGCACGAAGGCCATTCGGTCATCAGCCCGGCCATGCTGAACAAGCTGGTGTCGGGCTTGCGCCAGCCGCTGCCTGCCGCGCACGGGTCGGCAGGGGCTGCCGCCGTCGAGACGCCCAGCCGGGCACAGGCTGCGCAGGAGATGGACAAGCTCTCGCCGCGAGAAAAAGACATTTTCTTGCTGGTGGCGCAGAGCCTGAGCAACAAACAAATCGCCCGCGACCTGGACATTGCCGAGACCACGGTGAAGATCCACATCCAGCACATCTTCAAAAAGATGGACCTGACCTCCCGGGTACAAATCGCTGTTTTTGCGGCTGCAAACGGGATTGTTTGATATTTATCAGTTTTGATAGTTCTAAAGGAGGATGAAGGCCCGGTCTTCATCCTCCTTTTGCTTGGGGGGTAGATGACCTTCAGGTGGATACCCAAAGCTTGCCCAAAGAACCACACTCGGTGCATGAGTTTGGAGAGTACAAATGGCAAGTGATTTGGTCCAACAGCGCAAGGCCTGGTCGGTGCTGATCGTCAGCACCCTGGCGTTCACGGTGTGCTTCATGGTGTGGATGATGTTTGGCGTGATCGGCGTGCCGATCAAGAAAATGCTGAACCTCAACGCCACGCAGTTTGGCCTGTTGATGGCCATGCCGGTGCTGACCGGCTCGCTGGTGCGGGTGCCGCTGGGCATCTGGACCGACCGCTACGGCGGGCGCATCGTGATGACGGTGCTCATGGCGCTCACGGTGCCGGCCATCTGGCTCATGTCGTACGCCACGGCTTATTGGCATTTTTTGGCCATCGGCCTGTTTGTGGGTTTGGCGGGCGGCTCGTTTTCGGTGGGCACGCCCTATGTGGCCCGCTGGTTTCCCAAAAACAAACAGGGCATGGCCATGGGCGTGTATGGCGCGGGCAACTCGGGCTCGGCCGTCAACAAATTTGTCGCCCCGGTGATTTTGGTGGCCTTTGGCTGGGCCGCCGTGCCGCAGGCTTATGCGGCCATCATGGCGGCTACGGTGGTGCTTTTTTGGCTGTTCAGCCACAGCGACCCGGCGCACCTGGTGCCCAGCCAGGTCTCGTTCACCGACCAGCTCAAGGCGCTCAAAGACCCCCGCGTGCTCAAGTACTGCCAGTACTACAGCATCGTGTTTGGCGGCTATGTGGCGCTGGCTTTGTGGATGGTGCAGTACTACATCGGTGAATACGGCCTGGACATCCGCGTGGCCGCTTTGCTGGCGGCTTGCTTCTCGCTGCCCGGTGGCGTGTTGCGTGCCGTGGGCGGGGTGCTCAGCGACAAGTACGGCGCACACAACGTCACCTGGTGGGTGATGTGGGTCAGCTGGATCAGCCTGTTCCTGCTGTCTTACCCCCAAACCGAATTCACCATCGCCACCGTGAGCGGCCCCAAAACCTTTGTGATCGGGCTGAACGTGTACGCGTTCACCGGTCTGATGTTCATCCTGGGCATCGCCTGGGCATTCGGCAAGGCCAGCGTTTTCAAGTACATCGCCAACGACTACCCAGGCAACATCGGCGCCATCAGCGGCATCGTGGGCCTGGCCGGTGGCCTGGGGGGATTTGTGTTGCCCATCCTGTTTGGTGCGTTGGTGGACCTGACCGGCGTGCGCAGCAGCGCTTTCATGCTGATGTACGGCGTGGTCTGGGTCTCGCTGATCTGGATGTACTGGACCGAAGTGCGTCAGACCGATGTCATGGGGCAAGCCGCAGCGGCTGCCGCGACAGCTCCTCAGCGCGCCTGAACCTTTCACAAGGAAAAAGAACATGAACAACACTTCCAAGCAAACCGCAGGCGGCTCCGCCGACATCAGCGACTGGCGTCCTGAAGACGAACAATTCTGGGAAAGCACCGGCAAGCGCATTGCGTACCGCAACCTCTGGATCTCGGTGCCTGCGCTCCTGTGTGGCTTCGCCATCTGGGGCATGTGGGGCATCATCACCGTGCAGATGCTCAACCTGGGCTTCCCGTTCAGCCAGGCCGAGCTGTTCAGCCTCACCGCCATCTCGGGCCTGGCGGGCGCGACCATGCGCATCCCCGCCTCGTTCCTGATCCGCCTGTCCGGCGGGCGCAACACGATTTTCCTGACGACCGCCATGCTGCTGGCCCCGGCCATGGGCACGGGCATCGCCTTGCAGCACCCCGAGTGGCCTTTGTGGGTGTTCCAGCTCATGGCCTTGTGGTCGGGCGTGGGCGGTGGCAACTTCGCCAGCTCCATGTCCAACATTGGCACTTTTTTCCCCAAGCGGCTGCAGGGCACGGCGCTGGGCCTGAATGCGGGCCTGGGCAACTTTGGCGTGACGACCATGCAGATCGTCATTCCGCTGGTCATGACCGTGAGCCTGTTTGGTGGCCTGGGCGGAGAGCCCATGACGCTGGTGAAAGACAGCGGCTGGATTTTCGGCAAGATCGCCGCCGGCACGCCCACCTGGGTGCAAAACGCGGGCTTTGCCTGGCTGCTGTCGCTGGTGCCTTTGTCGGTGATCTGCTTTTTCGGGATGAACAACCTGACCACCGTCTCGCCCCACATTGGCGGCACCATTCCCGCCTTTTTCAAGATCATCTGGCTGTACACCTTGTCGTTTGTTCCGGCCGGGATTGGCTTGTATTTGTACCTGCCCGCACCCAGCGGTCTGGGCGTGCTGAACATGTGGCTGGCCATGCCACTCATCATCGTGAGCACCTTGATGGTGATGAAGCTCACCGCTTTTGGCACCATGAAGGACAACATCGCGGCCCAGTTTTCGATCTTCAGGAACAAGCACACCTGGGCCATGACGGTGCTCTACATCGTCACCTTCGGCAGCTTCATTGGCTTTTCGATGGCCTTGCCACTGTCGATCACCGTGATCTTTGGCATCAGCCATGTGCCCGATGCCAGCGGCGTGCTGCAGCACACCCTGAAAAACCCCAACGCGCCCTCGGCCCTGACCTACGCCTGGATCGGCCCCTTTGTGGGCGCGCTGGTGCGGCCCATCGGCGGCTGGCTGTCGGACAAGACGGGTGGCTCCATCGTCACGCAATGGATTTCGGCGGTGATGGTGGTGGCTTCGGGCGCGGTGGGTTACGTCATGTGGCTGGCCTACCAGTCGGCCACGCCCGAGCAGTATTTCCTGGTGTTCATGCTGCTGTTTGTCTTGTTGTTCACCGCCAGTGGCATTGGCAATGGCTCGACCTTTCGCAGCATCGCCGTGATCTTTGACCGCCAGCAGGCGGGCCCCGTGCTGGGCTGGACTTCGGCCGTGGCCGCCTACGGGGCTTTCATCGCCCCGGTGGTGATTGGTCAGCAGATCAAGGCCGGCACACCCGAGGTGGCGATGTATGGCTTTGCGGTGTTTTACGCCCTGTGCCTCTTGCTCAACTGGTGGTTTTACCTGCGCGCGGGCGCCGAGACCCGCAACCCCTGAACCCTGCCCGAAAGTTTTTGAAAAGGGGCAGAACCCGCCCCGCTGAATTGGAGAAAAAGATGAGCCATTTTCTGGACCGACTGAATTACTTTTCAAACCCCAAGGAGCCTTTCTCGGGCGGGCACGGTGTGACCACCGGCGAAGACCGCACCTGGGAAGACGCCTACCGCGACCGCTGGGCGCACGACAAGATCGTGCGTTCCACCCACGGCGTGAATTGCACGGGCTCGTGCTCTTGGAAGATTTATGTCAAAGGCGGCATCGTCACCTGGGAAACCCAGCAGACCGATTACCCCCGCACCCGCGCCGACTTGCCCAACCACGAGCCGCGCGGCTGTGCGCGTGGTGCCTCGTATTCGTGGTACCTGTACAGCGCCAACCGCGTCAAGTACCCCATGATCCGCGCCCGCCTGCTCAAGCACTGGCGTGCCGCCCTGGCCGTGGCCAAGAGCCCGGTGGACGCCTGGGCCAGCATCGTGCAAAACGAAGAGGCCCGCCGTGAGTGGCAGCAGCAGCGTGGTTTGGGCGGCTTTGTGCGCAGCACCTGGGAGGAAGTCAACCAGATCATCGCCAGCGCCAACGTCTACACCGCCAAGCAATACGGGCCGGACCGCATCATTGGCTTTTCGCCGATCCCGGCCATGTCCATGGTCAGCTACGCCGCGGGCAGCCGTTACCTGTCGCTGATTGGCGGCGTGTGCATGAGCTTTTACGACTGGTATTGCGACTTGCCACCCGCCAGTCCGCAAATCTGGGGCGAGCAGACCGACGTGCCCGAATCGGCCGACTGGTACAACTCGACCTACATCATCGCCTGGGGCTCCAACGTGCCGCAGACGCGCACGCCCGACGCGCACTTTTTCACCGAGGTGCGTTACAAGGGGGCCAAGACCGTGGCCATCACGCCCGACTACGCCGAGATCAGCAAGTTGGCCGATTTGTGGATGCACCCCAAGCAGGGCACCGACGCGGCGATCGCGATGGCCATGGGCCATGTGATCCTGAAAGAGTTTTACTTCGACAAGCGCAGCGCCTACTTTGACGACTATGTGCGCCGCTACACCGACATGCCCAACCTGGTGCAGCTCGAAGAGCGCACCTTGCCCGATGGCCGCCAGGTCACCGTGCCTGGCCGCTACCTGCGCGCCAGCGACTTCAATGGCAAGCTGGGCCAGGACAACAATCCCGAGTGGAAAACCGTGGCGCTGGACCAGAACGACCGCGTGGTCTTGCCCAATGGCTCGATCGGTTTCCGCTGGGGCGCTGAGGGCCGCAGTGACGCAGGCAAATGGAATCTGGAAAGCAAAGAGGCGCGAGGAGACAACGAAGTCAAGCTCAAGCTGAGCCTGATGGAAGGACATGGAGAAGGAGGGGGCAGCGACTACGAAGTGGGCGAAGTGGCTTTCCCGTATTTCGGCGGCATCGACACCCCCAACTTCAGTGCCAACAAGCAAGCCAGCGCGGTGGACGATGTGCTGGTGCGCCATGTGCCGGTGCGCCGCATCAAGCTGGGTAAGGCCGGTGAGGAACGCTACGCCCTGGTGGCCACGGTGTTTGACCTGACGGCGGCCAACTACGGCGTGGCCCGTGGCCTGCCCGGCGAAAACGCCGCCACCAGCTACGACCACGACACCCCCTACACGCCCGCCTGGCAGGAAAAAATCACCGGCGTGAAGCGTGACCAGGTGATCGCCGTGGCCCGCCAGTTTGCCGACAACGCCGACAAGACCCGGGGCAAGTCCATGGTCATCATTGGCGCGGCCATGAACCACTGGTACCACAGCGACATGAACTACCGGGGCATCATCAACATGCTGATGATGTGTGGTTGCATTGGCCAAAGCGGTGGCGGCTGGGCCCACTATGTGGGCCAGGAAAAGCTGCGTCCCCAGACCGGCTGGACCGCGCTGGCTTTTGCCCTGGACTGGGTGCGCCCACCGCGCCAGATGAACAGCACCAGCTTCTTTTACGCGCACACCGACCAGTGGCGCTACGAACGCCTGGGTGTGGAGGAAATCCTTTCGCCGCTGGCCGACAAGTCGAAGTTTGGCGGCAGCATGATCGACTACAACGTGCGTGCCGAGCGCATGGGCTGGCTGCCCAGCGCACCGCAGTTGCAGACCAACCCGATGCAGGTCGTGAAAGACGCGCAGGCCCAGGGCATGGACCCGAAAGACTACGCGGTCAAGGCCTTGAAGGACGGCAGCCTCAAGATGAGCTGCGAAGACCCGGACCACCCGCTGAACTGGCCACGCAACATGTTTGTCTGGCGCTCCAATATTCTGGGCTCTTCGGGCAAGGGGCACGAGTATTTCCTCAAACACCTGCTGGGCACCTCGCACGGCGTGCAAGGCAAAGACCTGGGGGCTGAAGACGCCAAACCTACCGAAGTGACCTGGCACGACCAGGCCCCCGAGGGCAAGCTGGACCTTTTGGTGACACTGGACTTTCGCATGAGCACGACCTGTCTGTATTCGGACATCGTGCTGCCCACCGCCACCTGGTACGAGAAGAACGACCTCAACACCAGCGACATGCACCCCTTCATCCACCCGCTGTCCACCGCCGTGGACCCGGCCTGGCAAAGCAAGAGCGACTGGGAGATTTACAAAGGTTTTGCCAAAGCCTTCAGCGAGGTCTGTGTGGGCCATTTGGGCGTTGAAAAAGAGCTGATGCTCACGCCCTTGATGCACGACACGCCCGCCGAGTTGGCTCAGGCCTTTGATGTGAAAGAGTGGCGCAAAGGCGAGTGCGAGCTGATCCCCGGCAAGACCGCACCGCAAATCTCGGTGATCGAGCGCGATTACCCCAACACCTACAAACGCTTCACGGCGCTGGGCCCCTTGATGGAAAAAGTGGGCAACGGCGGCAAGGGCATAGGCTGGAACACGGCCGACGAGGTGCACCAGCTCGGCGAGCTCAATGGCAAGGTGCGTGCCGAAGGCGTGACCCAGGGCATGCCCAGCATCAACACCGACATCGACGCCTGCGAGGTGGTGTTGCAACTGGCCCCCGAGACCAACGGCCATGTGGCGGTCAAGGCTTGGCAGGCTTTGGGCAAGATCACTGGGCGTGACCACACGCACCTGGCCTTGCACCGCGAAGACGAAAAAATCCGCTTCCGCGACATCCAGGCCCAGCCGCGCAAGATCATCAGTTCGCCCACCTGGTCGGGGCTGGAGAGCGAGAAGGTCTCGTACAACGCCGGCTACACCAATGTGCACGAGTACATCCCTTGGCGCACGCTCACCGGGCGTCAGCAGTTCTATCTGGACCACCCCTGGATGCTGGCTTTTGGTGAAGGCATGACCAGCTACCGCCCACCTGTGGACCTGAAGACGGTGGAGGGGATGATCGACCGCAAGCCCAACGGCCACAAGGAAATTTCGCTCAACTTCATCACGCCGCACCAGAAGTGGGGCATCCACAGCACCTACAGCGACAACCTGCACATGCTCACCCTCAACCGGGGTGGCCCGGTGATCTGGCTGAGCGAAGACGACGCCAAGCGTGCGGGGATTGTGGACAACGACTGGGTCGAGCTGTTCAACAGCAACGGCGCCATCGCGGCGCGCGCCGTGGTCAGCCAGCGGGTCAATTCGGGCATGGTGATGATGTACCACGCCCAGGAAAAAACCATCAACACCCCCGGCTCGGAGATCACCGGTATCCGGGGCGGCATCCACAACTCGGTCACCCGCATCGTGACCAAGCCGACCCACATGATCGGGGGCTACGCCCAGTTCAGTTACGGCTTCAACTATTACGGAACCATTGGCACCAACCGCGACGAGTTTGTGGTGGTGCGCAAGATGCGCACCATCGACTGGCTCGACGGTGAAGCCGCCGCCACGGTTCAGGCCTGAAGGAGAAACACATGAAAATTCGTGCACAAATTGCGATGGTGCTGAACCTGGACAAATGCATCGGTTGCCACACCTGTTCGGTCACCTGCAAAAACGTCTGGACCAGCCGACCCGGCGTGGAATACGCCTGGTTCAACAACGTGGAAACCAAGCCCGGCATTGGCTACCCCAAGGACTGGGAAAACCAGGACAAGTGGAACGGCGGCTGGACACGCAAGGCCGATGGCTCGATCGAGCCCAAGCAGGGCGGCAAATGGAAGCTGCTGATGCGGCTATTTGCCAATCCCAACATGCCGCAAATCGACGACTACTACGAGCCCTTCACCTACGACTACGAGCACCTGCAAGGCGCGCCCGAGTCCAAGGCCACGCCCACGGCCCGCCCGCGCAGCCTGATCACCGGCCAGCGCATGCAAAAGATCGAGTGGGGCCCCAACTGGGAAGAAATCCTGGGCGGTGAGTTCAGCAAGCGCAGCAAGGATGCCAACCTGGCCAACTTTGACCAGGTGCAAAAAGACATGGTGGGCCAGTTTGAAAACACCTTCATGATGTATTTGCCGCGCCTGTGCGAGCACTGCCTGAACCCGGCTTGCGTGGCCTCGTGCCCCTCGGGCTCGATCTACAAGCGCGAGGACGACGGCATCGTGCTGATCGACCAGGACAAATGCCGCGGCTGGCGCATGTGCGTGAGCGGCTGCCCCTACAAAAAGATTTACTACAACTGGCAAAGCGGCAAGGCCGAGAAATGCATCTTTTGCTACCCCCGCATTGAGGCCGGCCAGCCCACGGTGTGCTCGGAAACCTGTGTGGGCCGCATCCGCTATCTGGGTGTGGTGCTGTACGACGCCGACCGCATCGCCGAAGCGGCCAGCACCGAAAACGAAAAAGACCTGTACCAGGCGCAGCTGGACATCTTCCTGAACCCGCACGACCCCCAAGTGATCGAGCAGGCCCGGCTGGACGGCATTCCCGAGGCCTGGCTGGAAGGCGCACGCAACAGCCCGGTCTACAAAATGGCCATCGACTGGAAAGTGGCGCTGCCACTGCACCCCGAGTACCGCACGCTGCCCATGGTTTGGTACGTGCCGCCGCTGTCGCCCATCACGGCGGCCGCCAACGCGGGCCATGTGGGCATGAACGGCGAGCTGCCCGATGTGTCGCAGATGCGCATTCCGGTGCAGTACCTGGCCAACTTGCTCACCGCCGGAGACACCGCGCCCGTGACCCGCGCCCTGGAGCGCATGCTGGCCATGCGCACTTACCAGCGCAGCAAACACGTGGACGGCGTGGACAACCTGGCGGTGCTGGAGCAAACCGGCCTGACGGTGGCCCAGGTCGAAGAGATGTACCACGTCATGGCGATTGCCAATTACGAAGACCGCTTTGTGATCCCCAGCTCGCACCGCGAATACGCCGAGAACACCTTTGACATGCGCGGCGGCTGCGGCTTCTCGTTTGGCAACGGTTGCTCGGACGGCCAGTCCGAGGCCAGCCTGTTCGGCGGCGACAAGCGCCGCACCATCCCTATCCAGCCTGTGGTCTGAAGCGAGGTTCCCCATGAAAAACAACCGATACACCTTGCGCGTGCTGTCGCAGCTCTTGTCCTACCCGGACGCGGCGCTGCGCGCACAGCTGCCCCAGCTGATGCCGGTGCTGCAGGAAGAGGGCGCTTTGAGCGCGGGCCGTCAGGCAGAACTGCAGACCTTGGCTGCTCACTTGCAGCGCCTGGACAGCATGGACGCCGAGTCGCGCTATGTGGAGACCTTTGACCGGGGCCGCGCCACCTGCCTGCACCTGTTTGAGCATGTGCATGGCGATTCGCGTGACCGGGGCCCGGCCATGATCGACCTGACCAAGACCTATGAACAGTCGGGCTTGTTCCTGTCGCCCGACGAGCTGCCCGACCACTTGTGCGTGGTGCTGGAGTTCGCATCGACCCAGACGCTCGAGGTGGCCAAGGCCTTTTTGGGCGAAATGGCGCACATCCTGAACGCCATCTTCAGCGCCTTGCTCAAACGCGAAAGCCCTTATGCGGTGGTGCTGGCGGCGGTGCTGGAGCTGGCCGGGCACAAAGCCCAGGCGGTGCAGATCATGGCCGATGAGCCGCTGGACGAGAGCTGGCGCGAGCCCGAAGCCTTTGACGGCTGCAGCACACGCGGCCAGGCGCGGCCGGGTGAGGCGCAGCCCATTCACATTGTCAGAAAAACATCCATCCAGACCCGGGGAGTTGCAGCATGAGCTACTTGGACCACTTCATCTTTGGCGTTTATCCCTACATCGCGCTGAGCGTGTTTTTGCTCGGCAGCCTGATCCGTTTTGACCGTGACCAGTACAGCTGGAAGAGCGATTCTTCGCAGCTGCTGCGCAAAGGTCAGTTGCGCTGGGGCAGCAACCTGTTCCATGTGGGCGTGCTGTTCTTGTTTGGCGGCCACAGCGTGGGCATGCTCACGCCGCACTTTGTGTACGAGTCTTTCATGAGTGCAGGTGACAAGCAGTTGCTGGCCATGGTCTCGGGCGGTGTGTTTGGCGTGCTGGGTTTTGTGGGCGTCACGCTGCTCTTGCACCGCCGCTTGTTGGACGTGCGCATCCGCGTCAACAGCAAAACGAGTGACATTGTGCTGTTGGTCTTGCTGTGGGCGCAGTTTGCGCTGGGCCTGGCCACCATCCCGCTGTCGGCACAGCACCTGGACGGCAGCATGATGCTCAAGCTGGCCGAGTGGGCTCAGCGCATCGTCACCTTCCGTGGCGGCGCGGTCGAGTTGCTGGCCGAAGCCAGCTGGGTGTTCAAGGCCCACATGTTCCTGGGCATGAGCATCTTCTTCATCTTTCCGTTCACCCGCCTGGTGCACGTCTGGAGCGGTTTTGGCACGCTGGCCTATGTGGTGCGCCCCTACCAGGTGGTGCGCAGCCGCCGCGTGGGCATGACGCCACGGCCCCCGTTTGGCCGTGGCTGATCGGACATCCACATTTTTGAAACCATGCATTGGGGGCTTCACATGACTTTTGACACCTTGACAGAAAACCCGCTGGCCACAGCGGGCGCATCCGGTTCGTGCGGCAGCGGTTCGTGCGGCTGCGGCAGCGCGTCTTCGCTTTCCTCTTCGTCCTCCTCTTCCGCCTATGAGCGCACGGCCGCGTCCATGCCAGCGGCGGTGCTTGCCGCGCAGGCCGAAGCGGCCAACGGTGTTGCGCTGGCCGAGACGCCCGCCATGCCACCTGCCATAAATGGCATCGCCTTGCTGGCCCCCGGCGAGGCTTTGTCGGCAGAGGACCTGCTGGAGCGGGCGCACGCCGAGTTGCTGCGTCAAGAGGCCGTGCGGCTGGGCCTGTTGCCTGCCCATGCGGGCCTGACCGCGCCTGAGCTGAGTGCCGACGAGCAGGCCGTGATCGACCGCATGCTGGACCAGGAAGTCGCCTCACCCCAGCCCACACCCGAAGAGGCGCTGCGCTATTACGACGCGCACAAGGCGCAGTTCACGTTGGGGCAAGCCCGCCGTGTGCGCCACATCCTGTTTGCCGTCACGCCTGGCGTGAACGTGCCCGCGTTGGCGCAACGCGCCGAAGCGGCTTTGCTGGAGTTGAGCAACAAGTCGGTCGTGCCCGAGCGCTTTGCGGAGCTGGCGGCCGAGTTGTCCAACTGCCCATCGGGTGCGCAAGGCGGTGATTTGGGCTGGCTCACGCCCCAAGACTGCGCGCCTGAGTTCGCCAAGGAATTGTTTTTCATGGCCGAGTCCAGCCTGAGCCTGGGTTTGCGTCCGCGTCTGGTGCACACGCGCTTTGGTTTTCACATCGTCGATGTGCTCGAAGTGAACCCCGGGCACTTGCCTGAGTTTGCGCAGTTGAAAACCCAGATCGCATCGCGCTTGCAGTGGCAGTCACGCGCCACCGCCTTGGGGCAGTACATGCGCCGACTGGTGGGCCTGGCACAGGTGCAAGGCTTGGCGTTGGAGGGAGACGCCTCGCCCCTGGTGCAGTGAACTCACCGCCATGAACGAGCATGTGTTGCCGGATTCGGCCGATGAACTGCTGCAGCGTTTGCAGCGCTTTCACGCGGATTATTTTCCGCTGCACCAGCAGCGTTTTCAGGATCTGGTGGCGCAGGGGCAGCACCCCAAAACCTTGTTCATCGGCTGCTCGGATTCGCGCCTGGTACCTTATCTGTTGACCGGCACCGGTCCGGGGGAGTTGTTCATCGTGCGCAATGTGGGCGCACTGGTGCCGCCCTACGATGGCTCGCACGGGCTGCACGGCACCATGGCGGGCATCGAGTTTGCGGTGCTGCAGCTGCATGTGCAGCGCATCATCGTGTGCGGTCACAGCCACTGCGGCGCGATCCGCACCGCTTATGAAGGCGCACCGGCAGAAGCCCGGGCGCTGCAAAGCTGGCTCAAACTGGCCGACGAGGCGCTGCTGCCGGTGCGGCCCAGCCCTGAGGCTCTGCTGCGCACCGAGCAGCGTTCGGTGGTCTTGCAGCTCGAACGTTTGATGGACTACCCCATGGTGCGGCGCGAAGTCGAAGCAGGCCACCTGACCCTGCATGGCTGGCACTATGTGATCGAAGACGGCGAGGTGCATGTGTTCGATGTGCAGCGGGGCGATTTTGTGCCCGCTTCGCAGTCCTCGCACAGCGGCACCGGGCCTTTTGCGCCTTATGTGGAGCATGATGGCCAGATCATTGCGGATTGAATGCCGTGTTGATGCTGCCGACCTGCAAAAGAACCCTTCACAAGACCAGATCCACAGGGCCGCGGAGAATACTTGAATGAGCGAGACCGATAAAGACACCGCCAGTCGCCTGGCCAGCCATCTGATGGCTTCACGCCAGACGGTTTTACCTAAGCGCCTGGTGGCGCCCGGGCCTGACGCGGCCGAACTGGCGCAACTGTTTCAGGCCGCAGCGGCCGCGCCCGACCATGACCTCATCAACCCCTGGCGGTTCCTGATCATCCCCGAGCACAAACGGGCCGATCTGGGTGAGCTGTTTGCCGCCGCCTTGCTGGAGCGTGACCCGAGCGCCTCGGACGAGCAGCTTGAGCAAGCCCGCGACAAGGCCTTGCGCGCCCCTTTGCTGATGCTGCTGATCGTGGACGAGGCCAAGAGCACTGCCGACATTGACCTGAACGAGCGCGTGCTGAGCGCGGGTTGCGCGGTGCAAAACCTCATGCTGCTGGCCAACGCCATGGGCTACGGCTCGGGCCTGACGAGCGGCAAGGCGCTCAAAGCTTCTTGTTTTCGTGCCGGTCTGGGGCTGGGTACTTCGGAGCACGCGATTTGCTGTGTGAGTGTGGGCACCGTGAGTTCACGCAAACCCTTGAAGCCGCGCCCCGAGGTGCAGCAGTTCACCCGCATCTGGGGTGAGGACGCATGAGCCGCCCGGCCAAAGCGGGCGTGGGCGTCAGCTTGCCGGGCCTGCGCTCCCCGGGCGTGGGCTTTGAAGCCCCGTTCGAGATGCTCGAGGCCTGCCACGAGCGGGTCGAGCGCATGCTGGACCTGCTGACCCGGCTCAGGGTCCATGTGGCCACAAACGGCTGCGACACCCAAGCGACTGCCGCCGCAGTGGACGTGATGCGCTACTTCGATCTGGCCGCGCCTTTGCACCACCAGGACGAAGAGCTGCATGTGTTTCCGGCGGTGCTCAAGATGCAAGGTGACCGTCTGGACCTGCTGGTTTGTCGTCTGCGACAGGAGCACTTGGAGATGGAAAAGCTCTGGGGCCAGGCGCGCCAGGCGCTGGCGCGTGTGGCGGACTCGGAGGGGCAAAACAAAACGCCTTTCAGCGATGCCGACCAAGCCAGCATGGACGCTTTTGTGGCCATCTACAAAGACCACATCCGCGCCGAAGAAGACCTGGTGTACCCCGAGGCCCGGCGGGCACTGGATGCCGATCAGCTGAGCGTGATGTCGCGGGACATGATGCGCAGGCGGGGTGGGTAGAACCCCACCAACATGGCGCGTATTTGAGTCGGCCTTTTAAAACCGCCCCAGCGCCTGCATCTTCCACGCCAGCCACAGCTTGCGCAGTGGCGTGAGCGCGATGCGCTGGTGCAGCACCTGAAAGCCCGAGGCTTCGATTTCGCGCAACAGGGTGCGGTAGATGCTGGCCATCATGAGGCCGGGTTTTTGGGCGCGGCGGTCGGCCGCAGGCAGCAGGGCCAGGGCTTCGTCGTACAGGGCGTGTGCACGGTCGGTCTGGAACTTCATCAGCGCTTTGAAGTTGTCTGAATAGTTACGTTGCATCAGCGCGTTGGCCTTGACGCCAAAGCGTTGCTGCTCGTCCAGAGGCAAATAGATGCGCCCGCGCATGGCGTCTTCGCCCACGTCGCGGATGATGTTGGTCAGCTGAAAGGCCAGGCCCAGCTTGTGGGCGTACTGGGTGGTGGCCTCGTCGGTTTGGCCAAAGATGCGGGCGGCGACTTCGCCCACCACGCCTGCCACCAGGTGGCAGTACTGGGTCAGACCCGCAAAGTCGAGGTAGCGGGTTTGGTTCAGGTCCATCTGGCAGCCGTCGATCACGGCCATCAGGTGGCGGCTTTCGATGCCGAAGGCAGGAGCCAAGGGCATCAGCGCGTGCATGACCGGGTGGGTCGGCTGGCCTGCATAGGCTTGCAGCACTTCTTTTTGCCACCAGCCCAGCTTGGCGGCGGCCACGCTGGGGTCTTTGATTTCGTCGACCACGTCGTCCACTTCGCGGCAAAACGCGTAAAAGGCGGTGATGGCCGCGCGGCGCTCGGCGGGCAGAAAGAGGAAGGCGTAATAAAAACTGCTGCCCGAGGCGGCGGCTTTTTGCTGGACGTAGTCTTGCGGGCTCATGGGTTGGGATTCTCGCATTGGTGTTCAGCGACTTGAAGGGTGTGGTGGTGCCGACAGCCGTTCAAATTCGCGGGTCAGCGCTTGCACGGACACCCCGCGCAGCAGCAAGCGCCACAGCAGGCCTTGCACTTCTCGGCGGGGCATTTTGACGCGCTGGGTCAGTGATGCCGGTCCGGCTTGCAAGAGCAGGGCCACGGTGCGTGCCCCGATCAAGGCGGGCAAGGCGCTGGCCAGCCGCAAGCGGCGGCTTTGCACGGCGCAGCTGTAGCGCAGGCCGGCGGCCAGTTGTGTCTGGATCTGTTGCAGGTAGCTTTGGTACAGCGGTGTCAGCTGCGCCAGTGTGTGGGCCTGGCCCTCAAGGACGGCTTGGCTCAGGCTTTCAGGGCTCAGCCCCCAAGCATGGAGCTGCTGCGCTGGCCAGTAGCAGCGGCCTTGGGCCAGGTCGGCTCCGGCATCGCGCACGATGTTCAGGCGCTGCAGGCCCATGCCGTAGGCGCGGCCCAGCGCGTGCATCTCATCGGTGGGCAAGGCGGCGAAGCCCGGTAGGTGGCGTGCGCACAGCGCGGTCCAGAACTCGCCCACGCAGCCCGCCACGAGCCAGGTGTAGTCCTCCAGCTCGGCTTCGGTGGCCAAGGCCTGCGGGCCACTGCCAAAGCGGCTTACGTCCAGCGTTTGGCCTTGGGTGATGTGGCCCAGCACCCAGCGCACGCTGGTCTGGTCGGCAGGCGACAGGGTTTGCAGCAGACTCAAGCCCTCGGGCAGGGCCAGCATCAAGGCGCGTTCGTGTGGATCGCTTTGCTGTGCGGCAAAGCGGGTGAGCGCGGGTTTCAATTCTTGGGTGGCGGTCTGCGGCGTTTTGATGGCGTCCAGCAGCTGGGCCAGCAGGGTTTGCCGCTCGGCGCGGGGCAGTGCGGTGGTGTCGGCCACCGTGTCGGTGGCGCGGGCCAGCAGGTAGCCGATGGCGATGGGGCCGCGCAAGGGGCCTGGCAACAGCCGGATCGACAGGTAAAAAGAGCGCGACACCCCACGCAACAGCTGCAGTTGTGCCGGTGTCAAGGCGGTCGCTTTAGCGGTGGGCAAAAGGGTGTTTTCGGGCATGGTCATCGCTATTGTCGCTTGACAGATGTCATGGCTTTGCTTAGATTACTAACCAGTCAGTCATTAATTTCAGGGATCCTTTCCATGTTCCATTTCAGTTTGCCCGCAGAGGCAGGGCGCTGGGCGTTCCGCCTGAGCGCCGTTTCGGCCGTCACCGCAGCGTTGGTGCTGTCGGGATGCTCCCGCCAAGAGGCTGTTCAGGAGCCGGTGCGTGCGGTCAAGGTGTTGACGGTGGGGGGTTCGGATTTGAATTTGCAGGGCGAGTACTCGGCCGAAGTGCGTGCCCGCGTGGAATCGCGCCTGGGTTTTCGGGTGGGCGGCAAGCTGGTTCAACGCCAAGCCGAAGTGGGCCAAAGGGTGAGTGCAGGCCAGGCCCTTGCACAAATCGACGCGCAGGATTACCAATTGGGCGCACAAGCCGCGGTGGCCCAAGTGGCGGCAGCGCAAACGCAGCGCGATCTGGCTGGGTCGGACTTCAAGCGCTACGAGTCACTCAAGGCGCAGAACTTCATCAGCGGCGCTGAACTGGAGCGCCGCGAAACCACACTCAAAGCCGCAGAGGCTGCTTTGACCCAAGCCAAGGCGCAAGCGCAGGCCCAGACCAACCAGGCGGCCTACACCCGTTTGAACGCGACCGCGCAAGGCGTGGTGACTGCGGTGGAAGCCGAAATCGGTCAGGTCGTGTCGGCCGGCCAGCCGGTGGTGCGTTTGGCGCACGATGGTCCGCGCGATGCGGTGTTCTCGGTGTCCGAGCAGGCGGTTTTGGTTTTCAAGGTGGGGCAGGAAATGCAGGCCCAGCTGGGCAGCACCGGTCAAGGCCTCAAGGGCCGTGTGCGCGAAGTGGGCGCCAGTGCCGATCCGGTGACGCGCACTTATCTGGTCAAGCTGGCGCTGGAAAAAGCCGAGCAATTGCCTTTGGGGGCCACGGTGAATGTGCTGGCAGGTCATCTGCCGGGCAGTCAGGCCGCAGCGATCAAATTGCCCACCAGCGCTTTGCGCCAGGATGGTGCAGCCACCGCCGTGTGGGTGCTGGACGAGGCCAGCATGACGGTGCGCTCGCAAGCCGTTCAGATCGGGCCCATCGATGGCAACCAAGTGGTCATTGCTTCGGGCCTGAAAGCCGGGCAGAAGGTGGTCAGTGCCGGTGTACATGTGTTGACGGCAGGCCAGAAAGTCTCTGAATACGGTGCCAATGCCAAGCCTGCAGCACCTGCAGCAGCCAACGCAGCGCAGCGGTGATGCCCATGCAAGAGACCGACAACACCCGTTTCAACCTCTCGCGCTGGGCGCTGGAGCACCCGGCCCTGACCCGCTACCTGATGGTGGCGTTGATGGTGCTGGGCATGGCGTCTTACTTTCAACTGGGGCAGGACGAAGACCCGCCGTTCACCTTCCGGGCCATGGTGGTGCGCACCTATTGGCCCGGCGCCACGGCGCAGCAGGTGGCCGAGCAGGTGACCGACAAGCTCGAGCGCACGCTGCAGGAAGTGCCGTACGCCGACAAAATCCGCAGCTACTCCAAACCAGGCGAGTCGCAAATCATTTTGGAGCTGAAAGACTATTCCAAGCCTGGTGAGGTGCCGCAGGTTTGGTACACCGTGCGCAAAAAGGTGGGCGACATGCGTGCCACCTTGCCGCAAGGGGTGCAGGGTCCGTTTTTCAACGACGATTTTGGCGATGTTTACGGCGTGATCTATGCCTTGAGCGGCGAGGGCTTTACCCCGGCCGAAATCAAGTTCCAGGCTGACCGTGTGCGTCAAACGCTGCTGCGCGTGCACGATGTGGCCAAGGTGGAGCTGTTCGGGGTGCAAGACGAAAAAGTCTTCGTCGAGATTTCGCAGAAAAAGCTTGCGCAGATGAGTCTGGACATGAGCGCCGTGTTGGCTCAACTGGGCCAGCAAAACGCGGTCGAGTCGGCCGGCAACTTGCAGTCACCCCAAGACGTGGTGCAGGTGCGCGTGGGTGGGCAGTTCCAGAATCTGGACGACCTGCGTGCCATGCCGATCCGTGGGGCTTCGGGCGCACAACTGCGCTTGTCGGACATTGCCCAGGTCAGCCGTGGCTATGTGGACCCACCTTCGGTCAAGGTCCGCCATGAGGGGCAAGAGGTCATCGGTTTGGGCATCAGCATGGCCAAGGGTGGCGACATCATCGCCTTGGGCCATGCCTTGCAAGCCAGCGTCAAAGAAATCGAAGTCGGCTTGCCGGTGGGCTTGAAGTTGACGCAGATCCAGGACCAGCCCTCGGCGGTGTCGAAGTCCGTCAATGAGTTCATCAAGGTGCTGATCGAGGCTGTGGTGATTGTGCTGGCGGTGAGCTTTTTGGCGCTGGGTTTGCACAAGCGGCCCGGACACCACCCTTTGTGGAAGCGCTGGACGCTGGACATCCGCCCCGGTCTGGTGGTGGGCATCACCATCCCGCTGGTGCTGGCGGTGACCTTTTTGGCCATGAACTACTTTGGCATCGGCCTGCACAAGATCTCGCTGGGCTCGCTCATCATCGCGCTGGGTTTGCTGGTGGACGACGCCATCATTGCGGTCGAGATGATGGTGCGCAAGATGGAAGAAGGCTACGACAAGTTCCGCGCCGCCACCTTCGCGTACGAGCTGACGGCCATGCCCATGCTCACGGGCACGCTCATCACGGCGGCGGGCTTCTTGCCCATTGGCATTGCCAAGTCGGTCACGGGTGAATACACCTTCGCCATTTTTGCGGTGACGGTGATCGCCTTGATCGTCAGCTGGGTGGCCTCGGTTTACTTTGTGCCTTATCTGGGGGCCTGGTTGCTCAAGCCGCCAGCGCATGCGGTGGCCGGTGCTCACCACGATTCGGCCGAGATGTTCGACACGCCGTTTTACCGACACTTCCGTCAATGGGTGACTTGGTGCGTGACGCACCGCTGGAAGACGATTGGCATCACCATTGCTTTGTTCGCTTTGGGCATTGTGGGCATGGGCAAGGTGCAGCAGCAGTTCTTCCCCGACTCGAGTCGCCCGGAAATCCTGGTGGACCTGTGGTTGCCCGAAGGCGCACCTTTTGTGGCCAGCGAAGAAGTGGCCAAGCGGGTGGAAAAGCGCCTGGCGCAAGAAGAGGGCGTGAGCGCGGTGACGACCTGGGTGGGTTCGGGCGTGCCGCGTTTTTACCTGCCGCTTGATCAGGTGTTTCCACAGACCAACGTCTCGCAACTGATCGTCTTGCCCAAGGATCTGAAGACGCGTGAAAGCCTGCGTGTGAAGCTGCCGGCCTTGCTGGCGCAGGAGTTCCCCGAGGTGCGTGGCCGCGTCAAGTTGCTGCCCAACGGGCCACCTGTGCCTTATCCGGTGCAGTTCCGCGTGGTGGGCACCGAACCTGCGGTACTGCGCCAAAAGGCCGAAGAGGTCAAGGCCGTGATGCGCCAGAGCGCCAGCACGCGGGGTGTCAACGACAACTGGAACGAGTCGGTCAAAACCGTTCGCTTGGAAGTGGATCAAGCCAAGGCCCGTGCCTTGGGCGTGACCAGCCAGTCGATCGCGCAAGCGTCGCGCACCTTGTTGTCGGGTGCCCCGGTGGGGCAGTACCGCGATGGCGATAAATTGATCGACATCGTCTTGCGCCAGCCGCTCAATGAACGGGACGCCTTGTCGGACCTGGGCCAAGCCTATGTGCCGACCGCTTCGGGCAAGTCCATTCCTTTGCTGCAAATTGCCAAGCCTGTGTTGGGCTGGGAGCCGGGCGTGATGTGGCGCGAAGGCCGCCAATACGCCATCACGGTGCAGTCGGACATTTCCGAAGGCGTGCAGGGCGCCACCGTGACGGCGCAGTTGCAGCCTGAACTCCAAAAGCTGCAGGCGCAGTGGGTGTCACAAGGGCAGACCGATTACCGCATTGAAGTCGCTGGCGCTGTGGAGCAAAGCTCCAAAGGCTCGGCATCGATTGCGGCGGGCGTGCCCATCATGCTGTTCATCACCTTCACATTGCTGATGCTGCAGTTGCAAAGCTTCAGCCGTTCGGTGCTGGTGTTCTTGACCGGGCCATTGGGCATGGCCGGTGTGGCCGCGGCATTGCTGGCGCTCAACCGGCCTTTCGGCTTCGTGGCCTTGCTCGGCGTGATCGCGCTCATGGGCATGATCCAGCGCAACTCGGTCATCTTGATCGACCAGATCGAGCAGGACCGCGCTGCCGGGGTAGAGCCCTGGCTGGCCATTGTGGAGTCGGCGGTGCGCCGCTTGCGGCCCATTGTGCTGACGGCGGCCGCTGCCGTGTTGGCCATGATCCCGCTGTCGCGCAGTGTGTTCTGGGGCCCCATGGCTGTGGCCATCATGGGCGGATTGGTCGTGGCCACCGCGCTGACTTTGCTCGCTTTGCCTGCGATGTATGCCGCCTGGTTCCGCGTGCCGCGCCCGAGCGGGGCATCTCAAACCCTCTGAAAACCCATTTGGAGAGGGGAAAACCAGCACCGCCTGGGCCCGAAAACAGGGTCCGGAACGGCTAAAATAGAAAGTTGACCGATTTCAAACGGGCGGTCAGGTCTGCGGATGGCCTCCATCCCGGCCTGCTCGCCCTTTTTGTTTGGACCCGCGCGGGTGGCGAAATTGGTAGACGCACCAGGTTTAGGTCCTGACGGTGGCAACACTGTGCGGGTTCGAGTCCCGCCCCGCGCACCAACCGACTTTGGGCCAATGGGGCAACCCGGCGGCATGAGAGAAATTCATTTAACCGAGAACGACGATGACTGTGACTGTTGAAACCCTTGAAAAGCTGGAACGCAAGATCACCCTGACTGTGCCTGTGACGGCCATCCAGTCCGAGGTCGATGCACGCCTGAAGAAAATGGCCCGCACGGTCAAGATGGACGGTTTCCGTCCTGGCAAAGTGCCCATGAACGTCGTGGCCCAGCGCTATGGCTACTCGGTGCAGTACGAAGTGCTGAACGACAAAGTCGGCGAAGCTTTCGCTGTGGCCGCCAACGAAGCCCAAGTGCGCGTGGCCGGTCAGCCCCGCATCTCTGAAAAAGAAGGCGCGCCAGAAGGCGAGCTGAACTTCGAAGCCATCTTCGAGGTGTACCCCGAAGTCAAGCTGGGCAACCTGGCCGACACCGAAGTCGAGAAGTTGACTGCTGAAGTCTCCGATGCCGCCATCGACAAGACCCTGGACATCCTGCGCAAGCAGCGTCGCACCTTCGCCCAGCGCGCGCAAGACCTTGCGGCCCAAGACGGCGACCGCGCCACCATCGACTTCGAAGGCAAGATCGACGGGGAAGTGTTCTCCGGCGGCAAAGCGGAAGACTTCCAGTTCATTCTGGGTGATGGTCAGATGCTCAAGGAATTTGAAGACGCCGTGCGTGGCATGAAGTCTGGCGAAAGCAAGACCTTCCCACTGGCTTTCCCTGCCGACTACCACGGTCAAGATGTGGCTGGCAAAACCGCTGACTTCCTGGTCACCGTCAAGAAGCTCGAAGCCGCCAACCTGCCCGAAGTCAACGACGCGCTGGCCAAGTCCTTGGGCATTGCCGACGGCACCGTGGACGGCCTGCGCGCTGACATCCGCAAAAACCTCGAGCGCGAAGTGAAGTTCCGCCTGCTGGCCCGCAACAAGCAAGCCGCCATGGACGCCTTGGTGGCCAAGGCCGAGCTGGACCTGCCTCAGGCTATCGTGCAATCCGAAATCGAGCGCTTGAAAGAAGGCGCACGCGCCGACCTGAAGCAGCGCGGCATCAAGGATGCTGACAAGGCGCCGATCCCTGATGACATCTTCCGTCCTCAAGCCGAGCAGCGCGTGCGCCTGGGCCTGGTGGTGGCCGAAGTCGTGCGTGGCAACACCTTGCACGCCAAGCCTGAGCAGATCAAGGCCCACATCGAAGAGCTGGCTGCCAGCTACGAGCGTCCTGACGACGTGGTGCGCTGGTACAACAGCGACAACCAGCGCTTGGCCGAAGTGGAAGCTGTGGTCATCGAGAGCAATGTGTCCGATTTCGTGCTGGCGCAAGCCAAAGTCACGGAAAAAGCCATCTCTTTCGAAGAGCTGATGGGCCAACAAGGCTGATCGGGTCTTTGAATCCCTGAAGAATGGGGCTTGTGCCGGGCTTGCAGTCTGGCAGACAAGCCCCATCTCATTGGTGGGTTTGAAACTCGGGTTAAAGTCACCGTAGAAATTCTTGGAGAAAAGATGAGCGCACTGGACATCACAAATTTGGGCATGGTGCCCATGGTCGTCGAGCAATCGGGCCGTGGCGAGCGCGCCTATGACATCTATTCGCGTCTGCTCAAAGAGCGCGTGATCTTTTTGGTGGGCGAGGTCAACGACCACATGGCCAACCTGATCGTGGCCCAGTTGCTGTTTTTGGAAAGCGAAAACCCTGAAAAGGACATCTCGCTGTACATCAACTCGCCCGGCGGCTCGGTCAGCGCTGGCATGGCGATTTACGACACCATGAACTTCATCAAGCCCGACGTGTCCACGCTGTGTAACGGCATGGCCGCCAGCATGGGCGCGTTTTTGCTGTCTTCGGGTGCCAAGGGCAAGCGTTTTTCGCTGCCCAACTCCAAGATCATGATCCACCAGCCATTGGGCGGTGCGCGTGGTCAGGCCACCGAGATCGAAATCGCTGCACGAGAAATCGTCAAAACCCGTGCGCATCTCAACCGAATCCTGGCCGAAAACACCGGCCAGCCGCTGTCGAAGATTGAGCTGGACACCGAGCGCGACTATTACCTGTCTGCCGATGAGGCCAAAGATTACGGTTTGGTCGATCAGGTGATCTCCAAGCGCAGCTGATGCAAGCCGGTTCGACCGGCTCAAAATCTGACGGCGTTTACCTCCCGAGGTGAGCGCCGTTTTTCTTTCGCTATCATTGACGAATATCCGGATTCCGAGGCAACTTTTATGGCCGACAAAAAAGGCTCCACCACTGAGAAAAACCTGTACTGCTCCTTTTGCGGCAAGAGCCAGCACGAGGTCAAAAAGCTGATTGCAGGTCCGTCGGTTTTCATTTGCGACGAATGCATCGATTTGTGCAACGACATCGTGCGCGATGAACTGGCCACCACCACCGTGGCCGATGCTGCCAAAGATGGTTTGCCAACGCCACTGGACATCAAAAACAACCTCGACAATTACGTGATCGGCCAAGACAAAGCCAAGCGCAGTCTGGCTGTGGCGGTGTACAACCACTACAAACGCCTCAAGCACAAAGACGGCGCCAAAAAAGACGATGTGGAGCTGGCCAAGAGCAACATCTTGCTGATCGGTCCCACCGGTTCGGGCAAGACCTTGCTGGCCCAGACCATGGCCCGCATGCTGGACGTGCCTTTTGTCATGGCCGACGCCACCACCCTGACCGAAGCCGGTTATGTGGGTGAAGACGTGGAAAACATCGTCGCCAAGCTGCTGCAGACCTGCAATTACGACGTGGAGCGTGCCCAGCGCGGCATCGTCTACATCGACGAGATCGACAAGATCACGCGCAAGTCAGACAACCCGTCCATCACCCGCGATGTGTCGGGCGAGGGCGTGCAGCAAGCGCTGCTCAAGCTGATCGAAGGCACCATGGCCAGCGTGCCGCCACAAGGCGGTCGCAAGCACCCCAACCAGGACTTCTTGCAGATCGACACGACCAACATCCTGTTCATTTGCGGCGGCGCTTTTGCGGGTCTTGAGAAGGTCATTGAAAGCCGCACCGAGTCCGGTGGCATCGGCTTTGGTGCCACGGTCAAGAGCAAGAAGCAGCGGTCGCTGACCGATGTTTTCAATGAAGTCGAGCCAGAAGATCTGATCAAGTTTGGCTTGATCCCTGAACTGGTCGGTCGTCTGCCCGTGGTTGCCACCTTGGCGGAGCTGACCGAAGACGCTTTGGTGCAGATCTTGACTGAGCCCAAGAACGCAGTGGTCAAACAGTTCACCAAACTGCTGGCCATGGAAGGCGTGGAGCTGGAAGTGCGGCCCAATGCACTGACGGCCATCGCTCGCAAGGCTTTGGCGCGCAAAACCGGCGCCCGTGGCTTGCGTTCCATCATGGAACAAGCCTTGATCGACACGATGTTCGAATTGCCCAATGCGGTCAATGTTGAAAAAGTGGTGGTGGACGAGTCCGCCATCGATGACAACAAGCCACCGTTGTTGGTGTACCGCGAGTCGGCCAAACAGGCCTGACCCGCACAGGTGCGACACCGAGATGAATACCCATTTTGATGGATGGGTTGAAATCCTTAAAGTTGCAACCATGTGCTGCTGAATTGAATTGAGGGACACACCATGTCTGGACATACACCTTTGCCGCCCACCCTGATCGAATTGCCCATGTTGCCGCTGCGTGATGTGGTGGTATTCCCTCACATGGTGATTCCGCTGTTTGTGGGGCGCCCCAAGAGCATCAAGGCGCTGGAGTCAGCCATGGCCGCTGAGCGCCGCATCATGCTGGTGGCCCAAAAGACCGCAGCCAAAGACGAGCCAGCCATCGACGACATGTTCGATGTGGGCTGTGTCTCGACCATCTTGCAGATGTTGAAATTGCCCGACGGCACCGTGAAGGTGCTGGTTGAAGGTCAGCAGCGCGCAAAGGTCTTGTCCATCGTGGATGGCGAGGCCCATTTTGTGGCTTCGGTGACCCCGGTGGATCCCAACACCGAGCAAACCGAGCCCAGCAGCGAAATCGAAGCTTTGCGCCGCGCCGTGATGCAGCAGTTCGACCAGTACGTCAAACTGAACAAGAAGATTCCGCCGGAAATCCTGACCTCCATCTCCAGCATTGACGATCCTGGGCGTCTGGCCGACACCATCGCAGCCCATTTGCCGCTCAAGTTGGAAAACAAGCAACAGGTGCTGGACTTGGCCAACATCAAGGCACGGCTGGAAAACCTGTTTGCACAGTTGGAACACGAAGTCGACATCCTGAATGTGGACAAGCGCATCCGCGGTCGCGTCAAGCGCCAGATGGAGAAAAACCAGCGCGACTTCTACCTGAACGAGCAGGTCAAGGCCATCCAGAAAGAACTGGGCGAAGGCGAAGAGGGCGCGGACATCGAAGAGATCGAAAAGAAGATCAAGTCTGCCAAGATGTCGGCCGAAGCCCGCAAAAAGGCCGAAGGCGAGTTGAAAAAACTCAAGCTGATGTCGCCCATGTCGGCGGAGGCCTCGGTGGTGCGCAACTATCTGGACGTGCTGACCGGTTTGCCTTGGGGCAAAAAAACCAAGCTCAAACACGATCTGGGCAATGCCGAAGATGTGCTGAACCAGGACCACTTTGGTCTGGACAAAGTCAAAGACCGCATCCTGGAATATCTTGCTGTGCAGCAACGCGTGGACAAGGTCAAAGCGCCTATCCTGTGCTTGGTCGGACCACCCGGCGTGGGCAAGACCTCGCTGGGGCAATCCATTGCCAAAGCCACTGGGCGCAAGTATGTTCGCATGGCCCTGGGCGGTATGCGTGACGAAGCCGAGATTCGGGGTCACCGCCGCACCTATATTGGCGCTTTGCCGGGCAAAGTGCTGCAAAACCTGAACAAGGTGGGCACCAAGAACCCCTTGTTTTTGCTGGACGAAATCGACAAGCTGGGCACGGATTTCCGGGGCGATCCTTCGAGCGCTTTGCTGGAGGTGTTGGACCCTGAGCAAAACCACACCTTTGGTGACCATTACGTCGAGGTCGATTTTGACCTGAGCGATGTGATGTTCGTGGCCACGTCCAACTCGATGAACATCCCTTCGGCTTTGCTGGACCGGATGGAAGTCATTCGCCTGTCGGGATACACCGAAGACGAAAAAACCAGCATCGCCATGAAGTATTTGCTGCCCAAGCAAATGACCAACAATGGCGTGAAAGAGTCTGAACTGAATGTGACCGAAGACGCTGTGCGCGACGTGGTGCGTTACTACACCCGCGAAGCCGGTGTGCGTTCGCTCGAACGCGAACTGGGCAAGATTTGCCGCAAAGTCGTCAAGGCGCTGCTGCTCAAGCAAATGAAGCCGCAGGTTGTGGTGAATGCCGATAACTTGAACGACTTTTTGGGCGTCCGAAAGTACACCTATGGCCGTGCTGAGCAAAAGAACCAGATCGGCCAGGTGGTGGGCCTGGCGTGGACCGAAGTGGGCGGTGATTTGCTGACCATCGAAGCGGCCCTCATGCCCGGTAAAGGCGTGATCACCCGCACCGGTTCCTTGGGCGATGTGATGAAAGAGTCGGTCGAAGCTGCCCGCACCGTGGTGCGCAGCCGTTCACGCCTTCTGGGCATCAAGGATGAGGTTTTTGAAAAGAAAGACCTGCACATCCATGTGCCCGACGGTGCAACCCCCAAGGATGGTCCTAGTGCGGGGGCGGCCATGACGACTTCCATGGTGTCGGCCATGACGGGCATTCCGGTCCGAGCGGATGTCGCCATGACCGGTGAAATCACCTTGCGAGGTGAAGTGACGGCCATTGGCGGCTTGAAGGAAAAGCTGCTGGCGGCCTTGCGCGGTGGCATCAAGACCGTGTTGATCCCCGAAGACAACGTGAAGGATCTGCAGGACATTCCCGAGAATGTCAAAAATGGCCTGGAGATCGTGCCCGTCAAGTGGATTGACCAGGTCCTGGACATTGCGCTGGAAGCCAAACCCGTCCCTTTGAGTGACGAAGAGGTGGCAGCTGCCGCGGTGCCGGCGGTTGCCTCAACGGCGACCCCGACCGCCGTGAAGCATTGATGCAATTTTTCTGTGGCGACACCAAAGTCGCCCGGAAATTGCATTACAATTTGTCCATCGCAGCGAACACGGCATACAATGTCAAGTTCACTGAAATGCGGGAATAGCTCAGTTGGTAGAGCGCAACCTTGCCAAGGTTGAGGTCGCGAGTTCGAGCCTCGTTTCCCGCTCCAAACAATGAAAGAAGTGCCAACATCTTTCAACAAAAAAGGGAAGCAGCAGCTTCCCTTTTTTGTTTTTGTAGCATTGTTCTTAACGATCCGATGCCATGTATTGCTCGAGCAAGTGAAAGGGACTTTTTTGATGGCCCTTCAAGCAAAAAATACATTTTCTCGTTGTATAATTTAAATCTCAGAATGCGGGAATAGCTCAGTTGGTAGAGCGCAACCTTGCCAAGGTTGAGGTCGCGAGTTCGAGCCTCGTTTCCCGCTCCAAACACCAGAAAGAACTACCAAGGTCTTTCAACCTTATGGGAAGCTCCAGCTTCCCATTTTTGTCACGGTGATTTTGATTTCGGCGCGATAGCAAAGCGGTTATGCAACGGATTGCAAATCCGTCTAGCCCAGTTCGACTCTGGGTCGCGCCTCCAAACACGATTGCCTCAGCGGTTTACCCCCTGAGGCAATTTTTTTGGGCGCTTTATCAGTTCAATCGGCTCAATTGGCCCTAGCCACCCAAACGGTGGCGCCTTCCGGTCCGTAAAGTTCAGCGTGCGGCACATCCCGAGCGAGTCGGAAGAAGTCACCTGCTTTCAGGTGTTTGACTTCGCTGCCCACAGTCAGCCAGTATTCGCCACGCACCACATGCGCGCTCACATCAAATGGGTGGGTGTGGGTGTCGAGTTTCAGGTGGGCATCCCATTCGCGGACGATGATTTCGTCAAAGCCTTCATCCAGCGATTGGGCGGTGAATGACTCCAGAGTCGTTGAGTTCATGGTGGGTCCTTGATGTTGCGCAATAAAAAGTGGTGCGTGTGCGTTGTGTGCCGGTCGTGGCTTATCCAGCCCGGTACCAATCCTTGACTGCAGCCACATAACGCTGAACGCCTTCAGCCACTGTGGCGGCATCCAGCGCCCCATAAGACAAGCGTTGGTAATTGGCATTGGCCGTGTCGGTCAGGCCAAATGCAAACCCGGGGATGCTGGCCACTTTGTGTTTTTCCGTCATCGCGCGGTTGAAGGCCATGGCATCGGTGACGCCGGGTAACTTCATCAGCACATAAAACGCACCTTGGGTGATCGGGAACTGGACAAGATCGCCCAGGCCGCGCAGTGCCTGGTTGACCAGATGGCGCACTTCTGCCAAGGCCTGTACCTTGGGTTGTACCCAGTCCCGGCCCAACTTCAGGGCTTGCAAGGCAAGCAGCTGCGAGGGCACGGGTGCACAGATCAGGTTGGTGTCCTGCACTTTGTTCATGGCGCCATACAAGTCAGCAGGAAACACCACATAACCCACGCGCCAGCTGGCCATGCCGTAGTTTTTGGACATGGAATAAAACGACAGGGTGTGGCCTTGCGCACCGGGGATGGATGCCGGGGAAAAGTGCTTGACGCCGTCGTAGGTGAAATATTCGTAGGCTTCGTCGCTGAAGTGGTAAATGCCTGCTTTGGCACACAAGGCGTTGACGGCTCGGAGGGATTCTTCGCTGTAGACCGCCCCCGTGGGGTTGTTGGGCGAGACCGTGATGATGGCGCGGGTGCGGGGTGTGATCGCTGCGGCCAGCGCGTCGACATCCAGACTCCAGTCGCTGCGGGTCGGCACTGGTACAGGCGTGCAGCCGCACATGCGGATGGCCATTTCCTGGTTGAAATAAAACGGCATGGGCAAGATGAATTCGTCGCCCGGGTCGGCCACGGCCAGCACGCAATTCAAAAAAGCCATGTTGCTGCCGGCAGTGACCATCACCATGGATTCGGTGCCGCAGTGCACCTGGTTTTCATCGGTCAGCTTTTGACGAAAGGTATCGACCAAAGGCAGTATGCCGCTGACGGACTGGTATTTGTGCAGTTGGCCGTCAGCCATCAGGCCCGGCAAGGCCGTGATGGCCTGCGTGGGAGGGCCGTAATTGACGACGCCTTGACCCAGCGAGATGGTGCCCGGATTGTTGCGCACCAGTGCGGCAATGGTGGGAATGATGGGGCTGTCGACCTTGTCCATGCGGACGGATTGGCGCTTCATGCGGATGTGGCTTTCCATGTCATGTTTCGTGAGGTGTGGGCGAGCTTATTTGCCGTTGATGGCCAGCAGCTCAACTTCGAACAGCAAGGTTGCATTGGGCGGTATCACGCCGCCAGCACCGCGCTCACCGTACGCCGTGGCAGGTGGGCAAGTGAGTTTGGCGCGGCCGCCGACTTTCATGCGTTGCACGCCTTCTGTCCAGCAAGGAATCACCCGGTTCAGCGGAAATTCGATCGCTTCGTTGCGTTTGTAAGAGCTGTCGAATTCCTTGCCATCGGGCAAGGTACCTCTGTAATGCACTTTGACCTTGTCCGAGGCTTGGGGGTTGGCCCCAGTGCCGTCTTTGAGGGACCGGTACACCATGCCCGAGGCACTGAGGATGGCATCCGGCTCTTTGGCCGAAGCTGCGGCGACCCCATTTTGGGCGGCGGCAGATGCCATGCTCAACAGGCCAATGCAAAGGGTGGTGATGAGGGCTGCGGGTCGTTTGATGTTCATGGGTGTTTTCATGGGGTGGTTTGTATTTTGGCAGGCCCTTTGCAAGGCTGCACCCGCAAGATCAATCCAGCCTGTACATCCAGGGATGGGGTGTTGGGGTGTGGCCAAATTGGATGTCGGTCAACTGCTGACGCAGTTGAAGGGTGACGGGGCCTGCCGGTGCGTTCGCTTGACCATGGCTGAAGGTTCGACCCTTGAGAACAGCGATGGGGAAAATTACCGCAGCCGTCCCGCAGGCGAAGACCTCGGTGATCTCGCCACTGGCCAAGCCGTCCCCCACTTCCTGCAGGCTGATTTTGCGTTCTTGCACGGGGTGGCCCAGTGACTTGGCCATCTCCATGATGCTGGCGCGCGTGACGCCCGCCAAAATGCTGTCGGACAAGGCAGGCGTGGCCAGCGTGCCATCTTTGCAAACGATGAAGATGTTCATGCCGCCCAATTCCTCCAGGTACAGACCTTCTTGTGCATCCAGAAAAAGGACCTGGGCGCAACCGTTCTGGCGGGCCTCTTGCAGTGGTGCCAGCGAACCGGCGTAATTGCCCGCACATTTGGCATAGCCTGTACCGCCTTTGGCTGCACGGGTTCGGTCAGCCGAAACCCAAATCGGAACGGGTGCAACGCCATTTGAAAAATACGGCCCCGCAGGGCTGCCGATCACGAAAAACATCACTTTTTCTGCGCCTCTGACGCCCAGAAAATTCTCGTTGGCCATCATGACAGGGCGCAAGTACAAGCTGGTTTCAGGTTCCGAGGGGACCCAGGCCGCGTCAGTCTGTACCAATTGCCTCAGTGATTCCAGAAACACCTCTTGCGGCAGTTCGGGCAGCCCCAGTCGCTCGGCAGATCGGTTGAATCGCTCGGCATTGGCTTGTGGGCGAAATGCCCAAAGCGAGCCATCCTGATGTCTGTAAGCCTTGAGGCCCTCAAAAATGGCCTGTGCGTAATGCAGCACCAAGGACGAGGGGTCCATCAGCAAGGGGCCATAGGGCTGAACCCGGTGGTCATGCCAGCCTTGCGAGGGCGTCCAGTCCGCCGCGACCATGTGATCTGTGTGGAATTTGCCAAAGCCGGGGTTCGACAAGATGTTCTGGCGTTCAGCGTTGGACAAGGGCGCTGGATGGGGCAGTCGCATGAAATTGATGGGGTTTGGAATGTTCATGTCGTGGGGTTTATCATGGAACGGTATGTACCGCATTGGCTGATTGTTCGCCGCTTTCAAGGAGTTTGGACGTGAAAATGCATCGTTTGTTTGTACTGGTTGTGATGGTGCTTGCTAGTTCCTTCGCGTGGTCTCAAAACTACCCATTGCGCCCGATCAAACTCATCGTGCCGTTTCCACCTGCCGGCGGAACAGACAATGTGGCCCGCATATTCGCCCAGCATGTGGCACAGGACTTGGGCCAGTCCGTGGTCATTGACAACCGTGCAGGTGCGGCGGGCATGATCGGCGCTGAAGCCGCTGCCAAATCCGAACCCGATGGCTACACCATCGTCCTGACCACCAACAGCACCCATGTGATTGGTCCTTTGCTCAATCCCAAAACCACGTTTTCACCAAGCAAGAGTTTTACACCCATCATTTATTTGGCGCAGTCACCTTCGATCATGATCGTTCCCCTGAATTCGCCCGCCAAGACAGTCAAAGAGTTCATTGAGTTGGGAAAAAAGAACCCCGGCAAGCTGAACTTTGGCTCTGCAGGAAATGGCGGGATTCCGCATCTGTCGGGTGAGCGATTCCAGGCCCTGTCCGGCATCACCATGGCCCATGTTCCCTACAAAGGCACAGCCTTGGCCATGCCTGACTTGATCGCGGGTCGTTTGGACGTCATGTTCGACAGCTTTTCATCGGGTTACCCTCAGGCACGCGATGGCAAGGTCCGCGCATTGGGCGTGTCTTCGGCTGAACGTTCTCCCTTGGTGCCCGATGTGCCGGCGATCTCCGAACAGCTGCCCGGATTTGTATCACTCACCTGGTTTGGTGTTTTTGGTCCAGCAGGCCTGCCCGACGGTGTGGTCCAAAAACTCAATGCCTCGTTCAACAAGGCCCTGAAAGATCCGGCGGTGCGTGATCAATTGGCCAAAATGGGCATCGATGGCGGCGGCGGCTCGCCGGCCGACTTCGCCAGAAAAATGGCCGATGACACATCGCAATGGAAAAAAGTCATCACCGACGCGCGCATCACGCTGCAGTGACCCCGTCTTCAGCCAAAGGACCGACTGCTGGCCAACTGACCCAGGCGCGCTGAAATCGCGTGAAATTCTTCCACGGTTTGATCAATGATTTGTTGGGCGGTCAGCACCTCGTGGACCAGGCCTGCTGATTGACCTGCCAAAGCCGGTGCGGCGTTCATGTTGCCGCCAAAATAAACATCCTGAATGCCTTTGAAGGCATCAGGCCCCATCAAGCCAGCCTCGTGCAGGCTTTGGGTGAATGGTGCCTTCAGTGCGCGAATGCAGGGCGTGGATTTGGTATTGAGCATGTAGGTGCCCGTGGTCGGCGCGTCCACGATCGCCTGTTTGTAGTGGCTGTGCACCGGGCTTTCGGCACAGGCTACAAAGCGGGTGCCCATCTGTATGGCCTCGGCGCCCAGGGCAAAAGCGGCGGCCATGCCGCGCCCATCCACAATGCCACCGGCGGCGATCAGGGGCAGGTCGGTTTTTTCCCGGATGGCTTGCAGCAACACCAAGGTGCTGACTTCTTCCGGGTTTTTGAAACCGCCGCCCTCTGAGCCTTCCACCACCAGGCCATCCACGCCCGCATCGGCACATTTCAGGGCCGCTTCCAGCGTGGGCACCGCGTGGTAAACGGCGATGCCTGCCGCCTTCAGGGGGGCTACAAACTTGGCAGGACTGCCTGCCGAGGTGGTGACGAAGCGGATGCCTGACTCGCAAACATAGCGCAGCATGGCATCGTCTTTCAGAAAGCGGATCGGCAGGTTGACACCAAACGGCAAGCCTGACTTCAGCATGGTGGCAATTTCGCGTTGGCAGTTTTCGGTTTCCCCCGAAGAGGTTTCGATGATGCCCAAACCACCCGCGCGCGAGACGGCGCTCGCCAGTGGACTGCGCGCAATCCATCCCATTGGGGCCTGCAAAATGGGGTAGGTGGCCCCGGTGTGTGCCAGTACGCGGTTCATGATCTGCCTTGTGTGTGTTTGGAAAAATTCATCATAAGTGCCGCATCCCGGTAGGGCAGTCGCCAAGATGCTGCCGCGCCGCTTCGGTTTTTCCTAAACTGCTGCAACATTCACAGGAGATGGTTCCATGGCTTTGACATTGTTCGCTTTTGACACCCCCAATGCCCGCAAGATTTCGGTGGCGCTGGAGGAGATGGGCCTGCCTTACGCCGTCCAGGTGGTGGACATCACCCAAAACGAGCAGTTTGCCCCCGAGTTTTTGCGCATCAGCCCCAACAACAAAATACCCGCCCTGATGGACACCGAAGGGCCAGAGGGGCAGACACAGACGGTGTTCGAGTCCGGGGCCATCCTGATTTACCTGGCAGAAAAAACGGGTCAGTTTTTACCGGCGAAAGGGGCGGGCCGCGTCGCCGCTTTGGAGTGGTTGATGTTCCAGATGGGCGGATTTGGTCCGGCTCCCGGGCAAGTGCACCACTACGCAGCCCTGACGAATGAAGCCGACAAAAAGTATGGCTTTGCGCGTTTCAAGACCGAGACCCTGCGCCTGTACGGCGTGATGGACCGCCGCCTGGCCACGCATGCGTTCTTTGCCGGGGATCTCTCTATCGCCGATTTCGCCATTTTGGGTTGGGTCTGGCGCCACCCAAGGCATCAGGTGGACTTGTCCGAGTTTCCCCATGTGCAGCGTTGGTACGAGACCCTGATGGCCAGGCCAGCGGTCAAAAGAGGGTTTGCGGTCGCCCTTCGCCGGGATTGAGGGGGTGTAGGCCTGCGCGGCCTGTTGTATGCTGAAAATTTGCGCCCATTTGCCCTGAAATTGAGGTGGCAAGTGGGCGTTTCAGCCAGAAGGGGCCCGTTCTTGTGGCTTAATATCGTTTTGCATTTTTTATCTGGAGCCATCGATGGGCAACAAAATCGTTACAGAAGCTGATCGTAAATTCACCCCCCCACTGCCAGCACTGCCAGGCGTGACCTTGCGTACCGGTGGCCGTGGTCAACGCGTGAGCCTTGAGCGCGGCGTGGCCACTCGCAGCAAGAAAAACCCCGGAAAACGTTCCAAAAAGGGCGGTTGATTCTGCTCGCGCGGCTTGGGGCCGTGCCACACCAAGCCACTGACGAACTCAGTGGCTTTTTTGTTGGTGAGAGCAAAAAGCCGGATTTGCCGGTGTGCTTGCGATTTGTCAGGAGAGCAGGATGTTGATTTCTTATGCCATGGTGTTGGTGGCGGGCATCATGCCCGTGGTGTGTGCAGGCATTGCCAAATCCGGGTTCAAGGGCTATGACAACCGCGACCCCCGGGCCTGGCTGGCTTTGCAAACCGGCTTTCGGGCGCGAGCCAACGCTGCGCAAGCCAATTGTTTTGAAGCGTTTCCGTTTTTCGCCGTTGGCGTTGTCCTGGCCTTGCTCACCGGGGTCGATCCCCGCACGGTGGATGCCTTGTCGATGTTTTTTGTTGCTGCTCGGGTGGCTTATGTGTTTTTCTACCTCCGTGACCAAGACAAATGGCGCACCATGGTTTGGTCTGCTGCTTACCTGGCGGTGATCGCTTTGTACGCACTGGCCATGCTGAATTTGCAAATCGGCTGAGGCGGCAGGAGCCCGTTCTCAGGGCACAATAGAGGCTCTGCCCCGGTGGTGAAACTGGTAGACACACCGGACTTAAAATCCGTTGCTTCCTGAATAAGGGGCGTGCCGGTTCGATTCCGGCTCGGGGCACCAAAGTACTCAAAAACATCATCATGAACCACGACAACGCACCGTTTGAGATCCATGTGCATGGTGATGTGCCGATCAAAGTCGGCACCGACCTCAAGTCCATTCAGGAAGCACTCAAGCCCCTGTGGCATTACGCCGGGGCGCGCACCCTGAGCGAAGGCTCCATGAGTCTTTACGAAGAAGAGCCGGGCATCCGTTTTGATGCCAACACCCAACGCCTGCAGATGTGCTGGACGGTGCGCGGCGACGATGACTTTCGCATGGTCATGGACGATTTGTGCATGAACCTCAATGAGCTGTCGGCATCGGGCACGCAGATTGAGGTGACTTTTTACGACACCGAATTTGACGACGAAGATGAGGCCAGCGGCGCAGAATCTCGCGATGATTTTGTGATGCTCTTCGTGGGGCCGGATCCCGGCGCCATCATGCAGGCGCAACGCGATTTGCTGGTGCACGATGTGGTCAACATGATGGAGCGTCATTTTGATGGTGCCGAGTTGTCCGGCGTGGTGGCCGAAATCGATAAATTGTTCAGCCAACGCTTTGACAGCCTGGTCAGCTCGCTGGACATTGGCAAGCCTCCGCGTGGACCCGGCGGGGGCAATGGTCACGGTGGTGGCGGCGGCCGCCGTCCACGTCATTTGCACTGAAAATCAGCCCGCATGAAGCTTCAAGGCCTTCGTGCTGCCCTGAACCCGGGCGTGCGCTTGCGCGAAGTCTTTGGCTGGGCCATGTACGACTTTGCCAACTCTGGCTATTCCACAGTGGTCATCACGGCGGTGTTTGCGGCCTATTTTGTGGGCGGCGTGGCAGACGGTGCGGATTGGGCCACCTTGGCCTGGACGTCGGGTCTGAGCCTGTCCTATTTCATCGTGATGCTGACCATGCCCGGCTTGGGCGCTTGGGCCGACCGCGTGGCGGGCAAGAAGCGTTTGCTGATGTGGGTGACTGCCGGGTGCGTGCTCAGCACAGCGGCTTTGGCCTTGGTGGGGCCTGGACAGGTGGCGCTGGGTTTGTTCATTTTGGTGCTGTCCAACACTTTCTTTTCGTACGGTGAATCGCTGACCGCTTCGTTTTTGCCTGAACTGGCCAAGCCCGAGGCCATGGGTCGTGTGAGTGGCTGGGGCTGGTCGCTGGGCTACATCGGCGGCATGCTCACGCTGGGCGTGTGCTTGGCCTATGTGCTGGCCGCGCAGGCGCGCGGCGAGTCGGGCAGCCAGTTTGTGCCGGTGACCATGCTGATCACGGCGGCTGTGTATGGTGGCGCGGCCTGGGTCACCTTTGCCTTGCTGCGCGAGCACTCGCCAGCCCAGCCCCAAGCGCCGGTGCAGTCGGTGGTGCAAAGCTTGCGACAGCTGCGCCAGACCCTGCGCGAGGCCTTGCCTTACCGTGACTTCACCCAATTGCTGGCCTGTGCCGTGGCCTACCAGGGCGGTGTGGCGGTGGCCATCACCCTGGCGGCCATTTACGCCGAGCAGGTCATCGGGTTTCAGCCGCAAGAAACCATGGTGCTGATCTTCGTGCTCAACATCGCGGCCTTTGTGGGGGCCTTGGTGTTTGGCCATGTGCAAGACCGCTTGGGGCACAAGTTGACTTTGTCGTTGACCTTGCTGGGCTGGGTCGCCACTTGTTTCATCGCGGCGCTGTCTGCCGACAAGGCCATGTTCTGGTGGGCCGCTGCGATTGCCGGTTTTTGCATGGGCTCGAGCCAGTCCGCAGGTCGCGCCATGGCGGGATTGATGGTGCCGCCGCAGCGACTGGGTGAGTTTTTCGGCCTGTGGACCTTTGCTGTTCGGCTGGCCAGCATTCTGGGGCCGCTGACCTATGGCCTGATCACCTGGCTGAGCGACGGCAACCAGCGCTTGGCGATTGGCTCGACCTCTTTGTTGTTTGTGCTGGGCCTGGTCTTGCTGATGCCGGTGAATGTGGAACGCGGCCGCCGCATGGCGGCGCAATCCTGAGCATTGACCATTGACCATTGGGCGTTGATTGTTGGTTGTTAGGCGTTGGTTGTAAGCGTTGAGGTGACAGGCTCATCGACTGGTAGGAGCCCACCCCGTGGGCGATGGGCGTGGCACACGCCCTTTGGTGGCCGATCCCGAGCCTCAGCCTGACAAGGCAGGCACGGCCTCGCAGACCTCTGGGGGCAGGCCCAGCCAGCGCTGGGCAGCGGCTTGGAGGCCTCGCAAGTCGCCGGTGGTCAACAAGCGCACGGGCAGGGCAGTCCCATCTGTCTTTGCATGGTTCAGCAGTTCAGCAGCTGCCAGCAAACGGTGCGTTTGACGTGCCACGGGTTCGCCCGTCGAGACCAGTTGCACGTGGGGCCCTAACAACTGGCGCAAATCCTTTTCAACAAACACATAGTGGGTGCAGCCCAGCACCAGGGTATCGATCTCGTCTGGTGCTGAGCCAAAGCGGCCCATGGCCTGGGTGTAGGTCAGCAGCAAGTGCGCGATTTGCGCTTGCGCAGCCATCGCCTGGTCGGGCTGGGTGCTGTGTTCGATGGCCAGAGCCAAACCGTTGCAGGCCTGCACCTCAAAATGCGCCTCGCTTTGTACGCTGGCCAAGAGGCGGGCGAATTTGTCACTGGCCACGGTACCTCGGGTGGCCATCACGCCAATGCGACGGGTACGGCTGAGGGCCAAGGCTGGTTTGAGGGCGGGCTCCAGCCCTACCAGCGGCAGCGCAGGATGCCGTGCACGCAATTCATGGATGGCCGCAGCGGTGGCGGTGTTGCAGGCCACCACCAAGGCCTTGATCTGGAACTGTGCCAGCAGGTACTCGGCAATTGCGTGGGTGCGCTGGCGGATGAAGTTTTCGCTTTTTTCGCCATAAGGCGCGTGGGCGTTGTCGGCCAGGTAGACAAAGCGCTCGTGCGGCAGTTCTTTTTGCAAGGCCTGAAGCACGCTCAGCCCGCCAATGCCGCTGTCAAACACGCCGATGGGGCGCTGCGCAGAAGTCATGGGGTGGCGGTTCTGAAAAAAGGCCGCTTGCGCGGCCTGGTCAAGCCCGGCTGCATCAGCCTGCTGTCACGCCAATGCCTTTGAACTCACCGGTGGCAATGCGCTTTTGCCATTCGGCAGGTCCGGTGATGTGGGCGCTGGTGCCGCCCGCGTCCACGGCCACGGTCACGGGCATGTCCACCACGTCGAATTCATAAATCGCTTCCATGCCCATGTCAGCAAAGCCCACCACTTGGGCGTGTTTGATGGCTTTGGACACCAGGTAGGCCGCGCCGCCCACGGCCATCAGGTAAGCCGACTTGTGCTTTTTGATGGCTTCGATGGCGACCGGGCCGCGCTCGGCCTTGCCGATCATGGCGATCAGGCCGGTATTGGCCAGCATCATTTCGGTGAAGCCGTCCATGCGGGTAGCGGTAGTGGGGCCTGCCGGGCCCACGGCCTCATCGCCCACCGGGTCAACAGGGCCCACGTAATAGATCACGCGGTTCTTGAAGTCCACAGGCAGCGGCTCGCCTTTGGCCAGCATGTCCTGGATGCGTTTGTGCGCGGCGTCGCGACCGGTCAACATTTTGCCGTTGAGCAGCAGGGTCTGGCCAGGCTTCCAGGCGGCGACCTGCTCGGGCGTCAGGGTGTTGAGGTCCACGCGCTGGCTCTTTTCGGTGTCGGCCGTCCAGCCCACGTTGGGCCACAGGTCCAGTGATGGCGCTTCAAGGTAAGTGGGGCCCGAGCCGTCCAGCACAAAGTGCGCGTGGCGCGTGGCCGCGCAGTTGGGGATCATGGCCACGGGCTTGCTGGCCGCGTGGGTGGGGTACATCTTGATTTTGATGTCGAGCACGGTGGTCAGGCCGCCCAGGCCTTGCGCGCCGATGCCCAGGGCGTTGACCTTGTGGTACAGCTCCAGGCGCATTTCTTCAACCTGGTCGAGCTTCTCGCCTTTGCTGGATTTTTCGAGCAGCTGGTACATGTCCAGGTCGTCCATCAGGCTCTCTTTGGCCAAGAGCACGGCTTTTTCTGCGGTGCCGCCAATGCCGATGCCCAGCATGCCGGGCGGGCACCAGCCTGCGCCCATGGTGGGCACGGTTTTGAGCACCCAGTCCACGATGCTGTCGCCGGGGTTGAGCATGATCAGCTTGGACTTGTTTTCGCTGCCGCCCCCTTTGGCCGCCACGGTCACATGCACATGGTGGCCAGGCACGATCTTGGTGAAGATCACGGCAGGCGTGTTGTCCTTGGTGTTCTTGCGGTTGAAGTGCGGGTCAGACACGACCGATGCACGCAACATGTTGTCAGGGTGGTTGTAACCACGGCGCACGCCTTCGTTGACGGCGTCTTCCAGGCTGCCTGTGAAACCATCAAACTTCACATCCATGCCCACTTCAAGGAACACGTTCACGATGCCGGTGTCCTGGCAAATCGGGCGGTGGCCGAAGGCGCTCATCTTGCTGTTTGTGAGGATCTGCGCAATCGCGTCTTTGGCTGCAGGGCTTTGCTCGCGCTCATAGGCGCTGGCCAGGTGCGAGATGAAGTCCGCAGGGTGGTAGTAGCTGATGTACTGCAGCGCGGCGGCGACGGATTCGATCAGGTCGTCTTGTTTGATCAGGGTGGTCATGGTGTGTGAGTCCAGTGGAGGGTCAATAAATCAGATGTTCAATGGGCTTTGTCGTGGTGCGACATCAAGCGATCGGCGTAGGCAATCGCAATCGCACTGAGCAAAAAGGCCATGTGGATGAGCGTTTGCCACATGAGCACTTTTTCGTCGTAGTTGGCCGCGTTGATGAAGGTTTTGAGCAGGTGAATAGAGCTGATGCCGATGATGGCCGTGCCCAGTTTGACCTTGAGCACCGAGGCGTTGACGTGGTCCAGCCACTCGGGCTGGTCGGGGTGGTCTTCGAGGTTCAGGCGCGAGACAAAAGTTTCGTAACCACCCACAATGACCATGATCAATAAGTTGGAGATCATGACCACGTCGATCAGGGCCAGCACCACGAGCATGATCACGGTCTCGTTGAGTGCGGTGATGGGGGCGTCGGTTTTGTAGCCGATGCTGTTGATCAGCGCTTGCAGTGCGGTTTGGCTGCCAAAGGCTGCTTCAAGCAAGTGCACCAGTTCAACCCAGAAATGAAAGACGTAAACGGCTTGTGCGGCAATCAAACCCAAGTACAAGGGCAATTGCAGCCAACGGCTGGCAAATATGAAATTGTTCAAGGGGCTCAAGGAATTTTTTCTCTGGGGCGTGGGTTTTGACATGGTTTTCCTGAATGCGAAGTCTGCGACTTCTGGCAAATCCGGATTTTAGGGCTTAGCAGTGGGGAGTCAGGGGGGCCTCGTGCAAGCCTGATGTCAGTCAGTGCTTTGTAAGAGCGAAAGCCGACATTTGCAGCAGTTTTGAAAACGCCATGTCATTGAGGAGACAAATCAGATGAGTTCCAACCTTTATCAACCCAGCGCAGATTTCGTTAAAAACGCCAACGTCTCCGGTATGGCGGCTTACGAAGCCCTGTGCAAAGAAGCCGAAACCGATTACCAGGGTTTCTGGGGCCGTCTGGCCAAAGAGCTGATCACCTGGAAGACGCCTTTCACCAAGGTGCTCGACGAGTCGAACGCGCCTTTTTTCAAGTGGTTTGAAGACGGCACTTTGAATGCTTCTTACAACTGCCTGGATCGCAACGTTGAAAAAGGCCTTGGCGACAAGACCGCCATCATCTTTGAAGCCGACGGCGGCGAAGTGACCAAGGTCACCTACAGCCAGTTGCTGGCCAAGACCTGCCAATACGCCAATGCCTTGAAGAGCCTGGGCATCAAAAAGGGTGACCGTGTGGTCATCTACATCTCCATGTCCATCGAAGGCGTGGCCGCCATGCAAGCCTGCGCCCGCATCGGCGCGACCCACTCGGTGGTGTTCGGTGGCTTCTCGGCCCAGTCGTTGCGCGACCGCATCGAAGACACCGGCGCTGTGGCCGTGATCACCGCCGACAACCAAGTGCGCGGCGGCAAGCTGCTGCCCTTGAAGTCCATCGTGGACGAAGCCATCAACCTGGGCGGCTGCGGCTCGATCAAAAATGTGCTGGTCGTCAAGCGCTCGGGCGCCGACATTGCCATGACCGCTGGCCGCGATCTGTGGATGGCCGATGTGGCCGACCAGCAAGCCACCACCTGCGAGCCAGAGTGGGTGAGCGCTGAGCACCCTCTGTTCCTGCTCTACACCTCGGGCTCCACCGGCAAGCCCAAAGGCGTGCAGCACAGCACCGGCGGCTACCTGCTGCACGCCGCACTGACGACCAAGTGGACCTTCGACTTGAAGGCCGACGACGTCTTCTGGTGCACGGCCGACATCGGCTGGGTCACAGGCCACACCTACATCACCTACGGCCCCCTGGCTTTGGGCGGCACCGAGATCGTGTTTGAAGGCGTGCCCACTTATCCTGATGCTGGCCGCTTCTGGAAGATGATCCAGGACCACAAAGTCTCGATCTTCTACACCGCGCCGACCGCCATCCGCTCGCTCATCAAGGCCGCAGAAGCCAACGACGCTGTGCACCCCAAGAGCTACAACCTGACCAGCCTGCGTTTGCTGGGTTCGGTCGGCGAGCCGATCAACCCCGCTGCATGGGAGTGGTACTACCAGCACGTGGGCGGCAGCCGTTGCCCCATCGTGGACACCTTCTGGCAAACCGAAACCGGTGGCCACATGATCACCCCACTGCCTGGCGTAACGCCCATGGTGCCTGGTTCCTGCACACTGCCGTTCCCTGGCATCCAGGCTGCCATCGTGAGCGAAACCGGCGAAGACATGCCCAATGGCCAAGGCGGTATTTTGGTGGTCAAGCGCCCATGGCCTTCCATGATCCGCAACATCTGGGGTGACCCCGAGCGGTTCAAGAAGAGCTACTACCCTGACGATTTCAAGGGCAAGTACTACCTGGCAGGCGACGGCGCGATCCGCGACGAGAAAACCGGTTACTTCACCATCACCGGCCGCATCGACGACGTGCTGAACGTCTCCGGTCACCGCATGGGCACGATGGAAATCGAATCGGCCCTGGTCAGCTGCACCGAGCTGGTGGCCGAAGCCGCTGTGGTGGGCCGTCCTGACGACACCACGGGTGAAGCCATTTGCGCCTTTGTGGTGCTCAAGCGCGCTTTGCCCAACACCGACGAAGGCAAAGCCATTGCCAAGCAATTGCGCGACCACATCGCCAAAGAAATCGGCCCCATCGCCAAACCCAAAGACATCCGCTTTGGCGAGAACCTGCCCAAGACCCGTTCCGGCAAGATCATGCGCCGCCTGCTGCGCTCACTGGCCAAAGGCGAAGAGATCACGCAAGATATCTCCACCCTGGAAAACCCAGCCATCTTGGGCCAGCTGGGTCAGGCTTACTGATCCCATCTGTCATGCCGGACTTGATCCGGCATCCATGCAAAACGGCAGCCTGGGCTGCCGTTTTTATTGAGCGCAGGGCCCCCTGTTGATGACACTTCGCCAGTGCCAAACATGCTGACCACAGCTTGATGAATGCCAGCAAGCTGTGATTTTGCAAGGGGTCAATGGTCTTTCATTGCCTTGATCGTCATCAGGACTTCATGCCCAATCCCAGTCGCTCGATGACCGCTTTTTCCGATTGATACGTGTCGCGGATGAATTTGGTGTATTCCTCGGTGCCCATGTAGATCACCGACTGGTCGTATTTGTCGAAACTGGCGAGCACGGCCGGGTCTTCCAGGGTTTTCTTGAAGGCGTCGTGCAGTTTTTTCACCACGGCCGGGTCCATGCCTTTGGGGCCGCCAATGCCAAAGGGCGAATCCGACACGGTGTCATAGCCCAACTCGTTGAGCGTGGGCACATTGGGCCAGCGCTTGGTGCGCTTGCTGCCGTAAGTGGCCAACAGACGCAGCGTGCCTGCTTCGACTTGCGGCCCCCAGCCGGTGGCGTCGCTGTGTGACATGACATGCCCGCCCAGCAGGGCCTGAAGCCCGTCGGCGCTGCCTTTGAAGGGCACATGCGTCAGGTCAATCTTGGCTTTGTTGGCGAATTCGGCAAAGGCCAAATGCGGCGTGGTGCCGTTGCCGGTGGAGCCATAAGTGAACTTGCCAGGGTTGGCCTTGGCAAAGTCCACCAGGTCCTTGATGGATTTGATGGGGGAGTCGGCCTTGACCACGATGCCAAAGGTGTAGCCCGTCAGGCAGGCGATGTAGGTGAAATCCTTGAGCGGGTCGAACTGCATTTTTTGCATGTGCGGAAGCCGCGCCACGCCGATCGTGACTTGCGAGAGGGTGTAGCCGTCGGGCTGGGCGCGCACGAGCTCGTTGGGGCCCAGCATGCCGCTGGCACCGGGTTTGTTTTCAATGATCACCTGCCCACCCAAGGCCTTGCCTGCACTTTCGGCCAGGGCGCGCATCACGGCATCGCTGGAGCCGCCAGCGGGCCAAGGGCAAATCAGTTTGATGGGCTTGGCCGGAAAAGCCTGGGCTTGCGCCAGTGCGGGAAAAGCGGTGGTCGCGGCCGCAAGGGCCGTGGCCTGCACAAAGCTGCGACGATCAGGGTTGAGGGGCTTCAAAGGGGTCTCCTGAGGTTGAAGCCCCATTGGAAGAGAAGTCCCGGTTTCTGACATTAGGGCAAACCTTCAGTCTGGCCAAGACCGGGTCGCACTTGCGACTGCGCGACCCGGCGCTTCAGGCTGCGGGCTTGGCTTTGGGCGCGCGGCCCATCAGGTAAAACTCGGGGTTGGGCATCATGCCGCTGAAGCTGGCCATGCGGTTACTCAGGCCAAAAAACGCTGTGATGGCCGCGATGTCCCAGATGTCTTCGTCGTTGAAGCCGTGGGCGTGCAAGGCTGCAAAATCGGGCTCTTCGATTTCGTCTGAGTGCAGGCAGACCTTCATTGCAAAGTCGAGCATGGCGCGCTGGCGTGGCGAGATGTCCGCCTTGCGGTGGTTCACCGACACCTGATCGGCCACCAAGGGCTTCTTTTCGTAAATGCGCAAGATGGCGCCATGCGCGACCACGCAATACAGGCACTTGTTGGCGGCGCTGGTGGCGGTCACGATCATCTCGCGCTCGCCCTTTGTGAGGCCGCTTTCACGGCCCACTGACTCGGGCACCATCAGGGCATCGTGGTACGCAAAAAAGGCGCGCCACTCGGCTGGTCGGCGGGCAAAAGCCAGAAATACATTGGGCACAAAGCCGGCTTTTTCCTGAACTTCCAGCACCTTGGCTTTGATGTCGTCGGGCAGGTCCTTGATTTCGGGGGCGGGGTAGCGGGT
>Ga0255139_1000066_pt1 | contig 44415 bp, 37 predicted proteins | sample Law_Colum_RepB_8_FD_188549 | JGI IMG/M metagenome (GOLD analysis project Ga0255139, IMG submission 188549) | Freshwater microbial communities from St. Lawrence River, New York, United States - Law_Colum_RepB_8d | ecosystem: Environmental > Aquatic > Freshwater > River | place: USA: New York...
ATATTAAGTCATGCGCTTTTGTCTTATAATTAATATTATGTTAACCAATTGTTTGATAAAGAAAGCCATAGTGATTAGTCCATGGCTTCCCTAAATGTTATTGAGCAGCTGCTTCTAGTTTCTTTCTTTCTGCTTTTAAAATGGTGTCGTATTTTACCTTAGCTTCTTTGTGTTGAGCATCGCCAATTTTATTACAGATCATAATCATGTCTTTTAAAGCATCAATTAATTCTTGATCTTTCAGTGCACCAGAATTTCTCAAAGTTTCGAATCTTTCTAAAGACTGTTTGTACAAATTAATTGAAAGACTGTTATACTTTTCATATTCAGCTGTGCTTACTCTAGCTCTTTGTTTGTAGATGTAATTAGCTGAATCAAAGAATAAAATGGCTTCGTTCTTTAAGGCATTAAAGTAACCGTTGTCCAATTCAATGGCTTTTTTATAATCGTTAAGTCCTTGTTTGAATGAATATTTAGAAGCCGGAACTTTACCAGTATTCTTATAGGCTAAGTCTTGAGCTTTCACTTCATCAGTCTTTAGTTTATGATAAGCCACGCCTCTTGAGAAATAATAAACAGCATTATCAGGGTTACCACTGATGGCTTCATTGAATTTTGTCAATAAAGCAGCCATGTTTTCTCTTTCAATTTCAATATTGATTTGCATGTCCAAGAAATCACCAGACTTTAATGGAATTTTCTCCTTGCCTTTTTCTAAGTAATCAAGCGCTTTGTCGTATTGCTTTTGTGCGCTCATGATTTCTGCCATTCTGATGTAAACAGTAGCATTCATGTAGGTTGGAATGGCCATTAGTTTTTCTAAACATGGAACTTCCTCGCTCACTAAACTGTCAATATAGGCAGCTCTCCAAACCGCATAAATAGCAGATTCTTTACTGATATTGTTGCTTTTAGCTCTTTCTTCTTTGTCAAACGGAATAAGGTTCTCCACCATATTCATGTGTTCTTTTATGGTTTTGAACTGCCCTTTTTCTCTGCTGGCATTTACAGCGACATTCCAACAAGCTGAAATTGAATTCACAAGAAAAACATCTGCAGCTAACTTTGAATCGTACTTTTCTTGCTCTTCTAGTGAACAGCCATAAAATTTTAATAAAGATTGAGCTGAAACCAATGACGCATTGTGGTCCACATCCAAGGCTTGTATAGTAGAATCTAATGACATCGCAATGTCTGCATACACAATACCCTTCCAGGCATAAGCTGCGCACATGTCTTTGGTTTGAGCATGATTCATAACTTTGTCAATATCATACTTTGCTAAACCAATGTTCTTGTTTTCCTCATCCATCATGTTGTCTCTAACCCCTTTTAACAAAGTGATTTGAGCATAACTTTGATTGGCTAAGAATAAGCTTGAACCTAGTAGAATGGAATTTATTATGTTTGATTTCATAAACCTGTTTTTAAAACACTATTCAATTGTTGTGCCATCTTCATTGTTATCATCTGAAGTGTTGTCAGAATCGTTGTTATCGATGATTTGATCATTCACTGCACCGTCTACAATTGGCTCGCCATTTTCAGATAATTGTGCTTCTTCTTCATCTTCAACTGGCACAACTGCTACTGAAGCAATGGCATCATTGTTTTTGATGTTGATTAAACGCACACCTTGAGTGGCTCTACCCATCGTTCTTAAGCTATCAACTCTTAGACGAATCGCTAAACCAGATTTGTTGATGATCATTAAGCCGTCTTCATCTGTAACACTTGATATAGAGATCAAATCACCAGTTTTATCTGTGATGTTTAAGGTTTTAACCCCTTTACCACCTCTACCAGTTACGCGGTATTCGTCCTCTCCTGTTTCAGGGTCCACTAAGAATGAACGTTTGCCATACCCTTTTTCAGATACAACAAGCACAGTCGCTTCTTTCAGCTTATCGATATCGATGGTTAACATGCCAATCACTTCATCTTGTTCAGATTCTAAGGTAATACCTTTTACACCTGATGCATTACGGCCCATTGGTCTTACCAATTTTTCATTGAAACGAATGGCTTTACCTGAACGTTTAGCCATAATGACTTCACAGTTACCATTGGTTAGTTTTGCTGATAATAACTCATCACCTTCTCTAATGGTGATGGCATTAATACCATTCGATCTTGGTCTAGAATAAGCTTCTAAAGTGGTTTTCTTAATCACCCCTTTTTTAGTACAAAGAATGATATTATGTGTATCCAAATACTCAGGATCTTTTAAATTTTCAATGTTTAAGAAGGCTTTGATTTTATCGTCTGAAGGAATAGCTATCAAATTCTGAATCGCTCTACCTTTAGTCGCTTTACCACCTTCTGGGAATTCATATACTTTCATCCAGAAGCAACGGCCTTGCTCAGTAAAGAACAACATGTAATTGTGGGTGTTGGCAACAAATAAATGCTCAACAAAATCTTCGTCTCTGTGAGAAACGCCTCTGTTACCTCTTCCTCCTCTGTTTTGTTCTTTGTATTCACTTAAACTGGTGCGTTTGATATAGCCCATGTGAGAAATGGTAATCACTACCTTTTCATTAGGGATTAAGTCTTCAATATCAATTTCACCAGCGCTGTGTTCAATCATTGTCTTGCGCTCATCGCCATATTTCTCTTTCATCTCGAGCATTTCATCTTTGATGATTTTATACCTCAAGCTTTCATCAGATAATACAGATTCTAAGTAAGCAATCAATTTCATGAGTTCTTCAAATTCCTCTTTGATCTTTTGACGTTCTAGACCAGTTAAACGCTGCAATCTCAACTCAAGGATAGCTTTCGCTTGAATTTCAGACAATTTAAAGTTGCTGATCAAACCGTCTTTTGCCTCATCAGGGTTCTTAGATTTTCTGATCAATTCAATGACTGCATCTAAGTTGTCTAAGGCAATTAATAAACCCTCTAAAATGTGGGCTCTTTTTCTGGCTTCAGATAGGTCATATTGTGTACGTCTAACAACGATTTCGTGTCTGTGAGCTACAAAATGATGAATCAAATCTTTTAAATTCAACATTTCAGGACGACCATGCACTAATGCAATATTGTTTACTGAGAAAGAAGATTGCAATGCAGTGTATTTGTACAACTGATTTAGAATAACATTGGCAATAGCGTCTTTTCTAAGTTCAAATACCAAGCGCATACCTTGTCTTCCTGATTCGTCTCTTACTGCTACAATGCCATCAATTACTTTTTCTTGAACCAATTCTACAGCTCTGGTAATGATTTGATTTGGCATTACTTGGTAAGGCACCTCTGTAACGATGATCATTTCTTTACCATTGCTCATGGTTTCAATTTCGGTTTTACCTCTCATGAGGATTCTACCTCTACCGGTTTCAAATGCAGAGCGAATACCATCGGTACCATAAATTATGCCGCCAGTTGGAAAATCTGGGCCTTTTATGTGTTGCATCAATTCCGTAACAGTGATGTCGCGGTTATCAATGTAAGCGTTAATGGCATTGATTGATTCCGTTAAGTTATGCGGAGCCATATTGGTAGCCATACCCACCGCAATACCTGCTGCACCATTCACCAATAAATTAGGAATTTTTGATGGCAGCACTGTAGGCTCTTTTAACGAATCGTCAAAGTTGGGTCTGAAATCAACGGTTTCTTTTTCGATGTCGTTCAACATCTCTTCAGCAATCTTTTTCAATCTTGCCTCAGTGTAACGCATTGCTGCAGGTGAGTCGCCATCAATGGAACCAAAGTTACCTTGACCATCCACCATAGAATATCTCAAGCTCCAATCTTGGGCCATACGCACCATGGTATCGTATACCGAAGTGTCACCATGTGGGTGGTATTTACCTAATACTTCCCCAACAATACGAGCCGATTTTTTATACGGGCGATTAGGCGCAAGACCAAGTTCAGTCATACCAAATAATACCCTTCTGTGAACGGGTTTTAAACCATCTCTAACATCGGGCAATGCACGACTAACTATGACCGACATTGAATAATCAATGTAAGCGGTCTTCATTTCCTCTTCAATATTGATCGGTATAATTCGATCGAAATTGGTTTCCTCTGGGTTTTGATCCATAATGCGTTTATAATAAAATCATTGCAAGATATCAATTATTTAGACCCCTTTTAAAATTACATTCCACAATATACCAACAAAAAAGCCCTGAATTTCAGGGCTTTTTTTAACAAAATTTAGATGTATTAGAATTACATTTTAATGATCTTTACTTTGCCTAAACCTAAAGACTCTAATTTGTCTTTAATCAAGACGTCATCTCCAATACAAACAATTACAAATTGATTGGTTTTGATGTATTCTTTGGCAATTCTATTCACCTCTTCTTTGGTCAAGTTCTTAATGGTTTCAGCACGTTGGGTGTTAAGGTCTTTAGATAAGCCATTAACAATGATAGACGTCAAGAAACTTAGTTTATCTCTTGAGCTTTCATATTTAAGCGCCTCACCACCTAATAATGACTTCTTGGTGAAATCAAGTTCATCATCAGTGATGCCTTTTTCAACGAAACGGTTTAATTCTGTAAATACTTCTTTAATTGCAGAGTCAGTAGCATTGGTATTAACACCTGCACTCACTGTAAATAAACCAGGGAAACCAATGCCGCTTGAGCTAAAGCCTGAACGGATACCATAGGTCCAACCTTTGTCTTCTCTAAGGTTTAAGTTCAATCTTGAGTTGAAAGCACCACCCAAAGAGAAATTCATTACGTTGGCTTTAAAGAAGTCGCCATTGTAGTCATAAGGAATGGTTAAATATCCCATCATGATAGTGGTTTGTTTGGCATTGTCTTGGTTTACTAAGTACAATTGGGTTTTACCAGTAGCATTAAAAGTAGTGAAAGTAGGTACACTTAAATTTTTATTGTTCCATTTTTTAAGGCAAGCAAGGTTTTCTAATGCGGCTGCTTGATCAATGTCTCCTACTATTGAAATAGTCGTTAAGTTTGGTGATAAGAAGTTTTCTTTGAAGAATTTCAAATCTTCAACTGTGATTTTTTCTGCCGCTTTATATTCGCTTAAAGAGGCTTTACCCAACGGATTTTCAGTACCGTAAATCAACTCTCTGAATTGTTTTGAACCAAAACTTGATGGAGTAAAGTTGTCATTTGAAATAGAGCCTAATATGGCTTTTTTATTGGTTTTGAATTCTTTGCTTGGGAAAGACGCATTGTAGAAAATGTCTTCGAATAAGGCCATAGTCGCTTTTAAAGAATCGCTAAAGCTTTCAATATAGCAATTGAATTGTTGGCCAGAGCCATCAAATGAAATTGAGCTACCTAAAGACTTCAATCTGTTTTCAATATCTAAAGCAGATTTAGTGGTTGTACCTTCAGTCATCATAGCACCTAAGAAAGCCGCAGTACCGTTTTTGATTTTTCCAGTTTCAAATAAATGGCCACCTCTGCTTGAGATAACAATATTCACTCTTGGTGATTCTGAAGTTTTAGTACCAATGACTTTGATGCCATTGTCGAAATTGCTGGTGTAGTAGTCTGGCACAATAACAGGCTTTGAAGGTGCCACAACTGGCTTTTTGCTTCTGTCAAATCCTGCAGGATCCACATTTGGCTTGTTGACTAAATTTGCATAAGCAGATTTGTCTGGCGTTTCGTTTTTGTATGGGTTTTCACTTTCGTAACCATCTACTCTGAAGTTAGGATCTTGCATTGCTCTTGGGTCTGGAACAATGTGTATGCAAGTGTAATTTTTGTTTTTGATGTAGTTTCTGAACACACGCATGACATCTTCTCTGGTGATGTTTTTGTAACGTTCAAAATCTTTGTCTAAGGTCATGTTACCATTGGTAAGCATTTCGTATTGAGTTAAAACAGAAGCTTTGCTGGCAACACTTTCGGCAAATCCGTAATAACCTGCCATGTATTCTTGTTTAACACGGTTAAGGTCTGCATCCGTAAAACCGTTCTTTTCAAAATCATTCAAGGCTGCTTCAAGGGTATCGCGCATTTCCTTTTCGCTTAAACCACCCATAATGCCAGGGTAAGTAACTAATTGGAAGCTGAATTCACCTGCAATTTCATAAGAGGCATTGAAGCAAGAAGCTTGTAAGCCCATTTCATTGTCTAGGAAGTGTTTATACAACACTGTGTTTTTACCATTGCTTAATAATTGACTCAATACATCTAAGGCTGGCTCATCTTTGTGGAAGGTTGGCACTGTAGGGTAAGTGATTGAAGTCAAAGGGGCAAATACTTTACTGGTTATGGTTTTGATTTTCTTTTCTTCAAGGACAATTGGTGTTTTCATTAACGGAGAAACCTCAGGGCCTCTGTTGATGCTGTTGAAGTATTTTTCAACTAAGCTTAAGGCTTCTTTGGTATTAACATCACCTGTAATCACTAAAATGGCATTGTTTGGACCATACCATTTTAAGAAGAAGTTTTTTAAATCGGTTGAATCGGCTTCGTTGAGGTCATCAACGTAACCAATGGTTTGCCAGCTGTATGGGTGGCCATAAGGGTAAATCATTTGGTCTTGAACCTCTGGCAACATGCCATATCCATCGCCATAACGTTGATCTTTTTCGTTTTTAACCGTTTTACGTTGGTTCTCGAATTTCTTGTTGGTAAATGCTGGCAATAAGAATCCCATTCTATCAGCTTCTAACCACAAAGCCGTTTCTAACATATTGCTAGGAACTGTTTCGAAATAGTTAGTTCTATCGCGGTTAGTGGTTCCATTCATGTCTCCACCTGCTCCTTGAACAATTTTAAAGTGCTCTTCGTCTGCAACGTTTTGAGAACCTTGGAACATCATGTGCTCAAAAAAGTGAGCAAAACCGGTGCGTTTCATGGTTTCTCTGTTGGAACCTACGTGGTAAGTGACTTCAACGTGCACAATTGGATCACTGTGATCTTCACTGACAATCACCGTAAGGCCATTGGCCATTTTGTACTTTTCGTAAGGGATTACCAGTTTGCCTGGTTGAGCATCTACCTTTTTAATAAGGGTAGTTTGCGCCTGAATACTCTGAAAGCCGAGTAAGCCGATAGCAGACGCTAAGTAGAACAATTTTTTCATTGTATTGAATTGAGTTATTTTTTTCGAATCGCAATTTATATGCCCCATTGCGTTTAGGGTAAAAATGTCGTCAAATTTAGATAAATTATAGACCAATCCGAAATCTTTCTAAGACTTTTTAAAATAGCAAATCTCAGTGGAAACTGTCTAAAACTTGTTCATTTTACCTGAGTAAGGATTGTATAATTTTGACTACACTTTATACTATGCCAAAAATACTAGTTATTGACGACGAAAAACCAATCAGAGATGCCCTTCACAACATTCTAACAGCAGAACAATATCAAGTAGATATTGTAGAAAATGGCAAAAAAGGCCTCGAAATGCTGGCTGAAAATGACTATGATGTGGTCTTATGTGACATAAAAATGCCTGGTATGGATGGTCTTGAAGTCATGTCAAAGGCTAATCAAACTCAACCAGAAGTTCCATTTATATTAATCTCAGGACATGGCACTATTGAAATTGCTGTTGAAGCAGTGCGAAAAGGTGCTTACGATTTTATTTCTAAGCCACCTGATTTAAATAGATTGCTCATTACCATTCGCAATGCAGTGGAGAAAAACAACTTGGTTATTGAAACCAAGGTCTTGAAGCGCAAGGTGTCAAAAACCAGAGACATCATTGGCGATACCCCAAGCATCTTAAAAATTAAGGATACCATCGAAAAGGTTGCTCCTACTGATGCTAGAGTCTTGATTACTGGAGAAAATGGTACTGGCAAGGAATTGGTAGCCCGTTGGATTCACGAAAAAAGCAACAGAGCACACATGCCACTTATTGAGGTGAATTGTGCAGCCATTCCTTCTGAATTAATAGAAAGTGAGTTATTTGGTCACGAAAAAGGGGCCTTTACCACCGCCATCAAGCAACGCATTGGCAAGTTCGAACAAGCCAATGGTGGTACATTGTTTTTAGATGAGATTGGCGACATGAGTTTATCTGCTCAGGCCAAGGTCTTAAGGGTTATTCAAGAAGGTGTTTTACAAAGAGTTGGAGGTGATAAAGCCATACAAGTGGATGTTAGGGTCTTAGCGGCAACCAATAAAAACTTAGTGGAAGAAATCGAAAAGAACCAATTCAGAATGGACTTATACCACCGTTTAAGTGTCATCATGGTGCACGTGCCTACCTTAAATGAGCGTTTAGAAGATATTCCAATTATTGCAGAAAAATTCTTGAAAGAAATTTGTGAAGACAATGGCGTTAAAAAATCATTTGCGCCTGGGGCTTTAGAGGAATTGAAAAACGTTAATTGGACTGGAAACATAAGAGAACTTAGAAATGTGATTGAACGTTTAGTGATATTATCTGATGCTAAAATCACAGTTGAAGACGTAATTGCCTATAGCAACCCTTCTACCCCAGTGTCTAAAACGCAGAATGTGATGATTGATAAGTTCGATAAATTCCAAGACTTTAAAGATTATGCCGAGACCATTTTCTTGGAGGCTAAATTGAAAAAGAACAATTGGAATGTGGCTAAAACAGCTGTCGAAATTGACATTCAAAGAAGTCATTTATACAACAAAATCGATAAATACAGCTTAAAGCGTAATTAAGCATGATCGGCAAAGATTTGTCATTGGCTATTCGGCTTTTGAATGCTGGTGAATTGGTAGCCATTCCCACGGAAACCGTTTATGGTTTGGCCGCTAATGGACTTGATCCATTAAGTGTCTCCAAAATATTTGCGGCTAAAAACAGGCCTTATTTTGACCCCTTAATATTACATTTGGATTCAACCGTTCATCTTTTGGAGTTGGTTGATGAAATGCCACATTACGCAGAGCGCTTAGCTGAGCATTTTTGGCCAGGCCCCCTTACAATGTTGTTGCCCAAGAGTCAATTAGTGCCTGATTTGGTTACAGCGGGAAGCCCATTAGTGGCTGTTAGAGTTCCCAATCACCCACTAACATTAGAATTGCTAAAAGCTTTAAGTTTTCCATTGGCAGCCCCGAGTGCCAATCCTTTTGGATACATTAGTCCAACCAGAGCCGAACATGTTGAGGCTCAACTGGGTGATAAAATATCGTATATTTTAGATGGAGGTCCTTCTGAAATAGGTTTGGAGAGCACAATTGTGGATTGTAGTGGAGATGAACCAGTGGTGAAGCGTTTAGGCGGCATCACTATAGATGCGCTAAGTAACTGCCTTGGATTTGAGCCCAAAGTTGACATTCAATCTCACAGTAATCCGAGTTCTCCTGGCCTACTGGATCAACACTACGCACCAAGAAAACCACTTTACTTAGTGGAAGACATTGAAGCCTTTTGCCAAGCACATTCAGGCAAGTCTATATTGTATTTGAGCTTTGGCGCTAACACCTGTCCTGAAAGTGTGTATGAAATGAATTTAAGCCCTAAAGGCGATTTAATTGAAGCCGCCAGTCATTTGTTTCATTATATGAGAGCTCTTGATAGCCATTCTGGCGATTGTATTGTGGCTAAAAGGTTGCCAGATAACGGATTAGGCAAAGCCATCAACGATCGCTTATACAGAGCGGCTCACAAATAATTGTTTTAAAACTTACCCATACATTAGAACAAACTGAAATCACTTCTTTTATCCATATTATTTAATTACCTTTGCACCTTTATTTTAAAAAGCTAATTTCTTTAACTAATGAGTCAAGCAAAAGCAAGCAGCAACGAATCACAATTTGAAGTGTTTTCTAAAGTTGCACGTTACGATCACGAACAGATTTTAATTTGTCAAGACAATCACACTGGTTTAAAAGCCATCATTGCTATTCACAATACTGTATTAGGCCCTGGTTTGGGCGGAACCCGTATGTGGAATTACGCCAATGAAACTGAAGCGATTAACGACGCCCTTAGATTGTCTAGAGGCATGACGTACAAAGCTTCAATTAGTGGATTGAACTTAGGCGGTGCCAAAGCGGTTATTATTGGTGATCCTGCTAAAGCAAAATCAGAACACTTAATGCGTAAATTCGGTCGTTTTGTTGAGAATTTAGGTGGTAAGTATGTAACAGCTGAAGACGTTGGAACCACTACCAAAGATATGGAGTACATAAAAATGGAAACCAACCATGTGGTAGGTTTACCTGAGATCATGGGTGGCGGTGGCGATCCTAGCCCAGTTACAGCCTATGGTGTATACATGGGTATTAAAGCGAGTGCTAAAAAAGCATGGGGCAATGATAACCTAGGGGGTAAGAAAATTGCTGTTCAAGGTGCTGGCAAAGTAGGTTTACATCTAATTGAACTATTGCATAAAGATGGTGCACACATCACTGTAACCGATATTTTTGAATCAGGTTTAAAAATCGCTTCAGATAAATATGGTGCTAATGTGGTAAAGCCAGAAGAGATTTTCTCTCAAGACGTTGACATCTTCTCTCCTTGTGCTTTAGGCGCTATCTTGAACGAAGCCAATATCAACCAATTAAAGTGTCAAATCGTGGCCGGTGCAGCCAATAACCAATTAGAAGATGAGAACATTCACGGCGACATGGTTAAAAAGAAAGGCATCTTATACGCACCAGACTTCTTAATCAATGCTGGTGGTTTGATTAACGTATACAGCGAGTACAATGGTTATGTGAGAGAAATTGCTTTTGCTCAAACAGAAAACATCTACAACACTGTGTTAAACATTTACGATAAATCTGATGCAGATAACATCAATACTCAAATCGCTGCGATTCAATTAGCTGAAAAGCGCATTCATGACACCATGATTTTACAATCTAAAATCTAAGGTATCACATCGATACAATTAAATAGCCTCTGAATTTTCAGAGGCTTTTTTTATGGTAAATCATATTTGTTGAGCAATTTGACAAAGACTTCAAAATCTTTGGGGTATGGCGCTTGAATGGTCATCTCCTTGCCTGCTATTGTATTGAAAGTGATTTGATAAGCGTGCAAGGCAAAACGGCTGATCAATGGTTTTTCAGCCTCATCCGTTTTATGGACCTTTTTGATTTGAGACAAATACGCCAATTTGCCGCCGTATAATTCATCGGCTACCAAAGGTAAATTTTGGGATGCCGCATGAATTCTAATTTGATGCAATCTACCTGTAAGTGGTTGACATTGCAATAATGTAAAATGCTTGAAAGCCTTAATGGTATTGAAAATGGTTGTTGATGGTTTGCCATGTTTCCTTGAAATATTGACCCTTCTTTTACTGTCTGTCAATAAAGGCAAGTCTACACAAAGTTCATTGAGTACAACTGAGGCACTCACAATGGCGTGGTATTCTTTTTTAATGCTGCGTTGTTCAAATTGCCTGGCAATTGATTTATAAGTGTCATCATCTTTGGCAATTAACATGACGCCTGAAGTTTCTCTGTCAATGCGATGACACAATTTGTAATCAGGATTAAGGTCCTTAACCATAGCCACTACAGAAGCTTGGCCTGAATCATGCCTTTCGTGCAAGGAAGCTAAATGAGCTGGTTTATTAATGGCAATAATATGCTCATCTTCAAACAGTATTAAATCCTTTAACTTACTCATAGTATTATTGACGCATGTCTAATTTGATTTGAGTCAAGACATGTTTGGTTTGTTGGGCAAAATCGCCTTTCATCAACCAATCGTAATAACCAAAGTCTGTTCTGAAAACTTCCTTAACCGTTTTGCCTTTGTGTTTGCCAAAATTAAACACCACTTCTTTTTGTGCATTGTATACCAAACGACCAGCTAAGTCAGCTAAATTGTTTTGACCACTGAATTGGTGCAAATAGTCAATATTGGGTTCTAATTGCTCATACTTTTCTAGTTGAGATTGAATGATCTCCCAGGTGGCTTCTGTATCAGCCTTAGCACTGTGGGCATTGTTCAAATCTTTGTTGCAATAGAATTTATAAGCAGCTGTTAAATTTCTAGGCTCCATGGTGTGAAATATCTTCTGAGCATCAATGAATTTACGCTTGCTAATATCAAACTCTACACCAGCTCTGTAAAACTCTTCAACCAACATAGGAAAATCAAATTTATTGCTATTGAAACCTGCAAAATCTGATTGTCCAATAAAGGCGATTAAATCATGGGCTTTATCTTTAAAGCTGGGTTCATTGGCCACATCGGCATCATATATATGGTGAACAGCTGAAGCCGCTTCAGGAATTGGTACACCCGGATTGAATCTTTGGTATAAATCAGTTCTTTCACCATTGGCTTGGATCTTGATCAAATAGATTTCAATTATTCTATCAAAGGCTGTGTTAATGCCTGTTGTTTCTAAGTCAAATACGATAAGGGGTTTATTGAGTTGTAATTTCATTTTAATAAGTCAGGTCTTCTGATTTTTGTTCTGTTTTCAGCTTCATTCAATTTCCATTCTTCAATGAGCTTAAAATTACCGGACAACAATACATCAGGTACTTTTAAACCTTTGAACTCGGAAGGTCTTGTGTATACAGGGGGGGCTAATAAGCCGTCCTGAAAACTATCGCTTAAGGCGGATTCCTCATTGCCCAAAACGCCAGGAATTAATCGCACTATACTATCAGTCATGATGGCTGCAGCTAATTCACCGCCAGTTAACACGTAGTCTCCAATAGATATTTCTTGAGTTACATATAAGGTTCTTATGCGTTCGTCTATGCCTTTGTAATGGCCGCACAAAATAATGATGTTTTGCTTGAGCGACATAGCATTGGCCATTTGTTGGTTCCAAGTATGGCCATCAGGAGTGGTGTATATTATGTCGTCGTATTGGCGCTGCGCTTTTAAATCTTCAATAGCATTGGCCAATGGTTCACACATCAATACCATACCTGCGCCACCTCCGAAGGGGTAGTCATCTACTTGACCGTATCGGTTAAGGGCATAGTCCCTTAAATTGATTAAGTTGATTTCAGCCATGCCTTTGTCTTGGGCACGTTTAACCATAGAATGGTTCAATGGGCCATCCAATAAAGCTGGTTGAACGGTTATGATATCAATACGCATATTATAAATCCAATAAGCCTTCAGGTATAGTCATTTCAATGGTTTTAGCCTCGTGGTCAACAGATACAATTAAGTCTTCGTGTAGAGGAATTAGAATAGCTTTATAGCCATGTCTGCATTCCAATAATAGGTTATTGGGGTACTCTAGAATTTGAGTAATATCATATTGTTCAGCATTGGCGTGATTAATGAGTTTGTAGCCTACAAGTCCTTTGTTTTCTGTTTGTTCTTGGTCTACAAAATCTAAAATTTTACAATTGCATAAGGCCTCTGCTTGTTCAATACTAGTAATGTCCTCTAGAGTCACTATGCCAGCAGGCGCATTAAATTGTTTGATCTTAAAGGGGACAAATTTATCTTGGATTTCTATGCAAAGAAAATCTTGAGGGATAAAGTCTTCCTCGAGTTGAATTTTCAATTGACCATTGAAGCCATGTGGCTTCAAAACAAAACCCACCTGTTGGGTGGGTCTTGAATGAATGTTGTTATTTAACATACAAAAGCGTATTAAGCTTCAGTATTTTCAGTTGTTTCAGGTGCATCAGCAGCTGCATCAGTATTTTCAACTGCAGCAGTTTCATCAGTTGCAACAGGTGTTTCACTGATTTCTTCAGTTGAAGCATTGGCTTCAGCTTCAGCAGCGGCAAGTTTAGCAGCAATTGCAGCAGCTCTTGCTTCTTTAACTTTCGCTTCAGCTTCAAGTCTTTCAGAGGCTGATTTAGCTTTAGCAGTTGCTAATGTGTCTTTCTTAGACTGAATTTTAGCATCTTTGTCTGCTTGCCATTTTGCAAATTTTGCATCAGCTTCTTCCAATGAGAAGGCACCTTTGTTAACGCCACCATGTAAGTGGTGTAACATCATAGCACCTTTGTAAGATAGAATAGCACGAACGGTATCCGTAGGGATAGCACCGTTGTCTAACCACTTCACTGCTTTTTGAAGATCTAAGTTGATTGTTGCAGGATTGGAATTAGGGTTGTAATCACCAATTCTTTCAATAAATCTACCATCTCTCGGAGCACGTGAATCTGCCGCCACAATGTAGTAGTAGGCTCTTTTTTTGCGTCCTTGACGCTGTAATCTTAATTTAGTTGACATAACTTTTTACTGTTAAATCGCAAGTTCTCCATTTCTTGCGGGGTGCAAATGTACAACGAATCCTTATAAAAAGCAAGGGCTTAGCTTGTTTTTGTGACCAAGGCCATTAATAAGGCTTGTAAAATGAGGCTATCTCGTTTAAAATCACCGAATTGATAATAGGTTTCAAGCAATTTATCAACAACGGTTTTTTGGGTGTTTTTTTAAATTACTTTTGTGCTTCAAACGGATTCAAAGTGGAAAATTTCATTGTATCGGCAAGAAAATACAGACCTTCTGTATTTGATGATGTGGTTGGTCAAAGACACGTCACTGATACCTTGTTGAATGAGATAAATAACAACCACTTAGCACAATCATTTTTATTCACTGGTCCCAGAGGTGTAGGTAAAACTACTTGTGCACGTATTCTGGCTAAAGTAATCAATCAAAAAGAAGGCGATCAAGCAGATCAAGACTATGCCTTTAATATTTTTGAGATGGATGCTGCTAGTAATAATTCAGTGGAAGACATTCGCCACCTGAATGAGCAAGTCCGCATTCCCCCTCAAGTTGGCAACTACAAGGTTTATATCATAGACGAGGTTCACATGTTGTCTTCAGCGGCTTTTAATGCTTTTTTAAAAACATTAGAAGAACCGCCAAAATATGCCATCTTTATTTTAGCGACTACTGAAAAACACAAGATACTACCAACCATCTTATCCAGATGTCAGATCTTTAATTTCAAACGCATTCAAATTAAAGACATGGTGGAGCATTTGCAAAGCATTGCCGCCAAGGAGCATGTTGAAGTTGAGCAAGAAGCCCTTCACTTAATTGCAGAAAAGGCGGATGGCGGATTAAGAGATTGTTTGTCTTTGTTTGACCAAATGGTGTCTTATTGCAATGGCAAAATCACTTATGATAAAGCCGTTGAAAATCTAAACATCTTAGATAGAGACTATTATTTCAAAATCACCCAATCCATATTAAATCAAAGTATTTCAGAGGTCTTGGTTTATTTTGATGAAGTCTTAAACAAAGGTTTTGATGGACAATTGTTCTTAAATGGATTAAGCGAACACTTTAGAAACCTAATGGTATGTAAAGACAAAGCGACTGCCCATTTGTTAGATGTTGGCGAAGCGCACAAGTCTAAATACGAAGCCCAAAGCCAAAGCTGTGATTTAAGTTTTTTATTAAATGCACTTAACATCAACAACCAGTTTGATGTTGACTACAAAAACTCTAAAAATCCTAGGTTACACATAGAGCTAGCCCTCATGAAACTTTGTCACATTAGAAGTCAAATTAATGCGGCAGTAACCCTTGAGGAATTAAAAAAAAAAGTGATGAGTATTTAAGGCAGAAACAACAACAGCCTGCCAAAACACCTGTTTTACCTGTTCACGCCATTAAACCTCCAGACTTAGCCAGTCAAGATTTAAAATTGCCTAAAATCCCTAAAAGGCAAACAGGACAACCCATACAAATTCAAAGTGCAGAAATACTAGAAGCTTCAGAAGATATCCCTGAGGTATTACAAGTTGAACAAGTTATTCCTGAGCTAGTGACTAAACTTGAGCCAGAAACCACTGCTGCAATCCCTTTGAGCATTGAGTCACTTAAGCAGGCATTCTCTGAATTCGCTGCTAAACAAAAACTCTCATTGGTGGCATTGATCAAACTTTTAGATCCAATTATTCAAGGTCAAGACATCGTGGTTAAAATGAGTAAGCAACAAGAAGAGTTGATTGGAGAAACCAAGATTGAATGGCAAGCCTACATCAGACAATACTTCAGACAAAATCATTTGCAATTGTTGTTTCAAATAGATGAAACCCAAGAATTAACAGCAATGGCCTATACCCCATCTGAACAATATGCCGAATTAGCGAATGAGTCAGATGCCTTTAGAGATTTGGTCAATCAATTTAAACTCAAAATCAAACACAGTTGAGGCCTCCTCTTAAAATAGCGGTTTTAAGTCTTTTTATACTGCTGAATACGCTGTTACATTTACCATTTTTAAGCTTACCTCCCTGTGGTGACCATGTTTGGCGTCAGTGCAATACCATGGCCATGAGTAGAAATATGTACGAAGGCGATGGCAGTTTAATGGCACCGAGTATTGATAGACGCAATGCCACAAATGGGATAACAGGTTCTCATTTTCCATTGTATGAGTGGGGCTTAGCTCAATGGTCAAAGCTGACTGGTTTCAATGATCAATCTGCCAGAACTTATGCTTTGGTGATCTTTAGTGTGGCAATGTTGCTAATGTACAGCATTTTGTTGTTTTTGGGTATTGATTGGATTCAATCAGTTTTGGGCGCTTTGTTATTGCTCACTATCCCACAATTTTATTATGATAGCATTAATGCCATGCCTGATAACTTAGCCTTGTGCATGGCATTGTTGGCATGGAGAGCTCAATTAGCAATGTCTGAGCAAAAAACATCATTTTTATGGGTTTTATTGGCCAGTTTAAGTGCTTTGTTATGTGGTTTAATTAAGCCTCAATTTTTAATTATACCTATGTCAAATTGGTGGTTAATTGCGAATAAGCGATCAATAGGTTTTTTCCTGTACCCTGCCCTTTTTGTGTTATTAGGTGTTGGCGTATGGTATTGGCATGCAGAGCAACTCACTCAAGTCAATAATCTAAAAGAATTTGGTTTGTGGATTAAACCCATTGGCTTTGCTGCAATCCTCAAGACTGTTTTTAAAAACATAGTCTCAGATTGGCCTGAATTGTTACTCGGATGGCCATTGTTTGTTGCCTTTATTTTGTTGGCTTTTGGCATAAAACACAAGCCTTATTACTTAAAGCAAACCATTAAATGGCAAATGCTCGGATTTGTATTGTTTTATGCCTTGGCAATAGAACGCATGCACGATCACAGTTATTATTTTATGGCCATTTTACCCATCATGGTATTGTTGGTAGTAACTTTATTGCAAAACACCAATAAATCATTATTGTATTTGAGTATTTTATGCCTTTTAAATGGTATTTGGGCCTATTATAGAATTGTCCCTAACAGATGGCAGGTCCCTCATTTGGATATACCAATGGCTTTTGCTGATCGTGCTCAACGAGATACGCTCACCCAGTATTTAAACCACAGTGAACATTGTTTGGTGGGTCCAGATGTTTCAGGTTGTGTATGGTTTTATTTTACGCATACCAAAGGCTTTTCATTCGAACACGCAGAAGAATTGTTTGAAAACAATGGCAATGGTACCTGGAAAAGAGACATGAGTGCTTTTGGAATTGATTATTTATTAATTGATACGTCTGCTCATACCAAGCGCTACCTTTTGGATCATATTCCGAACAAACGCCTTCTGAAAACAGTATCTGGCTTATCAGTTTGGAAAATTGAACACCCCTAAGAAACTGTTTGTAAACTATAAGCCAATCCCGGTCAATTTAACTTAAATTCGCATAAATTTAATTGGATTTGTCTATACAAGTAGAACACCTCAGCAAGTTGTACAAACAACAAAAAGCCATTGATGATTTGAATTTCAATATCAATAGTGGCGAAATTGTTGGATTCTTGGGGCCTAATGGCGCAGGAAAAACCACTACAATGAAAATTCTTACAGGGTATATTCCGCCTAGTTCTGGTAAAGCTTTTGTCAACGGATTAGATGTGGAGGAAAATGCCATTGAAGTTAGAAAATTGATTGGCTATTTGCCTGAGCACAATCCCTTGTATACAGACATGTATGTAAAAGAATACTTGGAATTTGTAGCGTCGATTTATAAACTCTCGAACAAAAAACAAAGGGTTGATGACATGATAGAATTAACAGGTCTTACTTTGGAACGCCATAAAAAAATAGGGCAATTGTCAAAGGGTTACAGACAACGTGTTGGTTTGGCTCAAGCCATTATTCACAACCCTAAAGTATTGATTTTAGATGAACCTACAAGTGGACTTGATCCCAATCAAATTGCTGAAATTCGAAATTTGATCACCAATATTGGCAAAGAAAAAACAGTGCTATTGTCTACCCATATCATGCAAGAAGTGGAGGCAATGTGCACACGTGTTATGATCATCAATAAGGGTGTGATTGTGGCCAATGGCCAACCAAGTGAATTGAAGCATATGTTTGGCGCTAGTCAAGCTGTTCAATTTACATTTAATAAAGCTTTGTCACCAACTCAAATCAATGCATTAGCATTAAAAGGCAAAGTAAGTCATTTACAAGATTTCACCTATTTGGTGCAAGTAAGCACTGAGATTGAAGGGCTTAAATCTGAAGTTTTCAAATTTGCAGTTGAGCAAGATCTCATTTTAACTGAAATTAAATTGATAGAACAAACACTCGAAGAGGTATTTAAAACTGTAACCAAATAAAACCATGTGGAGTATACTATTTAAAGAATTAAGAGGGTTTTTAAGTTCACTCATAGCCATTATTGTAATCGTAGTGTTCTTGATTGCGAACGGCCTATTCTTATGGATATTTAAAGAAACCAATTTGTTAGACAATGGCTATGCGAACATGGACCCTTTGTTTGATTTGGCCCCAATCATTTTTATCTTTTTGATTTCAGCTATTACGATGAGGTCATTCAGTGAAGAAAAAAAGACTGGCACATTCGAAACCTTGAGCACCAAACCCGTTACTGATTTGGAAATCATATTGGGTAAATATTTGGCTGGCCTGCTCATTGTTGTGTTTTCCATTTTGCCAACCCTCACCTATTACTACACCATCCATACTTTAGCTGTCCCTGCAGGCAATATTGATACTGGTGCAATATGGGGCAGTTATATTGGTTTGATTTTATTAAGTGCAGCCTATATTGCCATTGGGTTATTCGCGAGTGTGATCACAGACAACCAAATAGTGTCTTTTATAGTCAGCATGTTTTTATGTTTCTTTTTCTACACGGCTTTTGACTATTTGGGTGCCTTTAATGTGATCAAGGACAACAATTTTTTCATTGAATGGATGGGCATTGACTATCATTATCGCAACATTAGCAAAGGTGTTATTGATACCAGAGACATCGTCTATTTTATATCTTTCATTACCCTCTTTATTTGGTTAACTAAAATTATTTTTAACAGTCGCAAATGGTAAACAACAAGCCCAACAAAAGAAGCGTAAAGCAACAATCCTTTATTGAATTAGCCTTGTTGCTATTGGTCATTATTGTGGCTAATGTGCTAGCCAGTCAATACTATAAGAAATTTGATTTAACTAAAGAAAAGCGCTACACACTATCTAATACATCTGTTCAATTAGCAAAAAAAGTCAACGACAGATTATTCTTTAAAGTTTACTTAGAAGGCGATAATTTATCTTCCAAATTCAAGCGTTTAAGAACAGCTACTTTAGACATGTTGACTGAATTCAGAGACATGAGTGGCAATAAAATTGACTTTGAATTTGTGAATGTTTTTAAAGATAAAGACGACAAAGAAAAGGCAGAGATCATCAAACAACTCAACAACAAAGGCATTCAATATTATAATGACATTGAGATTGGAGCAGATCAACAAAAGCGCAATTTGATATTGCCAGCTGCAGAGGTGTCTTATGGTGCTAACAAAGAATATGTGGTGAATCTTTTGAATACTGAAATGGGTAGAGCCGAAGAAACTGCCATCAATAAATCCATTGAAGGTTTGGAATATGAGATTGCCAACGCCATTCGCAAATGCATCAATCAAAAGCCTAAGAAAATTGCTTTTTTATTTGGTCATGGTGAAGCTGAAGCTGCCCAAACAGATGGCTTGTTGTCATCATTGAGCGAGAATTACAGCATAGACAGAGTGTTCTTTAATTTAGCTGACGAGAATTATTTGAAGCAATTCATCTACTTAACTGAGACGACTCAAGACTATGATTCTTTGGGTAAGATGATTGTTAGTAAATCATTAGATTTATTAAAAATGTACGACGGTGTAGTGATTGTAAAACCCACAATCCCTTACCAAAAAGATGAAGCGTATATATTAGATCAATACATTATGAATGGTGGTAAAACCATTTGGATGGTTGATCCAATTCAAGCTGAACACGATAGTCTTCGCAGACAAACCAAAGCCTTTTTTCCCGATTACAACAATGAGTATTTAAGAACCATGTTATTCAATTATGGCGTTAGATTAAATTCTAATCTCTTAATGGATTTGCAGTGTAATAACATCGTTTTAAACGACCCAAGCAGACCTGGGCAAATGGTACCGTTTCCATGGGTCTACTACCCTGTTTTCGCTTTTAAAGGTCAGGAACATCCAATAATCAAAAATTTAGAAGTGGTTTGGGGCCGTTATACTGGCACACTTAAGCCTATAGCCCGCAAACAATTAAAAGTCACCAATCTCTTGTTGAGTTCTGATAAGACTAAAATGCAAGATGCGCCTGCATTTGTTGATTTGGGCATAGTAGCTAATACGTTTAACCGCTCCTATTTGGAGTCTTTTAAATCAGGCAATCAAGTGGTTGGCGTCTTGTTAGAAGGTGAATTCAAATCTAACTTCAGACGTCCTGATAAACAATATGAATTTCCTGTCAAGGAGTCCGTTAACAACAGTATGATTGTTATTGCTGATGGTGATATCGGATTGAATTATGTCAAACGCAGTACTGGTGAAGTCTACCCTTTAGGTTTTGACAGAGAAACCGGTCGTCAATTCGCTAATAAAAAATTCTTGTTGAATTGTTTTGACTACCTCTTTGATGAGAGTGGATTAATTGATATTCGCACAAAAGAAATACAGTTAAGACTTTTGGATAAAGCACGTATTAACAATCCTAAGACCGATTCTGAGTGGTTAAGCGAAAAACAGTATTGGCAATTGTTTAATACGCTAATGCCAGTGCTATTAGTATTGGTATTTGGCGTAAGCAATGCTTGGTACCGCAAACGCAAGTACACAAAATCTTAAATTGTATAGAAAATAAGGCAATCCAATCGAAGATTGTACAATTATTTATCGGTTTTAGTCTCCTTTTAAATAGGTTTGCATTTTGCGAAATATATTTTGAATCAAAATCAACCTAATTACCCACTCGCCGAAAGACTATCATGGATCTCAGAATCAGAGACCATAGCTATGGCTAAGCTCGGTAGAACACTCAAAGCTGAGGGCAAAGACGTGATCAGTTTAAGTTTTGGGGAACCAGATTTCTTTACCCCTGATCATATTAAACAAGCGGCCATTGATGCCATCCATCAAAATTTTACTTTTTATACACCTGTAGCAGGTATTCCTGATTTAAAGGAAGCCATTGTTCAGAAGTTTCAAAGAGAGAATCAATTAACTTACCAAACCGATCAGATTGTTGTGAGTACAGGCGCTAAAAATGCCATAATGAATACCGTTCTGTCTTTGGTAAATCCTGGTGATGAAGTCATTATTCCTAGACCTTTTTGGGTAAGCTATGCAGACATGGTACAATTTGCTCAAGGTGTACCTATTTACATTGATACTACAGTTGAATCTGACTATAAAATCACTGCAGAGCAACTTGAAAAGGCCATTAGCCCTAAAACCAAATTGTTCATGTTTAGCAGCCCTAATAATCCGAGTGGCATGATTTATTCATACGACGAGTTAAAGGCTTTGGCTGAAGTGTTTGAACGCCATACTGAGATTTTTATCATCAGTGATGAGATTTATGAGCATATTAATTTTGAAGGCAAACACCATAGCATTGCTGGCTTTGGAAGTTTAATCAACAGAACAATTACAGTGAATGGCGTCTCTAAAGCCTTTTCAATGACCGGATGGCGCATTGGTTATATTGGAGCGCCCAAAGCCATTGCTTTTGCATGCGAAAAGCTTCAAAGTCAATTCACCAGTGGCACCAATGCCATTGCTCAAAAAGCGGCTATTGCAGCTTTGAATGGTGATCTTACGCCTACTTATCAAATGCGCGATGCCTTTAAAAAGCGTAGAGATATTTGTTATGAGCGCTTAAAAGCCATCCCTGGCATCAAATTGAGTTTACCACCAGGTGCCTTTTATTTGTTTCCAGACATCAGTGCTTATTTTGGAAAACAATATCAAGGTCATGTGATACGTAATTCTCAAGACCTTTGTATGTTTTTATTGAATCAAGTGTATTTAGTGACTGTTTCAGGTTCAGCTTTTGGAAACGATAACTGTATTAGATTATCGTATGCTACAAGCGAAGAAAATCTCATCAAAGCCATGGATAGAATGAAAGAAGGTTTAAGTTTGTTATCATAATTATGCACGCCCTATTAGATCAGTTTAAAAATAAAAAAGTCCTTATAGTAGGTGATGTTATGGTTGACGCCTACATCATAGGCAAAGTGGATAGAGTATCACCTGAAGCGCCTGTTCCTGTTGTTAATATTGAACAAAGAGATATGCGTTTAGGCGGTGCGGCCAATGTTGCAGTAAACATTCAAGCTTTACAAGCTACACCTATTTTGTGTTCAGTGATTGGTCAAGATCAAGAAGGCGAAGAATTAATGCAATTGTTAGCCCAACAAGGTATGACAAGTTCTGCTATTGTAAGATCGACCACCAGAAAAACCACTACTAAAACCCGCGTTATCAGCAATAAACATCAATTGTTGAGATTGGATCATGAGCAAACTCACGATGTGCTTGAACAAGAAAATTTGGCTTTAATAGAAGCCTTTTCTCAACATATTAACGATTGTGATGTGGTTATTTTAGAAGATTACAACAAAGGTGTATTGACTCAAAACAATATCCCAGTATTGATTGATATTGCCCTAAAAGCCAATAAGCCAATTGCAGTAGATCCAAAGAAAAACAATTTCTTGTTGTATCAAAATGTGACTCTATTTAAGCCCAATTTAAAAGAATTAAAAGAAGGTTTAAACAGCGATTTGAATCTTAAAGATAAAGCCAATTTACAAACTTTAGTGATGGCACTTCATCAAACTTTGGGCAATAAAATGACTATGGTGACATTAAGTGAAGATGGTGTTATGGTAACTGATCATACTCACTTTGAATTCATTCCTGCTCATATTCGCAATATTGCAGATGTAAGTGGCGCCGGTGACACTGTGATCAGTGTTGCAGCTCTGTGTTTAGCCTGTGGCATAAACATGAAAACCATGGCAGAACTCTCTAATTTAGCGGGCGGTTTGGTTTGTGAAGAAAGCGGTGTAGTACCAGTCAATTTAAGCAAATTGGCGAATGAGTCTCAGTATTTATTATAAGTTTTTAAGTTAAAATACTTTGTAAGGCCTGGATCTTCCAGTCTTTATTCCTATTGAGTATTTGAATAGCATTTAACTGTATTCAAAATATAGGCAATAATTGGTTTAGGGTTTATAGGCACTTTCTTGAAGAATGCTTTGCGCATTGCTGTTCAACATTAAAGTTTTCAAATCAACATCTGGATGCTCATTCATGTATTTTCTAACAGCCATCCAACCAATGTATTTACCAATCATAGCAGGTGCTTGTTCAGGCACTCCACTCAAAACCGTTCTTGGTCCTTCCTTTAACAATTTTTCATATTGCCTTTTATTGGTGCTATAAATGTATTTTTCTTTTACAAGGAATGACCAAATATTGTGTTCTTCTTTTCGACACCATTCTAATTCTTCTGGAGTCATAGCAATTTTAAAATGGTCTTCCAATTGAGGCATCATGGCATCTAAGTAATAAAGCAATTTGCCTTGATAAATCATTTCATCAGTAAAGTTGTAACCTTTATTGGTATGCATGAATAAATCATTGGCGTGAGCAATCATATGAAATGGCACTACTGTTTCTGGGATCAACATTTTGCGCCAGTACAATTCAATATTGGTTTGATCATACACTTTAAAATCTTTACCTAAGTGCATATCTAAGCCTATACCAATGTAATCTTGACCAACAGGATTCATATAAAAACTAAAATTGCTGGTGTAAGTAATGATTTTTGGAATACTTTCATCTGGAAAATAGAATTTAAAGTGTTTATAAGCATCGGTTAATGCTGTTTTATAAGGCGTAAAATCTTTGTATTGATCATTTACCCATTGGTACAATTTTTTAGCATTAACATCCGTTTTATACATCATTAACTGATTAAAAACCTCAGCATTTGAACCTGAAAAACCGAGTATACCCCTAGTGTAATCCTCATAAAAATAAGGGTAATCCTTAAAACATTTGCTGGTGTCTGTTAATTGGTTATTAAATAAATCTTGTTCAAACCTTTGAATAGTAAGTTCAACTTGTATATGGCTCACATCTACATCAAGTCTATTTTTCTGACACGATGTGAAAAAGATCAGAGAACAACAAGCTCCAACTATAACCGCTTTTAAAAATTTTTTATTCATTTTTGTGCAAATAAAATTCATTAAGAACATGAAAACAACGTTTAAACCTATTTTTTTATTGGGTCTCATGGTTTTTTTTAATCAAATGGCCATCGCTCAAGACAACAGAGACTTTAGAGTAGGCTTTAAAGTGATACCTGGTTTTGATTGGGTAAAGAGCAATACCACCAATGTACAAAAGAATGGCATGAGCTTAGGATACTCATTTGGGGTTATGGCAGATTATGCAATAGGCACTAACTATTATTTTAGTTCAGAACTTAATATTACCAACATGACCAATAACATGAAACTTAGACCAGATTCTATTGGATTGTTATTAAAGAATGGCGATTCATTCAACCAAATCAGTTACAAATACAATTTAAAATACATTGAAATTCCATTGATGTTCAAATTCAGAACAAAGGAAAACAATTTGCTCAGATATTGGGGTCAATTTGGTATTGCTCCAGGTTTCCTTATTTCCAAAAATGTTGGGGTAATGGCCAATTCATTAGAAAACCCTGCCAGTAATTTCCCTATTGATGAAAAGTTCAATCCCAATGATGTGTCTAACAATCAATTTGATTTCAAAAATTACTCTGATAATGTGAGTGTGTTAAGAGCGTCGATGATTTTAGGGGCTGGGATTGAGTACAATTTAAGTGGCAATACCAGTTTCTATTGTGGACTTAGATTCAACAATGGATTCACAGACATGTTAAGAGATAAAAAATCTAAAATGATCAATAATGTTTTAGGCTTAGAAATTGGTTTCTTCTTTTAATTCATTTAAAGCATGAAAATTACCTTAGCGCAAATCAATCTCACTATTGGTGATTTTAAAGGTAATTTTGCGGCTATAGTTTCTGCTATTGAGCATGCTCAAAGCGAAGGTTCTGAACTGATTGTTTTTAGTGAGTTAGCGGTTTGTGCCTATCCGCCAGATGATTTACTCAACCACAAAAGCTTTGTAGAAGATTGTCAAAATGTGATTCACTATCTGCTTCCCTACAGTAAAAAGATAGCCATCATCATTGGTTCACCAACTTTTAATGCGCAAGCTGAGGGTCGTCAATTGTATAACTCAGCCTGTGTTTTACAAGGAGGGCATTTAACTCATACCATTCACAAAACCCTCTTGCCCACTTATGATGTATTTGATGAATCGAGATACTTTGAGCCTAACACTCAATTTGAATTGGTCAAGATCAACGGCAATCAAGTAGCAATCACCATTTGTGAAGATTTATGGTTTGATGCCAACGACTTCAAATACAAACACAACCCACTTTCTGCTTTAAGTGCATTGAATCCCGATGTCGTTATTAATTTATCGGCCTCTCCTTTTAATCAGCACAAGCAGGAAGAACGATATGATACCCTTAAACGCGCTGCCTTGGGGTTTAATAAACCATTGATTTATGTCAACCAAGTTGGAGCCCATACTGATTTAATTTTTGATGGTCGTTCTATGTTATTCAATGCTAAGGGAGAAATGTGTTGGCAAGCTAAAGCATTTGATGAGGCTATTTATACAGTAGATACCAATCACATAAGCCCAGTTGAGGAAACCACAATCAATAGTATAGAAGAAATTTACAATGCACTTATTTTTGGATTAAAGGATTATTTTCAAAAAAATGGATTTAAAACAGCCTTGTTAGGGTCTTCTGGAGGAATAGATTCAGCGGTAGTTCAGGCTTTATTGAGCGATGCCATTGGTGCAGAAAATGTGACAGCTGTATTAATGCCCTCAAAATATTCCAGTGAAGGCAGTGTTCAAGATGCAATGACTTTAAGTCAACAACTTGGCAATCCTTATTTTCAATTGCCAATTGCCTCTATCATTGATGCCTATGATAAGGTCTTAGATCCTTTATACAATGGTTTACCAATTGGTTTAGCTGAAGAAAACATTCAAGCCAGAACAAGGGCCAATTTGTTAATGTCTTTAAGCAATAAGTTTGGTCACATTTTAATCAATACCAGTAATAAGAGTGAATTATCTGTAGGGTATTCAACCTTATATGGTGATTTGTGCGGCAGTTTAAGTGCCATTGGCGATGTATACAAAACACAAGTATACGCCTTGGCTCAGTTTATTAATTCAAAAGCCAATCGTATTCCAGAGTCAATTATTCACAAAGCGCCCAGTGCAGAATTAAGACCCGACCAAAAAGACAGCGATTCTCTGCCCGAGTATCATTTTTTAGATGCCATCTTATACTTACACATTGAAAAGCAACTCGGCAACGATGAAATCATTGCATTAGGACATGATGCCGCAACCGTTGCTAAAGTGTTAAATTTAGTAAAGAACAGCGAGTACAAACGTTTCCAAGCCCCTCCTGTTTTAAGGGTATCAAGCAAATCCTTTGGAAGAGGCCGTATAATTCCGCTTGTTAAAAAGTGGTAGTTAAGCTGGTACTGCACACATTGTAGCTTGAGCTCTTGCTATTAATACCTTAGGTTCTGAAGGCTCAAAACAGTAAATATCACATTCACAATAATAAAGGTATTGTCCTGCTTTAATGACTTTGCCAACTGCTTCTAAAATACTGCCCTTGCCTGGCTTTAAATAATGAACACTCAAATCAGATGTAACTGTACTTTGATTGGGTTCGACTAAGGTATACGCCGCAAAACCCATGGCAATATCAGCAATGGTAGCTGTAACACCACCGTGCACCACCAAGCTTTGTTGTCTGTGAGCATCGAGCACGTTTAATTGCGCTACTACCATGCCTTCTTGAACATCCATCATTTGAATGCCTACAGAATGCATAAAGTGGTTTTGACTCATTTTAGTCAATGTGTCTTTTTTATAGTGTGGATTTTTACTGTTAAAATTCATCTTATTCAAATTCAAATAATTCAAGTGCACTGCTCAGTTCTTTTTCAGTTTTAACATTGCCTTGAGCCTTCGCTAGAGCAATCCCTAAATGGTATACTTCAATGGCCTTATCTCTATCGCATGTTTGGTATAAAGCAGCCAATTGATAATAGGTAGCAAGATAGTTTGGGGCATTCTGTCTTATCCATTCTAACTTTGCTATGGCTTCTGATGCTTGGCCTTCAGAAAGCAATTCCATGGCCAATGCATAGTTTAAAAAGATGTCATTTGGCGATTGATTTAATAGTTGAATAAGGCTTTCTTTCCTGTTCATTGGACCCTGTGCATTACTTTGCAAAACTCATTTTTTCTTCGGACATTTTATACTTATTTTTGCAAAAAATATTCTTCATGAAAATTCTAGTGTGCATGAGCGTGGTCCCTGATACCACCACTAAAATTACATTTACAAACAACGATACTGCCTTAAATACGCAAGGCGTTCAGTTCATTATCAACCCTTATGATGAATTGTCATTAACCAAAGCCCTTGAATTAACTGAAAAGCATGGTGGCACTGTTACTGTTGCAACTGTTGGTTTAGCGGATACTGACGCCGTTATCAGAAAAGCACTTGCAATAGGTGCTCATGATGCGATAAGAATCAATGCAGAGCCAAGAGACGCTCAATTTGTTGCAGAACAATTAAGCCACATTGTTAAAGCCAATGCCTATGATTTAGTCTTAACAGGCAGAGAAAGCATTGATTATAACGGTGGCCAAATATGCGGTTTATTAGGCGCCTACTTAGATTGGCCTTCTGTTAATGTTTGTACTAAGGTTGAATTTGAAAACGGACAAATGGCCTTTGAACGAGATATTGATGGTGGCAGACAAGCTGTTAGCGTTGCGCTTCCGGTAGTTGCTAGCTCACAAAAAGATTTGTGCGAACCAAGGATCCCTAATATGAAAGGTATTATGGCGGCAAGAACTAAGCCTCTTCAAGTGGTTGAAGCAAGTTCATCTGCTCAAGTAATCACCCATCAAAAATTCGAAAACCCACCTGCAAAACAAGCCGTTAAATTAATTGACGCCGCCAATGCAGGTCAACTTATAGACATTCTAAGAAACGAAGCTAAAATCATTGCCTAATTTATCATGACAGGAATATACGCAGAAAACGCCGACGGCCAATTTAAAAAAGCCATATTAGAAGCTGCCTCTTATGCAGCCACTATTCAAAACGGACCAATTACCGCTATATGCGTTGGTTCTCCTAATGCCAGTGAAGCAGAAAAATTAGCTCAATATGGCGTAGAGAAACTAATAGTGATTGAAGGTATTCATGCATTCGACGCACAACAATACGCTCAAGCAATTGCTAAAGTGGCAAAAGAAAATGGCTTATCTACATTAGTATTTGCTAATACCTATGAAGCCAAATCTTTGGCTCCTAGGGTTGCAGTTCATATGGATGCTGCTTTTGCTAGTAATGTTATTGCCTATCCAGACAATAGCAATGGTTTTGTGGTAAAACGCAGTGTCTTCTCTGGCAAAGGTTATGCTTATGTAAAGCTTGAAAACGCTAATAAGATTATTGCATTAACGCCCAATAGCACAGACTTAATCAGCAAGCCATGCAGCATCAGTGTTCAAACACAATCGGCAGATGCATTTCAAGCCAAGACCAAAATTGAATCTACTCACAAATCAAGTGGTAAAATACCTTTAACAGAAGCCGAGATTGTTGTTTCTGCAGGTAGAGGCATGAAAGGCCCTGAAAACTGGGGCATGGTTGAAGACTTAGCTCAAGCCTTAGGCGCTGCTACAGCCTGCTCTAAACCTGTATCCGATATGGGTTGGAGACCACACAGTGAACACGTTGGTCAAACAGGTATAACCATTAAACCAAATTTATACATTGCTATAGGTATCTCTGGCGCTATTCAGCACTTAGCTGGTGTTAGCAGCAGCAAGGTGATTGTTGCCATTAACAAAGATCCAGAAGCCCCATTTTTTAAAGCAGCAGATTATGGTATCGTTGGTGACGCCTTTGAAGTATTACCTCAATTATTAACGGCCGTAAAAGCCTAAGAGCATTGAAAAAAATCGAGTTAGACATATACGGTATTGCCCCATCTCAAAAAGGAGGTTCTTACAGCTTAATTCTGGCAGAAGTGAATGGTGACCGTAAATTGCCTATAATCGTTGGACCTTTTGAAGCTCAGGCCATAGCCATACCATTAGAGGGTATTGAAGTTGACAGACCACTTACCCATGATTTGTTTCTCAGTTTATCTAAGAAATTAGATTTTACTGTTAGCGAAGTTTTTATTTATCAAATCAAAGAGGGCATATTTTATGCTCAATTGATTGTAGATACAACTGATGCTCAAACTCAAATTGATTGTAGAACCAGTGATGCTATAGCCATCGCAGTTCGTTTCAATTGCCCAATCTATACCACAGAAGAAGTGCTAGAGGCTGCCGGAATTGAAATAGATGAAGGCTATGTTCAAAAACCAGGAAGAGACGATGATGCTGGTATTCCGAATGTAGGCGAACAACTTGATCACTCTGCATTAAGTTCAAAATCTATAGATGAACTTGAGGAAATGCTAGAAGAAGCATTGCGCAATGAAGATTACCTTAAAGCTGCTCAAATTCGCGATGAAATGGACAAACGTTAATACCATAGTTGGTTTATGCTTGTTTAGTTTGAGTCTTATTGCTTGTCATTCACAAACTGAGCAAGAAGGTCTTATAGGCAGGTGGAAATACATCAGTATTAAAAAGGACACTTCTATTTTCATTCCAGTTGGTAAAGACGATGTTTTGACCTTTAATAAAGATCAAACCTTTGAGTACCATCTAGAATTAGCCAACAAACACAAATCTGGTGAATGGCTTTTTAAAAATGAAGCCATACAATTAATCTATCATCAGCCTGATACTGTAAGGATTTTTTCTGTAGACATCATCAGCAAAGACCACCTAAAATTCCATGAAGGATCGGTTGTGTTTGATTTGAAAAAGGCATACTAATTTTTAGTAACCTGGTTCAATAAATCCATTAATCCATTTAAACGAATTTCATACATGGTGTGCAATAACATCCCTAATCTGCCTTGTGGCATGTTTTTAGATTGATATAGCCATTCTAAGTAATGCATGGGAAGCTGTTTGATGAGTATACCTTTGTATTTCCCATAAGGCATACTTGTGCGGTGTAAATCTAAAAGTATTGTACTGTCCACTATCTTTTTAAACTTACGGTTCCTTTTAGTTCCCCTTTTGTATTGTTGCTATTGGTGTAATTGATAATGTATAAATACGATCCAGTTGGTACCGGAGTCTGATTGTACTCCCCTGTCCACGCTAATTTTGGATCATTACTCTCAAATACTAGACCGCCCCAACGATCATAAATACGCATTTTAAAATCATTGAAAAGCAATAGTCCGTACACCTTAAATACATCGTTTAAGCCATCATTGTTAGGTGTAAACATGTTAGGCGCATATAGGTTTAATGGGTATTGGTATTTTAAAGTTGATAGGTTTACGCAATGGTTTACATCTTCAATTTTAAGGCTAACAGAAATCGTATCTGAGTCGTAGGATACTATACTTTCTCTCTGATTACTACCAGTTTGACCATTTGAAAAATACCACCAACGATTGATGATATTGCCAGGACTGATATCTTTAAATGCTAAGTATAGATTTGGTTCATTTAATCCAATGGAATCTTGAATTTTAACCTCAGGCAAAGCAAGCACATTAAAGGCTTTATTGTTAGTAATTGAACTGACACAACCATATACGGAAGTGGCTTTAATTGTTATATCATGCCAACCTTTTCTTTGACCAGTATATGTCAATTGACAAGCATTGCCAACAACAGATTGATCTACTGTCCAACTATAATTATATATGCAAGGTTGAGCAACTAATTGAATGGTGTCGTTTAAGCAAACTGAATCTTTGTGCCAAAGATTGAACAATGGCAAAGGTGCAACATAAACCCTTTTAACAGCAGTATCAGCACAAAAGTTATCGGCTAAAATTACCAATCTTATGGTTTTGTATGAAGTGTCTGGGTATTGAATGTTTATACTTGAACCACTGCTGGCATTTAAGTTAGGATGGTACCAGAAACGTGAATAATTACCCTGATAAGTAGACACATCATTTAATACAAAGGCTTGTTGATCAATACACTGAGTACTATCATTGACTGTGAATTGAGCTTGAGGCGATGCAATCACTTTGACTGGATAAAGCAATGTGTCTTTGCAATTATAATTGCTAGTACTGTATATTTTGTTGGTGTATATCCCTATAGCTGAATACTTTTTACTTGGGGTTTTAAGTCCACTATAGTTCCCATCACCGAAATCCCAGTTCAATGTATATGTACCAAAAGGCAATGAACTGTTATTGGTATATACAAATTGATTTTGCTTAAAACATTGAATAGAATCATTGGCCCTAATTTGCCATTTTAGTTGTGGCCATAAACGAACTGATTTATTAATCGTATCGACACAGCCATTGATTGTATTCGCTATGAGTTTAATGTTGTAAACAGAATCATATGCAGGGTATTTCAATCCATTAATGTGTGTGGCATTAGAGCCAGTTTGATTACCAAATAACCAAGTATAATTTAAAGTACCCGAGCTAATGCTTGATTGATTGAGCAGATTGAATTGATGACCCTTAAAGCACTGAGCAGATGCGGAATTAATTGCGAAATCAGCTTTAGCTTGTTCATAAACTTGTAAGCTTTGTTTCACTGAGTCTGTACAATTTTGACTTGAACTAACTTTTAATTTTACCCAATACAGGCCTTTGCTATTAAAGGCATGTTGAGTATTTTTTGCTGTGTCTTTAAAGGCGTCAGCAAAGGTCCATTGATACTTCATGCTACCCTTGCTAAGGCTGCTTTGATTATTGGAAATAAATAAGTGTCCTTTAAAACACTGGGTGGTATCATTGACTGTAAATTGCGCCTTAGGATTCGGATGAACTTTAATGAATTTGAAAGCTGTATCATTACAGAAACTGGCAGCAACAACAGAATACCATCCGCTGTCTTTAAGCGCCATAGCAGGCAACCTTAATTGTTGTTTAATGGAGTCTTTGATGGCTAAACTTTTATAATACCATTGGTATTGTGCATTTGTACTATTTAAGTCGTTCACTTGTAGTACCAATCTTTGTCCATTGCAGCGATTAGAGTCAGAACCTATAATTTGAATACCAATATTAGGAGGTGTTTCAATTTTTAGGGCACTGTCTAATACTGAAGATTTGCCATCTATCGTTAACACAATATTTGGATAACCAGGCTGAGTATATCTGACCAAATGTGGGCCTTTTCCTGAAGCAGTTTGAGGAATAGCTGAAGCACCGAATGACCAAACATAGTCAAATCCAGTATAGTCGGATGAATCCGTTATACTCACAACTGCATTTGGGCACACTCTTTTTGGCGAAACAGCAAACAAAGGCATAAAATCGGGTTCTATGTATAATGTATAGTCTTCTGTTTGTCCGTAATTTAATGTGCTACAAGGGTTTGTCCCAATTGCATTAAAATCACTTCGAATACGCAATCTGTAAGTTTTTCCAACCTGAAGATTTTGAGGAATGTAAATACTATCTAAATGATTTATAAGTGCAGCTGCAGGTTGGTATACCAACTCCCCTACATCAGCTAAGCTTCCATTAGCATTGAAGTCTATAAAGGCCTTTACTTGTTCTTTATTCCACTGTCCTGTAGTCACACTAAGCGCATATTTTTTACCGCGTTTAACTTTAACAACATGACTACAAGTAAGATCCACATAAGCGCCTTCAGATACTCTATCACCAGAATTTCTATTCAGATTTGAGAGGCTTACATTGTAAATACCCAATCCACCAAAGTTATTTGTAGTATTAGTTATGCATGCTCTAATGACAGTGTCTGTAACAGTTATTTTGCGCAAAATAGTATCAGACCCTTTGCAATTTTCAACTATTAAACGATAGCTATAAGTCCCTGGTTTTAAAAATTTAATGTTGGGAAACTCTGAACTTGAATCTGTTGAATTAACAAACTGCAATTGATTGGTTGAAAATTGCCATTCAAAGCGGGTTGGGATATTGCATGATTTATGTTTTGGCTTAAAAATGGTGTTGATACAGGCCACAGAATCAAAATCATCAATAAATGCATAAGGTTTTTGAGTCCCTTCATTGTAAAGAGAACCTGAAAAGTTACCTTGGTTATAGGTTGATGCATAAATAACACTGCAGTTACACTTTTTATTCGGTTCGTAATAAATGTCTAAATCAGTAATGTTAACAGAGTTGGGCAAGCCTTTGCTAAAGTATTTCCAAACAGTCAACAATGAATCTGTATACCAAACACCACCTCCAGATGTGCCAACATAAAGGCCTTTTTTGGCACTTGTTGTATCAAGTATTATAGACGAAACGTTATAAGCTAGATTGGTTAAAACTTGCGTCCAATTGCCCCCTTTGTTGAGAGATTTATAAACTTTGTTTCCTATACCAATGTATACAATGTTTTGACTTTTAGGGTCGGTTTCAATGGCACTCACAAGTCCTGTAATTGGTTTAGTTAGAGTGGTCCAACTTGGTGTAGTTGCATTTACATTGTCTGATCTAAACAAAGTGCCGTTGTATCGCGCTGCATAAAGCACATCAGGATTCGCAATATTACTTTCTAATTCATTGAAATTACTATTATTAACCCCACCTAAATTATAACTGATGCGTTTCCAAAGTACAGGAGACGTTTTGATATTATTGCTTCTCCAAATATTGGTATACCCTATAAACATGGTATTACCACTACCTTCTTTTAGGGTAAATGGTGTTACCCATGAGCCATTTTCATTGATGGTATCACTACCGCTTGCAGTGTATCCATTACTAGCAATGGTTGCCTGTGCATTGACATTGAAAATTCTATAAATACTGCCATAGTATAATTCACCATAACTGTATCGGTCATCGGTTTGATCTATCTCACAATCCATTCCATCTCCACCGTATGTGGTGTACCAATTTTTATTGTAATTGGCGGTACCATTATCTTGGTAGCCATTAATTAATATGTCTTTTCGAGTTCTCGAACTAGCCATTTTATATATTTGGGAAATGGCTAAATTATTGCCAACAACCTGCCATGACGCCCCTTTGTTTCTGGAGGCATACAAACCGCCATCGTTGCCTGCATATATCTTTCTGGTTAATGGGTCTGATATCAATTCATGTTGATCAGCATGGATTTGATTCACCCAATATCCCGCAATTGTCCAAGTTTTTCCTGTATCATTTGATCTAAAAATATTGACTCCACCACAATAGACTATTGCTTGGTTGGTTGGATCGGTTACCATGTCCATATCATACCAGGCTTGTCCTGCATTACCACTTCCTGTGGTAGAATAATCGTGTAAATTGGGCGTAGTTGACTGTGTTCTAAAAAAATTCCCGCTATCACGTGATAAATAAAACCCTTTATGAACACTGCCATTGGCTATCCAAACATACAATAAATTGGGATTGTTGCTGTTAACATCTATAGAAGCACGCGATACACCAGTTATAGGCAAACCTAAATTGATGTTCAACCATGTAATGCCATTATCAATTGAGCGGTAAACTAAACCGTTGTTAGCTGCATAGACCACCTTTGAATTATTAGGTTTAAAGATAATGTCTTTAAAAAAAGAACCTGCCAATACTTGTGTCCAATTGGCCCCAGCATTAATTGACCTGTAGATTCCTCCCTCGCATGCTGCCAATAAAATACTTGGATTATTGGGATCGATAATTAATCGACCCACTTTGCGATTGCCCATACCTGTGTTTTGAATAAACCAAGATGCCCCAGCATTAGTACTTTTAAATACACCATAACCAGCAGCATCCCCAGCATCTCTATCGCCAGAGCCAAAATACATAATGTTAGGGTTTTGTTTGGTTATCGCTATGGCTGAAACCCCTAAAGTTGGGAGTGAATCTGTATTGACCAGCCAGGTTATGCCCCCGTCGGTAGTTTTCCAAATCCCCCCTGCAGCTGCTCCTACAAAAATAGTATTGCTATCTGTTGGGTGAATTGCAACAGCATTCACTCTGCCCATCCCATTCATTTGACCTGTGTTGTTGATCGGTAAAGAATTGGGCCCAAAACGCTTCCAATTGCCTTGGGTTTTACATGGACCTGCTCCAATACCTTGATGCCTATTTAAGCTATCAAAATGCAGTTCATCAAGCCTTTTTAAATCCATTTGGCTTTTGGCTTGGGCTGCTGCATCTGGAAAATTACCATTGGCATCAACCAATTGCTCCGCCAACCATTCCCATCGTTTAAAGGCTTTCCAGCCACTACCTTTTTGTATCGTTTTATTGGACCAGTACAATTCAAAGGCCCTTTTAGTTTGATTCAAGTTGACTTTAGGATTTTGCATCATTTGAATCCAATAAGGATAAGCAATAGTATCTTGTGAAGATTGTCCCAAAAGGGGTCTAACCAATAATAACGATAAACAAAATAGAAAAGTAATTTTAACTTTCATATGCGTTATACAAATATAATTTTTTAGCGGTAATATAAAAATCGTAGTATATTGCAACCATGTTAATCAGTTTTCAAGGTGTTTTGACCAATGCCGACGATAAGATTTTCAGTTCAGAAAGCCGTATTTACAAATACGGAGATGGCTTTTTTGAGACCATTAAGGTGATCAATAAAAAAGCCCAGCTATTTGATTTACACTATCAGCGCATACAAAGAGCAGCCAATTTCTTTCATTTGCCTTTGCATGAGCGTTGGACCCAACAATATTTTGAAGACCAAATTGAGTTACTATGCCTCAAAAATGGTTGGACCCACGCAAGAGCTAGAATTGTCTTTTACAGAGATGCTGAAGGCTTTTATGCCCCTACCCGTAACAAATGTTGTTTTCTGATTGAAATGTCTGAACTCAAAGGCAATTATCCAATTAATGATAAAGGTTTGAGATTGGGAGAATATGGTATGATACTCAAACCATCTAATTTTCTTAGCTTTTTTAAACCTTTATCGGCTATACAATATGTGCTTGCAGGGATAAGCGCAACAGAACAACAAATGGATTCAGTATTGTTATTCAACGAACAGGGTAGAATTGCAGAAGCATACAATGCTAATCTATTTTTAATTCAAGGAGACGAAGTAATTACACCAGCATTGTCAGAATATTGTTTAGATGGTGTCATGCGTCATTACATCATTCATAAGCTCAAACAATTGGGCTACAAAGTTACTGAAACAGCTGTTTCTGAAGACGATGTACTTTCAGCAGAAGAACTGTTTCTATGCAATGCTACCAGAGGTATTGCCTGGGTCGAAAGTTACAAAGAACAACATTATGGATTTTCAAAAGTATATAAAATCCATGCTGACTTATTTGGTGTTTAACCATTAGGTATTAATTGGTTTTTTCAAATATGACAATGTCATACATGGTAGGATTGTCTGCTGGCTTTTCAAATCCTTCTATGCGATGAAGTATCTTATAATTGGGATTATTAGCTAACCACGACAATTGCATATTGCCTTCTCTGACCGCTGAAAATCCATCCCAAATAACAATTACACCCTTGGCCGCCCAATCATTTTTTTGATCAATAGACCAAACTCTATAGGAAGATTTCAAATCATAGGGATCTTTATCGAAATAAACATCGAAAAAGGGCGATTGATGAATGATGGGTCTATTCATTAGTTGATTAACTTTCAACCACTCTCCTGCTTTAATAAAGTTCTTTTGCGTTTTGTCTGCTACTACAGATATGCCATTCGATTGCCAAGGTTTTGCATAATTGGCCACTTTATAACCGGTATACATAATCAAAAGCACTGAAACCGTATAGATAGCTGCTTGTACCTTTAAGCGATTGGTTTTAACCAATTGATAAAGCAAGATAAAATTGGCAACAGCCATATTGGGCACAATGACAGCCATTACTCTTGTTAATCCATGCGAGCCTAAAATGCCTAAATAATAAATCAAACTATGAGCGGCAAAATAAGCCCAGAAAATCAACAAATTCATTAACCAAAAGGCCTCTAATTTTTTTTTCGCAAAAAAACGATAGATGAAAACCAAATTTGACAAAACAAAAAGTAAAGTCATAGGAATTCCAAACACCATTGTAGACTGTTTAACATAGTGAAGTAAACTGCCATTACCAGGGTCAAAAGTGCCTTCAACTTCTTGTTTCCAATAGGGATTATCTGTAATGATCCAGAAAATATGTTTTGTAATAGCAAAACCCAAAAGGTTCATCCCCAAACTACCAATGAGTAAATAGGGCAAAAGTCGGAAGTGTTTTTTAAGCAACAAAAACAAAGCAATGGCCATTACAATCACAAAACCTTCAGTTCTTACAAATGGTAAAAATGACGCTAGAACTATGGCACTTCGCAAATGATTATACCCCCATAAACTTAATACTGCTGTTAGCATGAGCACATTTAAGGGTTCTGTTAATCCTGAAATAGTATTTGAAAACAATATGGGCGTGTAAGCTAACATAGCTACTAATGCCCATGTGTGATTATACCCCATTTTACGAAGGGTTAAAGCTAAAAGTAAACCACTTAAAACAACACAAACAATATTAAACAGTATTAGTGCCGAAAAGCCAAATTGACAAATGACAAAAGTTAAACAAGTAAATAAAGGTTTATTCCATTGGTCTAAAAATAAGTCATGGTGATGCAGTGCACATTTTGAAATTAAGAAATGATTCCATGAATCAAGACCGCCTTCTACGCCTTGACTTTGAGCATATACAATTAGAAGCAACCCCAATACCGATAAAAAAGCCAGGTAATTGGCAAGTAATCCTCTTTTAATTTTAAAAATCAATTGGCGTAAAATCTAAATACCCTGTCAAGACCTTGTTTGTCAGATCCAAAATAAACAGTGTGTGTGGTGGTTAAGTTCATAAACAAATGGTTCACTAAACCCCATTGATAGGTATAAGTATCCTCCATATAAATGTAAGGGGGAACAATATCAGAATCAGCATCTGGCTTTTTCTCATTCAAGAAGGCATAATAATCATCCTGAAGACATTCATTGTCATCTGAATTGGTTTTGATTTTACCGGCAAAAAATACTGAATTTGGAAATTTGGCATCTTTATAGGGTTTAAATAAACATGATTTTTGCAAATTATTGCCCCCAAATGGGTTAACGATTTCTCTGGCTAAACTATAAGAGGTTTCTAAATTGTATGTATCACCAGCAATATTAAACAACTCAAGCACTCTTGGAATCACAGCAAATTCAACTTTTTCTTGATCGTGATAGTATAAGTAATAATATTTTAAAGCATTGGAATCCATGGTTTGATTGCGGTAGGATTGCTTTATATTTTGAATTAAAACACTGGCAAACATTTCCCAATTGCTTAATTCTACAAACTCGCCTTTTTCAGTAAACACTAATTTATAAGTTTCTGATCTTAAAAAATTAGGCTGAGCAGTTGGTTCATTGTATACCTTCCCATTGATGATCGCATCCGCATAATTAAAATCCATTAAAACTTGCGAATCATTTTTTTCTGTAACATTAAACACCAAATAGCTGGTATCGTATTGTATGTAATAAAAGAAGCCATTAAAGTTTTGACGAAATTTGGTTTCAACCAATTGATAAACCATCTTGTCACCTTTTTTATAGCGTGGCACAAAATCAATTGGGGATTGGTCCTGAGCATACAATGAAGGCCCCATCATGCCAATAACACACAGTATAACTTGAAGAGCTTGTTTCATTTTATATTCAAACATACAAATTTTTTTTAAAAGAATTTGATTAGATTTTAAACTCAGATGTGGTGTGAAATTCAATTTTAGGATTTTGTTGAATAGCTGTATTCAAAATCCAAGCCGTTTCTGCTAAGAATACCCAATTGCCATCTTTATCTTTAACTATATTCTTCTGACGGTATTTACAAAACTCATCAATGGCGGCCTTATCCCCTGTCATCCAGCAGGCTTTAAAAAACGCTCTAGCTTCAAATCTACATTTGGCATTGTATTCATGCTCTAGACGGTATTGAATCACTTCAAATTGAAGTTCACCAACAGTCCCAATAAACTTTCTATTACCAGGATCTTGTCTGAACAATTGCGCTACACCTTCGTCGGTTAATTGTTCTATGCCCTTCTCCAATTGTTTAGATTTCATTGGATCCAGATTAATCAACTCCTTAAAGATTTCTGGAGAGAATGAAGGAATGCCTTTGTACAACATTTTTTCGCCTTCAGTGAGTGTATCTCCAATTTTGAAATTGCCTGTGTCATATAGACCAACTACATCACCAGCATAAGCGTCCTCCAATAGCGCTTTGCTATCTGCCATGAAAGTGAATGGGCTTGGGAATTTCATGTTCTTTTCTAAACGCACATGAAAAAAGAACTTATTGCGTTCAAACTTGCCTGAACATACCCTTAGAAAGGCAATGCGGTCTCGATGTCTGGGATCAAGATTGGCGTGGATTTTAAAAATAAAACCTGAAAATTTATTCTCGTCTGGTTCTACCTTTCTAGAATCACTCATTCTGGCTTGAGGAAACGGCGCTATTTCAAGGAACTTTTCAAGCAATTCCTTAATACCGAAATTATTCAATGCCGATCCGAAAAACACAGGAGCAACCTCTCCTTTTAAGTAGCCATCTACTTCAAAATCACCATATACACCATCAATTAATTCAACATCTTGACGCAACTTTATGGCGTCTTTGTCTATTAATTCATCTAAAAGAGCACTGTTCAAGTCTTCAATTACGATTACATCCTTACTGATTTTGGTCTTATTGGCTTCAAAAAAATTAATGCTTTTGTCGTAAATTTTATAAACCCCTTTAAAGTCTCTACCGCCATTAATTGGCCAACTCATTGGTCTAACCTTAATGTTGAGTTTTTGTTCGAGTTCGTCTAATAAATCAAATGGATCTCTACCATCTCTATCCACTTTATTGATGAAAACAATCACAGGCGTATTGCGCATGCGGCAAACCTCCATTAGACGCTCTGTTTGCTCCTCTACCCCTTTTACACAGTCAATAACCAATATCACACTGTCAACTGCTGTTAGGGTTCTATAGGTATCTTCAGCAAAGTCTTTGTGACCAGGAGTATCCAAAATATTAACCAACTTACCTTGGTATTCAAAGGTCATTACAGAAGTTGCAACCGATATACCACGTTGTTTCTCAATTTCCATGAAGTCACTTGTAGCAGCTTTCTTTATTTTGTTTGATTTAACGGCTCCTGCAGTTTGAATAGCTCCGCCAAACAATAGAAATTTTTCAGTTAAAGTGGTTTTACCAGCATCGGGGTGACTGATGATGGCGAAGGTTTTGCGCCTATGAATGGCCTCAGATAAATTCACAGTGCGAAATTATTTAAATAATCTAAATAATACTGCATACTGTCTTAATTTTATATGGGGTATTAATCGTCTATAAAAAATCAAAAAAAACCTTGAATTATCCGTATTGAATAATAATTTTGTAAAGCGTTTTGAAATTAAAATCTGCTATATGGAGTGTTTTGTTGTTGGGGGCTTGTACCAAGAACCAATCGGTTGTCCAAAACCAAACACCTTTAGACATGGATCTTAGCGCTATTATTCAATCTGATGATTACTTCAGAATGAAAAGAAAGAACGGTAATACTGGCGCAGACAGCATTAGCAAAAAAACCCTCTACTTTAAGGACATTAATGGCGATGCCATAGATGATACCATCGTGATTGCCTATAATGTTTTAAACAGTCGCTACAACATTCATTTCTCTTGTTACCCAGATAACATTACCCTCGAGAACATTAATGAAATTCAAATTAAAGACATCTCTGATCTCAATGGAGACAAATTTCATGAGATGTTGTTGTTTATTCAATCAGAGGAGAGTTGTTGGGATGAAATTAAACTGTATTCTTGGAACCAACATTGGGTCGAAAAATACAGTGGCTTAACTTACCAATGCACAGAAAACACCAATCAAAACTATCAATTCAGAAAGTTAGATGAACATAAGGTATTGCTAACAACTTATGGTATCAATAAAGATTCTATTGACGCTGTTTTAGGCGATACCCTTGAGAACATTATTCCTAATGCGCTTAACACGCATGTGATTACTTGGTAAACCAATTCTTTTAAAAACGGTAATGCAGCATTCTCAAATGCTCTAAACCTTTTTTATTCCCAGTAAGTTCATACAATTGCTTCAAATTTTCAATTGCTAAATTGAGATCAGGATCTAGAGTAAGCGCTTTTTCAAAGGCTGATTGTGCTGAAGACAAATCGTTGTTATACATATGCAATAAACCTTTATAAGCGTATACCTCAGGCGTTTTATTGTATAATTTAAGATAATCTGAAATAGCTGTTTCTAAATTCTGCCAAGAATTATGTTTGATGTAAAAACCAAGCAGCTGTAATCTAAAATCAAGTTGATTAGGCATTTTCGCTATGGCTGCTTCATAATATTCAAGGGCGCTACTCACATTGTTTTTGTTATCATAGGCCTTGGCTATTCTATAAGCAGTCCAAGCATCAATAGTCAGCCCCTCCTTTTTACTTTCATCTAATTTAATAATTTCATCGTACTTATTCAATAAGAAATATACATGAATCATTGTGGCAAAATCATAGGGTAATTGTGCATTCAATTGACTTGAAATGAGCTCAGCTTGCTTGAGATACAAAGGCTGATTATCAAATTTTTCATAGTAAGAGGCATAAGCTTCAGCCCAAGTGGTTTGGTCAACAGATTTTGAGGTTATACAACGTAAACCCTTTAATTTTTGGGGCGATTTATAAGCCATAGGTTTTCTGATGTAATGGTCATGAACCGTTACATGTGGAATATCAGATGTACCAGTACTTGGCATATGACATTTGATACAATTGTTAGCCGCTGATACTATAGAAGCACTGGGTGCTGTACACGCTGCTTTGTTATGACATTGAGCGCAAGTGGCATTGAACTTTAGTGTGTTGGTAGCTCTAACAGATACATGCGGATCATGGCATGAAATACAGGTAAAACTTGGTTTGTTTTGGCTTTGCTGAGCCCCTGCAATAAAGCATTTACTTTTTTGAAACCTTTCAGCGTGCGCTGCCATCACAAAATCTTCACCATCATAATACTCAGGCGAAAACTGATTAAAGGTTTCTGACAATTCCATACCTGGTTTAAAATCTGCAAATGTTTTATTAGGTCTCAATACGGCATTGCCTTGTAAATGGCATCTCTGACACAAATCAATTTGTCGGGCCCAGGTTAATTTTTTAGGATTAACGATGCTGTAATCAACGGCTTTATTGATGTCTACAATCTGACCTGCTTGCATGCGCTTAACATGCAATTCTCCTGGTCCATGACAACGTTCACAACTAATACCATGAGGCAAAGCATTGTATTGATTTTCTGCACCAGCATTCAATGTTGGCAAAGCATTATGACAACTCATACACTCCAAACCAATTTTTCGACTAAATCTAGAGTTGTTGCCATTTTCAAATCCTGGGGGCAAATCCCATTTCTGCTTTTGGGTATAGAACGTTAAGGGCGCTTGAAATAGGAAACCTTGGTCCATAATCATATGCGAATTGGTGTGATGACCAGAACCTATGATATAACTAATGCGCTCTGTTCGAGCATAGACTGTATCGCTATTGAGCAATCGATATTCCTTTATGTATAATATCCCTTGTTTGAAAAAGGGCAAATAATAAAAATCTTTATAGGCATCATAAACAGGTTTAATGGATTCAAAAAGTGCTGATGACTTAGTAACCGATGCAGAATCAAAACTCTGCCCCATGCCAGTTTGAATAAAAGTGGAGTACTTATCTAAGTGACAAGATTTACAAGATTCAATCCCAACATAATGAACAGCAGTATCGTGATTAAGGTATACACTTTGGGATGTCTTACCAGAGTGCTGTTGGCATACACTTAGTCCAATTATGAGGCAAATTCCGGCTAGTATGCTTAACCATTTCGACCTCATAAACCCATTAATTCAAAGCTTGATAAGCCAACATGCCTCCAATCAGGCTGCGTACTTGTTGAAACCCATTTTGTTCCAAAAACACTTTTGCTGCGGCACTTCTATTGCCACTTTTACAATGTACGATAAGCTCTGTTGTTTTGAAATCATTCAACTTGGGCAATTCGTCTTTTAAATCTCCTAATGGAATTAAAATCGCTCCAATATTAAACTCCTCATACTCGTAAGGCTCTCTGACATCTAGTATAGTGATGTGTTCTCCTTTGCTTAATCTGTCTTTGAGTTCTTGAACGCTGATGTCTTCCATATTATTGAATAATGAGTTTTGTAGTGGTTACTTGTCCGTTGATGAGTTGGCAATTCACCATATACATCCCTGGGCTTAAGGCTTTCAAGCTCAGGCTTTGATCTGCCATCACATGATCAGATTGCATCAACTTACCTGTTAAATCATAGATTGTACAATAGTTTACACTCGATTTAGAAATGAATTGAAGGCTTTGACCTTGGGTGATTGGATTGGGGAATATTTGAATTGCAATTGGTAATGTTTGGGCTACAATTTGGGTTTGTTTTGGCAAGGCCTCACCAATAATTGGTCTAATCATAACTGCTCCAGTAATGGTGTTGGATACATTTTCCCAGTAGCCATTTAAATTGTAAAAGAGATTCGGATTTCTGCCACCTTGATGCAAGTATTTGTAATTGCGATCATAGCCAATATTCAACATGAAATTCATGTTTTGCTGCCATCCAATGTAAAACACACCTTGATTCAGCACTATTGCAGTATCAAGAACGATGGTGGTAAATCCATTCAACGAATCTGTGTAAATAGCTGTAGGCATTGTTATGCGTTTTAATATGACATCATTACTTGTAGTTGAAGCAGGAGGCTCACTAATGGTTTTCCAAATGATAAAATCAAAGGATTTGAATTGAATGTCAGTAGCAGAACGGTTGAAAAAAACAGATAGTGCTCTTAACGTATCTGTTTTAAACATCGTATATCTTTGAGCAGCAAACCCAGGCCCTGCTGGCAAAGACCCATAATCCAAACCAAAACCGCCTTCGGCCGAGCCATCATCATAGGCTAAATAATTATTGAACCTA
>Ga0255139_1000071_pt1 | contig 43114 bp, 45 predicted proteins | sample Law_Colum_RepB_8_FD_188549 | JGI IMG/M metagenome (GOLD analysis project Ga0255139, IMG submission 188549) | Freshwater microbial communities from St. Lawrence River, New York, United States - Law_Colum_RepB_8d | ecosystem: Environmental > Aquatic > Freshwater > River | place: USA: New York...
AGCAGGGTGCGGCCTTGCTGCAGCAAGGCCGCACCCTGCTTGAGTTCTTCGGCCTCGTGAACAATGCGCCGCGCCTTCTCCAGCACCGACAGCCCCAAGGGCGTCAGCTCGTTTTTCTTGCCCACACGGTCCACCAGCGGCCCGCCCAACTCTTCTTCCAGCACCTGGATGCTGCGGCTGAGCGCCGATTGGGTGATGTGCAGCTTTTCTGCAGCACGGCTGAACGAGCCGGTTTCGGCCAAGGCCAGCCAATGGGCAAGGTGCTTGAGGTTCATGCATTCATTTTATGAATCAAAATCATAAAAATAAGTCATTGGACACATATATCTCAAGTTTTTAGGATGATATCTGCGTTATTTTTCTTATTCACCACCCACCGGAGACAAGACATGCACAAAACTTCATCTTTGCGCCGCCTGCTGCTGGCCTCACTGGCCGGTTTGGCCTTGGTCAGCGCCCATGCCCAAACCTACCCGTCCAAAACCATCAGCCTGATCGTGCCTTACCCGGCCGGCGGCCCTTCGGACTTTTTTGCGCGCAAGGTGCAACCCGATGCTGCAGCCAAGCTGGGGCAGACCATGATCATCGACAACATCGGCGGTGCCGGTGGTGCGATCGGCATGGCGAAATTGGTCAACTCGCCTGCCGATGGCTACACCCTGAGCCTGGGCAGCCCCATGGAATTGGTGCTGGCCCCGATGGCCATTCAGGGCGTCAAATACAAATCCGAAGACTTCAAGCTGGTGGCGCAATTTGCCACCACCAACACGATTTTGGCGGTGCGTAACTCCTTGAACATCAAAACAGTCGATGAACTTTTGGCCTTCGCCCGCAAAAACACCGACAAACCCCTGAGCTACGGCAGTGTGGGTCCCGGCTCGCTGTACCACCTGATTGGTGAAAAGTTCTCGCAATCCACCAAGGTGCAGATGTTGCATGTGCCGTACAAAGGCATCGCGCCCCTGTTGACCGACCTGATGGGTGGCCAAATTGACATGGCCTTTTTGCCCATGGCGGGCTCCATCCCGCAAACCATCATCGACGGCAAAATTCAGGGCCTGGCCGTGACCGCCAAAACACCTCACGCGCTGTTCAAGCAGTTCCCCGCCATGGCGGCAATGAAGGGACTGGAATCGATGGACTTTGACATCTGGGCCGGTATCCAGGTACACAAAAACACCCCGGACGCTGTGGTCAACACCTTGAACAAGGCTTTCTATGCGGCGGCTGAGTTGCCGGAAACCCGCAAGGCGCTGGAAGGCAGCGGCAACGTGGTCTTGCCCTCACGCACGCCTGCCGAGCTGGCCCGTGTGTACCAAGGTGAAATCGAGCGCTACCGCGCCATCGCCAAATCGATTAATCTACAAGCCCAGTAATCGACGAGGTCTCTCCATGAACGCACCCAGCGACGCTTTCCTGCACGACAAACTCCAGGCCCTGAAGGCCCAGGCCGATGAATTCATCGCGGTACGCCGTGACATCCACAAGCACCCGGAGATGGGCTACAAGGAGTACCGCACCAGCGACCTGGTGGCCGAGCAGCTGAGTGCCTGGGGCTACCAGGTCACGCGTGGCCTGGGTGGCACCGGCGTAGTGGGTCAGCTCAAAAAGGGCACAGGCGGCAAAAGCATCGGCATCCGCGCCGACATGGACGCACTGCCGATTGACGAAGCCACCGGCCTGCCCTATGCCAGCTGCAACACCGGCATCATGCACGCCTGCGGTCACGATGGGCACACCGCCATGCTGCTGGCTGCCGCCAAACACATCGCCCAAAAAGCGGTGTTCTCCGGCACGGTCAACCTGATTTTTCAGCCCGCCGAGGAAGGCCTGGGCGGCGCGCGCAAGATGATGGACGACGGCCTGTTCACGCAGTTCCCTTGTGATGCCGTGTTCGGCATGCACAACATGCCTGGCCACCCCCAGGGCCAGCTGGTCTTTCGCGATGGTCCGGCCATGGCTTCGTCGGACAACGTGACCATCACCATCGAAGGCACTGGCGGCCACGGCGCTGTGCCCCATCGCGCGGCCGACCCCGTGGTGGCGGGCTCGGCCATTGTCATGGGCTTGCAAAGCATTGTGGCGCGCAACATCGACCCACAAGAGATGGCCATCATCACCGTGGGGGCCTTCAATGCGGGCGTGGCCAACAACGTGATTCCGCAGCACGCCACGCTCAAGCTCAGCGTGCGCTCGCTCAACCGCGAAGTTCGCATCCTGCTGGAGCAGCGCATCACCGAGCTGGTCAACGCCCAGGCCATCAGCTACGGCGTGAAGGCCCACATTGACTACAAACGCGGCTACCCCGTGCTGGTCAACCACCTGGCCGAAACCGACTTTGCCCGCAACGTGGGCGAAGAGCTGGTGGGCGCCCAGAACGTCACGCGCCAGGGCCGCGCCCTGACCGGCAGCGAAGACTTTGCCTTCATGCTCGAAGAAGTGCCCGGCTCCTACCTGCTGATTGGCAACGGCGACGGCACAGGCGATGGCCACGGTGCCTGCATGGTGCACAACCCCGGCTACGACTTCAATGACCAGAACGTGGCGGTGGGTTCGGCCTATTGGTCCTTGCTGGTGGAACGGTTTTTGCCCGCCAGCCTTTGATCGGGCGATGTTGATCCACCCGTCTGTGCAAGCGCACAGACGGGTCTGAGACAATCGGGGGGTGAATATCTCTGAACTCATCCAAACCGTCCTGATCTATGCCCTGCCGGTGATCTTTGCCATCACCTTGCACGAAGCCGCGCACGGCTTTGCCGCGCAGCGTCTGGGTGACGACACTGCGGCCCAGATGGGACGTGTCACCCTCAACCCGTTCCCCCATATCGACCCGGTAGGCACGATCTTGTTGCCTTTGCTGCTGTACTTCAGCACCAATGGGGCTTTTTTGTTTGGTTATGCCAAACCCGTTCCAGTGCGTTTTGACCGGCTGCGCCAGCCCAAGCGCGACATGGTCTGGGTGGCACTGGCCGGGCCTGGCGCCAACCTGGTCCAGGCCCTGCTGTGGGGGGTGTTGCTGTATGCGCTGGCTGGCAGTGGCATCACCGAGCGGTTTTTTCTGGAGATGTGCAAGGCGGGCATGCTGACCAACGTGGTCATGTTCGCCTTCAACCTGTTTCCACTGCCCCCACTCGACGGCGGGCGCATTTTGGTCGGCTTGCTGCCCTGGCGGCAAGCGGTGATGGTGTCCCGCATCGAGCCTTGGGGCTTTTTCATCGTCATGGGCCTGGTCCTCACGGGCCTCATCAGCGCCTGGTGGATGCAGCCCCTGATGGGCCTGACCTTTGACTTTCTGAAACTCACCCTCAGCCCTCTGGCCTCCTTGCTACGCTGATTTACTTTTTTGGTTTTTGTTTTGACCCCCATGACTTCCCAGACCCGCACCCGCGTTCTCACCGGCATCACCACCACTGGCACCCCGCACCTGGGCAACTATGTGGGCGCGATCCGCCCCACCGTGCAAGCCAGCCGCGACCTGAGCACCGACGGTTTTTACTTTTTGGCCGACTACCACGCCCTCATCAAGTGCGACGAGCCCGCGCGCATCCAGCGCTCCACGCTGGAGATCGCGGCCAGCTGGATCGCCTCGGGCCTGGACCCCGAAAAAGTCACCTTTTACCGCCAGTCCGACATCCCCGAAATCCCCGAGCTGACCTGGCTTTTGACGTGCGTGACCGGCAAAGGCGTGCTCAACCGCGCACATGCCTACAAAGCGGCAGTTGACAAAAACAACACCGCAGGCCACGACCCCGACAGCGACGTGACTGCGGGCTTGTTCATGTACCCGGTGCTCATGGGTGCCGACATCCTGATGTTCAAGGCACACAAGGTGCCCGTGGGGCGCGACCAGATCCAGCACATCGAGATGGCGCGCGACATGGCGTCGAGCTTCAACCATTTGTATGGCGAGCATTTCGTGCTGCCCGAGGCCGTCATCGAAGAATCGGTGGCCCTGCTGCCAGGCCTGGACGGGCGCAAGATGAGCAAGAGCTACGACAACACCATCCCGCTGTTTGCACCCGCTGCGCAAATGCGCAAGCAAATCGCGGCCATCGTCACCGACTCCAAGGCACCTGGCGAGCCCAAGGCCACCGAAGGCTCGGCCCTGTTCCAGATTTACCAAGCCTTTGCCAGCACCGAAGAAACCGCCACACTGGCCAAGGCCTACCAAGAAGGCATTGGCTGGGGCGATGCCAAGCAAATGCTGTTCGAGCGCATTGACCGTGAAATCGCCCCCATGCGTGAACAATACCAAGCGCTCATCGATGACCCCGCACGGATGGACAAAATCCTGCTGGCCGGGGCAGACAAAGCGCGGCAACTGGCCACGCCCTTCATGCGCGAACTGCGCCACGCGGTAGGACTGCGGGCGCTGTCGTCTGGTGCCAGCGCCGCCACCAAGCCCGAGGCCAAAACAGCCATGCCCAGCTTCAAGCAATACCGCGAAAAGGACGGCCAGTTTTATTTCAAATTTGTCGATGCCAAAGGCCGTGTGCTGTTGCAAAGTCTGGCTTTTGCATCGCCCAAAGAGGCAGCACAAACCATTGCCCGTCTTCAGGCACAAGGTATTGCTTGTCTGGACGAATTGAGCCCATGGATCGAACCGCTGACCGCAGAATCACGGCTTCAGATTGAAGAGAATTTACGTATTTTGTGAATCAATAAAAAAATTTATTGCAATGATTTTGTTGTTTTAAACAAAAAAGCGAAAAAAATCCCGAAAAACTGTTACCCTTATGTTTTCAGTTTAGCGTGGAGTTAAATTAATCATGACTGTTTATGTCATTGACGATCACCCTTTGATGCGTGACGCCCTGACCATGCTGGTCCACCGTGTCAAACCTGGTCTGAAAATTGTCCCGGTCCCCAAATTGAACGTGATTGAGTCCACAGTCGAGAAAAACGGCCCCGCCGAACTCTTCTGCCTGGACCTGCAATTGCCGGACACTTTGGGCATCTCGGGCGTTCAGGTTTTGAAGGCCAAGTTTCCCGATGTGCCATTGGCCGTCATCACCAGCTCCAGCGCCAGTGAGTTTGAAGACCGCTGCATGGAAGCCGGTGCCGATGCCTTCATCGAAAAGTCCAACAGCCCTACGCAGATCATTGCGGCCTTACGGACCTTGTTGGTCAGCGATGAAGATGCGGCGAGCGAAGATGCGGCAACACCATCAGGTCCGACCAAACTGTCCAAGCGTCAAAAACAGCTGATTTTGATGCTGGACCAAGGCCTGTCCAACCGTGACATCGCCGAGAAACTGGACATCAGTGAGCACACCGTCAAGGTGCATTTCTGGCGTCTGTTCAGGCGCTTGGGCGTGAACAGCCGGACGCAGGCCCTGCACTTTGCCCGCACCAACGGCTGGTTGGGCATTTAAGGCGCGGCAAGCATGCCCGTTGTCTCGATCACGCTGCTGCCGGGTTACGCCCCGGCCACGCAGCACCGCATGGTCAACCGCGTGGCCCAGGCCGTGCGCTCCGTGATCGCCACACCCGAGGCAGGCACCACCGTCTTCATCAACGAAGTCAGCACCTACCGCCGCGATGGCCAAGTGTTCAGCGGGGGCCGAGCACCCCACCCCGTGGCCACGGAGGTCGTCCAGTCTTTTTTGCAGGCCATGCAAAACAGGGACACGGCTGCTGCTCAAGCGCTGCTGCACACGGACTTTCGCATGTGCTTTCCGGGGGGTGTGGTGATGCACTCGCTGCATGACATGCTCACCTGGGCGCAGCAGCGCTACGCCCAAATTGCCAAGCATTACGAGCGCTTTGAAGAAAGCTGGCAGGGCGATGCCACCGTGGTGTTTTGCCATGGCACCCTGCAAGGCCGTTGGCTGAACGGCGAAACTTTCGAAGGCATCCGTTTCATCGACCGCATGCAAGTCGAAGATGGGCTGATCACCCACCAGGACGTCTGGAACGACCTGGCAGAGCACCGCAAGCCTTGATTCACCTTGGTCGGAAGCGCTGCCCGGCAAACTGACGCCGCGTCTCAGTCCTTCTTTTTCTTGTTGACGATGTCCGGAGTGACGGCATCAACCACGTTGACCACCGTTTTGACGCCATAGACCACGGTGGAGGCGGCCACATCGGCGATGGCCAGGACAGTGCAGCCTTGCAGCGCTGCGCAGACCAACAAAACGGCCAAATATTTCATCCATAACTCCATCGGGGTGAACACAGACAACACCAAACGCAGCGCACAAAAAAGCCCCAATGAATGGGGCTGATTTGGCGGAGAGGGAGGGATTCGAACCCTCGGTAGGGTCGCCCCTACGCCTGATTTCGAGTCAGGTACATTCGACCACTCTGCCACCTCTCCTGATTCGGTTTCGTTTGTCGAAGCAGATATTCTATCAGGCTGAGAGCGTCTCCAAACCGCCCAAGTAAGGTCGAAGAACTTCCGGCACCGTGACGGATCCGTCGGCGTTTTGGTAGTTCTCCAGCACCGCCACCAGCGCACGGCCCACCGCCAGGCCAGATCCGTTCAAGGTGTGCACCAGTTCGTTCTTGCCTTGCGCGTTCTTGAAACGTGCCTGCAGGCGGCGCGCCTGGAAGGCCTCGCAGTTGGAGACCGAGCTGATCTCGCGGTAGGTGTTTTGCGCAGGCACCCAGACCTCCAGGTCATAGGTCTTGCTGGCACCAAAGCCCATGTCGCCCGTGCACAGGCTCATCACGCGGTAAGGCAGCCCCAGCTTTTGCAAAATGGCTTCGGCGTGTCCCGTCATGGCCTCGAGCGCTTCGTAACTGTGCTCGGGGTGCACGATCTGCACCATCTCGACTTTGTCAAACTGGTGCTGGCGGATCAGGCCACGCACGTCGCGCCCGCCGCTGCCGGCTTCGGACCGGAAGCACGGGGTGTGCGCGGTCAGCTTGATCGGCAACTCACTCTCAGCCAACACTTCGTCGCGCACCACGTTGGTCAGCGTCACTTCAGAGGTTGGAATCAGGTACAGCGCCTGATTTTCTTCACCCTCTTGCCCGCCCTTGTTGGCAGCAAACAAATCCGCCTCGAACTTGGGCAATTGGCCCGTGCCGCGCAGTGTGTCGGCGTTCACGATGTAAGGCGTGTAGCACTCGGTGTAGCCATGCTCGCTGGTCTGCACATCCAGCATGAACTGCGCCAGCGCCCGGTGCAAACGCGCCACCGGGCCGCGCATGAAGGTAAAGCGCGAGCCGGTCAGCTTGGTGCCGGTCTCAAAGTCCAGACCCAGCTTTTCGCCAATGTCCACATGGTCCTTGAGCTCGAAGTCAAAACTGCGCACCGTGCCCCAGCGGCGCACTTCGACGTTGCCTTCTTCACCCGCGCCCACCGGCACTGAATCGTGCGGCAAATTGGGCACGGCCAGCAGCAGGTCTTGCAGCTCGGCCTGAATCACCTCCAGCCGCTGGGCAGAAGCATCCAGCTCGTCCTTGATCGCGCCCACTTGGGCCATGACCGCATCGGCCTCGGCGTGCTGGCCCTTGCCCTTGAGCATGCCAATTTGCTTGGACAGGCTGTTGCGCTGGCTTTGCAGCTCTTCGGTGCGGGTTTGCAGCGTTTTGCGCTCGCCCTCCAAAGCGCGGAAGGCTTCCACATTCAGGAAGGACTGGGGATTTTTACGGGTCTGCAAACGCGCGACAACGGCGTCCAGATCTTTACGGAGAAGAACAATATCAAGCATAGGGGGATTGTAGTGAGCCAGATTCGGGGCTTTGGACGTTGTCCAGCTTCAAGCCCTTGGGCAGCGGGAACTTGATGGTTTCCTGAATGCCATCCAGGGTGCGCACCGACACCGCGCCCATGGCGCGCAAGCGCTGAATCACGTCTTGCACCAGCACATCCGGGGCCGAGGCACCGGCCGTGAGCCCTACCTTTTGCTTACCTTCAAACCAGGCCGGGTCCAGGTCAGCCGCGCTGTCCACCATGTAGGCGGGCGTGCCCAGACGGTCGGCCAGCTCGCGCAGGCGGTTGCTGTTGGAACTGGTGGGGCTGCCCACCACGATCACCACGTCCACCAGCGGACTCATCAGCTTGACGGCGTCCTGACGGTTCTGGGTGGCATAGCAAATGTCTTGTTGCTTGGGCTCACGCACCTGCGGAAAGCGGGCCTTGACCGCCGCCACGATCTCGGCGGCGTCGTCCACGCTCAGGGTGGTCTGCGTGACCACCGCCAGCAAATCGGTTTGGGCTGGCTGGACCTTGGCCACGTCTTCCACGTCTTCCACCAGATGAATGCCGCTGTCGAGCTGGCCCATGGTGCCCTCCACCTCGGGGTGACCCTTGTGACCGATCATGATGAACTCATAGCCCTCTTTGTGCAGCTTGGCCAGCTCCACGTGCACCTTGGTCACCAAGGGGCAGGTCGCATCAAAAATACGGAAGCCGCGTTGTTCGGCTTCGTCCTGGATGGCCCGGCTCACGCCATGAGCGCTGAAAATCAGCGTGGCCCCAGGCGGCACGTCAGACAGCTCTTCAATGAAAATCGCGCCTTTTTCTTTGAGATCGTTGACCACATAGGTGTTGTGCACGATCTCGTGGCGCACATAAATCGGGCGGCCGAATTTGGTGAGCGCATGCTCCACGATGTCGATGGCCCGGTCCACCCCGGCGCAAAAACCGCGCGGCTCGGCCAACAGCACTTCAGATGTCATCACAGCACCCCGATCAGTTCGACTTCAAAGGTCACAGGCTGACCTGCCAGCGGGTGGTTGAAGTCAAACAACACCGCGCCATCGTCATTCACTTGCAGCACCGTGCCCGCGTAAGAGCCCAGGCCATCGGGCGTGGGGAACTGCACCACATCGCCCGCCGCGTATTTTTCACTCGGGTCGCCCAGCTCGTTGAGCAGCTTGCGCGCCACCCACTGCTGCATGTCCGCAATGTGCTCGCCAAAAGCCTCGCCTGCCGGAATCTCCATCGTCACCCGCGTACCCTCGGCCAGGCCCAGCAAACGCTGCTCCACGGCAGGCGACAAGGTGCCCGAGCCCAGCGACAAGGTGGCGGGCTTTTCGTTGAAGGTGTTGATGATGTCCCCCTGCGGCCCAGCCAGGCGGTAGTGAAGCGTCAAGAAAGAGGCGGGTTCGACAATGGACATAAGGGTTTTCTGGAATGCCACCAAGGCAGCGAAACAGGCATAAAGAAGGCACTATTGTAAAAAGCTTGGCCAACCCGTCCTCCAAAAGGGACAAGCTGGACCCAAAGCTGCTCCAGGGAGGGGCTTCAGATGAGCATCAAGGACTTGCCGCCCGATGCGCGGCCGCGGGAAAAGTTGCTCGCCCGAGGCCCCCAGGCCCTGAGCGATGTGGAGCTGCTGGCCATCTTGCTGCGCACCGGCATGGCGGGCAAAAACGTCTTTCAGCTGTCCGAAGAGCTGCTCGGTCCTGATGGTATCGCTGGGCTGTTGCAGGCTACGGTGCAGTCGCTCAAACTGGTCAAAGGCCTTGGGCCTGCCAAGCAGGCGGAACTGCTGGCCGTGTTCGAGCTGGCCCGCCGGGCCCTGAGCCAACGGCTCAAAGAGCGCGAGGCTTTTCACACGCCCGACGCCGTCAAGCAGTATTTGCAGCTGCAACTGGCCCACAAAAACCACGAAGTCTTTGCCGTGCTGTTTCTGGACAACCAAAACCGCATGCTGGCCATGGAAGAGCTTTTTCGGGGGACCCTCAGCCAGACTTCTGTGTACCCAAGAGAGGTTGTCCTGCGCGCCCTGCACCACCAAGCCGCCGCCGTGGTGCTGAGCCACAACCACCCCAGCGGATCGGTGCAGCCCAGCCGGGCCGACGAACACCTGACCCAGACCCTCAAGGCATCGCTGGCACTGGTCGACGTGCGCGTGCTCGACCACATCATCGTCGGGCAAGGCCAAGCCCTGTCGATGGCGGAGCAGGGCTTGATGTGAGTTGATCGGGGGTCCAAGCATTAGGACGCATGGGTGGCCTCCCGAAAGGAGGAAGCAAGGCGGGGCAGCCGCTAAACTCCTTCTTTTTATCAACGACTCCGGCCATGTCCCACTACCACCTCTACGCCATCGGCAACGCCTTGGTCGACACCGAATACGAAGTTTCAGACGCACTGCTGAGCAAGATGGGCGTGAGCAAGCGCCACATGACCCTGATCGACACCGCCCAGCGCGCCGAACTGCTGACGCATGTGCAAGGCCTGCACGCCCGCCGCACAGGCGGTGGTTCGGCAGGCAACACCGTGGTGGCGCTGGCGCAACTGGGCGGCAAGGCCTTTTATTCGTGCCGCGTGGCCGATGACGAACTGGGCGCTTTTTACACCCAGGACCTGCAAACCAACGGCGTGGCCACCAACCTCACGCACACCCGCGCCACCGAAGGCCAAACCGGCAGCTGCATGGTGTTGGTCACGCCCGACGCTGAGCGCAGCATGTGCACATTTTTGGGAGCCACCTCGCAGCTCGACAGCAAAGCCCTGCACCCGCAAGACATCGCCAAGTCCAAAATCTATTACATGGAAGGCTACCTGGCCGCCTCGCCCACGGGCCTGGAAGCCGCCGTGCAAGGCCGCCTAATCGCCATCGAGCACCAAGTGGCCACGGCCCTCACGCTCAGCGATGTGAGCATGATCAACTTCTGCCGCGCAGGCCTTGAAGCCATGATCAGCGATGGCCTGGACTATTTGTTTGCCAACGAAGAAGAAGCGCAAACCTGGTGCGGCAGCACCGACCTGGACGCCATCATCGGCCAACTGTCACCGCTGGCCCAAACCGTGTGCCTGACCCGCGGCTCCCAAGGCTGCATCGTCGTGCAAGGCCAGCAGCGCACCGAAGTGCCCGCCGTGCCCACGAAAGCGGTGGACACCAACGGCGCAGGCGACATGTTCGCCGGCACCTTCCTGTACGGCATCACCCACGGCCACACGCCTGCACAAGCTGCAGCGCTGGCCAATCGCACGGCCGCCGCCGTGGTCAGCCAACACGGCAACCGGCTCACTGCAGCGCAAATCCAGAAAATTTGCGCTGACTTTCATCCCCAATGAGGCAACTGGCCATGACTTGCACTCATCCCTGGATCCAACGCACAAGCTTTCTCCTGCTGGCCGTGTCAGCAGGCTTGTGGACGGGCATGGCCCAAGCCGAGCCCGACGAGGAAGCGCTGGGCAAAAGTGCAGGCTACCCGATCAGTCCCGGCACGAACTTTTCGCAAATGCAGTACCGCATTGGTTCTTGGTCGGCCCTGGACAAAGTCCCTGGCGTTTTGACCCACACCGTGGCCAAAGGCGAGCACACCCGCCCTCTGCCCAAGGCGGCCCAGCCGGCGGAGATTCGTTACCGCCATCGCAATCTTGGTTACACCCTGGATGACTACCTGGAACGCCGTCGCATCACGGGCCTTCTGATCCTGAAAGACGGGGAAATCGTGGCCGAACGCTACCGCTATGGCCGCCAAGCGCAAGACCGCTTTCTGTCGTTTTCCATGGCCAAAAGCGTGACCTCGCTGTTGATGGGCACGGCCCTGTCCAAGGGCCTGGTCAAGTCCATCGACGACCCGGCAGGTCTGTATGTCAAAGACTTGGCCGACAGCCCTTATGGTCAGACCTCGATTCGTCATTTGCTGCGCATGAGCTCGGGGCTTCGTTTCACCGAACGCTATGACGGCCAGGACGACGTGGCCAAGCTCTCGCGCAGCGTGTCCACCGGGACCCCATCGGTGACCAGCGTGCTGCGCGGCATCACCGACCGACACAGCCCTTCGGGTGAAAAATTCATTTACGCCAGCGCCGAAACCGAAGTCCTGGGACGCGTGCTGACCGCCGCCACCGGAAAGACCATGGCCGAGCTGACGTCGGATTGGCTCTGGAAACCCATCGGTGCCGAGCAAGATGGCTTCTGGTGCACGGCCAAAGACCGCCAGGAAGGTGCCTACTTTTGCTTCAACGCCAGCTTGCGGGACTGGGGACGTCTGGGTCACATGCTGGCTCGTGACGGCCAAGTCGGCGAAGTCCAGGTCGTGCCCCGGGACTACCTGCTGGACGCCACCGACCCGGCCCGCCAGCCCGATGCCTTCAAGCCTTACCGCGCCACGCCCGGTGTGGGCTACGGCTACCAGTTCTGGCTGCTGCCGCAAAAAGAGCGCAGTTTTGGCATGCAAGGGGTGTACGGGCAGACGGTGTTTGTGCAACCCGCCAGCGGCATCGTGATGGTGCAGACCGCCGCCTATGCCGGTGCCAGTGGCGCACTGGACCCGGATGCCTATGCCGAACGCGCCTCATTTTGGCAAGGCGTTTTGCAATCCCTGGGCGGCAACACCGCCCGGTACTGAAGCCGCACCGACTTGCCCCTTGAGGCTCAACCTTCCTTTCATTTCACACGCACCGCCATGAAAAAAATCCTCCTCCTCGGCTCCGGTGAGCTCGGCAAAGAATTCGTCATCAGCGCCAAGCGCCTGGGCTGCTATGTGATTGCCTGCGACAGCTACGCAGGGGCACCCGCCATGCAAGTGGCCGACGAGTTTTGCGTCTTCAGCATGCTCGACGAAGCGCCACTGCGCGCCGCCATCGCCAAGTACCAGCCTGATTTGATCGTGCCCGAGATCGAAGCCATCCGCACCGAGGTGCTGCTCGATGTCGAAAAACAAGGCTTTGAGGTGATCCCCAGCGCCCGCGCCGCCAACCTGACCATGAACCGCGACCGCATCCGCGATGTGGCGGTGGGCCTGGGCGTGCGCACCGCCAAGTTCAGCTACGCCGATTCGGCTGCCGAGCTGCTGGCCCAAGCCACCGAAATCGGTTTCCCGGTTGTCATCAAGCCAGTGATGAGCTCCTCGGGCAAAGGCCAGAGCGTCGCCAAGACGGCTGCCGACGTGCAAGCCAGCTGGGACTACGCCTGCGCGGGCATGCGCGGCGATCGCCAGAAAGTCATCGTCGAAGAGTTCATCCACTTCGAGTTTGAAATCACCCTGCTCACCGTGCGACAGCGCAAAGGGCCCACCTTGTTTTGCCCACCCATTGGCCATGTGCAAGAGCGCGGCGACTACCAATACAGCTGGCAGCCCCAGGGCATGACACCTGCACAAGTGAAAGCCGCGCAAGACATGGCCGAAAAAGTCACCACCGACCTGGGCGGTGCAGGCCTGTTTGGCGTGGAGTTTTTCGTGACCAAGGACGAGGTGATCTTCAGCGAGCTGAGCCCCCGCCCGCACGACACCGGCATGGTCACGCTCATCAGCCAAAACCTGAGCGAATTCGATCTGCACGCCCGCGCCGTGTTGGGCCTGCCGATCCCAAGCATTGAGTGTGTGGAAGGTGCCAGCGCTGTGGTGCTGGCCGACAAGGAAGGCAGCAACCCGACGTTCACAGGTGTGGAAGCTGCCCTGAGCGAGCCCGGTGTGGACGTGCGCATTTTCGGCAAACCCACCACTCGGCCTTACCGCCGCATGGCTGTGGCATTGGCCAAGGGTCCGAACGCCTTGCAACGGGCGCGCGAGGCCGCGGCCAAAATTTCGGTGGTGGTGTAAGTCACCATGAGCAGCACCATCCTGGTCACGGGCGGCGCGGGCTATATTGGCTCGCACACGGCGGTTGAACTGATGAGGGCGGGGCACCAGGTGGTCATCGTGGACAACCTGTGCAACAGCAGCTTGGCGGTACTGGACCGCATCCGGGCATTGGGCGGCGAAGGGCTGAGCTTCACGCAAGCCGATGTGCGCGACAGGGCAGCACTGGACAGCCTCTTTGCCAAACACCACATCGATGGCGTCATCCACTTCGCTGGCCTGAAAGCCGTCGGGGAATCGGTGGCTCAACCCCTGCGCTACTTCGACAACAACGTGGGCAGCACATTGACCTTGTTGCAGGCCATGGACCATGCTGGCGTGCGCCGCATCGTGTTCAGCTCATCGGCCACGGTGTATGGTGACCCCGAACAGGTGCCCATCACCGAAAGCAGCCGCCTGCAAGTGACCAACCCCTACGGCCGCACCAAACTCATGTGCGAAGACATCCTGCGCGACCTGCAAGCTGCTGACCCACGCTGGCATGTGGCCATTCTGCGTTACTTCAATCCGGTGGGCGCACACGACAGCGGCACCATCGGCGAACACCCCAACGGCATCCCCAACAACCTCATGCCCTTCATCACCCAGGTGGCGGTGGGCCAACGGGAGTTTCTGAGCATCTTTGGCCAGGACTACCCCACACCCGACGGCACGGGTGTGCGCGACTACATCCATGTGGTCGATCTGGCCCAAGGCCATCTGGCGGCGCTGAACTACCTGAACAAGCAACAAGCCAGCATCACCGTGAACCTGGGCACAGGCCGGGGCGTGAGCGTGAAAGAACTGGCCGACACCTTTGCCCGCGTGACGGGAGTGCCCGTGCCTTACCGCTTTGTGGACCGACGCCCGGGTGACGTGGCAACTTGCTACGCCGACACACGTCTGGCCGAAAAAGCCCTGGGCTGGAAAGCCAACTTGGGCCTTGACCGCATGTGCGCCGATGCCTGGCGCTGGCAATCGCAAAATCCGAACGGGTATTGACCTTTGAACACAGCCTGCCAAGCTTGCAGGCCACACCGGTTCAGGCGAACTTGTCGGCCTCGGCCAGGCTCAAGCCCGCTGCATCCTTGGCGGCCAGCAGGGGTTGACCAGACCAGGGCCACACAATGCCCACCGTCTCATCGTTCCAGCGCAGACTGCGCTCGTGGGCGGGATACCAGTAATCGGTGGTCTTGTACAAAAATTCGGCCGTTTCGCTGAGCACGACAAAGCCATGCGCAAAACCCGGCGGCACCCACAACTGCTGGTGCTTTTGCGCGTCCAGATAAACGCCCACCCACTGACCAAAAGTGGCCGAGCTTTGACGGAGGTCGACCGCCACATCGAACACCTGGCCCTGCACCACGCGCACCAGCTTGCCCTGCGGATGCTGGATCTGATAATGCAAGCCGCGCAGCACGCCTTGGGCGGATTTGCTGTGGTTGTCCTGAACAAAATTCACATCCAGACCGGTCGCTTGCGCAAAGTCGCGCGCGTTGAAACTCTCGAAAAAGAAGCCGCGCTCGTCCCCAAACACCTTGGGTTCGAGGATCAGCACATCGGGAATGGCGGTAGGTATAACGGTATAGGGCATGACACCAATTTCATTTGATCAGGTTCAACAGGTACTGCCCATAGCCGTTCTTGGCCAAAGGTGCCGCCAGCTTTTGCACAGCGGCGGCATCGATCCACTTTTGGTGAAAAGCAATTTCTTCGGGGCAGGCCACCATCAGGCCCTGGCGTTTTTGCAGCGTGGCGATGAAACCCGCCGCTTCCAGCAAACTGTCGTGTGTGCCCGTGTCCAACCAGGCATAGCCCCGCCCCATGATCTCCACATGGAGCTGCCCCAGTTCCAGATAGCGCTTGTTGACGTCGGTGATCTCCAGCTCGCCGCGTGGGGACGGCTGGATGTCGGCAGCGATGTCGCACACCTGCTGGTCGTAAAAATACAGGCCTGTGACCGCGTAGTTGCTCTTGGGGACTTTGGGCTTTTCCTCGATCGACAAGGCACGCAAGGCCGAATCGAACTCCACCACACCATAACGCTCGGGGTCGTGCACATGGTAAGCAAACACACTGGCACCAGCGGTTCGGGCATGGGCGCTGGCCAGTAATTTGACCAAATCGTGGCCGTAATAAATGTTGTCCCCCAGCACCAGCGCGCTGGGGTCCTGCCCCACAAAATCCTTGCCGATGATGAAGGCCTGCGCCAGGCCATCGGGGCTGGGCTGAACCGCATACTGGATGTTCATGCCCCACTGGCTGCCGTCGCCCAGCAGCTCGGTAAAGCGCGGCGTGTCCTGCGGCGTGCTGATCAAAAGCACATCGCGAATACCTGCCAACATGAGCGTGGTCAACGGGTAGTAAACCATCGGCTTGTCGTACACCGGCATGAGCTGCTTGCTCACCGCTTGGGTCACGGGGTACAGACGGGTGCCGGAGCCGCCTGCCAGGATGATGCCTTTTCGATTAATCATGCTTTATTTTAGATGACGGCTTCATGCCCCGTGCAGTCGCTTTGGCGCTTGGTATTCAGGCCCGCGTGCTGTTCAAATGAAAGTTTGAAACTTGTTTTGCCATTCACTGGCCATTGGCCAGCCCTTGACCATGCACCCACTCGACACCGCCATCGCCCTGACGCCCACCACTGCAGGCCATTTTCTGGCGCACACCAGCCCGGATTACGCCAACATGATCGGCCCCTTTGGTGGCGCCACTTGCGCGGTCATGCTCAACGCTGCGTTACAACACCCGGACAAAATCGGGGTGCCGGTGGCCTTCACCCTCAACTTCACCGCACCCGTGGCCGATGGGCCCTTCAGCATTTCAGCGCGCCCAGCACGCACCAACCGTTCGACCCAGCACTGGATCATCGAGGCCAGCCAGGACTCGGGCGTGGTGGCACTGGCCACTGCGGTCTTTGCAGAGCGGCGAAAAACATGGTCCAACACCGAAGCGCGCGCACCCCAAAACATGCCCACACCGTCATCGCTGGAACGCATGAGCACGCAAAACCGGCCCACTTGGGTTCAGCGTTACGACATGCGTTTCACAGAAGGCAGCTTCCCTCATGCCTTTGACGAACAGGAGCAGCCACATTCGCAATCAAACTTGTGGCTGCGCGACCACCCACCTCGGCCGCTGGACTACCCTGCTTTACTGGCCATCAGCGACAGCTTCTTCCCGCGCATTTTCATCCGCCGTCGTCGCTTCTCGCCGATTGGCACGGTCTCCATCACCACTTACTTTCACGCCGATGAAGCGGCGCTGGCTGAACAGTCGGACCAGTACCTGATGGGCACCGCACGGGCCAACAAATTCCACAACGGCTTCTTTGACCAAAGCGGCGAACTCTGGGGACATGATGGCCAATTGCTGGCCACCACGCACCAAACGGTTTACTTCAAGGATTGAGGCCTCGGGCCCTGGCTCAGCGCGCGCGACGCGGCGTCGCGTTCAAAACCTTGCCCAGCTCTTCTTTCCACCACTTGGCCTGACCGGTCGTGCCATGGCCTGCGGTCGCATCGCTGCCCGGGATAAACAGCAAGCGCGCCGATGGCATCCGCTGGAGTGCTTTTTCCATCACCTTCAATTCAGGGGGGTTGCGCTCGTCGTCAGCCGAATTGATGGCCATCACCGTGGCTTTGATTTTCTCCAGATCAGCCCAGGGGTTGTAATCCCGGGAAGCATCCCACTGGTAAAGCAGGTCGTTGGCATCTGCCGTGAATTTGGCGTTCAGACGCTGATCGAGCAGCTGGTCGGCTTTCTCCCGGGTCGGTGCCAGACGTTGCAAGCCCTGGTTGCCGCCGTTGGTGCCGATGGCATAAAACACCGAAGCCACCTGGGCGCTGCGCGGCTGTGTCGTGTAGTTGCCGCCCAGCCACTGCGGGTCGTTCCTGATCGAATCGGTGATCAGGCGGCGCATCATCCAGTTGCGCCCCGACATCTCACTGGGCATGGATGCCATGGGCACCATCACATCCATGAAGTCGGGGTGTTGGATGCCCCACATCCAGACGTGCATGCCGCCCATGGAGTTGCCCAAAATCATGCGCACATGCTTGATCTTGAGCCCCTCGGTCAGCAAGCGGTGCTGCGCAGCCACCATGTCATCGTAGTTGTAGCGTGGGAATTGGGCTCGCAGCCCATCGGAGGGTTTGCTGGACTTTCCAGCGCCAATGGCGTCAGGCAGGATGATGAAGTACTTGCTGGCATCCAGCACTTGTCCGGGGCCAAAGAGTTCACCGCCAAAACCTGCAGCCAACATGCCAGCACCCGAACCCGCAGTGCCATGCAGGATCACCACCGCCTCATGGGTCGGATCTCCCAAAGTGGTGTAGCCCAGCTTCAACTCCGGCAACACTTCGCCTGTATGGAACTTGAATTGCTTGGCCACCCAAACGCCTTCGCTGCGGTTGGGAAAGTTTTGCGCATGGGCTGTGCCCAAAAGAAGTGACAGCAAACAAGCCGACATGAGGAACAACAGACGTGACATGGTGAGGAACGCCGCAGCGTTTGTAAAAGGAAAGAGACTCACTCTAAAAGGCTGGCCTGCCCCCCTGTGTCGCGCAAGAGGCACCCACACCACACGATAATCCGGTGCATGGAATTGACTGCCCTGTTCATCGTGGCTTACTTTGTGTTGCTGGCCGTGGCCCTGCGCAAGCGCCAACGCAAGGTACACGGCCCCTGGCTTTTCTTGCTCAGGGCGTTCTTTCCCAATTGGCAGTTTTTCCATGGCCTGGGGCCTGCGCCGCGTTTATGGGTGCGCGCGCAAAACACCCATGGCACTTGGTCACTGTGGCACCCTGTCTACCCCCGCTTGCCGCGGCAAACCTCACAGCTGCTGCACAATCCGGCCGTGAATTTGGCCCTTTCGCACCAAAACCTGGTCGAGCATCTGGCGACCGACATCCATGATCTGGCGGACGATGGCGACATCGCGCAATGCGTGAGTTACCAACTGGTGGCGCGCTTGGCACGCGATGCGGTTCAAGGCGGTGGCTGGGGCGCAACGCCCTTGGTCAAAGACCCCAGCTGGACAGACCCCACCCGTTTCCAGTTCGAGGTGCGCCTGCTGCACCTGGGCCGCGAAAGCGACGAACAACTCCTGCTGTCCCCGGCCTTGCCCTTATGAGCCTCGCTCTGGAACTGCCGCTGGCCATCCGGGCCTTTGAAATTTTGCTGGGCTGGAGCTTGCTGCTGCAAACATGGGAATACCTGCGTCTGCCCGCACTGGACCGCGTGGGCAGTTGGGCCATTCAGCGAGTGGAGGTACCCAGCCCTTGGGTGAGACCCATTTTGGACCGGCTTTTTCTGCCCAAACCTTATGCCGCCATGCTTGGCCTGCGCGGCGCATTGGCCCTGGCCCTGATGCTCGGCCAAGCGGGTTTGGGCATCGCCTTGCTGTTGTTCGCCCTGGCGCTGCTGCTTTTGATGCGCTGGCGCGGTGCCTTCAATGGCGGCAGCGACTTCATGACCCTGGTGGGCTTGACCGGCTTGCTGCTGGCCCATGTGCTGGGTCTGTTCACCGAGCCTGCCAGCGCCTGGCATGTGGCGCTTTGGTATGTGACGGTGCAAAGCCTGAGTTCGTACTTTGTCTCGGGCTGGGTCAAGCTGATGCGCCCCGAATGGCGTTCGGGACGCGCCCTGACCGTCTTTCTGGACCATGGTGTTTACGGTCCTTTGCCTGAAAACAGCATCTACCGTTGGCCCCGACTGGCCATGCTGTGCAGCTGGTGCTTCACGCTATGGGAAGGCCTGTTTCCGCTAGCCTTGCTGGATGCCCGCCTAGCCGCCGTGTTTTGCGCCATCGCTGCGGTTTTTCACTTTTTGGTGTTTTGGTTCTTTGGGCTCAACCGTTTTTTCTGGGCCTGGCTCAGCACTTTTCCGGCCATCCTGTACTGCGCATCCGTCTGAACCCCGATACATTAAAACCTTTTGAAATAAAGAAATTGACTTATATTGAAAATGGAAATATGATGCCATCTTGTTCTGCTTGACAAGCAAACAAAAAGTGCAGCCAGCTTCACCCGCTGCTGCCATGCATCGATTGACCTCGAAAATCATGTCCTGTTGAGCTGCAGGCCATCCTTCTTTTCTCACAGCTCTGTGCAAGCCCTTGGATGGTTTGCAACCTGATTGACCTTGATTTCACCGATTTCTACCCGCAAGGGCACCCTGGCCGCTTCACCCCAAACGGCCACTTTATTCAGCCATCACGGCACTCCTTCCACCCACACCCGCGTTTCACGCCTGGACCCCACACCATTGCAGGGACTGGTTTTGACACCCGCCCCGCTTCGGGTCGAATGTGCTTTGACCCAACAAGCGGCACGCAGTGTGATTCACACCACACGCCACTGGCTGAGCACCTGCTTGCCACCCCAACAAATGTGCTGATGCCGCAAGGCAGGGCACTTTTCCCGGCGGAATCTTCCAAGAAACCGCTTTTTCCCTGCATGCCGGCTTTATTTCAAAACCTGCATGCCCTCTCTCTGAAAGGCTCAACCATGAGCAGCAAAATTTACGTGGGCAACTTGCCTTACACCATCGACGACGCCAGCTTGCGTCAAAACTTCTCCGAGTTTGGCGGCGTCATGTCGGCCAAGGTCATGATGGACCGCGACACCGGTCGCTCCAAAGGTTTCGCCTTTGTTGAAATGTCCAGCGCTGAAGAAGCCCAAGCCGCCATCACTGGCCTGAACGGCATGTCCGTGGGCGGCCGCTCGATCGTGGTGAACATCTCCAAGCCGAAAGAGCCAAGCACTGGCTACGGCAGCGGTTACCGCGACAACCGCAACTGATCTTTTTCAGTTGCCCATGAAAAAGCCGCTTCACAGCGGCTTTTTCTTTGCCTGCATGGCCCACGGGCCATGCCCAGCGCATCTCATGTCGCGTTGAACTGCAAGGCAGCCAAACTGGCATAAAGCCCACCTTTGGCTTGCAGCTCGGCATGGGTGCCCTGCTCCATCAGGCGCCCGCGCTCCAACACCCAAATCACATCGGCGCGCTGCACCGTGGCCAGGCGGTGTGCGATCACCAACGTCGTGCGACCCACCATGGCTTTGTCCAGCGCAGCTTGCACCATCTTTTCGCTTTGCGCATCGAGTGCGCTGGTGGCTTCGTCCAGCAGCAAGAGCGGCGGGTTCTTCAAAATCGCCCGCGCAATCGCGATGCGCTGGCGCTGCCCGCCCGACAGGCGCACACCGCGATCGCCCAAATAGGTGTCAAAGCCCTCGGGCAACTCGCGAATGAACTCTTGCGCATAAGCAGCCTCGGCCGCAGCATGCACCTCTTCCAAGCTGGCCTCGGGGCGACCGTAGCGGATGTTCTCCATCACCGTGCCCGAAAAAATCACGGGTTCCTGCGGCACGATGGCCATGCGATCGCGCAGGTCATGCAGGCCCATCTGGTCGATCGGCACACCATCCAACACAATGCGGCCGAACTGCGGATCGTGAAAGCGCATCAGCAAATCAAACAGCGTGGTTTTGCCCGCGCCGCTGGGGCCCACCACGGCCACTGTCTGGCCGGGGTGAATTTGGCCACTGAGCTGGTCCAGCGCCCAGGTATCGGGGCGAGAAGGGTAATGAAAACGCACCGCGTCCAACTGCAAGGACGAGCCGCCTTGCGGCCAAGGGGCCTGTAGCGGATCGGCAGCGATCTTCAAGTTGGACTCGGTGTGCAGCAACTCCATCAAGCGCTCGGTGGCCCCGGCAGCGCGCAGCATGTCGCCATACACCTCGCCCAGCACCGCAAAGGCGCTGGCCAGCAAGATGACGTAAAACACCGTCTCGCCCAGCTGGCCCGCTGTGCTGGTGCCCGCGCGCACGGCCAGCGTGCCCATGTACAAGCCCCACAGCAGCACCGCACTGGACGCCATGATGATGAAGCCCACCAGCACCGCACGCGCACGGATGCGGCCCAGCGCCGTGCCCAAAGCGCGGGCGGTCGAATCGATGAAGCGGCGCGTCTCGCGGCCTTCGGCGGTGTAGCTTTGCACCACGCTGATGGCGTTCAACACTTCGGACGCGATGGCACTGGAGTCAGCCACCCGGTCCTGGCTGGCCCGCGACAGGCGTCGCACCCGGCGGCCCAGGTACACGCTCGGGAAAATCACCGCCACCAGCACCGCCACCACCTGCAGCATGAGGATGGGGTTGGTCCAGACCAGCATCAACAAAGCGCCTGCGCCCATGACCAGGTTGCGCAAACCCATTGAAAACGATGAACCCACCACGGTTTGCACCAGGGTCGTGTCGTTGGTCAGGCGCGAGAGCACCTCGCCCGACTGCGTGGTTTCAAAGAATGCGGGGCTTTGCTTGAGCACATGGCCATACACCGCGTTGCGCAGATCGCCCGTGATGCGCTCGCCCAGCCAGCTCACCGTGTAATAACGCCCGGAAGAAAACACCGCCAAAGCCGCCGCCACGCCAAACAACTGCAAAAAGTTGCCCGACAACTGCTCGGCCGTGGCCCCGGTGGACAGACCCTGGTCGATCAGCTGGCGCAAAACCCAGGGAAACGCCAGCGTCGTGCCCGCCGCCAGCAGCAAAAACAGGGCCGCGAAGCCCAGTGCCACGCGGTAAGGTTTCAAAAAAGGGACAAGACCCGTGAGTGATTTGGGAGAAGCAGCCATGGGCAATCAGGAACCAATGCAAAAGGGAAAAACAAGCCTGTCAAGCATAACGGCAAAAAGACAGCCTCACCCGCCGCGATCCAGTCACAAATCGATCACCACATTGCCCACCGTCTGCCCTGCTTCCACCGTGCGGTGCGCCTGCGCGATCTGCGCCAGTCCAAAGCGCGCGCCAATGCTGTGCTGCAACTGCTGACGCGCCAGCATGTCCGACAGGCGTTGCACCGCGACCCGGCGGTCGGCAGGTGTGAGGTCGTAAACCAGAAAGAACTTCACGCCCATGGACTGGTACAGCCAGGGCCGAAACGGCAAAGGGACTTCGAGCGCATTCGAGCCATAGCACACCACCTGACCGTGCGCCGCCAAAGCGCCTTCCGATGCCCAACGTGCTGTGGTCGAAAAATCCATGTCGATGATCACGTCGGCACCACGGCCATGGGTCAGGGCCTTGACGCGCTCGGGCACCGGCTCGGTCTTGTAAAAAATCGCCTCTTGCAGGCCTGCAGCGCGGGCATGCGCGGCCTTGGCTTCAGAGCCCACGGTGCCGATGACCCGGCCACCCACGAGCGTCACCATTTGCGTGATGTAGTGGCCCACCGCCGACGAAGCGCCGGTGACCAGCACGGTCTGCCCGCGCAAATCGCCCGCCAGCCGCTCGGCCAGAATCACCGCCTGCACCGCGGTCAAGCCCGGAATGCCCATGCAGGCCCCGGCTGCAAAATCGGTGTCGGCCGGCAGGGCCACCGCCTGGGCCTCTGGCAAAGCGATGTAGTCGGCACAGGTGCCCAGAGGGCGCTGCCATTGCCCGTTCCACAACCAGACACGCTCGCCCACGCGCGCAGCTGACACGCCCGCACCCACGGCCTCGATCACGCCCGCGCCGTCGCTGTGCGGCACGATCAACGGGTCGGTCACGGGCCTTGCACGGCGCGACTTGACGTCGGAGGGGTTCACACCCGAGGTGGCCAGCCGCACCAGCACCTCGCCAGCCTGGGGGCTGGGCGTGGGCAACTCGCCCACCACCATCACGTCTTGGGCGTCACCATTGTGGGTGTACCAGGCTGCTTTCATGAGGCGTCTCCTTGAATTGAAATCGATTGAAAAATGCTGATCAGCGCAGGCCGTCCCACAGGAGCTTGCAGCCCGTGAGGAACATGCCCAGGCGAATCAGGCGGTAAAACAAAGTGGGGTTGATGCGGCGGGCCAGGCGCACGCCCAGCCACACGCCAATGGGCGCCAGCGGCAACAGCACCAAAGAGGTGGCGAAGTTGCGCATGTCCAGCAAACCCAGCCAGGCGTAGGGCACCCACTTGGCCATGTTGATGAAGAAAAACAAAAATGCCATGGTGCCGGTGAACAGGATCGGCTTGAGCTTGAGAGGCACCACATAGGCATTGACCGGTGGCCCGCCGGCGTGCGAGATGAAACTGGTGAACCCTGCCGTGGTCAGCAAGAGCGCGCCCACCCAACGCGGTGGCGGGCGGCTGTCGGCTCGGGGTTTGAACAAGATTTGTTGCGCCAAAAAGAGCAAGGTGAAAGCGCCCACAATGGCCGCCACCACTTTGGCGTCGAGCAGCTTGAACAGCAAGGCACCGATCACGATGCCCACCATGGCAAAAGGCAGCATGAATTTCAGCAGGGCCTTGTCCACGTCTTTGCGAAACGCCGCCATGCCCAAAATGTCCATGACAAACAGCACGGGCATCAAAATGGCCGCCGCTTGGGGCACGGTGACCGTCAAGGCCATCAAGGGCACGGCCAGTGAGCCGAACCCTGCGCCAAATCCGCTTTTGCTCAAGCCCAGCATCACCACCGCGGGCGCGGCGATCGCATAGAAATAAGGGTCGGTGATGAGGGGAAAATCCATGAAGCCTGCAAATCGACGGGTGCCCGCAGACCGTGGACACAGCGCGATGCGTACCCATCTTAACGACCTGCTGGCGCCTCACCTGTCATCTGGGCATCTGCGTCACGGCTTTCGCCCTGCGGGCATCGCGGCCCGTGGCACACAGGCCTTTACCCTTTTTCAGGAGGTTCTCAAGGCCTTGCTGAGCTGGTCCACCTGCTGTGACCAGTCGTTGTCTTGCTGCAATGTTTCATTCAAAAACGCCGCCTGTGCCGGGGTCCAGAAAGACGCGTCGGGCAAGGCCACATCGCCCGGCAAGGGGCTGTGGTCTTTCAGGAATTGCGCGATGCTGGCCGGGTCGTTGGGCAAACCCAGTTGGGCAAACAAGTCGTGAAAGGCGTGGTGAGCTTGTTCCATCTGACACTCCTCATTTTTGCAGCACATACTGGCCAGGCGCGTCGCCCATCGGCCCCCATCCCGCCTCGGGCGCACCCATGCGGGGCACGGGCCCGGGCTCGCCCGAATAGGCCCGCAACCAACGAAGCCAATGCGGCCACCACGAGCCCTCATGCCGCTCAGCCGCCTGCAGCCAAGCATCGGGGTCCAGGTAGGGGCCGTCGTGCAGCCGGGTCAAAACCTGAAAACTGCGGCCGTCGACACCGGGCGGATTGACGATGCCCACATTGTGCCCCCCGGAGGTCAACAAGAACGTGGTGTCCACGTTCGTCAGCAAATGCAGCTTGTGCACCGAGCGCCAAGGGGCCACATGGTCACGCACCGTGCCAATCGCGTAAATGGGACACAGAATCGAGGTCAGCGCAATCGGTTTGTCGTGCACGCGATAACGGCCGCTGGCCAAATCGTTGTTCAGGAACATGTGCCGCAAATACTCGGTGTGCATGCGGTAAGGCAAGCGGGTGCCATCGGCATTCCAGGCCATCAGGTCGCTCACCGGACTGCGCTCACCCAGCAAATAATCCTTGAGCAGGCGTGACCAGATCAGGTCGTTCGAATTCATCCACTGAAAAGCCCCCGCCATCTGCGCGCTGTCCAGATAACCCCGGTCCCACATGATGTCTTCCAGATGCGCCACCTGGCTGTCGTCGATGAACAGCGCCAGCTCGCCTGGCTCACTGAAATCGGTCTGCGCCGCCAGCAGCGTCAGGCTGGCCAGCCGCTGGTCGCCATCGCGCGCCATGGCCGCTGCCGCAATGCTCAGCAGCGTACCGCCCAGGCAATATCCGAGCGCATGCACCTGGCGCTGGGGCAGCACGGTGCTCACCACATCCAGCGCGTCCATCACGCCCAGGCGCAAGTAATCTTCCATCGACAAATCACGGTCTGCACCACCCGGGTTGGCCCATGACATGGCAAACACCGTGTGTCCCTGATCGACCAGGTATTTGATCAAGGAGTTGCGCGGAGACAAATCCAGAATGTAGTACTTCATGATCCACGAAGGCACGACCAGTACCGGCTCGGGCATGACCTGATCGGTCGTTGGGCTGTACTGGATCAGCTCGATCAGGTGGTTGCGGTAAATCACACGCCCCGGTGTGATGGCCACATCGCGCCCCACCTGGAATGCCTCGGCCCCTTTGGGGGGTGCGCCCGCTTGCCAACGCTGCACATCTTCCAACCAATTTTGAAAGCCCTGACGCACATTGGCGCCGCCTGTTTTCTGGATGCGCTCAAGCACTTCGGGATTGCTGAGCCAAAAATTCGCGGGTGACACCATGTCCAGAACCTGGCGCACGGTGAAGTTGACCACCGCTTCATGGTGCGGTGAAACACCCCGCACCCCCATGGTGGCGTCATGCCACCACTGCTGGCTCAGCAAAAATGCCTGACTGATTGCATTGAAAGGCCAGGTGGTCCAACCGGCATGTGCAAAACGGGTGTCCTGCACCATGGGCTCGATGCAGGGCTTGCAATGTGTTTGGTGTGCCTGCATGGCATAGTGCGCCCACTGCTGACCACTTTGAATGGCCCCCTGCCAGAGCTTGAGCTGCTCTGCCGGATTGAGTGACAAATGAGTCAGCCAATCGTCAAACGCCATGCGCAAGGAAGCCGTGGACACGCCATGCGTGAAAGGCGACAACTGCGCATGGGTCCAGCGGTCAAGCCTGGGACCCGGCCGAGTTGCAGAAAGAGGTGGGGCCGTGCGTGGGTGGTTCACTGTCCCATGCTAAAAGCCATCGCCGGGTTTGCCTACTGACCTTTAGGTGTGTTGTGCTCTATCGAAAGGTCAATGGCCCAAAAACCCTGCTGGCTTCAGTCCCTTTGCCTGCCAGCGGCAACGGGACAGTGCCGGGGCTCTGACAATACGGCCTCCTCAACCCTGACCCCTACAACCCATGACTCGCTCCGGCTTGAACGTTTTCGGTGGCGAATTGATCCCCTGCTCTTACGACCCGCTCACGGGCTATTTCAGGGATGGTTGCTGCAACACCAGTGGCGAAGACATGGGCACGCATGTCATTTGCGCCAAAGTCACGCAGGCTTTTCTGGACTTTTCACGCCAGCGTGGCAATGACCTGATGACGCCGCGGCCAGAACACCGTTTTGCAGGCCTCAAGGCCGGTGACCGTTGGTGCCTGTGCGCGCTGCGTTGGCTGGAAGCCTTTCAGGCGGGTGTAGCCCCGCATGTGGTGCTGGAGAGCACACACCAAAAGGCCTTGCAATACGTCACGCTGGAACAGCTGCGCGAATTTGCCTGGGTGCCGCACTGAAGCGGCACAGCTCACATCATCATGCTGAGCTGAAAGACCGAATTGGGCGCGCGCGGCATGACCGGTGCTGGCAAAGGCTTGAGCCGAAACTGACCCATCATGGAAGTCACACGGGCGTCGCGCGGCATGAAGGGCACGGCCACATCGGACAGGCTTTGCGACTGAAGCCAAGACTGCATGTTGCTCTGGATCGCGGACTCCAGCGCCTTCATCGGGTGATCGCCATCAAGGTACAGCTCGTCAAAACTGTGCACTTCTTCAAAGTGCTTGACCACGTCCCACAAGCTGATGTCTTCCGGATTGCCCCGGATCTGATAGCCGCCTCCCGGCCCCCGGTGTGCCCGGATCAGACCTGCCTCGCGCAGTTCCTTCAAAATCGATTCGGTGTACGAAGACGACAAAGACAAGCCGCTGGCAATCTCTTCGGTGGTCACAGGCTTGACCACCGCACGCGACGTGATGAACACAGCAATGTCGAGCGCTTTAACTGTTTTCTTCAAGATCATGGCGTTCTCCGTTAACGATGAGATATTCTATGACCAAGCAGTCACAAAACAACTAATAATTTTTAAATTGGCTTTCAATCCACTGAAAATGTCTAAGTTAGAACTACACCCGCCCGCAAACTTGAAGGCAGCGGCCCAACCGGTGGTCGTTTTCATGCCTGCGCCAAGCTTGCGAGGGCTTGTGGCATGAAACGCCATGTGGCCGCTGTGGTGGCGCTGGTCGCCACGCTGATGGTGATCGACAGCCATGTGGACTGGGTTCGCCAGGACGGCCAGTCGCTGGTCGAAGTGAATGGTCAGCGCTTTGACCTGCGCGGCTGGGCAGCCGAGCAACTGCTGACCCTGCACCGCGACTGTGCCCCTGTGCACGCGCTGCCGCCCCAGCACGCCACAGCCCAGGCCGTGCTGGCGGTGATTCAACAACACAGCCTGCCCGACTCGCGCAGCGCGCGCTGGCTGCAACTGCAACAGCAAGGCGACTGGAGCGTGGCCGAAGTGGCCTTTGACGCCCTGAACCCCAGCTTGGTGGTCCTGCACCTGCAGGGTGACCAGTGGCGCGTGCAGGACAAAGCGGTGTGGAGCGGATCGACCGCCCCTTGGCACAGCGCCGACTTTGTGCGCCGCTACCTGCGCCAGCAAGCGCCGCAGCTGCCGCAAGCGCTGCTCAACTGCGTGGTCATCGACCCGACACGCTACGGCACCGTGAGCGGCGGGCTGGGGCCAGGGGCGTCGACTGTGGGTGACCGTCCATGACCTACCGCGTCGTCTGGTTCAAACGCGACCTGCGCCTGCACGACCACGCGGCGCTGGCGCATGCAGCACGCCAGGGGCCCGTGCTGTGCCTCTACATCGTCGAGCCCGGGTTGTGGGCGCAACCCGATGCCGCGCTGCAGCACTTTGAATTCGTGCGCGAATCGCTGGCCGAGTTGCACCACGAACTGCAGGCCTTGGGGGGCAGCTTGCAGGTGCGCATGGGGTCGGCGGTGCAGGTGCTGAGCGCACTGCATGCGCAAGCGCCATTTGCCGAATTGGTGGCGCACGAAGAAACCGGCAACGCCTTCACCTACGAGCGCGACCTGCAAGTGGGCGCGTGGTGCCGCAGCGTGGGCCTGCCCTGGACCGAGCTGCCGCAGTTTGGCGTGGTGCGACGCCTCAAAAGCCGCAACACCTGGCAAGCCCGCTGGGAAGCGCACATGGCCGCGCCGCAAGCCGTTTTGCCAGCGTTGCAGTTTTTTGCGCCACCTGAAAGCCATGGCCCCGAAAGCATGCGCGCAGCCATTGGCCTTCAGCACAACCCCACCCAGCGCCAACGCGGTGGGCGCCGTTTGGGCTTGGAGACTTTGCACAGTTTTCTGAATGCACGGGCCTTGTCGTATCGGGGCGGTATCTCCTCGCCGCTGTCATCGCCCACGGCGTGTTCGCGCATCTCGACTTACCTGGCCTATGGCTGCATCAGCCTGCGCGAAGTGGTTCAAAGCACCCGCGCTGCGCTCGATGCTTTGCCGCCGCAAGCCAGCAGGCACCGCGCCGGGCTGGTCGGTTTCATCAGCCGTTTGTATTGGCATTGTCACTTCATTCAAAAGCTCGAAAGCGAGCCCGAAATCGAGTGGCGCAACATGCACCGGGGATACGACGGCCTGCGCGAAGACGGCTGGAACGACGCGCACTTTGCGGCCCTGACTGCGGGCCGCACCGGCTGGCCCATGGTGGACGCTTGTGTGGTCATGCTTTATGAGACCGGCTGGCTCAACTTTCGCATGCGGGCCATGCTGGTGTCGGTGGCGGCTTACCCGCTGTGGCTCGATTGGCGGCCTGTGGGCCAATGGCTGGCCACGCAGTTTTTGGACTACGAACCCGGCATCCACTGGAGCCAGCTCCAAATGCAGTCGGGCACCACCGGCATCAACACCACGCGGGTGTACAACCCGATCAAACAAGCGCAAGACCACGACCCCAAAGGCATCTTTGTGCGCCGCTGGCTGCCGCACATGCGGCGTGTGCCCGACACTTGGTTGTTCGAGCCTTGGCTCATGCCGCCCGAAGTGCAACGCCACTGCGGCCTGACGGTGGGCAGCGGGCCAGAGGCCGACATTCCCCTGCCCGTGGTGGACTTGGCCGAGGCCACACGCCAATCCAAAGCCGCGCTGCACGCGCGCCGGGCCGAACCCGGCGTGAAAGCGGGCAAAAAAGCCATCGTCGACAAACACGCTTCGCGCAAACACGGCACGGGCCACCAACGCGACGTGTTCACCCGCGACTCGGACTCCCCCAAGACCAGCCGCCGAAAGTCTGCCAAGTCCTCTTCAGACAACACCCCACCCAGCAAGCAACTGGGCTTTGATTTCTAAACGCATGCCCACCACCCTTTTTTGGTTTCGAAACGACTTGCGCCTGCACGACCAACGCGCACTCCAGCAAGCCATCGCCCACGCCCAAACCCATCAGCAAAACCTGCTGCTGGTCTATGTGCACGAACCCGTGCAAGACGAGCCCACCGCTTGGGGCTTTCGCCGCATGGGCGCGCACCGCAGGCGTTTTGTGGCCGACACGCTGCAAGACCTGCAAAAGTCCTTGGCTGCTTTGGGCCAGCGCTTGGTATTACTTCACGGCTCCGTGGCCGATGTGCTGCCCGCCTGCGCACGCCTGGTCCAAGCCGACACCGTGTTTTGCGAAGACATCGCCGCGCCCGAAGAAGAAGCGCAGGTGCAGGCCCTGATCAACGCGGGCCTCACCGTCAAAACCTTGTGGCAGTCCAGCCTGATCGAACCCGACGCCCTGCCCTTTGCAGCCGAAGACATGCCGCAAGTCTTCACCGAGTTTCGCCAACGCATCGAATCCGCCAGGCTCAAACCTTTGGCACCGCTGCCCGTGCCCACTCAGCTGCCTGCGCCACCACCTGACAACTTGAACACCTTGCCCGGCTGGACCGACAACGCCTTCACGCTGCTGCAAGCACACACAGAGGACCACGCGCACCCACGCTCGAACTTTCCGTACACCCAAGCCGCCTACCGGGGCGGCGAAACCAGCGCTTTGGCCCACCTGCAAAGCTACCTCACGCCGCCTTGGCCCGACCGCTACAAACAAACCCGCAACGCCCTGCAAGGCCAGCACACCAGCAGCCACTGGTCGCCCTGGTTGGCCACGGGCGCGGTGTCGGCCCGCCGCATTTGGGCAGAACTCCAGGCTTATGAGCAAACACATGGCAGCAACGACGGCACCTATTGGCTCTGGTTTGAGCTGCTGTGGCGCGACAACTTCCGCATGCTGCACCTTCAACACGGCCCGCAACTCTATGCGGCACGCGGCTTGTCGAACTTGCCCAAACCCTCGCACTTTCCCAAAGACTTTCAGCGCTGGTGCCATGGCCAAACCGGCGAGCCCATCGTGGACGCAGGCATGCGCGAGCTGGCCGCCACGGGCTTCACATCCAACCGCATGCGCCAGATCGTGGCGAGCTTTTTGGTGCACGACCTGTCTTGTGACTGGCGCGCAGGCGCGGCATGGTTCGAATCTCAGCTGGTGGACTTTGACGTGAGCAGCAACCAAGGCAACTGGCTGTACGTGAGCGGACGCGGCACCGACCCGCGAGTGGGCCGACGATTCAACCCCGCCAAACAAACCCAAGACCACGACGCGCAAGGCCGCTATCGGCAAGTCTGGCTCTAAAACCTGTCGGGGCTGAAGCCACCGACCTACATAAGCCACATCCCTGTAGGTCGGAACCTTCAGGTCCGACATGACCAGCTACGGCGCAATGACATGTCGGGGCTGAAGCCACCGACCTACATAAGCCACATCCCTGTAGGTCGGAACCTTCAGGTCCGACGCTTTGGGCTTCGATGCAGCACCATCGATAATCCCTAACATGTACGGAATTCAATCTTGGGGTGAAACCCTGCGCCTGCTGGTCGAGCTGTCGGCCACCGCCGCCTTCGCGCTTTCGGGCCTGATGGAAGCGGCGCGCAAACGCCTGGACGCAGTGGGCGTGTGCGTGGTGGCTTTTTTGGCGGCGTTTGGCGGCGGCACCTTGCGCGACTTGCTGCTCGACCAACGCCCCTTCTTTTGGGTGCAGCACACCGAAATGCTTTGGGGCGTGCTGGCCCTGTGTGTGCTGGCCATGGTCTTCATGCGCCAGCGGCATTTTGAAGTGACTGAAAAAGCCATCCTCTGGCCCGACGCGCTGGGTCTGGGCCTGTTCACCGCCACGGGCGTGCACCACGCGCTGCACGCGCTCATGCCGCCGGTGGTCGCCGTGCTCATGGGCCTGATCACCGGCGTTTTTGGCGGCGTGCTGCGCGACATGGTGTGCAACGAAATCCCCACCGCCTTCAAAGACCACCGCCCCTACGCGGTCTGCGCCTTTGCGGGCGGCTGGACCTATGTGGGCCTGTGGTTCAACGATGCACCGGGCTGGGTGGCGCTGCTGGGCTGCCTGGTGGTCACCGTGGGCTTGCGTGCGTTGGCACTTTGGCGCAACTGGCAACTGCCCGCCTGGCGCGCCTGATCCCTTCATCAAGACTTATGCCCAAAAACGCCAACGCCTTCTGGGGCGGCATCTTCTTTTCTTTGGCCGCCGGCATGATGTGGGGACTGGTGTTTGTCGGCCCACTCATGCTGCCCGACTACCCTGCCGCGCTGCACACCTTTGGCCGCTACCTGGCCTTTGGCGTGATTGCCCTGCCTCTTGCGTTTGTGGACCGCGCCGAAATCAAGCGCCTGACCCGCGCCGACTGGCTGGCCGCGCTCAAGCTGGCTGCCATTGGCAACGTGCTGTATTACCTGTTTCTGGCCAGCGCCATCCAGCGCGCAGGCGGTGCGCTGCCCACCATGATCATCGGCACGCTGCCGGTGGTCATCGCGATTTCGGCAAACCTGCTCAACCACCAGCGCGACGGACGTTTTCCATGGCTCAAACTGGCCCCGCCTTTGGCGCTGATTTTGCTGGGCATCGCCTGCGTCAACCATGTGGAATGGACCGCTCTGGTGCAAAACCCGCAGGCCGATACCGCCCGCTACATCACCGGGGCGGCGCTGGCCGTGGGCGCGGTGGTCTGCTGGACCTGGTATCCGCTTAAAAACGCCGACTGGCTGCGCGGCCACCCCGACCGCAACCCGCGTGTATGGGCCACAGCGCAAGGCATCGCCACGCTGCCCCTGGCCTTGCTGGGCTACGCCGCGTTCTGGCTGTGGGCGAGCGTGACCCATGACCCAATCCCCATGCCACTCGGCCCTCGTCCCCTCGAATTCATCGGTCTCATGATGGCCATTGGCCTGTTCGCCTCGTGGCTGGGCACCCTGTGCTGGAACGCCGCGAGCCAACGCCTGCCCACTGCTTTGGCAGGGCAGCTGATCGTTTTTGAAACTTTGGCCGCTTTGGCGTATGCCTTTTGGCTGCGCGGCCATTGGCCCGAACCCCTCACGCTGGCGGGCATTGCGCTGCTGGTGGCGGGGGTGATTGGCGGGGTCAGAGTGAAGGCAGAGACCTCCTAAAATGCAAACCTATGTTTGAACAAACCTTTAAAAATATCGATGACATCCTGCACAAAGACGCGGGGTGCACCAGCGAGCTGGACTACACCGAGCAATCCTCCTGGCTGCTGTTTTTAAAGTACCTCGACGCCCTCGAAGCCGACAAAGCCACCGAGGCGGTGCTGGAAGGCCGTGACTACACATTCATCTTGAGCGAGCCCTACCGCTGGTCGGCATGGGCTGCCCCAAAGGGCACAGACGGCAAGATCGACCACAACGCTGCCATGACGGGCGATGACCTCAAAGTCTTTGTCAACGCCAAGTTGTTTCCGTATCTGGCGGGCTTCAAGCAACGCGCCAGCGGGCCGCAGACCATCGAATACAAAATCGGTGAAGTGTTCAGCGAGATCACCAACAAAATCCAAAGCGGTTACAACCTGCGCGACGTGATCGACCGCATCGACGAACTGCGCTTTGGCAGCCAAGCCCAAAAGCACGAGCTGTCGCACCTGTACGAAGCCAAGATCAAAAACATGGGCAATGCCGGGCGCAACGGCGGCGAATACTACACACCGCGCCCGCTGATTCGCGCCATGATCGACGTGGTGCAACCCAAAATTGGCGAACGCATCTACGACGCGGCCTGCGGGTCGGCTGGCTTCTTGTGCGAAGCCTTTGCGTACCTGAGCCCCAAAGCCACCAAGGCCGACGACCTGGAGACGTTGCAAAAGCGCACCTTCTACGGCAAAGAGAAAAAGAGCCTTGCGTACGTGATCGGCATCATGAACATGATCCTGCACGGCATCGAGGCGCCCAACATCGTGCACACCAACACGCTGGGCGAAAACATCAACGACATCCAGGAGCGCGACCGCTTTGATGTGATCCTGGCCAACCCACCCTTTGGCGGCAAAGAGCGCAAAGAGGTGCAGCAAAACTTCCCCATCAAAACCGGGGAGACTGCCTTCCTGTTCATGCAGCACTTCATCAAGAGTCTGCGTGCCGGGGGCCGTGCGGCGGTGGTCATCAAAAACACGTTCCTCAGCAACACCGACAACGCCAGCGTGGCCCTGCGCAAACAGCTGCTGACCGACTGCAACCTGCACACCGTGCTGGACTGCCCCGGCGGCACCTTTCAGGGCGCGGGCGTCAAAACCGTGGTCCTGTTCTTCACCAAAGGCGAGCCCACCCGCCAGACTTGGTTTTACCAACTCGACCCCGGCCGCAACATGGGCAAAACCAACCCGCTGAACGACGCGGACTTGGCGGAGTTTGTGCAGCTGCAAAAGACGTTTGCCGACTCGCCCAAAAGCTGGAGCGTGCCCGCCACCAGCGTGAACCTGGACACGTTTGACTTGTCGGTGAAAAACCCGAACGGTGGCGAAGAAGTGGTGCACCGTAGCCCGGCGGACATCCTGGATGAAATCGCTGCGCTGGATGCTGAGGCGGCTGAGGTATTGGGGAATATTCGGGGGTTGTTGGCGTGAATAGCGAATGGCAAAGGCGAAACCTCGGTGATGTCTGCAGCTTCGTCAGAGGCCCATTCGGCGGAAGTTTAAAAAAGGAAATTTTTGTCCCAAAAGGCTTTGCTGTGTATGAGCAGCAGCACGCAATCTACAACCAGTTCGATCAAATTCGGTATTTCATTGATGAAGATAAGTTTTCTGAAATGCAACGCTTCGAATTACAAGCGAATGACTTAATTATGAGTTGCTCGGGAACGATGGGTAAAGTTGCGGTTGTTCCTGTTGGCATAAGAAAAGGGATCATCAATCAAGCTCTTCTAAAGTTAACTCCAAGTAAAGAAGTTCACTGCTTTTTCTTGAAGTACTGGATGGAAAGCCAAGATTTCCAAGAGATGCTGAAGGAACAAGCTGGTGGCGCTGCAATTCAAAACGTTGCGTCTGTCAGTATCCTCAAGGAAATCAAGATTCCTTTGCCGTCATTTGAAGAACAACACCGCATCGTCACCCTCCTCGACGAAGCCTTTGCCGACATCGCCACCGCCAAAACTAACGCCGAAAAGAACCTCCAAAACGCCCGCGAGCTGTTCACACGAATCAGTGGCAGCGTGCTCGCACAATATGCAAGCACCAGCCAATCCATCACGCTTGAAGACTTGGTTGAGCCTGATTGCAGTTTGTCTTACGGCATCGTTCAACCCGGCGATGAAGTAGCCGAAGGTCTCCACATCGTGCGGCCCGTCGACATGAACACCGATGTGGTCATGCTTAAAGGACTGAAAAGAATCGACCCCGCGCTGGCGAATTCTTATGCACGAACCACGCTCAAGGGCAATGACATCCTGCTTTGCGTGCGTGGCACAACCGGCACCGTGGCCCTTGCGCACAGCGAGTTGGCTGGAGCCAATGTCACACGCGGCATCGTCCCCATCCGCTTTGCTCCCGAGAAAATCTCACACCAGTTCGGCTACTACTTGTTGCGATCAGAACCGGCACAACTGCAAATTCAAGCCAAGACCTATGGCACGGCATTGCAACAAATCAACATCCGCGATTTGAGGCAACTGACTTTGCCTGTCCCCGCACCACAAGACCAAGAAATCATCGTTCAACGCCTCAGCGCGCTGGAAGAGGAAACCAAACAGCTGACCGCGGCGTACGCAAACAAACTCACCGCCCTCGACGACCTCAAAAAGTCGCTGCTGCACCAAGCCTTCAGCGGACAGCTGACGCAGTAGGTGCAAAATTTGCATCTACTGCTCTCCCCAGATTGACCACGTCCAAATAAATTAGGATGACGCCCATGGCCAAAAGTAATTTGTTAAAGACCCAAGACGTCACCTTTCTGGATTTGATCGGTAACGGCAAAAAATACCGTGTACCTTCGTTTCAACGCGACTACGCGTGGGAAGAAGAGCAATGGGAAGACCTGTGGAACGACATTCAGGAGTTGCTGAGTGCGCCAGGAAGCTTTCACTACATGGGCGCTTTGGTGGTGGAGGCCGTATCTGACCGCGAATTTCAGATCATTGACGGCCAGCAACGGGTCGCAACACTGAGCGTGTTGGCATTGGCGGTGATCGACCGTCTGTTAAATCTACCTGGTGATGAAGCCACAAAAACGGCCAATGCCGAGCGTGCATCCGAACTGCGCAAAAGGTTCATTGGCGAGAAAGACCCCGCCTCTCTGCTGCAAAGCAGCAAGCTTTTCCTGAACGACACCGACGACGGGTTTTATCAAGACTACCTGGTTCAGTTACGCACGCCAGGCAACCCACGCGGACTGCCCAAGTCCAACCGCATGCTGTGGCAGTGTTTTGGGTGGTTTCAAAAACGGCTACTGGATTCTGGCTTGGAAGGCGAAGCGCTGGCGCGCCTGCTGTCTGACACGGTGGCGCGGCAACTGCTGTTCATCCTGATCACAGTGGAAGACGACATCAGCGCCTACACCGTGTTTGAAACCCTCAACGCCCGTGGTCTGGAGCTGTCCTCCACCGATTTGCTCAAGAACTTTTTGTTCTCACGCGTGCCTGTGCGCACCGATCTGGATGCCCTGCAACGGCGTTGGCGTCAAATGATCGGCAAGGTCAAACACGAACGGTTTCCAGACTTTTTGCGCTACCACCTGTTGTGCCGGTTCCCTCAAATTCGCAAACAACGCCTGTTCAAGAAGGTGCGTGAAGAGGTCAAAACATCGGCAGATGTGTTTGCCCTGATGGATGCATTGGAGCAACGCGCAGACCTGTTCGCCGCCATGGACGACACTGCACACGAGTTTTGGCTGGATCGACCAGCTGCCAAGCCCTATGTGCGCGACTTGCAGTTGTTTGGCGTACGCCAGCACATGCCTTTGGTGTTTGCCGCTTGGGAACAAATGAGCGCGGACGATTTCACCCGCGTGCTCAAACTGCTGTGCGTGCTGTCGGTGCGCTACACCGTCATTGGCAGCTTGAACACCAATGAGCTGGAACCCGTTTACCACCGGGCCGCCAAGGCCTTGCTGGATGGCGCTGTCCGCACACCTGCAGAAGTGTTTGCGCTACTGCGCAGCGTGTACGTGGACGATGAAAAATTTGTCCGCGACTTTTCGCACAAAGAAATGGACACCACCGGTCGACGCAAGAAAGTGGTCAAGTACCTGCTGTGCGCACTGGAATCCGATGCTTCAGGTGCCAGCCTCGACTGGGAAAGCGACCACGGAACCATTGAACACATCCTGCCCGAGAACCCCTCTGCGCAATGGGACGAATCCTTCAACCCAGATCGACAGAAAGACTTCATCTACCGTTTGGGCAACCTGATGCTGCTGGAGCCGTCCATCAACCGCCAATGCCAAAACGGCAGTTTTGAAGACAAGCGAACACAGTACGAACGAAGCAGTTATGCCGCTGCCAACGCGCTGGGCCAAGCCGATCAAGCTGACTGGTCACCCGCCACTTTGGCCATGCGTCAGGAACGCATGGCACAGCGGGCAGCGCATGTGTGGCGTTCGGACTTTGTTTGAGTGTTTGCATCTCATCCAGCAGGCTTATTGAGACAAATATTTCTTGATCGGGTTTTGATCAACTCTCATCCCGTTGACTCCTGAAAAATTGATTTTCTTTAAAAATCAATAACTTGGGACACTCTTAAACACCCAAATTTTCTTAACTGGGTTTTGATTCCTCCACCAAAATCACCGCTGACGACCTCAAAAAGTCGCTGCTGCACCAAGCCTTCAACGGGCAGCTTTGACCTCGGCTTAGTTGGGCAAATTCATGCTGTCGATTTGACTACGTTGATGTATATTCAACAACATCGTTGTCAATTCAACATCAATTCATGAACGAAGCCCAACTCATCGAGGTTTTTGGCGGTCAGGCCCGATTCAAAGTGCTGCAAGCACTGTTTGCCGAACCGGGTCGGGGCTTTGGTCCGCGTGAGCTGGCTGCGGCCTCCAGCATCGACCCCGGCAACACGGCGCGGCTGCTCAAGCGCTGGACAGAGGCGGGCCTGGTGCAACGCCGCCAGCAAGATGGCCTGCCCCGCTATTACGCCAGCACAGACCCGCAATTGGCACCGCTGGTCACCCTCATGCAGCAAGACAGCACGCTGGTGCGTACGCTGCGGGGAACTCTTGAGAAACTGGATGGGATCGAAGTGGCCCTCGTATTTGGCTCGGTGGCCAGGGGCGAAGCCAAAGCCAACAGCGATGTGGACGTGCTGATTTTGGGCACAACTTCGGAGCTCAAGGTCAACGCCGCGCTCAGGCCTGCCAGTCGCCAGTTGGGCCGAAAGGTGCATGCCACTGCGTGTACGATAGAAGCATTCAGAAAACAGGTAGCCGACCGTGAAAGCTTTGCCCAAGAAGTCGTCCAAAGCCCGCGCATTGAGCTGATTGGACATTTTGATGCTGCGATCTTTTCAGCGTCTGGCCAGTGAACCAGATGCCCCCGTCAAACATCAAGCCACCAACGCCAAGGACGCAGTGGCTTGGCTGCAGAGTGCGCAGGTCAAGTTGATGGATGCTCGGCAAACCGCTGTGTCATCCGGCACCCTCATGGACGCGGCCCAAGGGCTTCAGTCATGAACGAAGCCGAAACCCGCGCCGAACACATCAACCCCGGTCGGAGTGCCTGCGAGACGCGCGCAACATGCAGCTATCGGTTGGGCGACCATATAGAGGATGTCCTCCATATGGTCCAAATCATCACAAGCATTTGAGGACTGGTTCATGAACATTTCGGCAGCTCAGTTCGACGGAAAAGACATTCGCCGTGTTTATGACGAAGCCAGTGAGACGTGGTGGTTCTCGGTGGTGGATGTGGTGCAAGCTTTGACACTGCAAAGCGACTACCAGACTGCGCGTAAGTACTGGAACAAGCTCAAAACCCGACTCAATAAAGAAGGTAGTCAGTCGGTGACAAATTGTCACCGACTGAAGTTGCCCGCTGCAGATGGAAAAAACTACCTGACAGATGTTGCCACTGCTGAAACACTGCTTCGTTTGGTGCAGTCCGTCCCTAGCCCCAAGGCTGAACCCATCAAGCTCTGGCTAGCCAAAGTAGGCTACGAGCGCATGCAGGAAATGGCCGACCCGGCCCTCTCGCTCAACCGCGCCCGTGAGACATGGCAGCAGCATGGCCGCAGCGACAAGTGGATTCAGCAACGCATGACGGGGCAAGAAACCCGCAACAAGTTGACCGACTACTGGCGCGAACACGATGTGAAAAGTGGCGACGAATTCGCCATGCTCACCAACATCATTCACCAGGAATGGTCGGGCGTGAGTGTGAAAGAACACAAGAACATCAAGGGCCTGAAAACCCACAACCTGCGCGACCACATGAGCGAGGCCGAGCTGATCTTCATGGCGCTGGCGGAACTCTCAACCCGACAAGTGGCAGAAACGCAGCAAGCCACGGGCTTGCAAGAAAACAAAGGTGCCGCCGTTGTGGGTGGTCGCATTGCCAAGCAAGCCCGCCAGCAGCTGGAGCAGCAAACTGGCCGATCTGTGGTGACAGGCGACAACTATCTGGCTCCACCCACCAAGCCAAAAGCCATAGCTGCCAAAAAGAAATCAAGCAAATGAACGAAGCCGAAACCCGCGCCGAACACATCGACCCCGCCTTGGCCGCAGCAGGCTGGGGCCAGGTGGATGGCAGCCGCGTTTTGCGGGAGCACAACATCACGGCGGGCCGTTTGCAAGGCGCTGGCAAGCGGGCGCGGGCCGACATTGCCGACTATGTGCTGGTCTACCGCAACACCAAGCTGGCCGTGGTCGAGGCCAAGGCCTGGGCCAAGCCGCTGACCGAGGGCGTGGGCCAGGCCAAGAGCTACGCGGCCAAGCTGTCCATTCGCCACACCTACGCCACCAATGGCCAGGGCATTTACGGCATCGACATGCACACCGGGGCCGAAGCCGAAGTGGCCCGCTACCCCACGCCCGACGAGTTGTGGGACATGGCCTTTGGCGAGAGCGAAGCGCAAGCGGCCGCCTGGCGCAAACGCTTTGCCGCCGTGCCGCTCGAAGACAAAGGCGGCACCTGGACGGGCCGCTATTACCAAGAGACCGCCATCACCCGCGTGCTCGAATCCGTGGCCCAAGGCAACGACCGTGTGCTGCTGACTCTGGCCACGGGCACGGGCAAAACCTTCATCGCGTTTCAGCTGGCGTGGAAGCTGTTTCACAGCCGCTGGAACCTCAAAGACTGGAAAGACGGCACAGAGCCCAGCCGCCGCCCGCGCATCTTGTTTTTGGCGGACCGCAACATCCTGGCCGATCAGGCGTTCACCGCTTTCTCGCCCTTTCCCGAAGATGCGGTGGTTCGCATCGACCCCAGCGACATCAAGAAGAAAGGCCGCGTGCCCAAAAACGGCAGCGTGTTCTTCACGATCTTTCAGACCTTCATGAGTGGGCCTGGCGAGACACCCTACTTTGGCGAATACCCACCGGACTTTTTTGACTTCATCATCATCGACGAGTGCCACCGGGGCGGGGCCAACGACGAAGGCAGCTGGCGGGCGATTCTGGATTACTTCAGCCCCGCCGTGCAGCTGGGCCTGACCGCCACGCCCAAGCGCACGATCAACGCCGACACCTACGCCTACTTTGGCGATCCGGTTTACACCTACTCGCTCAAGGACGGCATCAACGATGGTTTTTTGACGCCGTTTCGCGTCCGGCAATTTGCCACCACGCTGGACGATTACGTCTACACCGCCGACGACATGGTGCTGGACGGCGAAGTGCAGCAAGGCAAGCGCTACGAAGAAAAAGACTTCAACCACAGCATCGAGATCAAAGAGCGTGAGGCCTACCGCGTCAAGCTGTTCATGGACAGCATCGACCAGCGCGAAAAGACGATTGTGTTTTGCGCCACCCAACAGCACGCGCTGCTGGTGCGTGACCTGATCAACCAGACCAAGACCAGCCCTGCGCCCGACTACTGCGTGCGCGTGACTGCCAACGACGGCAAGCTGGGCGAGCAGCACCTGATGCAGTTTCAGGACAACGAAAAAACGCTGCCCACCATCCTGACCACGTCGCAAAAACTCTCCACCGGGGTGGACGCCCGCAACGTGCGCAACATCGTGCTGATGCGGCCCGTGAATTCGATGATCGAGTTCAAGCAAATCATCGGGCGCGGCACGCGGCTGTATGACGGCAAGGACTACTTCACGATTTATGACTTTGTGAAGGCGCACCACAAGTTCAACGATGCCGACTGGGACGGCGAGCCGGTCGAGCCCGAAGCGCCCACCGCCAAACCCCTGCCGCCCAGCTGGCAGCCGCCAGACCCGACCGAATTACCCGGCACCCGCGAACGCGGTGAAGAACGAACGCACAAGCTGGTGGTCAAACTGGCCGACGGCAAAACTCGCAGCATCCAGCACATCTCGTCCACCAGCTACTGGGGGCCAGACGGCAAGCCGCTGTCACCCGCGCAGTTTCTGGAAAGCTTGTTTGGCGCCCTGCCCGATTTCTTCAAAAACGAAGACGAACTGCGCACCCTGTGGGCCGACCCCAGCACGCGCAAAGCGCTGCTGGGCGGCCTGGCCGACAAAGGCTTCGGCCGCGACCCGCTGCGCGAGATGCAACGCATCATCGACGCCGAAAAAAGCGACCTGTACGACGTGCTGGCCTATGTGGCCTTTGCCCTGCCCACCGAGACACGCGCCAGCCGCGCGAATCGCGCCAAGGCCCACAACGCGGTGACTTATGGGGAAAAGCAGCAAGCGTTCCTGGCGTTTGTGCTGGACCAATACGTGACCCAAGGCGTGGACGAACTCGACTCCGACAAGCTCACCCCGCTGCTGAAGCTTCGCTACAACAACGCGCTGCATGACGCGATGGTGGATTTGGGGGATGCGGTGTTGGTGAGGCAGGCGTTTGTGGGGATGCAGCGGTATTTGTATTTGTAGAAAAATCAAAAATAAACCACTTGGTACATGAAAAAATTTAAATCCAAAATGCTAGAGTTTTTTAAAATCATCAAATCAGCAGACAAAATCGCCAACACCATCACCGCAATATCAACAATTTTAATTGTGATCAAGATATTAATTCTTGACGCAATACCTGCAGCATCACCAGAAATTCAAAGATTAGGAGACCTAACATCTTCGTTATTGGCATCAATCATTTCCAGCTATATATTTTATTTTTTCGTAATTCATGCAAAAGAAGAAAATGAAAAGATAATGTTCAAAGACTTCTTCGAAAAGAGAATCGGCTTTTTAGTTTCGTATGCAGAAATACAACTCAGAGCCATTTCTAACGGCGCAGGCGAAGATCTGAAGCTTTCAACCTTGACAAAGCAAAATTTAAAATCAGCACTCCAGAAAATAAACGGGTCGTCAGACGCACCAATACAGAATGGAAATCAAAATCTTAACTGGTATTTTTATTTCGATCATTATATTTCAGAGAGCAAAAAACAAATATCCATAGTTTTAGAAAAAATGAAATATTTGGACACGACTACAATATCGTTATTGACAAAAATCGAAGATTGTGGTCACTTTACAATCTTCCCGAGTGTAAAGCAGTTTGGATTACATCACCCAGATTTATCAACTCAGACAGGCTCTCTTTTTGATTATTTTGAAAAATGTCGAAATTTGAAAAATAATCATTTTTCTGAAAGCCAAAAAATTAATTAATTTTAAAAATTACCAAGTCACATATAAATCAATGATTCAACTGCCCCCAAGCCTTCTCCAGCCGCTTGATGCTGACCGGCTGCGGGGTGCGCAGCTCTTGCGCGAAGAAGCTCACGCGCAGCTCTTCCAATAGCCAGCGGAACTCCAGCATGCGGGCGTCTTGGGCGCCTTTGTGTTCGGCCACCAGACGCCAGGCAGCGTTGCTCTTGCGGCTTCAGCTCGGTTAAGCGCTGGGCGTCGCGTGCGAGGTCGGCGCGATATTTTTCCTGCGCATCACAACAAAGCATCCAACCCCTTTCGGTCCAACAAGTTCAACAACTTGAGCGATGGACCACTGGGGTGCTTTTCACCGATTTCCCATTTGCGCACCGTAGAGGCGCTGGTGTTGAGCACCGAGGCCATCACCGTCTGGCTCAGGTTGTGCTGCTCGCGCAGGGCGCGGATTTGGGCGCTGTCATACGGCGCAATCGGCTCCATGCACAGCACGTCGAGCTTTTGCATCTTGCGCTTGTCGATGAAGCCCAAACGCTCCAGGTCGGCCGCTGTTTCGTAAACCGTTTCCAGCACGCGGCTGGCGGTTTGGGGTTTGGCCTTGGGTTTCTCTTTAGTGCTCATGGCAAATCACTGCTATTCACTTACCGCCATCCGTCAAATCGGTTTTACGCATCCATTTGGCAAATTGGCGGATTTTGAAGACGCGACGCATGATTTAGTCGGCCCTGCAAAACTCCTGCAACCCGCATGAATGCTGGTGATCTGGGGTGAATCCGGATGGTCAGAACTCTCAAATAGATATTCAATGTAGGCTGTTTTCTGGGAGTTTTTGAAAGCAGCGC
>Ga0255139_1000074_pt1 | contig 42040 bp, 36 predicted proteins | sample Law_Colum_RepB_8_FD_188549 | JGI IMG/M metagenome (GOLD analysis project Ga0255139, IMG submission 188549) | Freshwater microbial communities from St. Lawrence River, New York, United States - Law_Colum_RepB_8d | ecosystem: Environmental > Aquatic > Freshwater > River | place: USA: New York...
TGGCTAACTTGCTCGCCCACATGCGGGTTCTTGCAGTCGAGATTCCAGTTGCGTGCTTGCAGCTCTTCAATACTCACTTTCCAAGCGAGTTCGCTCTCCATTCGTGCGGCAAAGCCATCAACTTCGTTACCCCACCAGGCTTCTTCGACGGCGAACTCTTCAACACGCATCGGGCGAGTTTTGGAGTAGCTCTTCACGCCTGCCGGGTACTGGTGCTCGTAGAACCACACGTGTTTGGTTGGCGTGCCCTTGGTGAAAAACAGTAGGTTGGTTTTAATCGGGGTGTAGGGGTTGAATACACCGTTGGGTAATCGAACGACTGTGTGCAGATTGCACTCTGTCAGCAGTTTTTCTTTGATGCGATTTTTGATGCCATCCCCGAATAGAAAGCCGTCGGGTAGCACCACGGCGGCGCGTCCACCGTCTTTGAGTAGCTGCATGATCAGCACTAGAAACAAATCAGCGGTTTCTCGTGTGCGGAAGGCAGCGGGGAAGTTGGTCTCGATGCCGTCCTCTTCCATGCCGCCAAACGGCGGGTTGGCAACGATGCAGTGCACGCGCTCACTCGGCCCCCAGCTGATCAGCGGTTTGGCGAGGGTGTTGTCGTGGCGAATTTGGCTGGGCACTTCGATGCCATGCAAAATCATGTTGGTGGTCGCGAGCAAGTGCGGCAACGGCTTCTTTTCTACACCAAAGATGCTTGCCTGCAGCGTTCGCTCATCCTCAGCAGTTTTCACATAGCGGCTGCGCTTGTGCTCAATCGTGCAGGTTAGAAAGCCACCTGTTCCGCATGCCGGGTCCATGACCTTCTCGTCCAGCTTGGGATCGACCATGCGCACCATGAATTCGGTGACCGGGCGCGGGGTGTAGAACTCCCCGGCGTTACCGGCGTTTTGCAGATCACGCAGCAGGGTTTCGTACATGTCACCGAAGGCATGGCGCTCTTGTGACTTGTTGAAGTCCACGCCTTCTTGAATCTTGTTGATGACCTGGCGAATGAGCTGGCCCGACTTCATGTAGTTATAGGCATCCTCGAAGACGCCACGAACCACATATGTCATCGGGTGAGCACCTTGGCTACCCAATGACTGCAGGGTGGGAAACAGCTCGTTGTCGATGAAGCCCTTCAGTGTGTCGCCAGTCATGCCTTCGGCATTGGCTGCCCAGTTGCGCCAGCGGTAGGTCTCGGGAATGGGCGAACGGTAGTTGTCATCGAGCATTTCCCACTCTTGCTCGCGGTCATCAAGGATTTTCAGGAAAAGCATCCAGACCAGCTGGCCGATGCGCTGCGCATCACCATCGACGCCAACATCTTTGCGCATGATGTCTTGAATGGATTTGATCGTGCTGCTAACAGACATAGGTAAATCTCGGTAAAAGCGAAGCCGGTGTTAGCCGGCGTAAAGTTCGTCTTCCAGCTCGTGCAAGGCCTTGCTGTATCCGGCCTTGCCACCAAACGCCTTGACCAGCTCAATCGGCGCACCGATCTGGCTGAAGGGGTCGAGCTGGAGAATCTTGATGTCTTCAATGTGCTCGATGCCGGTGTCGGCATACTTGTCGAGCAGCGCCTCCAGCACCTGGCGCGCTGCGCCTTGGTACTTTGTGAAGTAGTTGCGCTTTTTGACCTGATCCGCGCGCTCCTTGCGAGACAGCGGCGGTTGGTCAAAAGCGACATGGCAAATCAGGTCAAAGGGGTCGAGGGCTTTGCCCAGCTTCTTACCGACTTCTTCAGCCAATGGCTCCCAGAGCACACCTTGTGCGGCCAGCTCGTCGATGATGACTTTCTTCTGGTCTGCATCGGACCAGCGACGCAGGAAGTCCTTGAGCGAGCCGAATTCTTTTTGCACGCACTGACGTGTGTAGTCGTGTAGCGACTCGGTGATGAGCTTGCCATCAGGCCCGTAGTATTGGACTCGTTCTGCAATGACATAGACGGCTTGGTTGGCAATCACATACTTCACGCGAGGTGTTTTGCTATCGCCATCCTCAAAGGGTGGCGGGTCAATTTCAACATCGGGATCGCCAGCCTCTGGCGTATCACCATCTCCGCCCTCAGGAGTGTCATCGTGATCATCTGGTGGCACGGGTGAGTCATCTTCGCCGGGCTCATAGATTTGCACGGGGTCACCATCAAAGCCCGGATCAGCAAATAGCTCCGTGGCTTTCTTGAAGTCCATGATGGTGAACCAGTATTTGCCGTAGTCCTCATTGATGCGTGTGCCGCGCCCGATGATCTGCTTGAACTCGGTCATCGACTTGATGTGCTGGTCGAGCACGATCAATTTGCAGGTCTGCGCATCGACCCCGGTGGTCATGAGTTTGCTGGTGGTGGCAATGACCGGGTAGCGCTCTTCGGGGTTGATGAAGTTATCCAGCTCGGCTTTGCCTTCCTGTTCATCACCGGTGATGCGCATGACATATTTGCGGCTTTCTTGCACACGCTCAGGGTTCAGATTCACCAATGCCTGGCGCATGCGCTCGGCGTGATCTATGTCGTCGCAGAACACGATGGTCTTCTGGTAGACGCCGGAGGCTTTGAGAAACTCCGTGATCTTTTGTGCGACTTGCAGTGTGCGCTTCTCCAGCACCAGATGCCGATCGATGTCTTTCTGGTTATAGATGCGGTCTTCGATCAGCTCGCCATTCTTATCGCGCTGTCCCTTGGCGGGTCGCCAGCCTTGCAGGTCAACATCGAAGTCGATGCGCACGACCTTGTAGGGCGCGAGAAAGCCATCGTCGATGCCTTGCTTGAGCGAGTAGCTGTAGACCGGATCACCGAAATAATAAGTGCTGGAGACTTCCTTGGTTTCCTTCGGCGTTGCGGTTAGGCCGATGTGCGTGGCGGCGCTGAAGTAATCGAGAATTTCGCGCCAAGCAGAGTCTTCTGCGGCGCTGCCGCGATGACACTCGTCGATGACAATCAGATCAAAAAAGTCAGGTGAGAACTGCTTGTAGATGTTCTTTTCTTCGTCCGTGCCGGTCACGGCCTGATACAACGAGAGGTAGATCTCGTAGGAGGTATCAATGACATATTCGCCTTTGTCATTGCGCTTCCGCTTGATCTTCGACATTGCGTTGCCGAACGGCTTGAAGTCGTTGCTCTTGGTCTGATCCACCAGAATGTTGCGGTCGGCCAAGAACAGGATGCGTTTCTTCTGGCCGGACTTCCACAGCCGCCAGATGATCTGGAAGGCCGTGTAGGTCTTGCCAGTACCCGTGGCCATGACCAGCAGGATTCGATCTTGGGCTCGGGCCACCGCCTCGACGGTGCGGTTGATAGCGTTGGTCTGGTAGTAGCGCGGCATGCGACCAGAGCCATCATCGAAGTAGGGCGCTTCAACGCGCTTACTTTGCGCCGTGTCGAAGCCTTTCCACTGACAGTAGCGCTGCCACAGCTCATCGGGGCTGGGAAACTCATGTAGCGCTAGCTCGGTCTCGGTTTGAGCGCCTGTGCCACTGCGGTCATGAAACAGGAATCCATCGCCATTACTGGAGAACACGAACGGTACATCCAGTGCGTCGGCGTAGCCCAGAGCTTGCTGCATGCCTGCACCGACTGAGTGCTTGTTGTCCTTGGCCTCGATGATGGCCAGCGGCAGGTTGGGCTTGTGATAGAGAATGAAGTCGGCCCGGCGTGATTCGCCGCGCGTATGCAGCTTGCCGCGCACGATGATGCGGCCTTTGGTGAAGCTCACTTCTTCGCGGACTTGCGTCTGAATATCCCAGCCGGCCTGTTGAATCGCAGGGGCAATGAACTTGGTGCAGATGTCGCGTTCAGAAAATGACTTCTTATCCATGAATCCGGTTCCGTCTCACGCTACCTCAAGTGGCGTGCCTGTTTACATTTATGCAGAGAATATAACGGTTTACAAGCTCATAGAACGAGCCCGTCAGCTTTCGTTGTTCGCGCAGTAAGGCGGCTTTACTTTTTCTTTAACCATACCATGCCAGTTAAGTAAGTTTGTCTTGAGGTAAGCGCTAGGGACGATGTTCCTCAAAATTTTGAAAGGTGCTGGGATGAAGGATTCTACTGAAGCCGTGGGAGCGTCGAAAATTCAGTTGGAAAACACGCTTTGATCGTTTATAAGCCAATTGTTGAACTAAAAAAATAACCAATAGAATGGAAATCTATAATGCTATTTAAAACAATAATTTTGGCAGCACTCATCTCCGTGGCAACTGGTTGCGCAGGATTCCGTAGTAACCAACAGCCATTCGTAGCACCAGAACTACTTCAGTCGAGTAACACAACTAAGGTTGTTGTTAGTTTCAATTGGAAGGCGGTCCAGAACATTGATCGACCCGTAGCGGGGACTTACGCTAAAGTAAAAGACTATAACGAAATATTTGAGAAGGAGCTCGTAAATAGTGGGTGTTGCATTATTGCCTCTAAGGGCCAGCAACCTGATCTTGTTATAAATGGAATTGTTGATTTAGATAAAAATACTCAAACTTTTTTAGAGGGGCTGGTGCGAATTCCTGCGCAGTACACTTTTGCTATTATTCCTGCATGGTATAATACATATTATGATTTATCCATGACTGCCTCTCATATCAATGGCAAGAACGTTTCTTATAAGCTTAACGATCACCTTTTAACAGTTCAATGGTTGCCGCTTTCCGTGTTATTTGTTATTGGCATGGACCCAATTAAATTGGAAAGTAAAATAATAGAAAATATCCATCGAAATTTTATTTATAGATTGAAGCGCAATGGAGTGCTAGTAAAATGAAAAAAGCAATAATTACTTTATCCATGGCATGCCTGATGAGTGGTTGCATCATGATAAAGGAAAATAAGCTACCGATTGTGAATGCGAACCTAATTGTCAATGATCAGAGTTTAAAGCCGTCAGTTTTTATAGATTTCAAGACAAATGTTGATCATGAAGATGCGCTTAACAAACAGGATGCGAACCTTCATGCGAGTTATTTTAAGAGATCTTTAGTTGACTCTAGATGCTGCACGATTGCTGGGTCTAAGCAGCAGGCAGATATACTTGTTGAAGGATTTGTGAGGCCAATTAATAATCCTTGGATTATTATTCCTTCTCTTATTTCAGCGAGTACATTATTTGTTGTTCCTTACTGGGATGAAACTAAATATGAGACTGAAGTTAAAGTTACTATGGTTGATGGTGGAGTGCGAACGTATCGCCTAGATGATTCTGTAACGCTATATTATTGGCTTCCATTAATTGCAGCGTCGGTATTGCCCCCGGTATTTTTCCATAATAGATCTGCCGACCAACGAACTGTGGTAAATCTATATAATAACTTGCTCTACAAAATGAAGCGTGAAAATACTTTGCGGCCTCAATAGAAAATTTATTAGGCGTAAGGTGGATTTTATATCGCCTTACGCCTAATAAATAAGATTATATTTTTTACTTAAATTTTCGTTCTGTCGGTTTATTTTCCATAAGCACAAAAAATACTGCACATCGCCCACAAAAGAGTTCTCTGGGGCGAGTTCTTTGCGAGCTCGCCAAAAGCAAATCGTACAATAAGTTCGCCTCTGAAATTATCAGGGAGTGAGCTCAATGTGTTGATGCGCATCTCTTTTTCTTTCTGCTTTAATTGTGTTTTTCCCACACGCTTTGTGTAGTAATACCAGCAGTCGATTTCAGTTTTGGTCATGTCCAGTAAAGTTGTAACTGGCTCAAGCACTTGCCGAGCCTCTTCAGGTGATTTGAAGGTAAAGCAGCCAGGCTGACTGCGTTTCAGATGTTCTAAAGCTTTAAGCAGATCGATCGATAGCGCCTTAAGTTCTCCGTTAGTTTTGTACTTACTGGCCACTCGGTTGATGATGTTAAGGATTTCTATTTGAACCGTTCGCTCAGTCGGCATCACCAATATTGCGCCGTGCTTCGTGCTCCACTGTTTGCGTTTTTGCAATAAGTCTTGAACCAAATCAAGGCGATTGTTCAATCCGTTGAGATATCGGCTACGTTTTTCATCGTCAGAGATGAGTTTCGAAAGATGAATATTGCGTTCATCAGGCGTTTTAGCAATGGTCTCGCCAACAACTCGAAGTTTCTCTCTTAGTCCAAGGCCAGAAAAATCTAATCGTTTTGCTAAAGCCTCAGTGTGCCGAAGGAACCTCTCAGGATGTTGCTGCTCAAGATTTTCGAGAACTTCAGAGCAGGAATTTGTATTGGCGGAGCTGGTTTTCGTTAGAGCAATCAGCCAAGCGGGCTTGTCGGGTACAAGCGACTTCTCGTTTATCTGGCGCAGAATCCCCCAGCGCATTAAATCCATAAAGTGAAAGTAATGCCCTGCAGTAGTTGAAAAGCTCAAATGACCGACGATAGCGCTGACAGTTTTGTGTTCTGAAAAATGATATGTGTGGTGGCGCAGTAATATGTTGCGTATTGATCTTGATGCTTCAGCTATTTCTCTAAAATAGTCGAATTCGCATAGATCATCGAGCTTAAGCTCACCCCAATACAGCGCCAGAAGCATACGGCAGATCGCGGTGTGCCTTAATGTGTGATACGTCACCTCAGGCGAGCCAGTCACTTGGTACAGTACATCATTTATTGCATCGAACATTCTGCGTTCATTTTTGGCGACCGAAAACCCAATCGTTTCCAGTATGCTTTCCCAAGGATCAATGTGCTCTGGTGCTTCAGTCTGCATCCTCCACGACTTGTAAAGCGGTGAGCGCCAGAGCAACTTCAGAGGAATGACTCGATTCGAGGTATCCGTTTTTACCCAGCGAATACTGTTGTTCCTGATTTTAAGAATGGGGTCTTTTTTACCCATTACATCTCTGAAGGTTAGACCGAGATACTCCCAGCGCCGGTTACCCAAATGATGTGCAAGCTCTATGGCGAACTGTCCCTGTTTGGCGAGTTCAGGGTCACTGCCGCCGTACTTAATTTCCAATAATTTTAGCGCTTCATTTTTCTCGACATTCGAAACGACGTAAGCGTTCACTAACGCGGGCTCTGAGTAGCCCGAGTGTTTAAATCCCCCGTCTGTTTTGAAATTAAGGAATCGGGTCATCTCGACCACAGCATCGAACAGATTGTTGCGTCGATTGATGTCTCTAGTCATGTCATCAACTAGTGCATCCCACTGATCCGAGTTCTGTTCAATAAATGGCATGTCCAGCTGTAAGAGGCTGGCCTGTAGTGGGCGGTAGAGCGTGACCATGTGTCCAGCACAGGTCGATGGTGCTAACTTACGGACGTCTAACATCCATATTGACCATTCGATAATAAGGTTCTCAGTGTTGGTTAATCCCTCGCGAGTTAAGGACTCACGTGCAACTGTGATTGCAGCGGTGCGTGCAACTTCTTTGTTTTTTTCTTTTGTACAGGCAGTTGAGATATCTCGTATTGCACCCGAGAACTCATAATTTATAGGTACTGGACTTGAGGCAGAAGTTTGCTTGCGCAGGGCTTGCTCATGGGCAATTGCTGCTGGGTTGGGCGAAACCCCCAGTAGTCTCGCAAAGCAAGTCTCCTCAGCCGAGTCCGATTGGATGTACTGTTGAGCATAATCGACCACGAATTGAGGCATGTTATCTGCCAGACGCAGGTAGTGCTGCGCTGCTGACAACAAGGTTTTTAACTTGAGTCCATCCTTTCCAGCGTTAACTCCTAGGCGCTTACGTGCAGCTTCTAAGCAATGATTTAGACGTGCTGTTGTAGGCTCCTTATCTGATACAAGCAATCCCAGCCCGACGGTGAGGGCAGAGAGGTGTAGCCGTCGAAGGTGAACTCCGTTTTTTGAGATAGGACCGACTACATAAGTCAACGAGCGATGTCGGATAACTCGACCTCCGCTAATTTCGCGAAGTGCCATAAGGATTTCTGCGGTCGATAGCGCACCATCTCGAAGAGCGAGGCTGAGAATTAGCAACCCAGTTTGCTCTTCAATTTTAAGCGGCTGATTTTCGAGGGTTCCACTTTCTAAGAGTATTTGTAACGCTTCCAGTAATTCGAACGCCAATCGGTATTCAAGATCAACTGTCCCAGGCGGATTCAGAGTCTCAGACTGAGATGGAAGCTGATTAATGAAGACTAGGTTCGCATTGGTGAAACCCAGCACGCTTAGATAAAAACGCCCAATAGATTGAATTTCATCGAGATGCGGCCTTAAGTCGTCGCGTTCGCCAAGGTGCTTGAGAAGTCCAGCTAAGGCTACGCTTGCTGAACTCTGCCTGACACGTAACACTTCGATAGTTGTTGAGCTTGACTTAAGGAAGTCCACCATTGCGGTATGAATTCTACTCAGCCAGGACAGATTGTCTTCTTCAGCAACAGCGATCCAACTAGCTAAACGAGCGTGATTGCTCGCAGGGGAGAGTTCTTGGATAGACTGATAATCAGTTTCTGAAAGCTGCATGGTGATGATTTATGCCTGCGGCTAATGGCCAATCCATGGCAATTAATTGTTGTTGGATAAAGTCAGCAATCTTTCTCAGATCGCCAGTCTGAACGCCTGAGTAGAGTACGTAAGCCTGTGAGCCATTGATGGCATGACTGATAAAGTGATCAATAGCGCGTCCGTGGCCCCCATGCTCGTAAAGCCAAGTAAAGACAATTCGTCTCAAGCTTCGAATTTCCATATCGCTTTCAACACCAAGCCTACCTAGATACTCGCTGATTCTCATCGGAGCGAAAGCTTCCGTAGTCTCTGCATCATTGAAAATGAAAAAGAGATTTTCATGAGGCGCCTCGGTACTAAATTGTTTATTCCAAATGAATTTGAGCAAGCTAAGATGCTGTTCATAAGCAACTAATTGTTGGACAACCAATTCAGGCAGGCATACCAGTCGAACAAAACCTTTTTCCTTAAAGTGAGCGATACTATTGTCGCTTAGTTGAATGCCACCGGGCTGGACGTTGACGGTCGCTCGCATCCCAATTGCAAGGCTCAACAAAATCACTGTCATTACAGTTATGTGGTTGTGTCGCATTTGAAGCGACATGCCTGGTGTGACGGATGAAAGCTGGTGAATCGTGCGTCTTAGATCAATCAGGGGGAGAGTGTTTGGATGGCCAACATACTCACAAGATTGGGGCGGGACTGCATGCTTTGGTAAGTCGAGCATGGTCTCCAGTGCTTTAGAATAGCGGTGTGCCACAGTTGTCGCTGCTGGGGTCAAGTAATGCCGGTTGACTGCGATATTTCCGGCATTCCAGTCAGTTATTAAAGAGGCTGTGCAGAAATTTCCCTCCAATTCGAGCATTGTACGAGGCAGCAATTGGCTGAGTTGTTCCAAGCGAAGTTGATGGGTAATGAGTAGCGGAGGGAGTATCTCTTCAATCTTTCTTAGAAGGTTGACTTGCTCTGATAAAGAGAGCGGTAGAAGGGAGAGACTTATTCCGAGGTGATCCGGGACAGTGATCCATTCACCGACCTTAAGTGAAGACTTAGCAGGTGCCAGTCGCAGCTCGGGTTTATTCAAGCGCAGTTGCAAGGTTCGACTTGTCGGCTCTACGATCAATAACTGGTTGTCTGTGCGAGGCTCTGGGCAATCGTGCGCGATGACACCACCTAGCAAACTTTGTAATCTTCTTCCTGTAACAATAGTGGCAAGTATGTAGCTGGCAGCCAGAGACTCCTGCTTGTCCTGATTGTTCCTGACTATGTTAGTCAGCGAGCCAATAAGCTCTGTTCGTGAGTCCATACATACATAGTCCAAGCCAAAGGGTTGCTGCTCTGCGATGCGCCTAGTAAATTCAAGCTTGTTTAGTGACCATACTTGGAGAGTGCTTGGCTCGAGTTGCTCCTCACGCTCTACTCGGGAAATTTCCTGTTTTGAGTGCTCGGCTTTGTCGTCCTCTTCACCGTTCTCGTCCCAATCCTCTGGGTCACTTTCATTTTCATAGAGCAGTGGAATACTGGCATCGCTTTCGTCAGGGGCCTCTGGCTCAAGAAAGAGCGTTTCAAGTTGGTAATACGTACCTTCGCGTTTTTCGAGAGTGCCAATATTTTCTGATTTTGAAGAGCGTATAGAGCTACTTTGATCCTCGCTCACGTTTTGGGCAGAGAAGGACTCTGGTGACCTCTTTGTCTCTGTGCTGTATTCACGTGGAGGCTTGTCGTTAAATAGAGTGATTAATCCATTAATCTGACCAGCTAGCCGACGGTGTCCGTAGCTATTTTCATGATTAAGTGACTGAATGATCTCGTTAATGACATAAATAATGTCACTAACACGTTCAGCATGACCTGCTTGAGCAATCAAAGGCGAAAGGCTTGCGCTTTGTTGGAGAGCGGCAACGGCTCGTCTCGCGTTGTCCAATCTTCCCTGCTTACTCAAAACAAAGGGAGCAACATCTTGCCATTCACTTCCGCTCAAATTCCCCGATTTATACGACTGAAATGTGTCGACGAAATGTAGATATTCATCTGAGCTATAGGAGAGGTGCTCTGAAATGCCAAACCAAGCGGCATAAGCAGCAATTTTATCGAATCCGGCTCTACCTACATCATCGCTCGGCGGCGTTATCAACAAGAGTGAATAGACAGGAAATTCAGTCATCCCGTAACCCGACAGCGGGTGACGTACTTTAGTTCCCGTTGCTCTGTTTAATGCATCAATCGGGGATATTGCGATATCGAGGTCAGCTTTACTTGGAGATGAGATGCCTCGAAGCACGCTCTCCAGCCAATAAACCCACTCAATGATTTGCCCGCGCTTTGGCATCCCTTTTTTCTCAAGCGCAGCAAACTCTAAAGGCAGGAGATCCATTAGCTCGACCAGCCGTCTTGCCGCGGCGCGAAGGCACAATGCGTGGGGGGGCGCCCATAAGGTGTGAGCGAGAGCAAGAGCGATTGTGTGGCTGCGAACCACCTGGGAGATGTTGGAAGGAAGCTCTCCTTCAGTGTTCATCTTGTTCTTATATCTCTGCTGCGCGCTTTTCTAATCGCAGCTTCGCTGACGCCCAAGTACTCCGCTACATCTCGGTCGCGCAGCTTTTTTTTGGGCAGTAAGTGGGTGTGTCGAGCGAGTTCATTTGTGATGCCGGCACTAGAGTTTGGGGATCTTAAAATTACATCTAGTCGATCAATTAGTTGAGCGTGTCCATCGAAAATTGTAACGGGCACTGTTTGATCAGGGTCAAGTCGTTTGAGAATTGCGTTAGCAAGATTGGTATCGCCAACGATGCGAAGAGCCTTAAGATCAAATCCATCAGCAAAGATCGGACATTGTATTAGTAGCGACTGCAGCGTTTGCTTGTCGAGAACCCAGCCTGAAAGTGGGTCATGAGTTATCGATTTACAGCACTGCAAAAGTTGTTTTGCGGTATACGCAACAGTGAGCGACAGTTTATCCGGCGAAGGATCAGACTTTGTTACAGTTTCTTCATTTTTGACTTCAGGCTTATTTTTTTCATCTGCGGTAGGTGAAGTCTGAGGCTCCGCGACATGTTCTTCGACATGACTCATTTCGGCTGGAACCGAGGGGGCAGGTAACCATCGTGTGATATCTTCTTCAGCCCACATTAGAGGGGTTGGGCGAAGCATCCGTATCGCTGACTGATTTGTTCGCATTTTAACCATTTGTGGTGATTAAAGTTGTATTTGCTTATATCGTGCTTTGGGGTCGGGGTCAAATTATGTGACAATGTCACAAATTGATGGTTTTTCTCGTTGCCCACGATGTGTCCTTCATTAGTACCAGAAGTGACATTAAATGCATGGTGAAAACTGGTTAAATCATTTGGAACCCTTGATTTTACTGGTTTTAAGGTGTTCTGAGCGTAGGGTAGGGTGTGGTGAGTTTTTCTTTGCCAAGGCGGGGTCGCGAGTTCGAGTCTCGTTTCCCGCTCCAATTATCCGAAACGCCGACCATTGTGTCGGCGTTTTGCTATCCTGCGTTTGGTCACAACGATCATGCTGATGACGCCCACAGGATTTGCTCCGATGCCCGCACCCAAGCGCTCCGCCCGTTCCCCGATTGGTGTTTTCGATTCCGGTATTGGCGGCCTGACCGTGGTGCGCGCGCTCATGGAGCGGCTGCCCTTCGAAGATATTATTTACTTTGGCGATACCGCACGCGTGCCCTATGGCGTGAAGTCGGTGGAGACCATTCGCAGCTTCACCACGCAGATCGCAGACTATCTGCTGGAGCGCGACGTCAAACTGCTCATTATCGCCTGCAACACCATGGCTGCCGTGGCTGGCGATGCCGTGCGCGAGCGATCACCGGTGCCGGTGCTGGATGTGATCGATGCGGGTGCGCGTGCAGCAGTGGACATCAGTCGCAAGGGCATTGGTGTGATTGGTACGCCGACCACCATCAACTCCAATGCCTATGCGCGCAATATTCATGCGCTGAATCCTGATTTGCATGTGTACTCGCAGGCCTGCCCGCTGTTTGTGCCTCTGGTGGAGGAGGGCTGGCTCGATCATGAGGTCACCCGCCTGACCGCCAAAGAGTATTTGAAACCCGTTTTTGTTGAATCGATTGATGCCCTCGTGTTGGGCTGCACTCATTACCCTCTGCTTAAACCCTTGCTGCAAGAAGTGGCTGGCCCTGGCATTAAGCTGGTGGATTCGGCCATCACCATTGCGGAGCAAACGGCGCGCGTGCTCACTGAAATGGATATGCATAACCCGCAACGTCAGCAGCCGGAATATCGCTATGTAGTGACGGATGTGCCGCTGCGCTTCCAGACCGTAGGCGGGCGTTTCTTGGGCCGAGAGCTTACGCAATTAGAGCAAGTGCGCTGGTAAACGCGTGCCTGACTTGTCAGTCGTTCGTTCGTCTGATTTGTCGGCTTTAAAGCACTAATATATCGATTCTTTCGCACGCTCATTTTGGGTAGGTTACGCATGTCGGTTTTAGATGTTCGTCAGCAACAATGGCAGTCTTTATCCCATCATCTGTGGGATTTGATCATCATTGGTGGAGGTATTACTGGCGTGGGTGTTGCTCGCGAAGCAACGCGTCTGGGGCTGAAAACCTTACTGATCGAACAAACGGACTATAGCTGGGGCACCTCCAGTCGATCCTCGAAGATGGTCCATGGCGGCCTGCGTTATATCGCTCAAGGCGAGATACGCCTAACGTGGCACTCACTCACCGAACGCGAACGTCTGTTGCGTGAGGCGCCGGGTTTAGTGGAGCGTATGGGTTATTTCTTTGCGCATTATCGTGGTGTTTTCCCCGGGCGTTGGCCATTCCAAGTACTGGTGATGGCCTATAACTTTCTGGCCGGTGTGCGTGATCACAAGTTTTTTAAACGCCTTGCGTTCTTGCAACGTATTCCCGGTCATCGCCAAGATAACTTGCAGGGCGCGTCACGTTATACCGATGCGCTCACCGACGATTCGCGACTGGTGCAGCGAGTGCTTGATGAAGCGGTGGCTGAAGGCCTGACCACACTCAACTACATCAAAGCCACAGATCTCGTCATGGCCGGTAGTCGCGTGGCGGGGCTTCGCCTGGAGGATCGCGTGTCGGGCGAGCATGCTGTGGTTAGCGCCAAGTGTGTGATCAATGCCACAGGCGCTTGGGCTGACCGCTTGCGCCAGAAGCTGGTCAACGAGGTGCGTGTTCGTCCGCTGCGTGGCAGCCATTTGGTTATCTCTGCTCAGCGTCTGCCCTTAACTGAAGCGCTTATCTCTCACCATCCCGACGATGGCCGTGTGGTGTTCACTTACCCGTGGGAAGGCCGAACCATTATTGGCACCACAGACTTAGATCACCGCACAGACATGGACATCGAGGCCGTGCTCAATGTGGATGAAATGCACTACATGTTGCGTGGCGCGAATGCTCAATTTCCCGATGCAAACCTAGGCGTCGAGGACATTATTTCTACATGGTCGGGCGTGCGCCCCGTGGTGAGTGCCGGAGACGGTAGCGACCCCTCAAAGGAAAGTCGTAGTCACAGTGTTTGGGATAATCAGGGCTTAATTACCGTGACCGGTGGCAAGCTCACGACCTTCCGTTTAATTGCCTTGGATGCCTTAAAGCTAGCGGCCCCTTACCTCGGCATCCGCGTTAACGATAAACGATTCGCCGTATTTTCAGCGCCAAACCCTGGCGCTGCTCCTGCCGGCATGGCGCAGAACGTTTTTGCACGACTCGTCTCGCGCTTAGGCATTCACACGCGTGCTTTCCTGACAGAAATGCCGGCGGATGAAATGACGCCCGTGGCGGATACACAAACTTTGGTGGCAGAGCTGCGTTGGGCCTGTCGTCACGAGCAAGTGGTGCATTTGGATGACTTGCTATTGCGTCGTGTTCGGCTGGGGCTGCTGCTGCCGCAGGGGGGCATTGATGCGATACCAGGTCTCGATAAAATCTTGTCGGAAGAGTTGAGTTGGTCCGCCGATAAAATTGCGCAAGAACGTGTACGCTACTTGGATATATGGCAACGTTACTATTACTTGCCCAGTGCTTAAGACCTAAGCGAATAGCTGGAATAAAGACTTTTTCAGGAGCTATGCCATGACTTTTCCGCTGCAAAGGACTCGCAATTGGCTATTGCCTGCAGCGCTTCTGATGACACTGAGTGCATGCACCACAACGACTCAGCAAGGGGCAACAGGCATTAAGCGTCAGCAGCTGCTGCTGTTGCCTGCCAATCAAGTAGATGCCATGGCGTTAGAGTCCTACCAGGCTGAACTGACGAAAGCCCGTGGCAAAAACTCTTTAAATACCGATAAGGCTAACCTTGAGCGTATTCGCCGCATTGCTGACCGTTTGATTCCGCAGGTCGCCGTGTTCAGACAGGATGCTTCCGGATGGAAGTGGGAAGTGAATCTCGAGACGCGCAATGAGCTCAATGCCTATTGCTCGCCCGGTGGGAAAATCATGTTCTTCACGGGCATCATCAATCAGCTCAAACTGACCGATGACGAGATTGCAGCCATCATGGGGCACGAAATGGCGCATGCCCTACGCGAGCATGGCCGGGAGCGCATGTCGCAAGCTTATGCACAACAAACCGGACTAGGTCTCCTAGGCGCGATAACGGGCATGTCGGCATCTACGGGTCAGATGGTGCAGGTCGCTGCGCAGCTCGCACTGACGTTACCGCACAGCCGTGGCCAAGAGTCTGAAGCCGATATCATGGGCCTAGAGTTGCTAGCGCGAGCCGGTTTTAACCCCAATGCCACGGTCAGTTTGTGGCAAAAAATGGCGCAAGCCACTGGGGGCGGCCAAGGTTCGTTTACCAGTACCCACCCCTCGAGCAACGAGCGTATTGCCAATTTACAGGCCGCTATTCCTAAGGTCATGCCGCTCTATGAACAAGCGCGTCGTCAGCCTGCACCTACTCGCATGATGGTGCCTAGAACAGCAGCTCGCTAAGGTCGTTGCCGATTAAATAAACCAGCTCAGCGCCTGAGTGGGGATGTCGGTAATTAGTCCATCGACGCCCATGGCTGCCAATGCATGGGCTCGCTCAGCATCATTTACCGTCCACGTGGACACCATTAAGCCCGCAGCATGGGCTTGAGCCACCAATTCTGCCGAGCAGTGACTGTGATGCGGCCCTAGCGAGGTGGCGCCCACGGCTTGCGCCAATTGGATGGCATCACCGGCAAAGTCTGCTTCGAATAAGAATCCGCGAGGAATGTGGGGCGCTGTTATCAGCATGCTCTGTAAATATCGGGGGTTAAACGACGTGGTCCGTGCTCGTCCTGCCAACTGATGTTGATCCCAAAGCTGTGGCAGCTTTTCGCGAACCACCGCCTCATGTTCTGGGGTTCGAGCTTTCACTTCCAATTCGATGTGGGTGAAGTCAGTCAGCAGGGTCAGCACGTCGGTTAGCCGGGGGATGCCTTCACGTGTGGGCCATTGCGGGAAATGCTTGTGGCTGGCATCGAGTTCAGCAAGCGCCCGTGCCGTCAGTTCATGCACGCTGCCTGAGCCGAGACTGGTGCGCTGAACATCGGCATCGTGAATCACCACTAGCTCGTTGTCGGCACTGACTTGGATATCAAACTCCACCGCACGGACACCTAAATTGTGTAAGTGTCGGAAGCCACTCAGGGTGTTCTCCGGCGCTTCGACGCGAGCGCCACGGTGTCCAATAATGAGCATCTATAATATCAACCGTTGAAAGTGATCATTGCGTAGTGAACGATAGTGTAGCTATCTTCGTTAAAGCCGTGTGACGCTGATCAGGAGCTGTGGTCTAATCGCCACCATCATGTTTAAACCACTCTCTGTTTTTATCGGGCTGCGCTATACGCGTGCTCGCCGCCGCGAACGCTTCATCTCCTTCATGTCACTCAGCTCCATGATTGGATTGATGTTGGGCGTAGCCGTTTTGATTACCGTGCTGTCGGTAATGAACGGCTTCGATCGCGAACTGAAGCAACGCATTCTCGGCATGGTGCCACAAGCAACCATTACGTCGAGTGAGCCTCTGCAAAATTGGCCTAAGCTCGTACAAATTGCCGAGAGCACCGAGGGCGTCATTGCAGCGGCTCCCATGACGCAAGTTCAAGGCATGCTGACGGCGAATGGCCAAGTCAGCGGTGCCATGATTACCGGCATTGAGCCGGCGCGTGAGCAGCGGGTTTCTATCCTGCACGACTTCATGGTGCAAGGCAGCATGGCCACCTTGCGCGATGGGGATTTTGGCATCGTACTTGGCCAACAACTGGCGAACAGCCTGGGCGTGGCCGTGGGCGACCCCATTACCTTGGTGTTGCCCGAGGCGACGATCAGTGCGGCGGGCGTTATTCCGCGCTTCAAACGCTTCACCGTGACGGGAATATTCAAGGTCGGTGCTGAGGTCGATGGCTTACTTGCCTATGTTCACTATGCCGATGCCGGCAAGCTCTTACGCATTGGCAGCAAGGTCCAAGGCGTGCGTTTAAAAGTCGATGACCTGTTTCAGGCTCGCGCCATTAACGAGCGCTTGCTAGCTAAGTTGCCGCCCTTTTTCTACGGCAATGACTGGACGCAAACCCAGGGCAGCTTGTTCAACGCGATTAAGATGGAAAAGACCATTATGTCTTTGCTGTTGCTGCTGATTGTTGCAGTGGCAGCTTTTAACATCGTGTCCAGCTTGGTCATGGTGGTTAATGACAAGCGCTCGGATATCGCCATTCTGCGGACTTTGGGGGCAACCCCGCGCATGATTCAGCGTATTTTTCTGGTGCAAGGCACGGCTATCGGATTGGGTGGGACGCTGGCGGGTATGCTGCTGGGCGTGACCTTATCGCTCACCGTCAGTGACCTGGCGGCGTTTTATGAGAGGGTCTCTGGGGTGCATTTGTTTGATGCCTATTTTGTGAACTACCTGCCCACCGAGCTGGTGATCAGTGATGTGGTCTGGGTCAGTATCACCGCCTTTATTTTGAGCTTCCTCGCCACCTTATATCCCGCCTATCAAGCAGGACGCGTTCAGCCGGCGGAGGCGTTACGCTATGAGTAATTCGTGGGTGTTAAGCGCAGAAAACCTGAGCCAATGTTTTCGCGAAGGTCCGCAAGCCATCGACGTCTTGCGCGGCGTCTCCTTTCATATTGAGCGGGGCGAATGTGTTGCCATCGTAGGGCGCTCGGGCTCGGGTAAAACCACGCTGCTGCATTTATTGGGTGGTTTAGAGCAGCCCTCACAAGGCGTCGTGCAATTGCTCGGTGAGCCCTTTAGCCATGCCAGCGAAGCGAAGCGGAGCCAGTTGCGTAATCGCCATGTAGGCTTTGTTTATCAGCTGCATCATCTGCTGCCAGAGTTTACCGCACGTGAAAATGTGGCGTTGCCGTGTGTCATCGGTGGCCTGTCGGTACGCGAGGCACAGCAGCGGGCAGATGACTTGTTGGCGCGTGTGGGCTTGGCAGATCGTGGCGGACATACCCCGGCGCAACTCTCAGGTGGCGAGCGTCAGCGTGTGGCCTTAGCGCGCGCGCTGGTGACCCAACCAGCGGTGGTTTTAGCGGATGAACCTACCGGCAATCTCGATCGAGATACCGCTGAACAAATTCATGACCTGATTCTTTCGCTAAACAAGGACTTAGAAACCAGCTTTGTCATTGTCACCCATGAAGAGCGCTTAGCTTCGCTCATGGACAGACGCCTGCGCTTGGAGCAAGGCCAGCTCGTGACCTCAGAGTAGACCTTAAGTGCGCTGCGTCAGCGCGCGCCGTGCGGAGCGTGCCTGCCATTGTTTGGCAACATGCCAGCGCCAATACACCTGCATTCCCAGATAACCGAGGCTGCCTAGCCCAACGCCCATGACGATGGTCCCGACCAGAAAGGGTTTGAGTGGCGCGTTCGCGCTGCTTGCGGTTGAGCTGGACTCTAGCGACATCATTGCACTGAATAAGCCATCCATATCTGACCAGCTCAACATAGGCACACCCAAAATCAGACTGCCCATAGCGTAAGCAACATACATACAGGGCAGGATAGTAATGGGGTTGGTCAGCCAGGTCAGCACCAACACCATAGGCAAATTAATGCGAAGAGCCAGCGCAGTTAGCGTGGCGGGTACCATTTGAAATGGCATGGGCATAAAAGAAAAAAACAGGCCCCAAAACATGGCCAAAGAAGCAGAGCGCCGATTGAGATGCCAAACACTGGGGTCGCCTAATCGGTGCCGCAAGAAGCCCAAAGATTTTTGCGCACGAATTTTGTCGGGTGAGGGCAAATAGCGGCGAATCAGGGCTTTTGGCATGGTAAAGCAGCTTCCAACAAGCGAGAGCGGAGGGCCTAGTCTACACTGACTAAAGCAACACGAGCAGACGAACAACGCCAGGGATCCGTTTTGCGATGTCACAAGGAGTGTGGCTGTGCGAGTCAGTATTCGCTTGAGTACCGCATGTTTATTGGGCTGGATTTTCGGGCATCTCAGTTTGTGGTTTTGGTCGACATTGCCTCCCACAGAACTGACCATAGGCTGCGCGTTGCTGGCCTTAGCCTTCCTGTATTTTCAGCCCAAACGCCTATTGGCCGGTTGTGCTGCCTTGAGCTTGGGCATTTTGTGCGCGACTCAGGCGGCACGACTACAACTGGATACACGCATTCCTACAGCCTGTGAGGGGCAACTGCTGACGGTGAATGGCGTCATAGTCGGTTTGCCTGAGCCGGCAGAACCGCTCGGGGTTCGCTTCCGATTTCAGCCAGATTACGTCCAGTCAAATCCTACGGAGTGTCTTCATAAAGAAGCACTTTGGCAGCTGAGCTGGCGAGCCGACGTGATGCCTTTACCGGGCGAGCGTTGGCGTATTCAAGTCAAGTTAAAGCGGCCTCACGGCCTGCAAAACCCCGGTGGATTTGACGTGGAGCGCTGGCATCACGCCGAAGGTGTATCAGCCACAGGTTGGCTGCGTGACGGCCAGCGTTTAGCGCGTGCTACACCGTCCATTGATCTTTGGCGATGGCAGATTCGTCAGCGCTTACTCGCTGAGTTTCCGCTCCAACAGGATGCCGCAGGGACCGTTTTGGCCTTGCTCACCGGTGACCGCGTGGGCATTAGCCCGTCGGCATGGGAGCGTTATGCGCGCACTGGGGTCACGCACTTAGTTTCCATTTCGGGTGTGCACATCACTTTAGTTGCCTGGCTAAGTGGATATCTCTTTCAGAGCCTGTGGCGCCGAACCCCGATTGCCGCAAAGTATTGCTCGGCGCTGCGGCTGGGCGGTCTAGTCGGATGGCTGGTGGCGGCAGCGTATGTGTTGCTGGCGGGTGCCGAAGTGCCTGCACAGCGCACCTTGTTTATGTTGGCGGTGATTTTGTTGATGCGCTGGCTGCCGGGTCAGTTTAGCGGGCCGCAGATTTGGATGACGGCGCTGGCCGTTGTGCTGCTATGGGATCCCTTGGCGGTTCACAGTGTTGGGCTGTGGCTATCGTTTGGCGCGGTAGGGCTGTTGATGGCCGCTGGCATGCCCTTGGGCGAAGAGGGCGGATGGCGGGCTGCCTTGCGCGCTCAATGGCTCGCAACATGGGGTTTGTTGCCCCTGTCCTTAGCCATTTTTAGTCGCGTTTCGTGGGTGAGTTTTCCAGTCAATCTCATCGCCATTCCGGTTATTACCTTCGCCGTTGTGCCTTTAAGCATGCTGGGCTTGGTGTGCTGGCCTTGGCCGTCGCTAATGGCTGCCTGTTGGGGCTTGTCCGTCCTGCTGATGCAGCAGCTAATCAATGTATTGGACTGGGCGGCAGCGCTTCCCGGCGCGTGGCAGTCATTTGCCTTGCCTTCTGGCAGTGCGTGGGGCTTGGCGCTAGTCATGATGCTCGTGTTGATGCCACGGGCCATGCCGGGTCGGCTGTGGCTTATTTTTCCACTCGCGTGGGTGGTTTGGCCGCAGCTGTTACCGCCCACGGGGGCTGTGCGTATGACCTTACTCGATGTGGGTCAGGGCTTATCGGTGGTGTTACAGACGCGGCATCATCAGCTGCTGTATGACACCGGGCCCAGCTTTGGGCCCATTGCCGATGCAGGCTCTCGCGTGATTTTGCCGGCCTTGCGAGAGGCGCGAATCACGTCTCTCGATAGCTTAATTTTTAGTCATGATGACCTGGATCACACCGGTGGCGGCGCCAGTGTGTTGGGCCTTCGGCGCTGGATGCGCCCGCGCGTCATACGCCTTGCAGGGCAGGGCAACGCTGGTTCTGGGACGGTGTGCAATTTGATGTGCTTTGGCCCTACCCAGAAAGTACCGTTGCCGGTGACAACAATCAGTCCTGCGTACTGCGAGTGCAAGCGGGTAAGCACGTGGTCTTGATCATGGGCGATTTAGAGGCCGTGGCAGAGCTGCAGTTGGTCGCAGAAACCCCGGTGCAGCATTTAAGGGCCGACTTGTTAGTGTTGGGTCACCACGGCAGCAAAACCTCCAGCACGGCCACGCTGCTCGATGCGGTTCAGCCAAAGGAAGTCATTGCTGCGGTGGGGTATCGCAACCGCTTCAAGCATCCGGCAAAAGCGGTGTTGCACCGATTGCAGGAGCGGGGCATACACGGTTGGCGTAGCGATGCTACTGGGGCACTCCAATATGACATTGTGCCTGCCCAGCCTTGGCCAGATGTTCAGCGCTGGCGAGTACAACAAGCGCATTATTGGCTTTGGCCAGAACATAGTGCCGCAGGTCGCGCAAGCCTTGGCGCACTTCACGTGTTCCCGTAGAGTAGCCGCATCGGAATTGGGCTTAGCCCTCGGGAGTGTGCCCTGTGTGGGAAATGATGAAATCCGGTGGCTGGCTCATGCTGCCACTACTCATTGCGTCGGTATTGGCGCTCGCTATTATTCTGGAGCGTGCCTGGACACTGCGCAGCAGTCGCATCGCGCCTAAGCATTTGCTCGCGGACGTGTGGACGCAATTGCAAAGCGGCGATCTCAAAGGGGAGGCATTGCTTAGGCTGCAAGCCGGTTCACCGCTGGGCGCCTTGTTAGCCGCGGGGCTGATTAATGCTCGCCACGGTCGTGACATCATGAAAGAAAGCATCGAGGATGCGGCATCTGGCATTGTGCATGAGATGGAGCGCCATCTAACGCTGCTGGGTACTATCGCGCAGATTGCCCCGTTGCTGGGTTTGCTGGGCACCGTGGTGGGCATTATTGAAGCCTTTTTGGTGGTGACCAGTGGCGGCATAAGCGATCCCACGGCATTGGCCGGGGGTATTTCCAAAGCCTTGGTGACAACGGCAGCAGGTATTGCTGTTGCTGTGCCAGCGATGATCATGCATCGGTACTACTTCCGTCATATCCAATCGCTGGTGGTGTACATGGAGCTACAAGCCGTGAAACTGGTGGACATGCTGCATGGCGATCGTGAAGTCGATATTCGTGAAGGTGACGCGTGAAACTGCGCCGTCCCACGCAAGATCCGCTGGAGCTCAATCTCACGCCGATGATTGACTGCCTGCTGTTCCTGATCATTTTCTTCATGCTGTCCACGACATTTGCCAAGACGGGCAAGCTGCAAATTCAATTACCGCAGGCGGATGTTGGCGCGAGCAAGCCGGTCACCAAGGCGTTGGAAGTAGCCATAGATTCTCGTGGTCACTACGCCATCAATGGCCAGCCCTTGGCCTCCACGAAGGCTGAAGATATTCGTCAGGCGATTGAGTCAGCAGCCGGCAATCAGCGTGACCAGCCGTTTGTTATTTCCGCCGATGGTCAGGCGCCGCATCAATCCGTGGTTACCGTCATGGATATTGCCGGTCAGCTGGGTTTTCGTTCTCTGGGCATTGGCGCGCGTGATGCCAAGCCGCCATCGCAATAAGGCTTTTTCATGACCACTGAAGTGACTGCCGCACCACCAACCATGCCCGCCACAAGCTGGGAGTCTTATAAGCGTTTATTGAGCTATACCCGGCGTTATTGGAAGTTTTTTGCTTTCGCCGTGGTGGGTTTTATCATCAATGCGCAAACTGAGTGGGCATCTGCGCAATTACTGAAATACATTATTGATTCCATTCAGAACAAAGATCAGTCCGCTAAAGACTGGATTCCTTTCCTTATCGTGGGCATTTTCTTTGTGCGCGGCGTGGGATCGTTTATCGGTACCTATTATATGTCCATGGTGTCGCGCCATGTGGTCTATGCCCTGCGCATGGATTTGTTCACCAAGCTGCTGAAGTTGCCGGCCAGCTTTTATCACCACAACTCGCCTGGCCATATCGCCGCGAAACTCATTTATAACGTTGAGCAAGTCACCGCGGCCGCCACCGAGGCGCTAAAAACCATCGTTCGCGAAGGCGCGATTGTGATTGGCCTGTTTAGCTATTTGCTCTACACCAACTGGCGTCTGTCGTTGTCACTGTTGCTGGTGGGGCCGTTTGCCGCACTGTTGGTACGCACGGCGAGTAAGCGTTTCCGTAAGCTGGCTAAACGCATGCAAAATACCATGGGCGATGTGAATCACATTACCAATGAAACCATCACGGGTTATCAGGTGGTCAAAACCTATGGTGGCGAGCCGTTTGAGCTGGGGCGTTTCAATCGAGCCTCTCAGGAGAATTTACGCCAAGGCATGAAAATGGTGGTGACCAGTGCGGTAAGTACACCCTTGGTTCAGCTCCTCATGTCGATAGCAATGGCCTGCGTAGTTTGGGTCGCATTACGCCCGGACATCATGCAGGGCACCTCGCCAGGCGAGTTCATTGCCTACATCACCGCTGCTGGCCTGTTGGCCAAGCCCATCAAATCGCTGACTGAAGTCAATGAAAAGCTGCAGCGTGGCATTGCCGCAGCACAATCTGTGTTTGAAGTGCTAGATGAGCCTGCAGAGCCTTCGGGTGGCACGCGGGCCATCGGGCGCTTGCAGGGCGATGTGGAATTTCGGCATGTACAATTTGCATATGAGCCCAACCATCCTGTCTTGAAAGACTTTTCATTGACGGTCAAGGCCGGGCAGACTGTGGCTATTGTGGGGCGCTCTGGCTCGGGTAAAACCACCTTAGTGAATTTATTGCCGCGTTTTTATGATGCGCAAGCTGGCGAGATTTTGATTGATGGCCATCCCATCAATGAATACCCCATCAGTGAGTTACGCCAGCAAATTGCCTCCGTGGGGCAAAAAGTCATCCTCTTCGACGACACCGTAAGCAACAACATCGCCTATGGCGCATTCCGTGACTTGCCTCATGAAGCAGTTGTTGAAGCGGCTAAAATGGCCTTTGCCGATGAGTTCATTCGAGCCATGCCCAACGGCTATGACACGCGAATTGGTCAAGATGGTGTGCAGCTATCCGGAGGGCAGCGCCAACGCTTGGCGATTGCACGCGCATTAATTAAAAACGCCCCCATCCTGATTCTCGATGAAGCTACAAGCGCGCTCGATAATGAGTCAGAGTTCTATATCCAAGCCGCCTTAGAGAAAGTCATGGAAGGGCGAACAACCCTTGTGATTGCGCACCGTTTGTCCACCATTGAAAACGCCGATTGGATCGTGGTCATGGATGCCGGCGAAATTATTGAGCAGGGCACGCACCGTGAGTTGCTGGCGCGTGAAGGCATGTATGCCCAGCTGCATAGCCGTCACTTTAGTGAAGAGGATACGGGTGGCCATGCCGCCTGAGGCTAAGGGCTCTGTCGCGTCGCCCAAAAACTGGGCAGAACGTTGGTATCAAGGGCATCTGCTGTTTGCCTTGTTGATCCCGCTGGCCTGGCTCTTTATGGCAGTGGCTGGCCTGCGCCGGCTGGCTTATCGCTGGGGCGGGCTTCGTGCTTGGCGGGCTCCGGTGCCAGTCATTGTGGTCGGTAATATTTCGGTTGGTGGCACCGGCAAAACACCACTCACCCTAGCGTTGGTAGAGCAACTTCGTCAGCACGGCTGGCGACCCGGCATTGTCAGTCGCGGTTATGGCGGTAAAGGCGCGCAGTATCCCCAGCGTGTAGAGGCGGATGCTTGTGCTAGCAAGGTGGGCGATGAGCCACTCTTGCTGGCGCGTCGTTCACAGGCACCGGTGGTGATTGACCCCTTGCGTGCCCGTGGTGTGCAGCATTTACTGGCGACCAGTGATTGCAATGTGGTGATTTGCGATGACGGCTTACAACACTACGCCCTTGCACGGGATATCGAAATTGCCGTCGTGGATGGGCAGCGCGGATTCGGTTCAGCTTGGCGTTTACCCGCAGGCCCGATGCGTGAGGCCTTAGCGCGATTAGAAACTGTCGACTTCGTGGTGGTAAACGGCCCTTGGCGTGCTTCGGGAGACGCCCCCGCATCCGCCATAACCCTGTCGCTTCAGGCTGCACCTTGGCAGCCCGTTGGTGTTAACCCGTCTCTGCCCGTGCCAACAGCAGGTCATGTGCATGCCGTTGCCGGCATTGGTCATCCACCGCGCTTTTTTGCCTTGCTAGCGGAGCAGGGCTTTCAGCCTATTCCGCATGCCTTTCCTGATCACCACGCCTACAGCGCCGAGGATTTGCAGTTTAGCCCGCCTGCACCCGTGGTTATGACGGAAAAAGATGCGGTGAAATGCGCCGAAATTGCGCCGCCTAATAGCTGGTATGTGCCGGTTCAGGCTATTCTGCCCGACAGTTTTTGGCAGGCACTGACACAGCGCCTAGCCACTTGGAGAAAGCCTCATGTTGGATAAAAAATTACTCACGATCTTGGCCTGTCCGCTATGCAAAGGGCCTTTGCAGTATGTCCCGGAGCAAGCCGAATTGATCTGCAGAGCCGATGCCTTGGCATTTCCGATTCGTGAAGGTATTCCCGTCATGTTGGAAGGCGAGGCTCGCCGCTTAACGCTGGATGAAACCTTACCGCCCAGTCGCGGCAGCTTCTAAGGAGCCTACCATGAGCTTTCGTGTCGTTATTCCTGCTCGTTTTGGCTCCAGTCGCTTGCCCGGCAAGCCCTTGCTTGATATCTGCGGCAAGCCCATGGTGGTGCATGTTTACGAGCGCGCTCTGCAAAGTGCAGCCAGTGATGTGGTGGTCGCCACCGACGACCCGCGCATTGAGGCGGTATTGCGCGAGCTGGGCGCGCCGGTGGTGATGACCCGTGCGAATCATCCCTCGGGCACCGATCGCTTGCAGGAAGTGGCGGCGCATTTTGGTTGGGCTGCCGATGACATTGTGGTGAACGTGCAGGGCGATGAACCACTGATTCCGCCCGCGGTTATCAATCAGGTGGCGGAAAACCTAATGCAAGCGTCGGCTGCCAGCATTGCCACGCTAGCCGAGCCCATTCATAGCGCCGAGCAACTGTTTAATCCGAATATCGTCAAGCTTGTGCGCGATGCGAGTGATCACGCGCTCTATTTCAGCCGTGCCCCCATGCCCTGGGCGCGGGATGCTTTTGCGCAGAGTCGTGAACAGCTCCCGCCCGAAGCGCTGTCGCTCTATCTGCGCCATCTCGGTATTTATGCTTACCGCGTCGGCTTCTTACATGACTATGTGTCGTGGCCACCGGCACTGATCGAGCAAGTTGAGGCGTTGGAGCAGCTCCGCGCGTTATATCAAGGCGTGAAGATTCATGTCGGTGTGGCAGCCGTTGAGTTGCCGCCCGGGGTTGATACGCAGGCCGATCTGGATCGTGTCCGTGTCGTCATGGCCGCGCAGCTCGCTTCTTGGTCGGTGTGACGTCTCGCGTGAGCACTGAAAAGCCTGTCCGTGTCCTGTTTGTTTGCCTAGGGAATATTTGTCGCTCGCCCACCGCCGAGGCGGTATTTAAGCGCCAAGTGGAGCAGGCCGGTTGGCAGAGTTTGATTCAGGCGGACTCGGCAGGCACGGCAGCCTGGCATGAGGGTAAAGCTCCGGATGCCCGATCACAGCAGCATGCGCGTGTGCGTGGATATGATCTGTCGGCATTGAGAGCGCGACAAGTGAAAGTGGAAGATTTCGCCGATTTTGACCACATTATCGCGATGGATGCGGCCAATTTAGCCGACGTTAAGGACCTCCGCTTGCAGGCAGGCGAATCAGCCAAGGCACGTTTATCGTTACTGCTCGACCATCACCCCGATCTGCAGGGGGGTGATGTTCCAGATCCATACTATGGTGGTGCCGAGGGCTTCGAGCAGGTCTTAGATCAGGTCGAAACGGCCTGCACGCAGCTATTACGCTCATTATTGAAAACGCAGGGAGTATTTGGCTGTGGCTGCTGAGCTGACATTTATTGAAAATGCCGATCTCACTCGACTCAATACCTTGGGCTTGCCGGCGCGCGCGCGGTTTCTCGCGAAAGTCAGTAGTGACGCGGCTCTCTTGCACGTGTTGCGCTCGGTTACGGCACAGCGTATGCCCGTCGAGATTTTGGGTGGCGGCAGTAATTTGGTGTTGGCAGGCAATGTGCCGGCGCTGGTGATTCAGCCTTGCCTGATGGGGCGGCAAGTGTTGTCTACGCACGGTGATACTGTGCTGGTTGAGGCTGGTGCGGGAGAAAACTGGCATGCCTTTACGCAGTGGACTATCGCTCAGGGCTTATCGGGGCTGGAAAATTTGTCGCTGATTCCGGGCTCAGTGGGTGCATCGCCTGTTCAGAACATTGGCGCCTATGGAGTTGAAATAGCGGATGTGATGCATTCGCTGACGGCGATTGATCGACTGTCGGGCGCGCGAGTGGAATTGGCGGCTGCGGCGTGCGCCTTTGCTTATCGCGACAGTCTGTTTAAGTCGCGGGCGCCGGGTCGCTACATTATTACGAAAGTTCGCTTCTTATTGTCGCGAAAACCCACGATACGTCTCGATTATGGCGATATACGTCGCGAAATTGAACGACTTGGTATTGTCCAAGTGACGCCGAGAGCTGTTGCTAATGCAGTCATTGCTATTCGTCAGAGCAAGCTGCCAGATCCGACTAAATTAGGTAACGCGGGCAGTTTCTTTAAAAATCCGGTGGTGCCGGTAACGCAGGCGGATGAGCTGCGCCTGCGGTTTCCCGGCCTGGTTAGCTATCCGCAGACGGTTGGTGTGAAATTGGCAGCGGGCTGGCTTATCGAGCAGGCAGGCTGGAAGGGTCGCAATCAAGGCGCTGTAGGCGTTCATGATAGGCAGGCCTTGGTGCTGACTCATCGTGGCGGAGGCTCAGGCGCACAATTACTGCAGTTAGCGGCAGATGTTCGCGCCAGTGTGCTGGATAAGTTTGGGGTGGTGCTGGAGCAGGAGCCAGTGATTTGGGGTTTGTAAACTAACCTCACACTTGACGATCGTCAGAAAGCAAGAAGCCCCAACTTTGGGGCTTCTTGTCATTCGCTAAACCGCTAGCGGATTAGCTCTGTGAGGCTTCGCTTTCGGCCTTCAGTTCAGCTTTGGCGCGCGCTTCGGCTTCGCGCTGTAAGCGTCGACGAACACGTGGGTCATTGCTGGCGCGACGTGGAGCCTTGCTGTCGTCTGCGCTATTGTCTTCAGGGGCTTCGCTTGTAACGACTTCAGTGGCCGCTTCAGGTGCAGGCGCAGCGGCTTCAGCCGGAGCGTCTGCAATGACTGGCGCTGGTTCAGAGATTTCTGCTTCAGCCACAACTTCAGCCACAACTTCAATAGCGGGAGCCTCTGTTTCTGCTGCAACAGCAGTAATCACTTCATCGGCAACAACTGTTACAGGAGCGGCTTCAACCACAGGCGCTGGCTCGACTTCAGTGGCGGCAGCCAATTCAGTCACAACTTCAGTGGGTGTTGCAGCCACTTCAGCAGCGGGCGCTACCGAAACGTCGCTCATGACTTCGGGTGCTGTCGTTTCTGTTGTGATGAGGCTTGTCTCAGCTACCGTTGCTTCGGCAACGACTTCAGTGGCAGTGGTTTCAACGGCAGCCGTTTCAACTGCTGCTACAGATGCGTCGGCTTGCGTCTCACCCGGCACGGGCAGGCCAGCATCGATTAGCACCTGTGGGTCGCGCTCGCGCGGACCACGCTGACGGCGCGCAGGGTGACGGTTGCGACGACGACGCTCGCCGCCTTCGGCTGCTACAGCCGGTGCAACACCCGCTTCACCGACAACGGCATCATCAGCCAAAACGACCGTTTCGTTAACCAGTGTTTCATCAATCGCTACTGCCTCACGCGGTGGGCGTGGTGCGCGCGGCTGACGCTCACGGGGAGGACGCGGTGCGCGCTCTGCAGGCGCAACGGCAGGAGTCGCTTCCAGTGGCTTATCAATCTGGCTGCGGCCGCCAACGGACTGCACTTCCAGGTTCTGACGGTTGCCACGATCACCGTTGCGATCGCCATTGCGAGGATTGCGATTGCCCTGACCGCCTTGGCCTTGGCCCTGACGTTGCGGACGGTTCTGACCCTGACCCTGTGCGTTGCCGCGTGAGTTCATGGGGCGACGCTCTGGCTGTGGTGCTGGCACCGGCTCTGGCTTGACGCCAAACAGGCCCTTTAGCCAAGCCATAAAGCCTGTAGGCTGCGGTGCTGCCACCACGGCAGGTGCACCACGACCGGACTGGCCTGGGCGTTGTTGACGTCCACCGCCGATTTCACGGCTGGCTGTATCGCGTGCGGCACCGGTGTCACGGCTAGGAGCTTGTGCTTCGCGGGGTTGCTGTTCGCGTGGCGCTGGCGCTTGCGTCTGTGGCTGGATATTGCGTACCGCAGCGACCTGACGCTTAGGCGCGTCGCCGTCAACGGCTTCCAGCACGACTTCAAGGGCGGGTGGCTGGATGCGTTCTACCATCTTGAAGCTGGCGATATCTTCATCGCCTTCTTCGACTTGGTCATCACGCAGGCGTGTGACTTCGTAGTGCGGCGTTTCCATGTGTGGGTTCGGCAAAATCAGAATGCGCACTTTGCTGCGAGCTTCCAGATCGGCCAGCGTTTTGCGCTTTTCGTTGAGCAAGAAGGTGGCAACCGAGACAGGTACCGACGCGTTGATTTGCGCCGTGCGGTCTTTCAGTACTTCTTCCTCGATCAGACGCATGATGGACAGCGACAGCGAGCGCACATCGCGAATCACGCCAGTACCGTTGCAACGCGGGCAGACCAGGCCTGTCGCTTCTTCCAGCGATGGACGCAGACGCTGACGCGAGAGCTCGAGCAAGCCGAACTTGGAGATGCGGCCGATCTGGATGCGAGCACGATCCATCGCCAAGGCATCACGCAGACGATCTTCAACCATGCGCTGGTGCTTAGGTGGTGTCATGTCAATGAAGTCGATGACGACCAGGCCACCGCTGTCGCGCAGGCGCAGCTGGCGCGCGATTTCGTCGGCCGCTTCGAGGTTGGTATTGAGTGCGGTTTCCTCGATGTCGCTGCCTTTAGTAGCGCGCGAGGAGTTGATGTCGATAGACACCAAGGCTTCGGTCGGATCAATCACGATGGAGCCGCCCGATGGCAGTTTCACTTCGCGCTGGAATGCCGTCTCGATCTGACTTTCGATTTGGTAGCGGTTAAACAGCGGCACCGAATCTTTATAGAGCTTGATCTTGGTTTGGTAGTGCGGCATGACTTGCTGGACGAAGGCCATGGCTTCGTTGTACGCGGCTTCGTTGTCGATCAGTACATCGTTGATGTCCTGACGCAGGTAGTCACGAACGGCACGAATAATGACGTTGGATTCCTGGAAGATTAGGAAGGGCGCGGTCTTTTCTTTGCCAGCGGTCTGAATCGCCGTCCACAGCGTCATCAGGTAGTCGAGGTCCCACTGCAGTTCTTCGGCGCTGCGGCCAAGACCTGCCGTGCGAACAATCGCGCCCATGTCGTTGGGGATGTTGATGGCGTTGAGAGCGTCTTTCAGTTCCTGACGCTCTTCACCTTCGATGCGGCGCGAAATGCCGCCGGCGCGAGGGTTGTTCGGCATCAGCACGAGGTAACGACCGGCCAGCGAGATGAAGGTCGACAGGGCAGCGCCCTTGTTGCCGCGCTCTTCTTTTTCCACCTGAACGATGACTTCTTGGCCTTCCTGCAGCGCATCTTTAATGGTGATGCGGCCGCCGGCTTCTTTTGGCGTCTTGTGGAAGTATTCGCGAGCGACTTCTTTCAGCGGCAAGAAGCCGTGACGATCGCCACCAAAATCAACGAAGGCGGCTTCGAGGCTGGGTTCAATACGGGTGACGCGACCCTTGAAAATGCTGGCCTTTTTCTGCACGCGGCCGCGGTGTTCAAGGTCAAAATCATAGAGGCGTTGGCCATCTACCATAGCGACGCGAATTTCTTCGTTGTGTGTCGCGTTAATCAACATGCGTTTCATGTGTGGGTCTACCCATGGGGTTATGCCCCACATCGGGTGCCCGCAAGCAAGCCGCGGCAACAGCAAAAAAGGCATCATATCGATGCGCTTTCAATCTCGGACACGCCAAGCCAAGTGGGCTCTACGTGTCATCCTTAATTCTGTTGTGAGCGAGAAGCACGGGTTCGGGGTGTCCGACTCGGGTGCTTACCGCTGGTGACCTGATCAAAATGACGAGATCAGAGCCGCTTTTAAATTCTTGCCTGCGCGCAAAATCACGATGCGGCGCGAGGTTTTATTCTGGCGACAGAGTCGTCGCCTCGGGGGCTGGGTGGCGGAGGTGCATGGGGCGGCGGTCATCCTGAGCGACGAAATATCGTCGTCACAGGGACTCAGCTCAGTTGCGTTTCCTGCCAAGCAGCAGTCGCTTTGCTTTATCATGCGGCCATCGACAAACGGTCTTCAATGGCAAGCGACTCGCTAATATAGCAGTCATCTTCCGTCAAGGCCAATGGCCCGGAATTAATACAGGACAGTTCATGTCAGATTTACCGCACGTTCCCGATGCACCGGCCGTAAAAATGCTCACGGTAGATGAGGCTTATGCAGGCCAGCGCCTCGACAACTATCTCATCACCGTACTCAAGGGACTGCCCCGTACGTTGGTGTACCGCATTGTTCGTACCGGTGAGGTGCGGGTTAATAAAGGCCGCACTAAAGCAGATTATCGGGTGCAGGCTGGCGATGTGATACGCGTGCCGCCCTTGCGCATGAGTGAAGAAAAGCCAGCTGCGCGCCCGACCAGCAGCCTGCAAAAACTCCTGAAAAGCCGCATTGTTCACGATGAGGACCATTTATTAGTCGTAAATAAGCCGGCGGGTTTAGCCGTGCATGGCGGCAGTGGTATCTCCATTGGTTTGATTGAGGCGCTACGGTCACTTAGGCCGGATGCGACAGCGCAGTTAGAGCTCGTGCATCGCCTGGACCGCGATACTTCCGGTTTGACCATGGTGACGGGGCATCGCGCCTTGTTGCGAGCGCTACATGCCCAGCTTCGCGATGGCCAGATGGATAAACGCTATGTCGCGCTGTTGTCCGGGCGCTTAAGCGGAGCCAAGCATCGCGTTGAAGCGCCACTGTTAAAGGTCGAAAGCCCGAATGGCGAAGCGGTCGTGCGCGTATCCCGGGATGGCAAAACGGCCATTACGGTCTTTACCGTTTTGGAGCGTTTTGCCGATGCCACCTTGGTTGAAGCGCATCTGCTCACCGGCCGAACGCATCAAATCCGTGTTCATGCCCAGCATTTGGGTCATGCCTTGGTAGGGGATGATAAGTATGGTCGCGACGACGTTAACGCACGTTTTAAAGCGAAAGGTTTGTCGCGACTGTTTTTGCATGCACGAGATCTGCGCTTGACCCTGCCCTCGGGAAAAAAGTTATCGCTACATGCGGATGTTGATGAAGACTTTGAGCGGGGTTTAGAGGTGTTACGCCGTGCTTGATCGCAACAGTTCTCGCTTTGATTTAGTAATTTTTGATTGGGACGGCACGCTCATGGACTCGCTGGCGCAAATTGTGCGCAGCGTAAAGCTAGCAGCCTTGGATTTAGGTGTGCCAGAGCCCAGTGATGCGGCTGCGCGTGACATTATTGGCCTGGGCCTGCCCGAAGCCATGCAAGTGTTGTTTCCACAAGTTCCCGAAGTTGAGCGAGAGGCGTTGCGTCACCGCTATGCGCATCATTTTGTCGCAGGCGTGGGTGGGCATAGTCAGCCCTATGCGGGTGCAGAGGCACTGTTACAGCAGCTAAGTGGCGCGGGGCGTCAATTAGCCGTGGCCACAGGGAAAAGTCGAGCGGGCTTGAATCGTGTCCTGGCGCACACCGGTTGGTCATCGTATTTCAGTGCCACACGTTGTGCTGATGAAACGGCCTCCAAGCCCAATCCGCTCATGCTCAAGGAGCTGCTACTGGAGTTGCGAGTACCCTTGGAGCGCGCGGTGATGATTGGCGATACGCACTATGACTTAGAAATGGCGCAGCGCTTAGGCATGCCATCCATTGGTGTGAGCTATGGCGTTCATAGCGCAGAGCGGCTTGCAGAGCATTCGCCGATTGCGATTTGTCAGGATATGTCTGAGCTGGCATCCACGCTGGCTGCGTTATAGTCATTTAAACGTTTTAGCATTGAGAAGGGGTTTTGCATGTCGGATTGGACGGGTAATCGAAATCAAGAGCCTAAAGACTGGGCGCTCATTGAGTCCTTTATTAAGGCGGATCTCGATGATCGTCGGCGCAGTGCGCGCTGGCGCTGGCTGCGTCGCGCATTATTGCTCGTCATTGTAGCAGCCCTGGCGGTCAGCTTTTTAAAAGATGAAGCCGGCACCTCTAGTGCATTCGGTCCCCACACCGCGGTAGTGTTTATTAACGGCCAAATTGCTGGCGATAGCCCAGCGAATGCTCAGAGCATTAACGATTCGCTCGCCGCCGCATTCGAGAGCACAGAAGCTAAGGCGATTGTGCTGAGTATTGATAGCCCTGGCGGCAGCCCGGTTCAGGCCGACGAGGTGTATCGCGAGATTCGCCGCCTGCGTAAATTGCATGCCGATACGCCGGTGTACGCTGTCATTGGCGATACCGGCGCTTCTGGGGCGTATTACATTGCCGTGGCTGCCGACAAAATCTTTGTAAATCCGTCCAGTTTGGTCGGCTCCATTGGCGTGATTATGCCGGGCTTTGGCGTGCCCAACCTGCTGCAGAAGCTCGGCGTTGAGGATCGCACACTGACCGCTGGCGAGCATAAAAATCTGCTTAGCCCCGCTCGGGCTGTGGATCCGGTAGAACGTGAGCATGTGCAGAGTGTTCTCGATGCCGTTCACCGGCACTTCATTACGGCGGTGAAAGCCGGTCGTGGTGCGCGGTTAAGTAATAATCCGGATCTCTTTTCGGGTTACTTCTGGAGCGGTGATCAAGCCATTGCCTTGGGCCTGGCGGATGCCGTGGGTTCTGTGGCCTCCGTCGCCCGGGATGTGGTTAAGCACGAAACGCTGGTTGACTATACAGAGGTGCAAAATCCACTGGATTCTGTGTTGCGCCGCTTGGGTAGTCAGCTCGGTAAATCTCTTGGGGCGGCCTTCAAGCAATCCGTGACGGAAACCTCGCAGGCTCCGCGTTTACAGTAGCGGGCAACGAGCGCTTTTCCTTTGACAGCGCGCGGGTGAGTCCGTATCATCCCGCGCCTATGTCAAAGACCCATTCGCCGCAGTTGCTGCCGCAAACTATGTTGTCGCAAACTATGTTGCCGCACTATGTTGATCCCGGCAAAATGGCCGAACAGTCTGCACAGCTGGTGTTGCGTACGCCGCTGGCAGCGTTCAAGCGTTTACGCGAAGTCACCCTAGGTGACGCGGGTGAGGTCAGTGTGCAGTTAAAGTTTCATCGCGATGCACGCGGTGTGCCTAATGTGCGCGGTGTCATCACGGCAACGGTTGAGCAGACCTGCCAGCGTTGCATGAACGCGGTGACTGTTCCGCTTCAGGCGGATGTGAATGTGTTTCTGCTGAACGATGAGGTGTATGCCGATCGGCTCAGCGAAGACGATGATTATGTGGTGTTTGAGGATGATCGACTCGATCTGCTCGAACTCATAGAAGATGAGCTCATCATGTCGTTGCCTTTAGTGGCGCGCCATGAAGACTGTCAACCGCAAGCGGCGTTGACAGTGTTGCCGGAAGCCGACGACGAGCCCATGCCGAAAAAAGAAAACCCGTTTCGTGTGTTGGCTGGCTTGAAGCCGTCAGACACGGAGTAATGTGATTTAACCCGACTGCGGTGACGCAGCCAACCAGTGTAAGTGCCGGAGTAGACCATGGCCGTTCAACAAAATCGTAAGAGCCGTTCCCGTCGTGACATGCGTCGTTCGCATGACGCCCTGAATGGCCCGACCCTCAGCGTCGATCAAACCACGGGTGAATTGCACCGTCGTCACCACGTGACCAAAGACGGTTTCTACCGTGGTCACCAACTGTTCGGCGCGAAAGACGAGACCTGATACGCGCCATGCGTATCACCGTGGCGGTGGATGTGATGGGCGGTGACTTCGGTCCCTCCGTTACTGTCCCCGCCGCATTGCAGGTTCTGGCTGAACAGCCTGACCTGCATCTCCTCCTGGTAGGCGATGAAGCACAAATAGTGCCGCTCATCGCCTTCAGTGCTTCTACGCCTCGCGCTCGCATTGAGATTGTTCACACCACGGAATTTGTCACCATGAGTGACAAGGTCTCTGTGGCCTTGCGCAATAAAAAGCAATCCTCGATGCGGCTGGCTATAAATGCCGTGCGCGACGGCCAGGCTCAGGCTTGCGTGTCTGCGGGTAATACCGGCGCGCTCATGGCCATCGGTCGGTTTGTGCTGAAAATGCACGCTGGCATTGATCGTCCCGCCATTATGACCGCCTTGCCGACACAAACGGGCCATGCCCACATGCTCGACTTGGGCGCCAATGTCGACTCTGAGCCGCACCACTTGTTGCAATTCGCTGAAATGGGCGCACTCGTGGCGCAAGCCTTAGATGGTCATGACCAACCTCGCGTGGGCCTTCTCAACATTGGCGAAGAAGAAATTAAGGGCAATGACTTCATTAAAGCCACGCATGAACTGTTGCGGGCGTCTTCCCTAAATTACATCGGCTATGTAGAAGGCGATGGCATTTTTCACGGCGATGCCGATGTGGTGGTCTGCGATGGTTTTGTCGGCAATATCGCGCTGAAAAGCTCCGAAGGTGTGGCGAAAATGATGGCGGCTATGATTAAGGCGCAAATTAATCGCAACTGGCTAACGAAGCTGCTGGGACTGTTGGCCTACCCCATTTGGAAGGGTTTAAAGCAGGAAATGGACCCGGGCCGCTATAACGGTGCCAGCCTGGTTGGGCTCACCGGCATTGTAGTGAAGAGCCATGGCAGCGCTCAAATTGACTCTTTCGCTCAAGCGCTGCGGGTCGCCATTAAAGAAGTTGAAAAGGATATTCCTGCGCTGCTTGCGCGCCACTTCAGCGCAGCTGAACACGCCAAAAAGGCGCTTTTATTGGCCACAGAATCGCCAGTTGAGGCGGTCTAGGGCGACTTCTCGCGCGCTTTTAGGCTAACCTCAGTACCGTTCCGATTTACTTCCCAAGGACTTCTTGATGACAACGGCGTGGGTTTTCCCCGGTCAGGGTTCGCAAGCCATCGGCATGTTGGCAGATTTAGCAGCAGAGTTTCCAACGGTTCAAGAGACCTTCGCCGAAGCATCGGCGGCATTGGGTAAGGACTTGTGGTTGCTAGCTCAGCAGGGCCCGGAAGCAGAAATTAATGCGACGGAAAATACCCAGCCGTTACTACTCACAGCTGGCATTGCGGTCTGGCGTACATGGCTGACGCAGGGCGGGGCCAAGCCTCAATACGTGGCAGGACACTCCTTGGGTGAGTACACCGCGTTAGTGGCAGCTGGGGTATTGTCCTTAGCCGATGGCGTTAAGTTAGTTGCCGAGCGCGGTCGCTTGATGCAAGCCGCCGTGCCTGCGGGACAGGGCGCTATGGCAGCTATTCTTGGGCTTGAAGATGCGCAGGTGGTAGCCGCCTGTGCTGAGGCCGCTCAAGGCGAGGTGGTGTCGGCTGTAAACTTTAATTCTCCAGGGCAAGTGGTTATTGCGGGGAGTGCCGCCGCCGTGGATCGCGCCATGGCTGCGTGTAAGGCAGCCGGTGCTAAGCGTGCGCTGCCCTTGCCGGTGAGTGCGCCGTCCCATTGCGCGCTGATGTTGCCTGCCGCCGAGAAACTGGCTGTGCATCTACAGTCACTGACCTTTCATACGCCCGTCATACCAGTTGTACAGAATGTGGCCGCGCGAATTGAGGCGGGCCCCGTCGCTTTGCAGGCGTCCCTGATCGCGCAGCTGCATAGCCCGGTTTTGTGGTCGCAAAGCGTGCAGTGGTTAGCCGAGCAGGGCGTGACGCGATTTATAGAAAGCGGCCCCGGTAAAGTACTGACGGGTCTGAATAAACGCATCGCTAAAGAGGCCGAGCACGTCTCGGTGGAGTCCGCCGAAAGTCTAAAAGCGGCTTTGGCGCTGACGGAATAGACTGAACATCATTAAATTAAGGATGGCCTGATGGAAAAGTCATTACACGATAAGGTGGCCCTGGTGACGGGCGCGACACGCGGCATTGGGCGTGCTATCGCACTAACCTTGGGGCGCGAAGGTGCTACCGTGATTGGCACGGCAACCACGGACGCGGGCGCGGCCAGCATTACGCAGGCATTAGCAGAGGCTGGCATTCCGGGTCGTGGCGTGGTGCTGGATGTTGCCGAGTTGAGCAGCATTGAGGCCGTGTTAGCGCAAATTTCGGAAGAATTTGGTGCGCCGCTTATCGTCGTTAACAATGCCGGTATCACGCGAGATAACCTCATGCTGCGCATGAAGGAAGAGGAATGGCAGTCGGTGATTAATACGAACCTGACGGCCATTTTCCGTGTCACCAAGGCCAGCTTGAAGGGCATGACCAAGGCGCGCTGGGGTCGTATCATCAACATCAGTTCGGTGGTCGGTTCCATGGGTAATGGCGGTCAGGCGAATTACGCCGCTGCTAAAGCCGGGCTAGAAGGGTTTGGGCGGGCTTTAGCCGCTGAAATTGCATCGCGTAACATCACGGTGAATGCCATTGCGCCAGGATTTATCGAAACCGATATGACTCAGGCATTGCCTGAAGCGCAGCGGGAAAAATTGTTGACGCAGGTGCCCGCAGGGCGTTTGGGTCAGCCACAGGACATTGCAGAAGCGGTGGCTTTTTTGGCATCGGAGCGTGCGGCTTACATCACAGGCACGACACTGCATGTAAACGGCGGCATGTACATGGCCTAGACCGGCCAGTCATCCATTACCTATTCACTTGAAATAACTACTTACGGTTTGCTGGGCAGGCGGAGCTTGCCACCTACGGGACGCTTCAATACACTTGCGGCGACTTGTCGGCAGTCCGACATCAAAGGAGATAAACGTGAGCACGATCGAAGAGCGCGTCAAGAAAATTGTCGCTGAACAACTGGGCGTTAAGCTGGAAGAAGTGACCAACGAAGCCTCATTCGTCGACGATCTGGGCGCTGATTCGCTGGATACCGTTGAGCTGGTCATGGCACTGGAAGAAGAGTTCGAAACTGAGATTCCAGACGAAGAAGCTGAAAAAATCAGCACAGTTCAAACCGCGATCGATTACGTGACCGCGCACAGCAAGCAGTAATTGCTGCTGTAAAAAAAACCGCAGGTGCGCTTGGCGTATCTGCGGTTTTTTTATGCCTAGTGGATTTCAGTCTTGTTGTCATGGTCATCTAGTCGTCACGAATTGGTAACATGATGCGAGTTGGTTAAATGGTGCAAGGGGATTTGTCATGATGTCGCGGCGTGTAGTGGTCACTGGCTTAGGCATGTTGACGGCTTTGGGCTCGTCGGTTGAGAAAACATGGGCGGGTATTTTGGCGGGCCAAAGTGGTATTCGTCCGATTGATCATTTTGATGCCTCGGCCTTCTCCACCCAGTTTGCCGGCACCATCACGGACTTTGTCGTGGAAGACTATTTGCCGGCAAAAGAAGCTCGCCGGGTAGATGAATTTATTCAATACGGTTTAGCTGCGGGTCAACAAGCGCTGCTGGATTCAGGACTGGTCATTACCGAGTTGAATGCCGATCGTGTGGGCGTGGCGGTGGGCTCAGGTATTGGTGGTCTGACCACCATTGAAGAGGGGCATCGCAGTTTGTTGGAAGGCGGGCCGCGTAAAATCTCGCCGTTTTTTGTGCCGGGCTCCATTATCAATATGGCGGCAGGTCTGTTGTCGATTCGTCATGGCCTGAAGGGGCCTAACTTTTCGGTGACCACCGCGTGCACCACGGCAACGCATTGTATTGGTTTAGCCGCGCGTTTAATTGCCAGCGGAGACGCTGATGCCATGCTCGCTGGCGGTACGGAGAAAGCCTCTACGCCGCTTGGTCTTGGGGGCTTTGGAGCAGCTCGGGCGTTATCCACCCGTAACTCAGACCCAACCTTGGCCAGTCGACCGTTTGATAAAGACCGTGATGGCTTTGTGCTGGGTGATGGGGCCGGTGTGCTTATGTTGGAAGAGTATGAACATGCCCTAGCTCGCGGCGCGCGCATTTATGCCGAGCTCATTGGCTTTGGCATGAGTGGCGATGCGTTTCACATGACGGCGCCGCCAGAAAATGGTGCCGGTGCTGCATCTGCAATGGCCAATGCCTTGCGAAATGCCGGTATTCGTCCGGACGAGGTGGATTACATCAATGCCCATGGCACATCGACCCCGGCCGGTGATGTGGCCGAATCGCAAGCTATTCTGCAGGTGTTTGGCGCTCATGCCGACAAACTTGCCGTGAGCTCGACGAAATCCATGGTGGGGCATTTATTAGGTGCTGCTGGCGGTGTGGAGGCGATTTTCAGTGTGCTGGCGCTGCGTGACCAAATCGCGCCCCCCACCATCAATTTAGACCATCCAGATCCGGCCTGTCCCCTCGATTATGTGCCGCATAAAGCGCGTGCGATGAAGATGAACGTGGTACTGTCGAATTCGTTTGGCTTTGGCGGGACGAATGGCAGCTTATTGTTTCGCCGCCTGTGAGCCAGTTCAGCGCCAGCATGACGACTCTCATTTGGTATGGCGATGAGGCCGTGTCGCATTGGGCGGCAGATGATCGTGGCATCGCCTATGGTGATGGCTTGTTTGAAACGCTGCGGGTAGAAGCGGGTCGAGGCGTCTTGCTGGCGGGGCATTTACAGCGTTTGCAACAAGGCTGCTTACAGCTCGGCATTCCCTTTCTCGCGAGCTGGCCGCAACGAATCGCTGACGCGCTTGCCTCTGGCAAGACAGGTATTTTGCGTGTGCAAGTCACGCGTGGGCGAGGGGCGCGCGGTTATCAGTCTCCCTCCGTGATAACGCCGGGCTTTGCCTTAAGCTGGCATGAGCGGCCCCAGTATCCCGCGCAATACACTCAGTGGGGCATTCGGGTCGCGGATGCACCCTTTGCCCTGGCCTCGCAGCCCGCATTGGCAGGCATTAAGCACAGTAACCGGCTGGAGCAGGTCCTATTGCGAGATGCTCTGGCAACACAGCCGCAATGCCAGGAATTGGTGGTATGCAATCAAGCCGGCGAAGTTGTGGAGGGTGTTATTTCTAACCTGTTCATGATTCGCGCAGGCGTGCTCCTGACCCCACCAGTCACTCAATGTGGCGTTGCCGGTGTATTGCGTGAGGCATTGCTGGCAGATGCTCCTTTGCCGGTGGAAGTCGCCACCTTGACCCCCTCGGACCTACTGGCCGCCGATGAAGTGTTTTTTGCCAACAGCGTGATGGGCATATGGCCGGTTGCCACTTATCGCGAACGGGCTTGGCCTGTGGGCGAATACACCCGACAATGCCAAGCTCACATCGCCCCTTGGTTTGCCCCTGAATGAATGCTGCCCGATCACGGAAAACGCCCGCGCCTCGCACACCCCGTCGCTTAAGACTGTTTTGGGTGGTGTTCGTGTTGTTGGCAATCCTGCTCTATCGGACCGTATTGCAATCATTTGAATTACCCCCTCAGGGCTATCGCCTGAAAGTGCCGCGTGGCAGCAGCTGGATCCATGTGGCTGAACAATTGGCAGAGCAAGGATTTATTACCTCTGCGATGAGCTTGCGTGTCTGGCTTATGCTCCGGCCCGGTGAGGAAGTGCTGCGGTCTGGCGTTTTCGTCTTACGCCCGCCCATGACACTGGATCAACTGGTTCAGCGCTTGGCCGAAGCACCCGATGGCACGCAGCCATTGGTGCTTATTGAGGGCGAGCGCTTTAAGGATTTACGTAAAAAATTAGAGGGTCGCGAAGATGTGCGCCAAGCCATGAGCTCGTTGACCGATGCAGAAATACTGGCCGCCATTGGAGCGGAGGAGAAGCATCCGGAGGGCTTATTTGCGCCTAACACCTATGTCATTGAAGAGGGTGAGCGCGATCTGGATATTTTGCGACGGCTGTATCAGCGGCAGAAACGGATTCTCGCGGAAGAGTGGGCAGGACGTCAGTCTGGCTTGCCCTATAACAATGCCTATGAAGCCTTAATCATGGCGTCGATTATTGAGAAAGAGACCGGTGTGGCCGAAGAGCGGGCACAGATTGCAGGCGTGTTTGTTCGTCGCTTGCAAGTCGGGATGCGCTTGCAGACCGATCCCACTGTGATTTACGGCGTGGGTGAGCGCTATAAAGGCGACATCACGCGGGCGCATTTGCGCGAAGACACTCCGTATAATACCTATCGTCGTGCTGGGTTGCCGCCCACGCCTATTGCTAACCCAGGCCGCGCTGCAATTCATGCCGCACTTCATCCAGCCGAGGGCGACGCCTTGTTTTTTGTCGCCACCGGTGACGGCCGCCATATTTTTTCGGCCACGCTCGCCGAGCATAATCGCGCGGTTAACCGCTACCAACGCTGAGCTATTCATGACTGATTTGATGTCCCGCTTTATCACCCTGGAGGGTGGCGAAGGCGTGGGTAAATCCACCCAAATCGCTGCCATCGCAGACTTTTTGCGCGCTACTGGTGATGAGGTGGTGGTGACTCGGGAGCCGGGTGGCACGGCTTACGCCGAAGCATTACGCAGTTTATTACTGACGCCGCGTGAAGAAATTGTTACGCCCTCGGCCGAGCTGCTCACATTATTTGCGGCACGCGCCCAGCACTGGCACGCCCTGATCCTGCCGGCCCTGAAGCGAGGCGCTTGGGTGTTGTCCGATCGATTTGTGGATGCCACCTACGCCTATCAAGGTGCAGGTCGTGGCTTACCTGTGGCTGATATTGCCGTGCTTGAGCGTTGGTTGCTGCAAGGGCATCAGCCGGGTTTGACCTTGCTCTTAGATATGCCGGTTGCCGAGGGCATGGCGCGCGCTCGTGCCCGTGCTGCCTTGGATCGTTTTGAGCAAGAGCACGTAGATTTTTTTGAGCGAGTGCGCGTGGGGTATTTGGCTCGGGCTGAGGCCGACTCGCAACGCATTCGCTGCATCAATGCCGCCCAGCCCTTGCTGGCTGTGCAGACAGATGTACTGACCATTGTGCGCGTTTACTGTGCAGAAATGACGGGGTCCGCCACATGAGCGCCATCTATCCTTGGCAAGCGGGTTTGTGGCAATCGCTTTGCCATTTAAGTCAGCAGAAGCGTCTGCCGCATGCGTTATTGCTGGCAGCTCCGCAAGGTTTGGGTAAGGCCCATTTTGCTCGCCAGTTTGCCGCTTGGCGGTTATGCGAACAGCCCAGTGCCGACAGCGTTTGTGGCGTATGCCGTAGTTGCCAGTTACTGAGTACAGGCCATCACCCCGACTTACTCTGGGTCAGCCCCGATGAGGACGATGAAAAGGGCACTAAGGCCAGCAAAGTCATCAAAGTTGCCCAGGTCCGCACGATGGTGGAGTTCGCTACGCAATCGGCTCATCGCCAGGGTGGTCAACGCATTGTCGTGATCGAGCCGGCGGACGCTTTGAATACCGCATCCGCC